>Ga0190275_10004287_pt1 | contig 10258 bp, 11 predicted proteins | sample Popmic550T_FD_133745 | JGI IMG/M metagenome (GOLD analysis project Ga0190275, IMG submission 133745) | Populus adjacent soil microbial communities from riparian zone of Yellowstone River, Montana, USA - 550 T | ecosystem: Environmental > Terrestrial > Soil > Riparian zone > Trees stand | place...
TCCGGTGTGCCCACCGTCAACTGTGACGACGTCTGGGCAGGCGGGTTGCAGGAGCCGTCGGGGTTCGAGGCGTTGCCTGGGAAGTCGGGTGGACCGTGTATCCGGTTCGGGCTCGTGCACTGCGCGTAGGCCGGCACCAGCGACACCCTCGTGGGCGTCGCGCCGGCCGGCCGCGGGTAGCCCGGCGAGGTCGGGACGTACCAGGCGACCATGATCCCCATCACGTCGGTTTGCGGCTCCCCCGTGTCGTTCTGGTACTCGCTGTGAAGCCTTATCGTCTGACCGGTGCTGAACGGATAGCCGGTCGACGGCAGCTCGCCGCTGTCGGGCCAGGCCTCCGCCTGCGCGGTGGGCAGCAGATCCGTGTTGATCCCGCACTGGCTCATCGTGTCCAGATGGCCGCGATATCGCGTGCCGGCCCAGGCGGTGCCGTAAATGCCCTCCGAGCGACACAGCGTCGCGCCGGTGAGCGACGCCGGCGGCGAGTTGTTGGGCGGGATCGGCCCGAAGTAGTCGTTGCTGTTGCCCCCCACGAGCTCGGCGGAGACCGCAATCCCGTGCCCCTTCTCCGGGCAATGCTCGACGCAGGGCGACGAGTTCGTGACGTCGACGTCGTGCAGGTGGCCGCCGATCCCGATCAGGCGCCCGCCGACCGTCGACGTCCAGTCGACCGTCTGGTCGTGGTAGCCGACCGGCGTCGTGTACTCGGAGTCGACGCAGCCGTCGATGTCGAGCCACAGCGGGTTCGCGTTCACGCCGCCAGTGGTGCGGTACTGGAAGATCAGCTCGATGTTCATGCTCTTCGTCACCGCACCCTTGTTGATGATGTGCGAGATCAGGGACCAGGTCGAGCGGCTGTTCTGGTAGCCGAACGGGCCGGGCAGGTGCATCTGACTGCGCTCGTTCCCCGCTGCGAAGAACCGCTCGCCGATCTGGCCCGCGAGCCCACCTGGGCAGACCGGATCCGGCCGCTGCCGGTTGATCACCACGAAGTGGTGCAGCATCGCGTCGGTGTCCAGGTTCGCGACGGTGCCGTCCGGATGATTGGCGTCGTTCATGTACACGAGCCGGGGAACTATGTCCGTGATCCAGCAGTTCGTGCACGGGCTTGGCACATCGTGCCGAAGGTCGTTGTGGATCCAGTTGCCTCCGAACAGCACGAAGTCCTGCGACGAGGTGTAGCCCCACCGCACGCGCTTGATGGTGTGTCCGGGCCGCTGCGGCATCGCGTTGCGCGGATCCGAGAACGACGACAGCGTCGTGACCGAGTCGGCCATCGCCGGCGCGCTCCACGCGAGCAGGCCGGTCACGAAGACCGCCAACCCCAGCAGGACCGCAAGCTTCCCCCTCATGAACCCCAAAACCCCCCGGTTGGTTGGGACGACCCTAACACCAAGGGTGCAGCAGGTGCCCGGCGATCTAACCTGCGAGTCCGAAGACGAAGCGAAGGAGCCGAAGATGAGCAAGCTGATCGTGACCGAGTTCGTGACGCTCGACGGCGTGATGGAGGCCCCCGGTGGCGAGCCGACCCACCCCCACAGCGGGTGGGTGTTCGACTACATGAGCCCCGAGCAGGAGCAGTACAAGCTCAACGAGGTGCTCGAGGCCGGCTCGCACCTCCTCGGGCGGGTGACCTACGAGTCCTTCGCCCGCGCCTGGCCCGAGCGGGAGGGCCCCTTCGCCGACAAGATGAACCCGATGCCGAAGTACGTCGTCTCCTCGACCCTCGAGGAGCCGCTCGAGTGGAACAACTCGATCCTGATGAAGGGCGACCTCGCCGACGAGGTCGGGAAGCTGAAGGAGCAGGACGGCGGGCCGATCCTGGTCGCCGGCAGCGCCACCCTCGTGCACTTCCTGATCGAGAACGACCTCGTCGACGAGCTGCGTCTGATGGTGTTCCCGGTGATGATCGGCGGCGGCAAGCGACTATTCCCGGAGTCGCAGCAGAAGCAGACGTTCAAGCCGACCGGCACCCAGGCGTTCGCCTCGGGCGTCGCCGTGCACACGTACGAGCCGGCCTGAGCCGGAGCTAGAGGCGACGACCGGAATCGAACCGGTGTAAAGGGCTTTGCAGGCCCCCGCGTAAGCCACTCCGCCACGTCGCCCGGGACGCGAAGGTTAGCGACCGAGGGGTGCCACGACCGGGGCTATACTGGCCCTGCCTTGCGGATGTAGCTCAGTTGGCTAGAGCGTCTGCTTGCCATGCAGAAGGTCGTGGGTTCGAGTCCCATCATCCGCTTCCGCAGAACCCTCGCCAGCGTCTTTGGGGGGTCGCTGCCACGGGTGAGCTGGCGGTGCCAGCGTTGCGCCACTTCGGACGCCTGCACCCATACGCGGAACCACGGGCTTAGCCGGCTGCCTCCGCGCTTGGACTCGACTTCCGGCTCGGCCCTGAACTGCGCGAGCGCATATCGAGCTGTGGCGATTGCGCTCTGAAACTCAGTCTCTACGTCATTCATTTGTGCCCCACTTTTTGGTTTTGTCTTTTGCGCGCGCAGCGGGCTAGTCGGCGGTCCCGCAACGCCTTGAACGGCTGGCGCACAGGCGGGATACTCGGGGGGGCGATGTCGCGGTTCATCCGGTGCCTGACGCTGTTCGGGGGACTCGCGACGCTTTGCCTGCTGACGGCGGCATCCGCCCAGGCGACCCATCCCCGTCCCGCGGGCGCCACGCCGACACGCATGTCGCTCGTTCCCGCCTACACGGCGTGCGCCGCCCCGAACCGCACGCACGGGCCGCCGCTCGCGTTCGCCTCCTGCAATCCACCCGTACAGACCTCCGCGCAGGCCACCGTGGGCACTCCCGACGCCTTCGGCGGCGGTGCGAACTCGGCCGGCCATCTCCGCCTCTGGCGCCAAGTACCCGGCCAACTTCCGGATGACACGGACATCCTGATCTACCTGGCGCTCAACGACGTGCGCTGCGTGCCGACGGGCGCGCGCTGCGGCACGGCCAATGCCTCTGGCCCCGCCGACTACTCGGGCGACGTGGGATTCTCGTTCACGTTCCGCCTCACGGACCACTTCAACGCGACCGCTCCGGGCGGGGGACCGGATGCCGCCACGGGCGAGGACTTCACGATTGAATTTTCCGGGTATCCCGAGTTCCCCGGGCCGCGTGTGCAGAGCGGATCGACTTCCACCGGCTCGGCTTGCAACTTTCACACCAGTCTGAATGCGATCATCCCGGGCTCGGTGCGTGAGACGAAACGCGCGGTCTGGGCGCTGGATGCTGTGCGGATCTTCGATGGAGGTGCCGACGGCGACGGCGAAACCACCGCGGACAACACGGTCTTTGCGCGGCCCGGCATCTTCATCCCGTAAGGCCTCTCGAAACAAGCTCACGCCGACTCCTGAGCCTGCGGGATACTGCGCGGGCGATGTCGCAGGAGAACGTGGAGATCGTCAGGGCCGCAATCGACGCGGCCAACCGCGGGGACTGGGACGCCATGTTCGAAGGAACGACTCCCGGCTTCAAACTCGACATGTCGCGGGCAGCCGGTCCTGGACATGGCATTCACGGACTCGAGAAGGCCCGGCGGAACATGGCGGAATTCGCCGCGGGCTGGGACTCGGTTCGGGTCGAGCCGCGTGAGTTCATCGAAGCCGGTGATCTCGTAGTGGTGCCCTGGACAGTGCACGCGAGGGGGCGAGATGGGATCGAGGTTGTGGCTCGCCCCACCTTCGTGTGGACGATCCGCGACGGAGCAATCGAGCGCGTTTCCATGTACCAGGACCGGCAGGAAGCCCTCGCAGCCGCGGGGCTGTCGGAGTAGGCGATGTCGCAGGAGAACGTGGAGATCGTGCAGGGTGCCTTTGCGGAGTTCGAGCGGGGCAACTTCTGGGTCCCAGATATTTTTGATCCGAGCGTCCGCGTCGTCTGGCTGAGTCCGATCGCCGGTGGGGAGCACGAGTCCGTAGGCCTCGACGATATGGGCCGCACAATCAAGGAGTGGATGCAATCCTGGGAGCAGGTCACGAACGTTGCTGAGCGGATCATCGATGCCGGAGATCGGGTGGTCACGATCGCCGAATGGCGGGGGCGCGGCAAGGTGTCCGGCGCTTTTGCCAAGTGGCGTCACGGCGCCGTATGGACCCTGCGCGACGGCAAGGTGATTAGCCTCATCTCGTATACCGACCCGACCGACGCCCTCAAAGCCGTGGGGCTGTCGGAGCAAGACGCTCACGCCGACTCCTGAATCACGCGCGCTCCAGTTCGGGGTGGGAGTGATCCCAGGGGAGATCTGCATACGTGACGTCGACGATGCCCTCGGCAACGCCGGCGTGGTTCCTCACGAACTCCTTGCCATCGCGAAAGTCCACGGTCAACGGGATTTCAGCCCGCCATCAGACGCGCGCCTGTCCGCTACGTAGCGCAGCAGCTCGCGGGAGGCCCGCACACCGGCTACCACACAGCGAAGCGATGGGTACACGAGGCGCGGAAGGCCGGACACTTGCCACCGACTGTCCGCGGCCGCAAGGCTGCATAGGCTCCCCGCGCCGAATCCATTGGGCACTGCGCCGCTCGGCGCGCGCGAGTGCATGGAGCTTGGCTGCTCTACTCCAAACGCCAGCCCCGCTACTTGCCGGTGCGGTCGCGGTGCTTGCACCCTGGCCAGCAGCAGGGCCGGCGCTGGCCTTCCTCCAACTCCTCCTGGGTCCGGCGAATGCGGCGTTCTCGGGTCTTCTCCTGCTTGGCATCCTCGACCCAGCAGATGAACTCGTTGCGCGCCAAGGGCGTGATGTCCTTCCAAGCATCGAGTGCCGTGGTGTTGGCGATCAGCGTCTTGCGCAGGTCTGCGGGTAGCTTGTGCACCACCCCGCCGGGCACTCGCTGGCTGCTCACAGGGCAACGGTAGCGGGCTCGGAGGCTTGCCGGCGATCCATCCGGCGCAGCTCGCGATCGAGCCGAGGTCGTGCTCTGTGTGAGCACGTCGCCGCACTGAACGGTGGTAGCGGGCGCGGCGAGCGCGCCTGGAGCAACGAATGAAGCGAGTGCCGTGAGCAGCACCGCCACTGGGCCAAGAGGACGGGGCAAGAGCATTCCTCCTATGGGTACGGCGAATCCAGGCGCAACGATACGTACCAGAGCGCCCGGGCACAAGCGAAGCCCGGGTCCTATGATCGAGAGGTGAAGCCATATTTGGCGATCTGCGCCGTGTACCGCAACGAGGCCCCGTACCTGCGTGAGTGGATCGAGTTCCACCGCCACGTCGGGGTCGAGCGCTTCTTCCTCTACAACAACCGCTCCACCGACGACCACCTCGGCGTGCTCCAGCCCTACATCGACGCCGGGATCGTGGTGTGGGAGGACTTCCCGGAGTTCCCACCCCAGCTGAAGTGCTTCGAGGAGTCCCTGGCGACCCACCGCGACGACGCGCGCTGGATCGCTTTCATCGACGTCGACGAGTTCCTGTTCTCGCCCACCGAGCGCCCGGTCAGCGACATCCTGCGCGAGTTCGAGCAGCATTCCGCGGTGGGCGTCAACTGCCTGGTCTTCGGTACGTCCGGGCACCAGACTCCGCAGCCCGGCCTCGTGATCGAGAACTACCGGCGGCGGTTGAGCCTCGACCGGCCCCGCAACCGCGTGGTCAAGTGCATCGTCGATCCGACCGCGGTGATCGCGGTCGGGAAGAGCGTCCACTATTTCCGCTACGGCGCCCGCGGCCTGGCAGTGGACGAGCTTCATCGCCCCTACCGGGGTGAGACGACCGAGTCACTGTCGGTCGACCTGCTGCGCATCAACCATTACTTCACCCGCTCCCAGGCGGAGCGGGAGCGCAAGCTGGCCGCACCGCGCGTCGACAACGGGAAGATGAAGAACCGCGAGGGTGTCGAGGAGCGCGACCGCCGGCTGAACGAGGAGCCCGACGACACGATCCTGGCCTTCGCCCCCGCCCTGCGTGCCGCGCTCGGCCTCGAGGCCGTTGCCGGAAGCTAGGGGCCCGCTAAATCCCGCCGGGTCCGGCCGGAACTGCGATCTGCTCGTCGAGCCGTAGCTTGCCGCCCTTGAACTCGTAGACGTCGTAGACGCCGGCCGTCGGGTCCCCGTCGTCGTTCATGTTGATCGGGCCGGAGGCGCCCTCGTAATCGATGTCCTCGCCCGCCTCGAGCGCCTTGACGGCTTGGTCGAGCTGGAGCCACGTGAACTTGCGTCCCGGCGGAGCGCTCACGTCGCGCACCTGGCCGGCCATCGCCTCCCCCTTCGTCGAGCCCGCGGCCACGGCCGAGAGGTAGCAGAGCACCACCGCGTCGAACGCCTGTGCGTCGAACGTTTGACGCGTGGCCTCACCGCGCGCCTTGAACCGCTTGTCGAACTCCCTGGCGGTATCGCCGCGCTTCGGGGCGCTGATCGCCACCCCGCGCAGGCCGTCGCTCGCCAACGGCGCGGTTTGTGCGAGCTGTCGAGTCGCGAGGCTGTCCGTCCCGAACACGCGCTTCGGAGTGAACCTGGCGTCCTTGCTGTTGACCAGTTCGTTTCCGATCCGCCCGTAGGTCTGGATGAAGTCGAAGAAGACCCAGGCGTCAGGGTCCCCGGAGGTGAGGCCCTTGATCTTGTCCTCGAGATTCGCCTCGTCCGGGCGATATGCCTCCTGCCGACCGACCCGACCGCCCCTCCCGGTCCACGCGTCGTCGAACTCCTTCGTCAACTCCTCGCCGTAGGTGGACTCCAGCGCGCCGATGTTCACCTTCTGGCCGCGCGCCCCACGCCGAAGCTTGTCGTCGAGCAGCTCCACGAGCGCGTGCGCCTGGAGCCGGTCCGGCGGCACGACGCGGTTCAGGTATCCGCGGTCCTCGGCCCTCGACAGCGCGTCGCCGCTGGCCGCCGGCGCGATCTGAAGCACCTTGCGCGGAATCGCAACCTTCGTTACGACCCGGGCTACATGGCTCCCGGACCATGGCCCGACCAGGCAACTCGAGCCCGCATCCACCAACTTGCCGGCGAACGCGACCGCCTCCGTCGGCGCGGACTTGTAGTCCACGTGGGTGACCGTGACCTTGTGCTGCGCGCCTGCCTTCGCCGCCGATTTGCGGATCTCGTCGGCGGCCAGATCCGCCGCTTGCTGTGCGGGCTCACCGAACTGGTCTAGAAAACCGGTGCGTGGTACCAGGTCGCCGATCTTCAGGTCCAGCCGCTGCGGGCCGCTGGAGGTCCCGTCCGAGCCACAGGCGGCCAACGTGACCATGGCGGCCAGCACGACGATTCCCGCGGCCACCCGCCGTTGCGCCGCTCTCATCGAGGGGACTCCGGCATCCGCCCGTCGGCCATCAGAGCCTCGCCCAGCGCCCAGAGCAGGCGGTCGGCGGCATGCCGGTGGCGGATCGCCGCACGCACGTAGCTGGGATCGCCCAGGTCCTTGCCGTCGGCGACCAGCACTCGGGCCCCGCTCAGGCGCGTCGCGAGTGCTTCGCCGGAAAGGCCGTGCGCGCTCATCCACACGAAGTTCGCCTGGGTGTGCGGCGCGGTCACGGGCAGCGCGGTGAGAGCGTCGAGGACACGGTTGCGCTCCTCGATGACGGCCTGCCTGCGCTCCCGGATGTCTGCGTCGCCGACACGCAACGCCTGCAGCATTGCCGCCTGCGTGAGCGCATTCACGCCCAGCGCCGGAGCGAGCGCGCCCAGGAGCGCCGTCGCACTCGGTGCGCCGACCGCGTAGCCCGCCCGGATCCCGGACAGCCCGTAGATGCGCGAGAACGAGCGCATCGCGATCAGGCGCGGGAACGCCTCCACGAGCGACATGCAGGCGTCCTCCGGCTCGACGTCCTGAAACTGGACGTACGACTCATCGAGCAGCACGTGGACGTGGTCGGGCAGCCGCGCCAGCAGATTCCCGAGCCGGCCGGAGTGGATGTATGCGCCGGTAGGGTCGTTCGGGTTGCACAGCACCAGGACCCGCGTGCGATCGCTGACCGACCGTGCGAGCGCATCCATGTCGGGACCAGCGTCGGTCATGCCCGGCTCGACGACGTTTGCGCCCCCGCGCGTGGCAAGCGTCCTGTAGAGGGACTGGGTGGGTCGCGGCACGACGACCTCCCCGCCGCCGCCGGCGAGCAGGTAGATCGCGGCACGCAAGAGCTCGGCGGCGCCGTTGCCGACCGCGATCTGGGCGCTGCGGATGTTGTGGCGCTCGGCCAGCGCGCGTTTCACCTGGGTCGCGTCGGGGTCGGGGTAGCCGTTCAGCCGGCCCCGCGCCTGGTAGACCGACGCGCTCACGACCTCTGCGTTGGGCAGCTCCGGCCATTCGGTGCCCGAGAGGTCCAGCGTCGGGACGACCTCCAGGGCGAGCGCCTTTTCACGCGCGCGCCGCTCGCGCAGCGTCTTGTTGAACTCCGACTCCCCGATGTCGTCGAACTGACGGTAGTAGTCGAGCAAGCCCACGATCGGTTCCCGGTCGCCCGCTGTCCTACCGCGGCGCGATGCTGGAGCCTGGCCCCTGGATCACCAGGAACCAGATCACGAAGGCGATTGCGGCGATTGCCATGCTGATCACGAAGATGACCTCGAGCATGCCGTCCTTCTGCTCGTGGCCGCTGGCGCGGCGCACGATCTTCCATGCGCGGTCGAGCCGCATCGCGATCGCGAGCGTGCCGAGGATCGTCACCAGCATGCCCGCGAACGCGGTCAGGATTGCCAAGCCGATCAAGTCCGTCTCGTGAAAGATGCGTGACCCGACCCACAGCCAGGCGGCCGGCTGCGGTCCCCACAGGGTCGTGCACACGAGTGTCTCCACGGCCAGGATCCCCCCCGCCAGCACGGCGTCGAGGCGCCGGCGCATCCCATGCGGCCGCTCGGGCCGCTTTTTGTAGCGCAGCGGCGCGGTCCCGGGGCGGCGGCCGATGAACAGTCCGCCGGTCTCTGTCGGATCGTTGCTTGCCATGCGTTGAACGGTGTACCCGGCGCCCTGCTCGCCGCACATGATTCTAGGCCAGCGCCCAAGGCGCGAAGCACATGACTTTAGGCGGCGGCGAAGCCGCCTCGATATTCCAGTCTAGGCGAGCGCCGAAGGCGCGAGCACTTGACCCTTCTAAGCCGTCGCCGCTCGCGCGTCGATTGCCTCGTTCACGAGGTCGTCGGCATGCTCGTTCTGCTCACGGGGCACGGACCGGATCGACCAGCGCTCGAAGTCACGCAGCGCAGCAAGCGCCTGGGCGTGCAGGGGACGGAGGTCGTCCTTTTTCACGCGATACTCGCCGGTCACCTGTCGGGCCACGAGCTGAGAGTCGTTCACGATCTCGACCTCACGGGCCCCGAGCTCCCGCGCACGTTCGAGGCCCAGGAGCAGCGCCCGGTACTCGGCGGTGTTGTTGGTCGCGACGCCGATGTAGTCGTTCGCGCGGTCGAGCACCGTGCCGTGCTCGTCGGTCACGACCACACCGACTCCGGCAGGCCCAGGGTTGCCCCGGGCGCCGCCGTCAACGTGGACTACGACCCGCGCGGTCAGTCGAGCTCGAGGCGGGGGAACATGCCCGGCCGCCGGCGCCGCCTGTCCCGGATCATGCGCTTGCCACCTCCGGTGCTGCCGCGCTCACGCCGTTCCGACTTGCGGCGATCGATGATGACCTCCACGCCGGGGTCGTTCCTGTAGTACTCGGTGAGCTTCTCGTAAAGATCGTCGGCTAGCGCCGGGGGGATCACGCAGTAGATCATGCTGTCCTCACAGTTCGCCCGGGAAGCCAGCGCTCCTGCCGGGTCCCATGGCTTGGGGGCCGAAAAAACATCGGGCGGCTTCGCCGCAACCTAAGTCAACTGCTTCGCGCCTACGGCGCTCGCCCAAATCACTATACGGGCCGTTCCCCGGACTCGCCACCGCTTTGGGCTCCGCCCTCCGTGGGAAGCGGTCCGGCCGGGGAGGCCTCATCCGCGGACTGGTCGAGCTCAGACTCCTCGGCGGACCCGTTTCCGAGCACGATGCGGCCGTTCGGGTCCACCGTGCAGTTCCAGTCCTGGGTCTCCGGGGGGAGCTCGGACAGCTCCTGGCCCTGCCCGCGCGGCCGAACGGGCTCGCGGCCGTCTGAGAGGTCCACCCCGAACTGGTACCAGGACAACTCCCACGCCACGGTCAACAGCACCTCTGCGGCCGAGGACTTCGACGTCGACGCGGACGCGCGCGGGATGCCGAGCGTGCGGGCGATCCCTGCCACCGTGCGCGGATGCTCGGAGGCATTGAAGAGCTCGAGCGCGCGGCCGATCTTCAGCTGGGCGTTCGTCGGCACGGCCGTCACGTGGCGGGGGCTGCGCGGACGCGACCGGCGGCCCA
>Ga0190275_10004288_pt1 | contig 10257 bp, 10 predicted proteins | sample Popmic550T_FD_133745 | JGI IMG/M metagenome (GOLD analysis project Ga0190275, IMG submission 133745) | Populus adjacent soil microbial communities from riparian zone of Yellowstone River, Montana, USA - 550 T | ecosystem: Environmental > Terrestrial > Soil > Riparian zone > Trees stand | place...
CATCCAGTGGGTGCCCTGCGTCGGTGTCACCCACGAGTCCGCTGTGGGCTTCTGGAAACGGCGGGCTCGGCTCGCCCGGCTATTGCCTCGCCAACGGTTGCACCAGTAATCGTGACTGTGCGCCCGGAGCCGCTTGCTACCAGCCAGATCCCAGCAGCCCCGGCTATTGCTCTGGATGTCGTACAGACGCTGACTGCCCTTCGGCCAAGCGCTGCCAGAAGGGAGACAACGGCAATGTTGGCTACTGCATCTGATCGAGCTTCGCTCTCGTCCGGTCGATGCCGCCGAGAGTGTTAAGCCTTCCCCGAGGACAGCCGAGGCTGCTCGGCGCTGCTGGCGCGCAGGGCGGGGGTCCATAGCTGGGCGAGCGCCGAGGCGCACCAATACAGCCCCGCGGCGCGGCTGATTGTCGACCACAGTGAGATCCGCGACTCTTGATCCCGTACGACGATGAAGAGCTGATCACCGGTGGCGAATGGCTTCAGCATGTCTTCGAGCAGCCGCAGAGCATCGCTGCGATGCGCGCAGCGAACGACGCCGTTCGTGAGCTGCGCGCCTGCGTGCTTACAGGTAACTGCGACTACACCTTCCGTGGCGATGCGGAGGTGCACTTCCCAGAGTTTCGCGAGAGAGCGTGCCACGCAAGCGACCCTAGCAAGGTCGGTACCGTACAAAAAAGGCCTGTGATTTCCTGGTTTGTACCGTCCAAGCTGGGGCGCTGTAGCCAGTCTTGCTGTGCACGCCACACGCGCACCCGGCAAATCCGCCGCACGGATCTTCCGCTCAGGAGAGACGCTGCTCACGGATCGCTTTCACCACGACCCTGTGCTGGTACTCGACCTGCTGCTGGCGTGGCAGCACGCGGCCGTCCGTCAGCTTGGTGCCGTAGGGCAGGACCTTCGAGAAGACGACTCGGCCACCCTCGAACACCTGCGTGCGGATCTGGCGCTTCTCGGAGCCGAGATCTTCCGTCTGCACGTGGTAGACGCGCTCGAGCACCTTGAGCTCCTCGTTGAGCCCGCGTGCCACCGTCTGGTCACGCTGCGTGTCGAGGGGCGGCTCGAAGCGCTCCTCGAGCTGCACCTGGGCGATGCGGTCGAGGTCGCGTGCGCCCACGCTCGAAGGCGAGAGCGCCACCACTGGAACACCGCGCTCCACGGAGGTCGGCACGGCAGGATCCTTGCGCACGAAGCCGGCCTCGATCGGCTCTGTGGGTAGAAAGGCTGAGGTGACGCTGCAGAGCGCGCGGAAGATCCGGACCGCTCCCGCCTCGTCGCACACGTTGGCGATGATGCGCGGCGCGAAGACTCCGAGCGCCTCGTTGCCCTGCGCACGCATGCTCGCGCACTTCATGAAGCCGTAGGCATTTTGGATGGCGGTGAGCTCGGGCGTCGTGACCACGAACTGCACGCGCGCGGTCAGAAACAGGTCGAGCGTATTGAAGCTCGTACCTGCACCCAGGTCGAGGATCACCACCGCGGCGCTCGCCTTCTTGAGGTGACGTATGAACTTGAGCTTTTGCGAGTGCTTGGGATTGGCGCTCCCCAGTGCATCGGAGGCGGCGTAAACGAGGGAGAGGTTGTGAAAGCGGGTCGGGCTCGCGACGCTCGTGAGCTCCTTCTCCTCGCCCTGCAAGAACGAGTCGAGCGTCGTGCGGGGCCGCTCGATGCCGAACAGCGTATGCTGGTTGCCGCCGCCGAGGTCGGCATCCACCAGCAAGCACGGCAGTCCGCGGCGCGCGACCGAAACGGCCAGGTTCGCGGCCACCACGCTCTTGCCGACGCCACCTTTGCCGCCGGCCACCGCCCAGATATCGGGGCCTTCGTCGGTCGCCGCGGCGAGCGGGCGCCAGGATAGCAGCGGTCGATCGACCGCGTTCAACCCTCGCTGAGACTCGGACACATCCATCGCTTCGCCCTGGGGGCGCCCCTTCCGAGAACTTGCCGAGTCACGTGCGTGACCATGCCTACGCGCCCCGCCTGCATTCGCATGCGCTGGAGCCGGCCCCCGCCCTCCATGGAATCTTCCCACCAAATCGACATTGCAGTCGATGCTCCTCGCGTGTCGCGAAGACGATAGCGGGCTCTCGGTCGGCCACTTCGTCGCACGGGCCGCTACGAAGGACGCAACCGGCTTTGCACTCAGCCCAGGCGTCGAGCAGGCGGGCGCGAGCTCTCGAGGGCTTCGCCGTAGCCGCGCACCGCGGCGCGACCGGAGCTCAGCTGTTCCAGGCTCTTTTGCGCCTCGACGTGCAGCTCGGCGAGCTGCTGCAGGACGAGCCGGTCACGCTCCAGGATGCCCTGCAAGCGCGCCTTCAAGTGGGCGCGCAGCTCGGGTGCAAGCTCGGACGTGTCGCTCTGCTCGAGGGCCGTGAGGAGGCCTCGGCGCTGCACCATGAGCTGCTCGAGCTGCTCCGGCTCTTCGAGGTAATCGTCGAGCGCGATCTGCGCAAGCTGTTCGACGATCTCCTCGAACGCGCAAGTCATGGCGTCCCGATAACGCGCACGCCGGTCGGCTCATCGGCCGCCTGAGCCCAAGCACTGCGAAGCTGCTCGAGCACCTTGACGGCAGCCGCAAGCGGCTTTGCGTCGGCCTTGATGTTGGCGTCGGTGATGCGATCGAGCACGAACACGTAGAGCCTGTCGAGCTCCGCGCAGAGCTCGGGGGCACGCGTCGGGTCGAGGTTGGCGCGTAGCTCGGCGACGATGGCGTGCGCACGCGAGAGGTGCACACCCTTGGCCGCGAAGTCGCGCTCTTCGAGCGCCTGGCTGCCGAGCCTGATGAACTTCAGCGCCCCGTCGTAGAACTGCACGATCACACGTGCAGGCGAAGCTGTCTGGACCTGATTCGAGCGATATTGTGCAACGGCGAATGACATGGTGGTCCCCCACTCCTCACATGGAAGAGATGATGCTGTTCAGCGAGTTGCCCTGAGAATTCAGGCCCGCGATGGTCTGCTCGAGCAAGGCGTACTGTCGGCGCAACATTTCCTCGTACTTGTCTAGTCGCAGCTGCATCGACGAGACCTGCGTGTCGATGCGACGGTTGCGCGCCGTCAGGTTGTCGATCTTCGTGCGCAGCATGCCGTCGGTCTTCGAGTAGGGCTCGACCGCATCGACGATCTTGTTCATCAGGCCGGCGAAGTCGGAGCGGCCGGCGAGCGCGGTGGCGATGCCCTCGAAGTCTTCGTTGACCGCCTTGGTGTACTTGGCGTCGTCGAACGAGAGCGTACCGTCGCGCTGCGCCGTCAGTCCGATCGAGCCGAAAGTAGTCAGCGCGCTCTCGCCGTTGTTCGTCACCGAAGAAAGGGCGCTGCGCAGCGAGCTCTGCAGCGAGTGCAGGGTGCCGTCACCTATCAGCGAGTCGCGACCCTTGGTCACGCCAGCCACCGAGGAGAACTCGGTGTTGAGCGTCTTCATCACGTCGTTGTAAGCCGTCACGAACGCAGTCATCTTGGTCTTCAGGCTGTCGCTGTCGCGATCGACCTGAATCACCGAGGTTCCCTTGTCGATGACGTTGAGCGTCACGCCGGGGACCGCGCCCGTCACCGAGTTCGTCGAGCTCGAGATCTCGAAGCCATCGACGAGCACCTTGGCATCCGCGGCTTCTTGCTTCGCCTCGGCGCCCTGCAGCCCGAGCGTGAGGCCGCCCGACTCCGTGAACTCGATGGTGTTGGCCGCGCCCGTCTGTCGACCCGTCACCTGCAGGCGGTAGTTCCCGCCCTCTTTGATGATGCCGGCGCTGACCTGGGCGCCCGAAGCGTTGATCTTCTTCGCGATGCTGGCGAGCGTGTCGTCGCCATCGATCTCGATGTCGTAGGCCGTGCCTTCGCCCACCTGGATGGTGAGTGTACCGGAGCCGGCGACACCGGCCTCCGAGTCGGAGCTGAGTGGTTCGCTGTAGGTACGCTCTGCCGTGGCGACCGAGGTGACCTCGACCTTGAACGAGCCCATGCTCGCGCCGCCCGTGCCCGTCGCCTTGAGGAACTTCTCCTCCGACGAGCTGACCTTGTTGCCGAGCGCTTCGCTCTTCGTGTCGAGCGCCTTGGCCGCGGTCTGCAGCGTGGTGAGCTTGGTCTTGATGTCGGAAAGCTTGCGGGACTGAGTACTGAACTCCGTCTTCTGAGCCTGGAGCCGAGTCATCGGCGTCTTCTGGGCCTGTGTCAGCGCGTTGACGATCGCTTCGGAATCGATTCCGCTGGCGAGTCCGCTGAAGACAATTGACGAAGCCATACACGTGCTCCTGAGTTACAGAGAAAAGAAGTAAGGGAAGGTAAGGGAAAGCGCCTCGCGCGCGGGCGGCCGCGATGTTGCCATCGCTGCCGACGCCGCGCGCGAGAGGTTCTTCAGCCGCGGAGGAGCGAGAGCGCCATCGACGGGAGCTGGTTCGCCTGGGCAAGCACGGCCATACCGGCCTGGCTCAGGATGTTGTTACGCGTCATCGACGCGCTCTCTTCGGCCACGTCCACGTCGCGGATACGCGAGTTGGCAGCCGACAGGTTGTTGTTCGCGCTCTGGAGGTTCGAGACCGTGACCTGGAGGCGGTTTTGCACCGCACCGAGCTTGGCGCGCGAGCTAGAGGTGGCGGCAATCGCCTTGTCGAGGGTCGCGAGTGCGTCTTGTGCGTCCGTAGCGCCGCCTTCGACTTCTTCGCCGTCCTCGTCCGTGCCGTTGCCGATCTTCAGCTCTTTGAGGTTGATGGGCGTCTCTCCGTCTTCCGGGTCCACGCCGTACTCTTCCGACGTCATCTTGACCATGTCGGCCGAGATGGTGTCGCTGGCTTCCGCCGAGATACCAACCTGGAAGCTGAACGACTCGTTCGTGCCGCTGAGCAACTTCTGACCGTTGAACTCCGTAACCTCGGAGATACGGTTGATTTCGCTGCGGAGCTGCACGAACTCAGTCTGCAGGGCGGAGCGCTCGGAGTCGCCAAGCGTGCCGTTCGCGGACTGCATCGAAAGCTCACGCATGCGGATGAGGATGCCGCTGTTCTCGTTGAGGGCGCCTTCGGCAGTCTGCAGCAGGCTGATACCGTCGTTGGCGTTGCGCTCGGCCTGAGACATCGAGCGAATCTGTGACTTCATGCGCTCGCTGATCGCGAGGCCCGCGGCGTCGTCGCCCGCGGTGTTGATGCGCTGACCGCTCGAGAGCTTGGCGAAGTTCGAGGCAAGGGCGCGGCCCGTGCCAGAAAGGTTGCGCTGAGCGTTGAGCGAGGCGTTGTTGGTGAGGATGCTGAGTGCCATTGTGATCTTCTCTTCCTTGAGTGAATCCGTCTCTTGCGAGTCGGTCACGCCGTCCATGGCGTGTTCACTCATCTCTTTCGGACGGTTGCGCCGAACCTTGAGACGAATCCGACGAGGGCTCGGCGGTCGCTCACCACTTTTTGCGCCGCTCGGCGAAGTCCCTCGTGTTTTTGAGCGGCGCATCGTCCGCTCATCCGTTGCACAATGGTTGGGCGCAAGTCTGTGCGGAGGTCTCCATGATTTCGGTGACACGGCTCAAGGGTCAGGTCGTCGCTCTGAATCCCGACATGATCGAGAGCGTGGAGGAGAATCCCGACACGACCATACGCCTGACCAGCGGTGAGAAGCTGCTCGTACGCGAGTCGCTCGAGCAGGTCGTGGCGCTGGTGGCATCTTACCGACGCTACCTGTTGAGCGCGTTCTCCGTGCAGCCGCTCAGCGGAGGCTTCAGTCGCCATCCCTCTCAGATCCCTGCCATGGGCGACAAAGAATGAAGCTCGATGTCGGATCGCTGCTCGGTGCCGTCGTAGGCGTTGGCGCCGTGCTCGTCGGGAATGCGCTCGAAGGTGGCCACATGAGCGCACTCGTGCAGCCGACGGCGCTCTTGATCGTCGTGGGCGGCACCGTGGGCGCGACCATGCTCGGCTTTCCGCTCCCAGTCTTCATCCAGGCGGTCAAGGCGCTGCGTGAGGTGTTCTCCGAGAGCACGCAGGATGCGCAGGCCATCGTCGAAGAGATCGTCACTTACGGTCAGAAGGCGCGCCGCGATGGGATCATCGCCATCGAGGAGCAGATCGAGTCCGCGAGCCATCCCTTCTTGTACAAGGCGCTACTCATGGCGGTGGACGGCGCCGACTCGAAGACGATGCGCGACAGCCTCGAGCTCATGATCTCCCATTACGAGGACGACCGAGAGAAGCTCGCCAAGGTCTGGGAGTCGGCGGGAGGATATTCACCCACCATCGGCATCATCGGCGCCGTGATGGGCCTCATCCACGTGATGCAGAACCTCGCCGACGTGTCGGCGGTGGGCAAGGGAATCGCCGTGGCGTTCGTCGCGACCATCTACGGCGTGGCGTTCGCGAACCTGCTGCTCCTGCCCGTCGCATACAAGCTCAAGCTCAAGCTCAAGGCCGAGACCAAGCTGCTCGAGATGATGATGGAAGGCGCACTCGCCATCCAGGAGGGCATGAACCCCTCGTTGATTCGCGAAAAGCTGCAGAGCTTCTACCAGCAGTCGCCCAAGAACAAGCGCCGCGAGGGGGCCGGCACGCCTGCCGAAGCTTCGATCTAACTGCGCAAGGCGCTCAAGTTCGGGACGATTCGTGACGATAGAAGCCTGGTATGGCGCGTAAGAAGAAGCCCGAGGAGCACGTGAACCACGACCGTTGGCTCGTGTCGTACGCGGACTTCATCACACTCCTGTTCGCCTTCTTCGTCGTACTCTTCGCCGTGTCGCAGGTGGACCAGAAGAAGATGGGCCGCTTCACCGAGGCCGTTCAGGACGCGACCAACGTCGGTGTCTTCGACGGCAAGCAGGGCAGCTCTCCCATCCTGGGCGGCGCCGGCACCTCGACCGTATCGGTGGCGCAGGTAGAGCTTGCTCCGCCCGCGCACGCCGGGCCGACCGCTGCCGGGCTCGACGTGATTCACCAGCGGCTCAGCGCGAACCTCGCCTCCGCCATCGGCGCCGGTCGTGTGACGCTCGTGGAGCGCGACGACGGGCTCGTGGTACGGCTGCGCGATGCGGCGTTCTTCGAGCCTGCCAGGGCGGCGGTCCGCCGCGAGGTGCTCGCCGACCTCTCGGCCGTGGGCCGCACGCTACGCGAGCTGGAGAACGAGATTCGCATCGAAGGACACACCGACCCGGTGCCGATTCACAACTCGGTCTACCGCTCGAACTGGGAGCTGTCGGGCGCGCGCGCGGCCGCGGTGCTCGAGCAGCTTGCGCAAAACAGCGGCATCCACGAGTCGCGCCTGAGCATCGCGGGCTACGCGAGTCAGCGCCCCATCACCAGCAACGACAGCGTGGAGGGACGCTCGCAGAATCGCCGAGTCGACATCATCGTGCTCGACCGTGCCAGATCGCGCCGCTCGTCACAGGCGTCTGGTGATGTAGGAGCGGCCAAGTGAGCTCATCCACAGCAGCTATGCGAGCCGGGCAACATCATTGCGTTGCAATGCACGCGCAAGCCCGGTCGCACGTTTATAATCGGAGATCGAGGGGTGTAGTAACCGTGGGGGCGATCTCATGCGCCTCCATCCTTGGAAAGGGTAGGACATGGCTCAGACCCAGCTCGTGAGTGCGTGTGATTCGGAGCAGCTGACGGCGACCATCGGCCGCATTCAGCGGATGCGTACACGCCTGCACGACGAGAACATGCGCGCCCTGATCGGGTCCATCGAAGGTCTGCCGGTCCTGCCGTCGGTCTGTCGAGAGCTCAATGCCGTGCTCGCCAAGCCCGACTATTCGCTGCGCGACGTGGCGCAGGTGGTGGAGAAAGATCCGTCGCTCTGCGCGAAGCTGCTGTCGCTCGTGAACTCGTCGTTCTTCTCGCTCGGTCGACGCCTCTCGACGGTGCAAGACGCGATCTCCTACATCGGCACCAGCATGCTGAAGAACCTGGTGATGAGCCTGTCGCTGTGGCGACAGCTCGAGGAGGCGCGGCCCGAGGCGGTGAGTCGCTTGCAGCGCGTCCACACTCGCTGCCAGCGCATCGCGATGCTGTCGCGCAAGATCACCGCTGCGTCACGGGCGCGCGCCGAAGAGGCCTTCGTCGCCGGTCTGCTGCACGACATCGGCGAGACGCTGCTCATCGTGTATCTGCCGGAGCGCTTCGAGCGCGCGACTAGCCTGGCCGAGCAGCGCGGAATCGAGCTGCACGAGGCGGAGCGCGAGCTGTACGGAGTGGACCACGCGGAGCTCGGCGCGCATCTGCTCGACGCGTGGGGACTTCCCTTCTCGGTGCTCGAGGCGGTCGCGTTCCACCACAATGCCGCCGAGCTCGAGCACACCAGCATCGAGACGGCGGACGCCGTGTATATCGCCGAGACGCTGTTTCATGCGCGCGAGCAGGGTGTCGACCCCGCGACGGTCCTCGCTCCAGACTACCTGGAGCGCATCGGCGCGGCGCCGCATCTTCGTACTTACCTCACACTCTTGGACGAAGTCTGATGGACGCAACCGTGCATCGCGGCCCGCGCCCGAGCAGCCGGTCATAGGCAGGGGACGATGGCGAAAAGCGACGCGGCGCTCGACACCGTGGCCGGACTCCTCCGGCTGCTCGGAGAGCATGCCTTCGACACCGAAGACATGAAGGCCAACGAGACGCGCATGCGGGCCGACGCCTGGGCGCGCCACCTGCTCCTGGGCACGCCGCATCCAGAGCGCGGCAACGAGCCGGCGAGCGAGCGCGAACGCGACTTCGTCGGTGCGCGGCGCTGGGCAGAGAGCTTGCGGCGTTCGGAGCTCAACTATGTTCGCAAGGCGCTCTCCGAGTTCCGTCAGGTCATCTGGTCGGTGGTGCAGAACTTCCATCGTGCGGTCGGGGTCGAAGGCGAAGAGGACCGCCGCGTAGCCGTTCAGATCAACCGGCTACGTACGGCCATCGAGAGCAACTCGATCGAGATGCTCAAGCGCGAGGCGACCTCCGTCGCGGCCTCGCTCTCGACCCTGGTGGCCCAGCGCGAGCAGCGCCGCAGCATCCAGTTCGAGGAGCTGGGCACCGAGCTCAAGTCCATGCACAAGCGGCTCGAAGATGCCCGCAAGTCGAGCGAGACCTGCGCACTCACCGGCCTGCACAACCGTCGTGCCCTCGATTCGTACATCGACCGAGTGGTCGAGTTCGACGGACTCACCGGCGTCCCGGTGCTGCTGATGATGGTCGACGTCGACAACTTCAAGCTCATCAACGACAACCACGGCCATCCCACCGGCGACGAAGTGCTGCGCCTCCTCGCGCGCGAGATGCTCCGCCTGTTCCTGCGCAAGTGCGACTTCGTCGCGCGCTATGGTGGCGAAGAGTTCGCAATCGTCGTGCGCGACATGGAGTTCAAGCACGCGAGTGCACTCGCCGAGCGCGCACGCGAGCGCGTCTCCATGGTGCGGCTGCCAGAGCTGCCCCAGCTCTCCATCAGCGTCAGCATCGGCGTCTCCGAGCTTCGTACCGGCGACAATGCGGCGAGCTGGCTCATGCGCGCCGACGCCGCGCTCCTGCGCGCCAAGAAGAGCGGCAAGAACTGCGTCGTGCTCGCCGCGTGATCGGGTGGCGAGCTGCTGGGGAGCTCGCGAGAACTCAGGGTGGGCGGCGAGAGCTCAGCGCAGCGTGAGCTCGACGAGGTCGCGCTCCGCCGTCACGCGCATCACCATCGACTGACGCGCGAGCAGCACCTCCGCGAGCTTCAGCCGCACGAAGTCGCGGTTGGAGAGCTCGTTTTCGAGCGCATCGACCGACGTCAGCTCGCCCGCGAGCGTGACAGGGCAGACCGCGAGCTCGAGCCGCAGCGTGCCCTCCTGCTCGTGTGCTTGCAGCATGCAGGCGTGTGCGCCTTCGGCAGTCACCACCTTGGCGAGCTCGAGCAGCGCGCGCTCGGTCAGCTCGACGTCGACCGCCAGCGGCCAGGCGTTCAGGCGATGCTCCGCGAGCACGGTGCAGACGAGCCCATGGGACGCGAGGTGGTGTCGCAGCCTCGGAACCAGCGCCCCGAGGGCGATCTCGCTGCGGGTGGCGCTCGCCTGCTCGTTCGGGCGTGAGAGCTCGACGCAAGCCTCGACGAGCTGCTCGAGCTGAGCCGCCGCCGTGCGTACATGCTCCACGAACGCCTTCTGCTCGCTCCCCAACGGACCATAGCGGTCACTCGCGAGCAGGTTCGAGTAGCCCACCACCGCGTGCACCACTGAGCGCAGGTCGTGGCGCACGCGTGTGAGCGCATCGCGTCGCGGCTTCACGCGCAGTCGTCCGCTACTGCTCCGCGACCTTGCACGCACGCTCGCCGAGCTACGCGAAGGAGCGCGA
>Ga0190275_10004289_pt1 | contig 10256 bp, 11 predicted proteins | sample Popmic550T_FD_133745 | JGI IMG/M metagenome (GOLD analysis project Ga0190275, IMG submission 133745) | Populus adjacent soil microbial communities from riparian zone of Yellowstone River, Montana, USA - 550 T | ecosystem: Environmental > Terrestrial > Soil > Riparian zone > Trees stand | place...
CGGTCGGGGCTTCGGGTCTTGGTCGACAGCTGTCCTATCTGGAGCCTCGCACCCATCGATCACCGGGCCCGTCACACCCACCCTGAGCTGCAAAAGCAGCTTGGAAAAGGCTCAGTAGTTCGAGGCCCATGTAGCGGCGGGATTCGGTCCATTCGTCGGTCCGCTCGGCGAGGACCGCGCCGACGAGGCGGATGATCGTGTCCCTGTTGGGGAAGATGCCGACGCTGTCGGTGCGGCGTCGAATCTCGGGGGTTGAGGCGCTCGTTGGGGTTGTTGGACCAGATCTGCCGCCAGAGCCCGTCGGGGAACCCGGTGAACGCGAGGATGTCCGCTCGCGCCGCATCGAGGTGCTCGAACGCGTCGGGGAGTTTCTCCTCGACGTAGTCCAGCAGTCGGTCGAACTGGGCGTTGACGGCGTCCTTGTCGGGTTGGTCGTAGACGGAGTGCAGCATCGCTTTGACCGCCGGCCACATGCTCTTTGGGCAGACACTCATCAGGTTCGCTGCTCAATGCGTTCTCCAGCGCTGCCAGACAGCCCCGGGAAGGTTCGCGGCGATCGCTTCCACGAGCCCGGCGTGCGCGTCGCTGGTGACAAGGCGGACCCCGCCGAGGCCGCGGGCGACGAGGTCGGCGAAGAAGCTGTTCCAGGCAGCTCCGGTCTCCGACGTCGCGACCCGCAGGCCGAGGACTTCGCGGTGCCCGTCGCCGTTTACCCCGGTCGCGACCAGGACGACCGCGTTGATCACCCGTCCGCCCTCACGGACCTTCATGGTGAGCGCGTCGCCGCGACGAACGTGAACGGGCCGGCGTCGCTGAGGGGGCGGTGCCGGAACTGGTCGACGTGTTCGTCGAGGTCCGCGGCCATCCGTGACACCTGCGACTTGGACAGCGAGTGGATTCCGAGGGACTTGACGAGCTTGTCCATCCGGCGGGTCGAAACTCCGGCGAGGTAGCAGTCCGCGACGACGGTGATCAGCGCGGTCTCGGCTCGTTTGCGACGCTCGAGTAGCCATCCCGGGAAGTAGCTGCCCTGGCGGAGCTTCGGGATCGCGACGTCGATCGTGCCGACACGGGTGTCGAGATCGCGGTGGCGGTACCCGTTGCGTTGCGCGGTGCGGTCGGGACTGGGCTTGCCCCATTCCGCGCCCTCCACAGCATCTGCGTCCGCGGAGAGGAGCGCGTTGATCGTGGTCTGCAGCAAGCTGCGCATCAGATCCGGCGACGCGTCGGTCAGGGCTTCAGCAAGCACGCTCGCAGGGTCGACAACATGAAGTGCGGTCATCGTGATGATGCCTTTCGAGTGGAGGTAAGAGACTTCTCGAAGGATCACACGGTGACCGCGCTTACGTCAGGAACGACGAGCCGGCCACCGCGGGCTACACCACGCTACGGGGCACTACTGATGAGGGACACAACTGTGAGAATGCGGACGTCACCGATTGTTCGCACAGCGCCTAGGGGTGTGCGTATCGGGCACAGTCTGCGAGTGGGCGAAAGTTTACCGTTGGCAGCAAGCGGTCGGGATGCTTCATGTCGGCCGCGGGACATCAAACCAGACGAAGGAGTCTAAATATGGGTACTTCTACCCTCGTCGCGCGACCGGCGCGATTGCGAACGGCGGTGATCGCCGGCGGAGCTGCGATCGCGATGACCGCGACGCTCGGCTTGCCATTTGTGGCCACCGCTGCCGTGGCAGCCGAACCTGCGACCGGTATCGCCACTTTGACGCCCGTGCAGGTGCCCAACACCACCCCAATGATCGCCGCGGCAGTTCCGCTCAGCGATTACGGGTACACGGAGACGGAGTTCTACGCAACGGGGGTGGCGAGCCGGTACCGCACGACGGCGCCCCTCTCTACGTTCGAGCTCATTGACACCGTCTCGCCGTACAAGACGCGTGTTCTGGTCCGAACTCCGGATCCTTCTGCGTTCAACGGCACCCTAGTGGTCGAGTGGGCCAACGTGACGGTCGGGCAGGACGTGGACTTTGCGTTCGCAGAGTCCTACGACTACCTCCTCAGCGAGGGATATGCCGTGGCGGTTGTTTCGGCACAGCGAGTGGGGGTCGAGCGGCTCAAGACGTGGAGCCCTGAGCGCTATGGGGACCTCTCCGTCGCCGCCAGCAACATCGACCCGGTGACCGGTGGTGCGGTGGATTCGACCAATGATCCGCTCGCCTACGACATTTACACACAGATCACCCGTGCCCTGCAGAGCAATAGCGGTGCGGTAGCGCCGCTGCCGGGTCTGGACGTGGAACGCACCATCGCGCTTGGTGAGTCACAGTCCGCGGGACGCCTAACCAACTATTACAACGGCATCCAGCCCCTCACAGGCGTATTCGACGGATTCGTCTACCTGGATGGTGCCGGTGCGTTGCGGGCCGACCAGGCCATTCCCGCGATCTCAGTGCGTTCGGATGTCTTCAGACCAGCACCTTCTCCTGCCACGTCCACCTACACGCGGACCTGGGAGGTGGCTGGAGCAACGCACGCCTCGTACTGGGGTGCACAGTACGTCGACGCGCTGCTCGTGCGCGATCGGTCCTTCGTCGTGAACGAAGTACCGCTGTCGTTCACTCAGCTGATCACAGGCTGCACGTTCGACCCGATCTGGAGCAAGGTGCATATGGGATACGTACTGGATCGAGCGATCGATGCGACAAATGAGTGGATCATCACGGGGACAGCTGCCCCGGCCAGCTCGTTCTTCGAGCGCGCCGCCGATGGGACCAGCCTGCGCGACGCCAATAACGTCTCGCTTGGCGGTGTGCGGCTGCCCGACGTGACCCAGCCCACCGTGAAGAACAACCCGATCAACCCGGGCCCCGGCTTCTGCAGGCTAGTCGGGTCCCACCAGGATTCGACCGCCGCGGAGCTGAAGTCGCTGTACAAGAACCACGGCGGTTATGTGTCCGAGGTGACAAAGGCCGCCTCCTCCGTCGCCGCGCTCGGATACATTCTGCCTGCTAGAGCGACCGAGATAAAGCGTGAAGCTGCCCGCGCAACCATAGGCAAGTAGCGACCGACCAAGTAGCGTCCGGAGGAGCCGAGTGTGGCGCCTCCGGACGCTTCGGCGTGAGGAAGCGCCGCAATCCCGCTTATCGAGGTCGGGGGTGCAGTTCAGGACGTCGTCGTCGACCTCAAGCGCTTTGTCATGTCATTCCTTTCTGGGCTTGGCAGATCGCGCGGTACTCACTAGGGATGTCAAGCTCATTGCGGACGGCCCGCTAAACGCTGCCGCATTCGGCGAATCCCCACCGCGCCCGAACTCTCGCGATCTGTTGCCTGGCCAGAGTGGTTTCCGAGATCTCTTCGGCTCTCGTCGAGTCGGCGACGCCGGATCCGGCCACTCACCGTGTCATGGCGATCCTCGAACAACTTCTGGAGGTATCGGACGGAAATGTGGTGTACCTCCGCGATCTGAGCGACAGTGAGGGCCGCCACCCCCAGATGGCTCGCGATGTAGCTGTCGATGCGAGCAATCATCCCTCTACGCAATGAGCTTCATCCGGGCTGTCGGTGGATCCTTGGGTTCGTGCAGTGGTTGCAGCACTTACCGATGCGTCCGGGGACTCCGGTCGTCGAAGTCGTGCGTGCCGTTGTCGCGCGTTCCACAAAGGCTCCTCGAGCCACGCACCCCGCGCACCCGGTTTAGACTTCCATGGCACGATGGCCAGCATCAGGTCGGCAGGCGCTGCACGCCATCGCGTGAAGCTCATGTGTGAAGCACCTGCCTGATGAGGTAGTCCTTCAGCCCGGACAACGGATCACTCCAGACATGATTCACGGGATGGCTCGCCAGCCATTCACGGATGTTGACCAGCACTTCGTCGACATCGTGCATCAGACGCATCTGCTTGCGGACGTACGTCCCGTCGGTGACGTTCGTGCGCAACGAGTGAGCCGGCTTCTGCCCCGCCCGGTGAGGGATCGGCGGATTCAAGCGGTCATCGCAACAGCACTGCTCTGATGATCTCATTCGGAGTCTGAAACTCGAGGCGTTTGCGTGGTCGGTCGTTGAGCTCCCGGGCGACAGCGTCGAGCTCACCCTCGGTGAACCCGTCGAGAGTGGTGCCTTTCGGGAAATATTGCCGCAGCAGCCCGTTCGTGTTCTCGTTGATGCCGCGTTGCCATGGCGAGTTCGGAACGCAGAAGAACACGTCGATTCCGGTGTCGATGCGAACCTGCTCCCAGTCGCGCATCTCCGGCCCCTGATCCCACGTCAACGACCCGCGCAGCTGCACCGGGAGCTGCTGGATCTTCCGGGTCAGCGCCGGAGCGACCTGGTCGGGCTTGTAACCATCCGGAAGAGGAACCAGCATCGTGAAGTTGGAGTGCCGTTCCACGAGCGTGCCGATCGCGGACAGATTCCTCGCGCCGATAATCAGATCTCCCTCCCAACTCCCGGGAACGGCCCGGTCGCTGGCCTCCGGCGGACGCTCCGAGATGTTGACCATGTTCGGGATCCGGTTCTTGCGCTGCCCCACCTTCCGGCTGGGATGGCGCAGTCCCCGCCCGGTGCGCAGATACCGAGTCAGCTCCTGCTTCAACGCGCCCCGGGACTGCACGTAGAGCGACTGATAGATCGTCTCCGTGCTCACGTGCATCTCCGGGTCGTCGGGGAACTCTCGTCGTAGTCGACCGGCGATCTGCTCCGGCGATCGACGCTCGGCTAAGTCCGCTTCCACCCTCGCACGCAGCTGCAGGTTGGTCGCCAGCTTCGCCGGTTTCGGCCTCACTGCGCGCCCCATCGCCGTCATCTGCGCCGTCGACGCTCGGTACCGGCCGCGCACCGCGTTGCGAGTCAGTTCCCGGGATACCGTCGACGGCGCGCGCCCGATTCGTCGCGCGATCGACCGCACCGATTCACCCGCCGCGACGCCGACCGAGATCTCTTCCCGCTCGACGAATGACAAGTACCGACCCTGCAGGTCCCGGCCCCGCCGCGGCTTGACCCCGCCGGCCGCGACGAGCATCCGTTTCGCGGTCGTACGGTTCACCCCGATCCGCTCGCCCACCTCGCTCGCGAACTGCCCGGCCTGAAAGCCCTCCCACGCCAGCTGGACCAAATCCAGCCGAAACCTCAACGGCAACTCCGCCACAACACTCTCCATTCAGCAAGTGTTGCGACCACCGCAAGAACCCAAGGACCGGGCTACGGCCACCCGCTGCGGCGCGACCGCGTGTGCCCACGTGAAAACGGCCAGAAGATCAGAGGAAAATGTCGGGCGCCCGTTTTGCAAGATCCGACGTCAGCCACTTGAAGACGGCGAGAGATGAGGTCTGAGACACGGCGCTGCGACGAAGGTAGCCGGTGCTCGCTACTTCGAGGGCACGGCGGCGTGGCTCGGTGTAGACGTCGAGCGGGAGCAGGCCTGCACGGAAACGCGTCCGCGAGATCTCGGCGACGCGCGCCCGGAGCTCGAGCTCGTGATCGGCGAAGTACGCGTCGGCGACGGCGAGAATCTCGCGAATCGCTCGGCGGTTCTCTGACCGCTCCTGGAGAGCGTGCACCAACTCCGGTGGAGTCGGGAGGTCCTGCTCTCTGATCCGAGCAACCTCCTTCCGACTGCGCTTCCGTGCGAAGAAGGCGTCGGCTGCGGCGGCATTGTGACGCCTTTCCGCAGTCAGCACACGGTGGAGCATGCGGTCCGGCAGTCCAGCGCGAGCGCGGCGACGCTGCAGACGCCGCGCTTCAGCTTCTCGCTGACGATAGGACTCGTGTTGGGAGGGACTTGGTGACCACTCGGACACGCGGCCAGCCGCACGTGCACGAGCGACCGCGCGCCGACGCGCCTCGTTGGCCTTCTCCGGATCCGCGGCCTCCCGGGCGCGCCGGCGCTCGGCGATCTCGCCGCGATTCCGGTAGTAGTACTCGCGCTGGGCCTGCTTGTAGGCATCCGGATGCTTCTGTTTGTATCGCTCGCGCGCCTGCTGTCGCTCCTCCGGATGCTGCCGCGCCCACTCCTTTGCACGCTCGATACCCCTCTGCCGCCGCTCCTTCTCGTCTCGCTCGTACTGCGTGCGTCGACGCTCACGCTCGCGGTTCTTCTTTCGGATCGACTCCAGGTTTCGCTCGCGATAGTCGGTGTAGTAGTTGGGATGCGCATCGTTCCACGCCTTGCGCTGCGCCGCGTCGCGCGCGGCGCGCTCATCGTCTTGGGACGCCCGGTTACTCATCGTGACCCACAGCGAACACGCCATCGAGTTGAAGGAGCGAAGCGAACAGCTCTTCCCGCGTCGCTGTGGGGTCGATGATGGCCCGCGCGATGAGTGCCCGCAGCTCTTCCCGCTCGGTGTCAGATACCTCTCCCAGCCGCGCCGTGCACCACTCGATGTCCTCGTCGAGGCGGTACGTCGGATCATCGACCTGGATACCGGGGTAATAGAGGAATGCGAGCACCGCCACGTGCTCCAAGACGGCGTCGACGTGCTCTCGATCGGTCATGCCATCAAGGTGCGTGGACAGCTCCCACCGCCGCTCACCCCGCGTCGCCGTCAGCACGTGGCACAGGCAGAACTCTGCGGAGTGCGCTCGTCAGCGGCGGCTATGTGTCCTTCGCGAATGCGCGCTCCAGCATCTCAGCCGTCGCCGGGTTCACCATCTCGTTGCGCCGAATGTAGTGCTGAATGGTGATCTTCGGATCGGTGTGGCCCAATAGCTCCGCGGCCAGCTCGACTCCCGCCTGCTCGTTGATCGCTGTTTCCACGGTGCGACGGAAAGCGTGTGGAGTAACGCCGGTGATGCCAGCGACCTCCATGACCCGGCGGAGTTGCCGACGCACATTGTTCGTCGAAAGCGTCGTGCCTTCGCCGCGAGGCACGGCCACCGGGTGCTGTTCGCGACCGCGACGGACTGGGTCACCCGCCTCACCGACGCGCACCGGCAAGGCCGGCTCCCGCAAGAGCTCGCCCGGCTGCAGCGTTACGGGCTGATCATCGTCGACGAGGTCGGCTACCTCCCGTTCGAGCAAGACGCCGCGAACCTGTTCTTCCAACTCGTCTCATCTCGCTACGAACACGCGTCGCTGATCCTCACCAGCAACCTGCCGTTCTCCGGCTGGGGCGGGGTCTTCGGAAACCAAGCCGCCGCTGCCGCGATGATCGCCCGGATCGTCCACCACGCCGACGTGCTCACGCTGAAGGGAGCGAGTTACCGGCTTCGCGGACGCGGCATCGACAGCCTCCCCAGCATCAAGACGCAAGATCCGGCAGACTAACGAAACGACGAATCGGTGGCCTAGTTTTCGCCCGGGTGGTTTCCAGTGACCATCGCAACGGGAACCGTTCGAAAGGGGTTCCCGTATGTCATCTCGTCGCGTTCCGAAGGGGCCGGGCCGTCGCCCGATGACGGATAAGCGCCGACAGTTCCTCGAGTTGCTCGGCCAGGGCTGGTCAGTCCGCGGCGCGTGCAAAGAACTCGGGATCGGCCGCTCCTCAGGCAACAACTGGAAGAACGGCTCGATGGTGCGCCAGAAGGATGGCACCGTCAAGTTCGTGCCACCGCTCGAGCCCCTCGCCGTCCGCATGATCTCCCCGAGGTTCCTGTCCGAGGAAGAGCGGATCCAGATCGCCGATCTCGCCAGCCGCGGCATGGGGCCGACCGCGATCGGGCAGGTGATGGGGAGGGCGCCGTCCACGATCAGTCGTGAGCTGCGCCGCAACCTGCATCCGTCCGGGCAGTATCGCCCGTTCCACGCCCACTCCGCCGCCGCGACCCGGCGACGTCGGACTCGGCCGCTCAAGCTGATCACAGACCCGGGGCTGCGCTCCTTCGTGCTCGACAGGCTGAGAGAGCGGTGGAGTCCGCAGCAGATTGCGAGGGCGCTGAGACGTGCTCACCCGGATGATCCGGGTGAGAGGGTGGCGACGGAGACGATCTATCAGGCGGTCTACCGGCCCGGGTCCGGGATCATCCGCAAGCCGGCGCCGTCACCGCTGCGAACGGGGCGTGATCATCGACGTGGTCAAAGTCGCGTGGTTCGCACGCGGCGGCGGTTCGCTCAGCCGATGCTGCCCGTCCACGATCGCGGTTTCGAGCCAACGGACAGATCGATCGCCGGGCACTGGGAAGGCGATCTCATCGTCGGCCCGCACAACCGCTCCGCGATCGGCACCCTCGTCGAACGGCAGACCCGGTACGTGAAGCTGCTGCACCTACCGGCGCACAACTCGACCGAGCTGCTCGCCGCGCTCGTCAGCACGCTCAACGAGCTGCCCCCAGCGTTGCGGCAGACCGTGACGTGGGATCAGGGCACCGAGATGGCTCGGCACCTCGAGATTACCCAGGCAACAGGAACGAAGATCTACTTCTGCGACGCTGCCAGCCCCTGGCAGCGAGGGTCTAACGAGAACACGAACGGGCTCCTGCGCCAGTACTTCCGACTTGTATTGGTTGGGACGATGGCGTGCCGGGCGGTCGTGCTCGTAGCGTTCTCGTCAAGGCATCGGCGGGCTGACTCGAGTACTTCCTGCCGCCTCCGGGCTGGCTCGCCGTCGGTGTGTCGTCCCGCCGATGCCGCTCGCGGCTTGACTCAACAGAGGCGTGACGATGAGTTGCCCAACGGAAACTTCTCGAAGTCGGATTGTCAGCTGCGATTCATCACCATCGCAACTGGAAAGGAACCGATCTCAATGATCATCCTCGGCGTTGATCCGCATAAGAGCACGCATACGTCCACCGCGATTGACCCGGTCACCCACCAGGCTGTCGCTTCGATCAGGATCCGCTCCACCCTCGCCGACTATCGGCAGTTGCTGAAGTGGGCTCGGCAGTTCGACGAGCGCCGATGGGCGGTGGAGAACGCGGAGGGGCTGGGTCGTCACCTGTCGTCGTGGCTACTGGCGCGCGGCGAACAAGTCGTGGACGTCCCGTCGACGGCGACAGCCCGCGTTCGGCAACTGTCTCGCGGCGGGGGTCGCAAGACCGATCAAATCGATGCTGCTGCGGCGGCATCGGTTGCTGCTCTGCAAGGCGACGGGCGCCCACTCCAGCCTGAGGGGCTGGCCGACGCGTTGGCGCTGCTGGATGAGTCCCGTAGGAACCTCGCCCAGAGCAGGGTGAGGCTGGTGAACCAGCTCCACGCACTGCTGCGCGATCTCATTGCCGGCGGCGCCCCGAGAGACCTCACTGCCACCAAAGCTGCCGTAGCGCTCCGCGGGGTTCGTCCCGTCGGAGAAGCTGAGCGAGTGCGCAAGCAGATCGCCACGAACCTGATCAGCCAGATCCGCTCCGTGGACTCGCTGCTGAAGTCCAGTCGGCAGCAGATCAAAGAGCTTGTCACCGCATCCGGCAGCACTCTCACTGACACGGTCGGCATCGGTCCGATCACCGCGGGTCGGCTGATCGGAAGGACCGGGTCCGCCAGCAGGTTCCCCACCTCGGCCGCGTTCGCCAACTATGCGGGCACGGCCCCGATCGAAATCGCCAGCGCCGACCGGTCACGACACCGGCTCTCCCGCGGCGGTGACCGTCAGCTCAACGCCGCTTTACATACCGTCGCGATCACCCAGATCCGCACCACAGGCAGCCGCGGCCATACCTACTACGCCGCGAAACTGGAGCAAGGGAAGTCTCCCCGAGACGCCCGACGATGCTTGAAGCGACGCCTCGCCGACCATGTCTGGCGGACCATGCTCGCAGACGAGAGGGCGAGCCTGGGAGGACACTCGGGGGCGACTCTGGAATCCAGCGCGACCGGCCCTACCCCGCCAACCGGCCCTTCGGACAAGTCACTTCCCAGGCCCGCTGCACACGACTATACGACCGCCCCATCACAGGGTTGACAAACACAGAGGCACCGAAGTCGACCAATCTCGCCGTACACAGCCGACGAGACCTCGCACGAGTCGAGAACGAACTCAATCGCCGACCCCGAATCACCCTCAATGACCGAGCGCCAGCGGAGCTCTTTGCAGCCCTGCTAGCCTCCCAGAATCATCCCCCGTTGCGATGACTGTTGGAATACAAGCCGTCGTTTTGGCCTGGTTCTCAACCGTCGCCGACATTCGCAGATGTGCCGATCGGCACCGGATGCGACACGTCCTTTCTCACACGTCTACTCACGGCTTCGTGACCCATGGCACCATCCCTCACGATGCGATCGGGCGAGGTCGGAGGGCGCTCATTCCCCCGTCGACTTCGATGTACGTCCCCGTCGTTGAACCGGCGAGTGGCCCGACCAGGTAGCACACCGCACCCGCCACCTCGTCGGGAGTCACGAGTCGCCCGTGGGGCTGCCGCGCTTCGAGCGC
>Ga0190275_10004290_pt1 | contig 10255 bp, 7 predicted proteins | sample Popmic550T_FD_133745 | JGI IMG/M metagenome (GOLD analysis project Ga0190275, IMG submission 133745) | Populus adjacent soil microbial communities from riparian zone of Yellowstone River, Montana, USA - 550 T | ecosystem: Environmental > Terrestrial > Soil > Riparian zone > Trees stand | place...
GAGCCCGAAGTTCCGCCGGGCGGCGGCGGCGGCGTGGGGGCTGAAGTCCATCCCCCGGGCGTCCCACCCGCGGGCGCGCATCCGGGCGGCGAACCACCCCGACCCGCACCCGTAGTCGAGGAGCACCCCGCCCGGCGTCAACCGGTCGGTCAGCGCCCGCTCGCCGCGCAGCCCGAGCCGCTCCCGCAGCCGGCGGAAGACACGTCCGCGCCGCCGCGGCGGCTGGTACGGGGCGTAGTCGGCGGGGTAGAACCGGGCGATGCTCGCCGCGTCCGGCCGGGGGTTGGTGAACACCAGCCCGCAGCCCGGACACTCGCCGAGGCGGTATTCGCGGTCGTCGGCCCCCGGCACGCGGAGGAAGTCGCGGTCGCCTCCGTGGCCGCAGAGCGGACAGGCGACGGCCTCCCAGCGGATCGGGTCCGGGGTCATGGTGGCGCGGGGGCGGTGGGCGGGGCGGCCTGACGACGAATTGATCGGCCCCGGGGGCCGGCGGGGTGCAGGGAAAATGACCCGGCCGGCTGGCGCGGTCGTGTCGGTTCTGCCGCGTCTGCCGGCGGCGCGCGGCCCCTCCCGCGCGAGCTCGTTCACTTTGACTCACGTTGGCGCTGCGGGCGCGGTAGGGACCATTAGCCTGAAACGAGAACAGGCACCCCGCTCCCGTACCGGAGCCCCGCGAGGGCACCCACGTGGTCACGACGCAACCCAAGCAGACCGCCTCCGAAACCGTCCTCCTCGCCGCCGATGACCTGGCCTCGGCCGGCAAGGACGAGTTCACCGAGTTCGACCTCACCGTCGCCGCGTGGTCGATCGACCGCTTCCGGTTCGGCCTCCGCGGCTACGCCCAGAGCTACCCCGACCACAAGCGCGTGATGATGGAGATCATGGGGCAGAAGCCCTCCAGCCCCGTCGTGAACAAGTACCTGGAGAAGGTGCGGCCGAACATCTACAAGCTGACGCCGGCCGGGAAGAGCGCGGCGGCGAAGCTCCGCAACGGCGCGCGGGTGAAGCCGGTGCGGCGGGCCGTCACCGTGCGCGAGCTTTACGACACCGTGGCCGTGTACGCGGGGAAGCCGGAATTCCGCCGCTGGCAGGACAACCCGGAGGAGCCGCGCGACTGGGCCGGCGCCGCGACGTTCCTCGGCCTGAGCGGCAAGAGCGGCCACGAGGACCCGGTGGGCCGGCTGGAGGAGGTCCGAAGCGCCATGAAGGCGGCGCTCGACTGGTGTCGGGTGGAGGAGGTGGCGTTCCTGACGAAGGGGTCCGGCGCCGGCGGGGCGGCGATCCACGTCCGCGACGTGTCCGACCTGCTCGACTTCCTGACGGCGCTGACGTACCGCTTCCCCGAGCACCTCGACGTGGAAGCGGGGGCGAAGCCGAAGAAGCGGTTTACTTGAAGTGACTCGGGGCTTCGCCGCTTGCGGCGTTGCAGCGTCTACCCTGCAACGCCGCAAGCGGCGACACTCATGCCGCGAATCTCACCTTCGACGCCTCGGCGTACGCCGCGTCCGCCTCGAACCCGACCCACTCGCGCCCCAGGTTCTCGGCCACGGCCCCGGTCGTGTTACTGCCGGCGAACGGGTCGAGCACGAGCTCGCCGGGGTCGGTGAGGAACTTCACGAAGAACTCGACGAGCGGTTCCGGCATTGCCGCCGGGTGGCGCGGCACGTTCCCCTTGCGGCACTTCTCGTGATACCCGCCGCGGCTCGCGGTGTTCGGGATCGGCAACACCGCCTGCGGCTCGACGACCTCCGGCGCGACCAGCACGTTCGGCGGGATGGCGCCGCCGTTGTCCGCCAGGAACGACCGCCGTCCGACCTTGTGCTCGCTCGGCCGCCGGCCCGACGAGTAGGTGCCGCGGCTGAGCAGCTTCCGCATCGCGTCGCTGTACTCGGTCAGCACGCGGCGGTTGTCGGCCTTCGGCGTCGGCGTCGGCGACAGCCACCACACCCGCGTGAACGCGTCCTTCACCCGCTCGCGGCGGACGGCGACCCACTCGGCCGGCGTCGGCAGCCGGGCCGGGTTGTAGCAGATGAACTCCTGGCACAGGTGGAGCCCGGCTTCCTCCTGGAACGCCAGCAGCGCCTTGATGCCGATGGTGGACACGGTGGGGGTGCCGGGGTTCCAGCCGTTGCCGAGCTCCATGACGATGGAGCCGTTGGGAGTGAGGAACTTCGTGAGCGGGATGGCGAGGCCGGCGAGCCACGAGGCGTAGTCGTCGCCGTGGCGGTTGCCGTACTTCTTCGGCCGGTGGAGCGGGAACGGCGGCGACGTGAAGATCAACTGAACGCGGCCGCGGAGGTCGTCGAGGGCGGGGTCCGCGACGAGGTCTTCGGCCTTGCCGACGAGGAGTCGGCCGTGGTCGGTCTGGTAGGCGACGGCCGGGGCGGGCCGACGCGGGGCGGGCGCGAGCTGTGGCACGGCGACTCACTTCCGTGTGGTCGTCGGGGCCGATCGTGCCCCGGGTGCGGGAGTATCAGGCGCGTGCGGCGCGGGTGTCAAGGGGAATGGGAACCGGTCACGCCACCGGCGGGTAGACGCCGGACCCGGCGATGAGGCCGGCGAGGAACTGCACCGCGTCGTGCCGGGCCTTCGCGGCGTCGGCCAGCGCCGCGTAGTCGTTCAGCCGCCGCGCCAGCTCCGACGCGCTCGGGCAGATCAGCCCGCGCTCCTCCTCGTTGCTCAGGAACTCGCGCGCCGCGGCCAGCGCCTCCGGCAGCCGGTCCACCTTCACCAGCAGGTTCACGTACACCTGCGCCGCGTAGCTCGCGCCCTGGTCGCTCTCGCGCTTCGCCTTCTCGCGGAACCGCGCCAGGTGCGCCTCCACGTCCACCCCCGCGACGGTGTCGAGGTAGGCGCGGTAGTCGGTGTAGCCGTCCTCGAAGGGGGCGTCGCCCCCGCCGCCGCGGAGGGTCGGCGACAGCCGCTCGCCGTACACGCACAGCTCGCGGGCCAGGGCGTTCTCCTCGCCCGGCGGCAGGTACAGCGCCATCTGGCACACGCTCGACAGGTGCGACGTGTCGATGTGGTAGGCGTCCTCGCCGAACAGCTCGGGGTGCCCCTCCACCATCGCGCGCACGGTGGCGCCGTCCGGGGCCGGGGTGCCGCGGCCGGCCAGGTCGGCGCGGAGGCGGTCGGCCAGCTGGGCGTACAGGGCGCGGGTGAGCCGGCCGACGCAGTAGTCGCGCAGGTCGGGGTTCTGGTTTAGCTCCGACCCGCTCACGGTGGTGATCGCCGAACAGACGCCGTGCCGGTCGAGGATCAGGTCGAAGCCCTTCTTCGGGTAGAGCCCCTGCTGCCACGCGATCTCGATAACGGGGTAAATGTCCGTCTCGGGCCCGGGGTTGAAGTTCTCGATCGCCAGCTTCACCGGATCGGGCTCGTTGATGAGTCGGTAGAACTGCCAGGCCCGCGGCAGGTCGCCGCGGTCGAGGGCGAGCCGACCGACCTCGCGGGAGGCGCTGCGGATGGCGTCCTCGTAGGGCTCGTGGGTGTGCGCCGGCAGGTCGGTGGCGGGGCCGGTCGGGAACGGCGACACGCCGAGCTCGACGCGCTTCTTCAGCAGCAGCGCGTAGAAGAGGCCGCTGAGGTCGCCGGCGGCGCGGAGCTCGGCGACGAGCGCGTCGGCGGCGGCGGCGGGGCCGTCGGCGGCGAGGGCGGCGCGGAGGCGGTCGAAGGCGGCGGGGTCGATCGGCGGCGGGGCGTCGTCGGCGTCCATGAGCGGCTCCGGGGGGTAGGGGTATCCTATCGCCCCGGAGTGAAGGAGGGCGAAGCCCTCCCGTTGCGATGGGTGGGCTTTAGCGCCGGAGGTAGCGGTACGGCGTCTCCAGGGTCAGCAACGCAAGCGCCGTCGAGCCGACCCGGCCGCCGTGGCTCCCGATCGTCCCCGGGTCCGGGTTCCAGCTCCCAGCGACGACGCCTTCCCGGCTCTGGGTCACCACCAGCCAGTCGCGCATGCCGCCGGCCCGCTTGCCGCTCTCGCGGGCGCCGAGGAACCAGTCCGGCCAGGCTTCGCCGCCGGCACGGTGGAGCACCTGCGTGGCGTAGTAGTAGTAGTACATCTCGGGCGTGCCGGGCCTCTGTATCGCCTCCTCCGCCGTCCGCGGCCGCCTCGTCGGATCAGTCAGTCCGGCGACGCCCTCCTGGAACCCGGCGTGGATGGGGTTCCAGCCGTCGAAGTGGTAGCGGCACCACAGGCCGACGGCGGTGAGCGCCGTGCCAGGCTTGCCGTTCGCGCTGGTGTACCCGTAGGCCGCCTTGTTCGGCCCGGCCGCGACCTTGTCGAGGAAGTCGACCGCCTTTTTCACAGTTGCGTCGGGCACGGTCAGCTTCCCCTGCTGGGCGGCGAACAGCGCCTGGAACTGCCAGCCGGTGATCGACGTGTCGCCGGTGGCCCCGGACTGGTAGCCCCAACTGCCGTCCGCCCCCTGGGCTCGGACGACGTAGGTCACCGCCGCCTGCGCGAACGGCTGGAGGGCGCGGTCGCCGGTGAGGGCGTAGGCCTCGCAGAGCGCGAGGGCGGCGATGGCGTGGCCGTACATGTAATGCGGGCTGCCGTGGGCGAAACGGCCGGTGGCCAGGTTGAGCTCGTTCTTGAGCCAGACGAGCCCACCGGCGACGGTCTTCGTGTACAGGCCGGACTTGTGGGTGTGGCCGGCGCCGAGGAATGGCAGCAGCGCCATCCCGGTGGACGAGGCCCAGTCCTTCGTTTTCATCTTCGGGTCGCGGGGGTCGAACTCCCAGTACCCACCCGGCTTCCGCTGGTTCGCCAGCCACATCAGCCCGGCGTTCACGACCCGCTCGCTCGCCGGGCTGGCGCCGTGCTCGGCAGGGAGCACCGCGCGGGCGGCCGGGGTGCGCCCAGCCATCGCGGGGGGGACGACCCAGGCGGGCTCGTCCTGCGCCGCGGCGGCGCACGCCAGGAGGAGGACCGCGGGGGCGGGAAGGAAGCGAATCACGGCGGCCTCCAGGATGAACGAGGGGTGCCGTGGGTATCGTAGCTCTTCCGCCGCTCGCGGCTTCGCGCTTTGCAGCGCGAAGCCGCGAGCGGCGAAGTCCCGAGCCGTCACCGACCCCGAAGCGCCGCCAGCGCGCCCAGCGCCTGGCTCGTCGCCACCAGCGGGTCGTTCTCGCGCACCAGGTCCACCGCGTTCGCCCAGCTGCCGTCCGGCCGCTGCCGCCCCGCCAGCGCCGCCGCCAGTCCCGCCGTCGCGTCGGGCAGCGCCTTCGCCGCCGACGCCGCGTAGTAGAAGTACACCGCGTTCCGGTTCCCCTCCATCGCCGGCGCGTACCGCCCCGGATGCACGTCGGCCCGGAAGCCGGTCCGCAGCCACGCTGCCGCCCGCTTCGCCCGCCGGTCGATCTCCTCGGCGTGCCCGCCGCGGCGGCACAGCCGCAGCGCCCGCAGCCCGTCGGCGGTGGCGCTGCCGTACGACGCGGCGACGCCCTCGATCAGCCCGGCCTTGTTCCGCACCGGGTCGGCGTGGACGAAGTGAAACCCGCCGTCGTCGTTCTGGCAGCGGCGCAGGAACGCGAGCGCCGCTTCTGCGCGGGCGTCCGTCAGCGCCCCGGCGGCGTGCAGCGCCTCCAGCGCGAACAGCGTCGCCGACAGGTTCGACTCGGTCAGCGGCGGCGCGAAGCCGTTCGGGTCGGGCTTCTTCGGCACGCCGCGGGAGTAGCCCCAGCCGCCGTAGTGCGGGTCGGCCGGCTCCCACCCCAGGTCGCGGGTGAGTTGCCGGTCGAGGAGGTACTTCACCCACGCCGCCTTCGCCGCGGGGCGGCCGGCGCCGTCGGCGTGGCACAGCGCCTTCAGCGCCAGCGCCGCGGTGTAGACCGGGTAGTCGAACCCGCCGGCCGGCTCGCGCACGTCGCCGGCGGGGGTGACGAACGTGTCGAGGAAGGCGATCGCCTTGGCGCGGGCGGCGGGGGCGGCGTCGGCGTCCTGGAGGGCGCCGAGGACGAGCGGGGTGAGGGCGGTGCCGTCCTTGAACGCGGCGTACACGTCGGACCGCCACGCCCCGTCCGGCGACTGGTGCTTCAGGAGGTAGGCGACGGCCATGGCGGTGTCGGCGCGCGGGGCGGGCGGCTGGGCGGCGACGACGAGCGCGAGCAGCGCGACGTGGGGGGACATGGGAACTCCGCGGGCCAAGCCCGGGGACGGCCGTCCCCGGGCTTTCGGGGGTGGTTACTCCTTCGCCGGCGGGGCGTCGCGCTTCTCGGCCTGCGCCCGGAGCACGTCCACCGGGAACGGCGTGCGGTCGGCCGTCAGCACCAGCAGCGCCGCCGACGTGCAGAACGTCTTGCCGGTGATGCAGTGGTGGCCGCTCCAGCTGCCGCTGCCGTCCTGGGCTTTCTCCAGCCCGGCCCGCATCTTCGCGTCCCAGTCGGTCCAGTCCTTGCCGCCCTTGAGCACCAGCGTCTCGCTGATGTGCATGAAGCTGAGGAACTCCTCGCCGCCGTTGGACCCGAACCCGGCCACGAACTTCTCGTCGCGCACGGTCGCGGCGAGCTGCCCCTGCACCTTGTCGTTGGCCCGCTCGGCGTCGGCCAGCTTCTCGACGGTCTGCTTGGCCTCCTCCTTCTGGGCCTTCGTCGCCGACTGGTCCTTGATGATCTCGCGGGCCTTGGTGGCCTCGACGCGGAGGCCGTTCACCGCGTCCTGGGTGTTGCCGGCGCCGCGGCCGAAGCTGTACAGCTTCACCCCCGCGTCGCCGCCGCCGAGCCCGCCGGCGCCGCCGAACGTGGCGCTGCGGCCGGAGTACCCACCCTCGCCGAACGCGCCGGCCCTCGGTGCGCCGGCCACCAGGTCCGACGACGCCTTCGCCGTACCGGCCGGGAGCGCCGCGACCACCGCCGGGGCCGGGCCGGCCGCCAGCGTCTTCCCCTCGGCCGCGGTCTTGGCGTCGGCCAGGGCGCGCTCGAGCACCCGCCGGTCCACCTCGACGCCGTTCTGCCGCGCCCGCGCCACGCTCTTGTTGCACAGCCCCATCGACAGCGTCGGCGCCCACCCGGCCTGGTTGGCGAACCCGCCGTCGGCCCCCTGGTGGCGGACGATCTTGTTCATCGTCTTGGTCAGCGCCGCCACCAGCCGCGCCTCGTCCGGCCCGGCGGTGCCGCGCATCTCGGCCAGCACCAGGTTCACCAGGAACGTGTCCACGTACGGCCCGATCTTCCCCTGCAGCTGCGTGCCGCGGACGTCGGTGATGTACAGCGAGTCGCCCTCGGCCCGCTCGACCCGGGCGAGGACGAACCGCAGCCCGCGGGCCACCACGTCCTTGTACTCGCCGGCCGTCGCCGAGTGGCCGGTGCGGAACAGGGCCAGCAGCGCGAAGCAGGTGTTCCCCACGTCCGACGGGTCCTCGACGGCCTTCCCCTCGACGCGGGCGCCGCCGGTGCCCTGGTTCCGCCACCCGCCGCCCTGGCTCCAGCCGCCGTCCTCCTGCTGTGACTTGACCAGCCACTCGAGCCCCTTCTTGACCGCGTCCGACAGCGGCCGGGGCGTCACCGCCGTCTTCATCTCGACCTTGACGTCGGTGACGCGGACCGGCGACAGCTTGTCGGTCTTCGCGGTCGGCGGCGGGGCGGCGGGGAGCGCGGCGGGGGCGGCCGGCGGCTGGCCGGTCGCGGGGACGAGGTTCAGGGCGAACGTGGCCGCGAGCCCGACGGCGGCGGCAACCTGGAGCGGACGAATCAGCCGGGACATGCGTCGTCCTCCGACGGGAGGGGAAACGGGGCGCGCCATCCGACGCCCCGCCGGCAGTCTAACGGGTCGGGCGTAACGGGTTGGTAACGGCGCCGCTTGCGGCTTCGCGTCGCCCAGCGCGAAGCCGCAAGCGGCAGGCGCAGGAAACTCCTCTTCTCGCGCCGCCGGCGAGTCGGTATCAGCCGCCCCATCTTCACCCGAAGCCGAACGGCCGGAGGACGGATGCGCACGTGGCGGAAGTTGATGGCGGCGGCGGCACTCGGGGCGGCGGTCGGGGGCGCGACGGCCCAGCCGCCGGCGCCGCCGGGGGTCAAGGCCGCCGACCCGCTCCGGGCCGCCGACCCGCTCGGGGCCATGATCGCCGACGCGAAGTCGGCCCACGCGGCGCTGCGCGACTACACCTGCACGTTCACCCGCCAGGAGCGCGTCGGCGGGGCGGTGGGGGCCGAGCAGGTCGCGGAACTGAAGTACCGGGCCAACCCGTACAGCGTGTCGGTCCGGTTCGCCCGGCCGGGGGCGGTGGCGGGCGCGTCGGCGAGCTACGTCACCGGCAAGCGGCTGGAGCAGGTGAAGGTGCGGCCCGTCGGCGCCAAGGGGCTCGACGCGTTCGTGCTGGTCCCGCAGTCCGACCCGCGGGCGAAGCTCGACGGCCTGCACCCCGTGACCGGGTACGGCGTCGGCGCGGTGATCGACCGGGTGGCGAAGGTGGTGTCCACCGAGAAGACGATGAACAACGCCCTGGAGGTCCACGCGGGCGAGTTCCAGTTCGCGGGCAAGGCGGTGACGCGGTACGAGGTGCTGGCGCGCCGCCCGCACGCCAACCGGTACGCCTACCGGATGCTGGTGTACGTGGACGCGCAGTCGAAGTTGCCGGTGCGGTGGGAGGCCTACGACGCCCCGCGCCCTGGCACCACGGTCGGCGAGCTGTTCGAGGCCCACAGCTACACCGACCTGCGGCCGAACGTGGGCCTGGGTGAGGCGGCGTTCGAGTAACGCGCTCCGGTTCTGCCGCTTGCGGCTTCGCGCTGGGCAGCGCGAAGCCGCAAGCGGCAGAACCCCAATCACTTCTTCGCCGCCGCCGGCAGCAACGCCTTCAGCCGCCGCACTGTGTCGGCGCTCCCCGCGTCGGCCGCCAGGTTCCGCAGCTCGTGCGGGTCCGTCTCGTAGTCGAACAGCTGCGCGCCCCGCGCCCCGCCGTCCCACTCGGTGTAGCGGTAGCGCTCCGTCCGCACGCTGCGGCCCATGAAGAACGGGTTCTTCCCGGTCACCTCACCGGTCGCCGTGGGGGTGCCGCGGCTCACCTGCGTGAACGCCGGCCGGTCCCACGCCGCGGCCGGGTTCTCCAGCAGCGGGCGGAGGCTGGCGCCGTCGGTCCGCGGCGGCGTCAGGCCGCACGCCTCGGCCAGCGTCGCGTGGAGGTCGGTCAGCTCGACGGTGCGGGCGCACGCCCGGCCGTTCCCCCGCGCCCGCGGGTCGTGGATGACCAGCGGCACCCGGGCGCTGTTCTCGAACAGGCTCATCTTCTGCCACAGCCCGTGCTCGCCGAGGTGGTAGCCGTGGTCGCTCAGGAACACCACGATCGTCCGCCGCGCCAGCCCGAGCCGGTCGAGCGCCGCGAGCACCCGGCCGACCTGCGCGTCCATGAACGCCACCGACGCCAGGTACGCCTGAATCGCCTCGCGCCGCTGGGCGTCGGTCATCGTCTCCTGCTCCGGCTTGGCGCTGCCGAACGCCGGCCCCGGCCCCGCCGCCCGGTGCCCGTCCGGCACGGTCGCGAGCGTGATGTCGGCCGCGGGGTACTGGTCGAAGTACGCCCGCGGGGCCACGTACGGCGTGTGCGGGCGGAAGAAGCCGCACGCCAGGAAGAAGGGCCGGTCCTTGTTCGCCTCCAGCAGCTTCGTGACCTCGGTGGCGGTCATGCCGTCGGTGTGCGTCTCGTCGCCGCCGGCGGACGCCAGCCAGCTGAGGGTGCCGCCGAACCGGGCCGAGCCCTTCCCCTTCGGGTTCAGGGTGAAGATGCGGTCGGCGTCCTCGTCGTCCTTGTCGCGGCCGCGCGGGTTGATGACGCGCTCCCAGCTCGGCGGGTCGTCGAGGCCGTCGGTGCCGATCTGGCCGGGGACGCCGTAGTGGTACAGCTTGCCGACGCGGGCCACGAAGTACCCGGCCCGGCGGAACGTCTGCGGCAGCGTCTGCACGTCCGGGACGTGGGTGCGGGCCTGGGTGGCGTTCTCGTAGACGCGGAGGGTGTCCGGCCGGAGCCCGGTGAGGAGGCTGGCGCGGCTCGGGTTGCACAGCGGGAACTGGCAGTACGCCCGGTCGAACCGCACGCCCCTGGCGGCGAGCTTGTCGATGTTGGGGGTCTTGGCGCGGCCCTGGTAGCAGCCGAGGGCGTTGTTGGTGAGGTCGTCGGAGACGACGAACAGGACGTTCATCTTGTCCTGCGCCGCGGCCGGGCCGGCGGCGAGGAGGACGACCGCGAGAGCGAGCAGGCGCGTCATGGCGGGCACCGGGGAGAGGGGATGAGGGATAGGGGATACGGCGAGCCGAGCCCCGTCA
>Ga0190275_10004292_pt1 | contig 10253 bp, 9 predicted proteins | sample Popmic550T_FD_133745 | JGI IMG/M metagenome (GOLD analysis project Ga0190275, IMG submission 133745) | Populus adjacent soil microbial communities from riparian zone of Yellowstone River, Montana, USA - 550 T | ecosystem: Environmental > Terrestrial > Soil > Riparian zone > Trees stand | place...
AGGAGGAGGAGAAGAAGAGCCTACTTTACCAGCAAACGCATCGAGGTTTCTACTGCGTGGATTTTTAGGCAGCAGTCTGCCTGCACAGGACGGAGATGCTCCTATTGAGAATAATAATAGCAGTCATATTGTGGCTGGAAGATTTAGAGTATTTGCAAACGAAAGCCTTGTTAATCGGTTCATAGCCGAAATGGATCTAGCAGCAATCAATGGAGCCGCAATCAATGGAGCAGCATTCCACAATATTACCATTGAAGAGACTACACCTCATCGGTTTGAACTGACGGAGAGTGGAAATGGGACTTCTACCACCACGGCAACTGGATCCATTCCTCCTGTTAGTTCTAATTTAATGACTCGCATCTATGTCGATAGCAACACACCTATCATAGATAATGTTCCAATGACAATATCAATTAGGAGTCAAGTTCTTGCCATAGAAGGTATTGATATTGATGAAACAACGATAACAGATACAGGACAACAGGACATCCTAAGTATAATTGATGGACAGTCAATCTTTGGAATTGTATCAAGATAGTTGCGTATAGAATTCGTAATGGGAGACTTGGCAATTGCAACCCTCGTTAACGTAACACTTTATGAGCGGGATAATGCTACTTTGATTTTTGAAATCCAATACAAAACGATAGAAGTTCATACAAAACACACACACCCCTACACTCATAACGCTGGTTATACATTCAACAACGGCAGTATTTACAACCAAGTAGGAAATAAGTTTCAAATAATCAAAAGAGATGGAGGCGTACCGGCTGTTGAAGTCGTTGAGGCAAGATAAGGCCGATGCGAACCTACCAGTTCTTAACCGTCATAGACTGCATTTTGGCAAAGAAGGACAATTTTGGCCTTAATGATAATGCAACTCTCTCACTCATTCACTCATAAACAACAAGGACAAGCTAGTCGGTTCTACCCTTGTATGTATGCGGCGGGGGGCCATTTCATACTGGTTATATCCTTTAACTGCTAGTTCTTGGACCTTGTTGCGTCACCATTCTATTTGGCTTCTTTCTCTCTTTGCAGAAGACACACCTCAGCCATATCAGAAGATGTTTGTAATGGTAAAGCAGTATAGACATAAGAATTGGGTGTACTCTTACATACCGAACAGAATTAGAGCGGGCTGAAATGTAGAATCGTGAGATATCGAACATTTCGTCAAACTTCATTCTGACTGATATATCTAAAGCGTTACGAAATGGTTTCCAGTCCTCTTTTTCCATTGCAAGTGCAATTCTAAATGAAGGTATTGTTCGACCAATACTGAGGAGAAATCACCAACAATATCCGTGCTAATGTCACCAACCGCAATCCTGCTCGTGAAGTCTGAGAGACACAATAAATACCAGCTGGTACTGAAGGGAGAGGGAACGCTTTTGCGAAGTGTTTGTACAACTCTCGCTAGTTACTAATTTTTAGGGAAAAGAAGTAGACTCGACGAGAATTTTTATATAATAATTAAGCCATAGCCTTATTTCTCCCTGAGCGCTGTGTTCTATTCTGGACATTATGATAATAACGCCCCCCTTGTTGGCTACTGAAATTAAGGCATGTGACAGAATATGACGAAGACACCGCAGCCGACTATCCCAATAGACATAGCGTCAAGCCATAGCCCTTCAAGCTTCATATGCTGCAAGTGTGCTAATACCCCAGCTGTTTTTTTCGTAACAAACGGTTCCTTAGAAAACCCAACGGAGATAGTTCAACTATGCTTTCAATGTTATGTGTCTAAGAAGAAATGGATATGGCGAATAGTCAAGGGAAAAAAGAGGAAATAGCAATTGTCAAGTACACCACCACGGTTACCTTGATGGTCCTAGCCATCCAAGCCTTCTGAAATATAATAGCATAAGTAGGGCAGAAATCGATGAAATCACCAAAACAAATATCAAAGTAGTGTAAGGCCCGAGCCGAGTCCAAGGCCCTGTTTCTGCTCCTCCTGGCAGAACGATATTCATTCCAAAAAAGGTGCCAATGACTGTAGCTGGGATCGATAGTGTGAATACTATTGTTAGCACGCCTAATATCTTGTTAGTTTTTTCTTGGCTGAGCATGTAGTCCGTGTCCTTGTAGATCTCTACTGTTTCTTTTGCCTCTTCCAAAGCTTCGTACACCTTTTCAATGTGATCTTGGACGTCTTTAAAATATGGAGCAAGGTCCTCTCTTGAAAAGCGCTGGACATCCTTAGATAAATCAACTACCGTCCTACGAAGCGGGATTACTATTCTTCTTAAGGTTGTTATCTCCCTTCTCAAAAGAGAGATCTGGCGTGGGATCGATATTTGCTCGTCAAATACACTATCCTCAATATCGTCGATGTTGCCTACAACCTTCATCAGGATGTGGAGGAGGTCATCCACCAGTGTATCGATTATCTTATGGAGCAGATAGCCTGACGACCTGCCCATTATTGTCTGCTGCTGCTTTTCATCCTTCTTGCACATGCAGAACAGCTCTTGAAGTGCCTTCAGGTCTCCTTGGTGGATTGTCACGAGATAATCGGAGCCCATAAAGATCGCAAGCTGACTAAAGAGAAAGCCCTTTTCCTTGTCTGGCGTAGGAAAATGAAGAATGGCAAAGATGTGACTTTCATACCGGTCAATCTTTGGGATTTGGATCTTTGAGAGGCAATCTTCAAGGTTGAGCCTGTGGAAGGGGTATTTCTGCCCAAGAGCGTTAATATCCGCAAATGTTGGCTTTTGTATATTTATCCACAGCACCCCGTTACTGGTGATTGTCTCAAACTGCCTCTTTACTTCAGACATCAGGAAACCCTTCTCGCTTGTTTCGTTACAGAAGATGGGTTATAAAAAAGTGTTTCATTCAGTCAGTCAGAACCTTGTCTTTAGTTGCTGGTAGTCTATTGCTTTCGAGCTTGCTGCAGTATGCCACTTTGCTGTGTCAGTGTGCTCAAGTCTTGACCTGTAGTACGGTATCAATGAATATTCTATTGCAACTGACACGGCGCCAAGCGGATCTTTGGCAGCATTCTTTACCGCATTGGCAATCGCTACTTCTCGCGGCAAGCCGATGCTAAATAAAGAGACATAATCCTCTATCTGCTTATGTCCATTGACTGCCCTCATCACCTGCGATGCGAGATCATGTATGTTATTAGCAGGTTTGAAGTATACTATTGCATTGTCATTGTAAATTATATCTCGGCCCATTTCAAGAATCTTGCACTGTAAATAAAGATCAATTGCGATCATGTTCGTTGGTATCTCTATTTTTTTAGCTTCCCTAGAATTAATGGCAAGCGCCCTGCCCATCACCGTGTACTGAGACAGCCGTGCTAGCCTCACGGACCTGAGCCATTTTGAGATGAATACAGACGCCCTGCCAGCTATGCCTGCTGCCTGTACCGGCTGAGAGTTTGATGCGCAAATTCCAACATTTCCTTGAATGTGCGACGCAAGCTGCTCGGTGCAAGAAGGGTGAGGAACGGTGTCAGCATCATAAAGAACTACGGTATCTCCAGCCGCCCTTTGAAGAATTTCATTCCATGCCGCTGCAGCACCCCTTCTTGTATCATGATGGAAAAGTTGGATGTCAAGCAATGAATGCTGGGCGAAATTGCGCACAAGGCTAGGTGTATTGTCAGATGAATCATCTGAAATAAGGACTTCAAATATCGGTATATGGTGCTCTTCAATCGCCCTCAAGAGGTTTACTATGTTTTGCCTTTCATTGTATGAAGGGATGCCAACAGTTATTCTGCGCACATTAGCTTCGTCCCCTAGATGTCATTTGAGTTTTGTCATTGATAATTGGTGGTGCTACTGTGAAAACATATATTCATAGGCCGCTCGCCAAGCAATGAGGGATACCTTTGCAGCGGCGAAACGCGCGCAGCGACGAGGAAAATTACAAGACAATATTTGCCTCCTCGGGCCTACGCAAAAGCCACCTCGTATTTCCTGTATTTGTTTCTAATAGTCCAAGCATGATAAAATCCATGCCGGGCATGGCCGTGACACCTGTTCGAAGGATCTCACAGCGTGTCCAATCAATTGCTGATAGCGGCATTTCTTCATTGATTATCTTTGGGATACCAAAGAGCAGGGATCCAATTGGCTCATCTGCTTTTGACAGAAAAGGCATTGTCCAAGACGCAATAAGGGAAATTAAGTCATCCTTTGGCAGTGCGATGAGTGTTGCAACTGATGTTTGCATTTGCCAGTACAACCTGACAGGACACTGTGGCATTGTCAGCTACGGCGGCAGGATAAATAATGACGCTACGCTAAAAGTCCTAGCGAAGATCGCGGCAAGCCATGCAGAAGCCGGCGCAGATGTAGTAGCGCCTTCTGCCATGATGGACGGGCAGGTTTATGCGATTAAGAGGGAGCTTCATACTCGCAGGCTTGATGCATCAGTACTCTCCTTCTCTGCCAAGCACGCTTCATCCCTTTACACTCCTTTTCGGTCAGCAGCGTTCGCAAAAATGACTACACGACTCGATAAGTCATCGTATCAGGTATCGTATTCTAATTCAAGGGTTGCACTGCGGGAAATAGAAACCGACATTAACGAAGGGGCTGACATGGTCATGATAAAGCCTGCTCTTATGTACCTTGACCTTGTGAGGATGGTAAAGAATAGATTCAATTATCCAGTAGCAGTGCAGAACGTCAGTGGTGAGTATGCAATGATAAAGGCGGCTTCAATGCGAGGGTGGATCGATGAAGAAGAATGGAAGGTCCGTTCTATTGCCTCAATAAGGAGGGCTGGGGCTGACAAAATCATCTCTTACTTTGTGCTCGAAGTTGCCAAATATCTCTGACGCCACAATTATATAGCATTCTTGCAGAAAACGGAAATGTCCCGCGGTAGCTCAGCCTGGTAGAGCTTTCGGCTGTAGATGTCGGCTTCTCAGTAGCTGACCGCGTGAAGCAGCCTATCGGGCGTACAATAAGGCAGAAACCGAAGAGTCGCAGGCTCAAACAAACTGGTCAAGAACCATTTGGGGCAAATCCTGCCCGCGGGATACACATAATTTCTTATGTCGGATGTGCAATCATTGTCTCGCATGTCCAAGATTGAAACTATCAACCCAGCCACTGGAAAGATACTTGCGACCTATGAAAATGTAAACGCTGATGAAGTCAGCAGGAAGGTCAAGGCCGCGAGAGAAGCATCTGTCAAATGGAAGAAGTTGGATGTTGCAGAGCGCGCCGAATATATGCGTAGGCTTGGCAGGGTAATGAGGAAAAACAGGGAAGAATACGCAAGACTAGTCACGGAAGAAATGGGTAAACCAATCAGGCAATCCTTAGCAGAAATTGAAAAATGTGCATGGGTTTGCGACTATTATGCAGAGCACGCAGAAGCATTCTTGCGTGATGAAATAATACCTACTGAATTTCGCAAGAGCTTCGTGTCGTTTGAGCCACTCGGAGTTGTGGCGTGTATCATGCCATGGAATTTTCCGTTCTGGCAGGTCATGAGGTTTGCAGTGCCAGCACTGACTGCTGGCAACGTGGGTCTATTAAAGCACTCGAGCATCTGCCTTGGGAGCGCAATAAAAATAGAGCAGGCGTTCATGGATGCTGGCTTTCCAGAAAACATATTCCAGGCAGTAGTAGGAGATTCTCGTGCAGGCGAAGCACTAGTTCAGTCAAACATTGACGCGGTTTCTGTTACCGGAAGCGTCAATACTGGCAGGCGAGTGGCCGAGCTTGCGTCTAAGGATCTGAAAAAGTTTGTACTAGAGCTTGGTGGTAGTGACCCCTTTATCGTGCTCGAAGATGCTGACCTTAACCAGACTGCCTACATGGCAACGCAGTCGAGGCTGCTGAACACAGGTCAGAGCTGCATAGCTGCTAAGCGCTTTATCGTTGTAAAGGAGGTTGCAGACAAGTTCACAATGCTGTTTGTCGAAAATACGCAATCCGAAGTCGTTGGCGATCCACTTGACTCCAAGACCACAGTAGGGCCCCTTGTTAGAGACAGCCAGAGGCAGGCACTTGCCAAGCAAGTGGATGATGCAAAGTACAAAGGCGGCAGAGTGCTAATCGGTGGCAGGGCTATCAATAGAGAGGGGTTCTTTTATGAGCCTACTATTATCTCAAATGTGAACCATCACATGGAAGTAGTAAGGGAAGAAGTATTTGGCCCAGCAGCCCCAATCATAGTGGTTAGCAACGAAGAGGAGGCTATAATGGAAGCAAACAATTCTGAATTTGGACTCGGTGCAAGCATTTGGACAAACAACATCGGCCGAGGTATAGGGTTGGCGCGTCTGGTTGAAACCGGCATAGTGTCAGTAAATGAAATGGTAAAGTCTGACCCACGCCTACCATTTGGTGGCGTCAAGAAGTCAGGTATTGGGAGGGAGCTTTCCGAGTTTGGCATCAAGGAGTTTGTCAATGTTAAGTCTGTAGTGGTCAAGGATATTGCAAGCAAACTGCTGGTAGAGTAGAGGTGCCGTAGTCTTTCGGTCAGGCGCCTGGCTTCAGGCGCTTGGCCATTGATAGCCTTGCATTGATGACATTAATCTGCTCCTCTAGCAGCTTCTTGTAGCCCACGAGCAGCTTTTCCTGCTCATCATATGGCTCTTTGCGGATCTCAGTCATTGTATCCTCAAAGACTGTGATTAGCTTTTCAACGTCATCGCCCAAGTGCTGGATGTCTTGTGCATCTGTTTTCGTGCTAATATCGACTGATTGGGCTTTAAGCTCCCGCGCTTTTTCTTCGGTTACCTCCTTCGTCTTTCTGCCAAGCGAATAAATAAGATCCTTGAGCGATCTTCCCGCCTCTCTGGCTTTTGTAGAGACCGACTCTTCCTCCGATGTTGTTGTCTCAGACTGTACTTCATACGTCTCAACCTCGCCTGCCGGCACCGCCGTTATGGCTGTCTCTTCAGTAACTGTCACGTCAGCTGGGGGTTCTGAAGTTGTCCTGCTCACGGTCTCGTCATAAGTATTAGTTTTATCCTCGCTTGCCACGATAATTTTAGGCGCTTAAACTTTATAAGACTTCAGAATTTGTTAAATAGTCCTTTACTAGAATATGTAGAATAAAAAACCTGAGTTTGTTAATTGTATGACGGGCTCCCCGAGCCGATGGCTGGATCTACACGCAACTCGTTGAGAATATCTAGAGTAACAAGGTTCTGGAAAGAGCGTAATGTCTCTCTCTCTCTCTCTCTCTCTACAACACATAGGACAAGAAAGATACCATCATCTAGGGATTGATTACCGACCTTCCAATAATCTTGCCTGCCTTGAGCTCCTCAAGTGCGGTATTTACCTCATCTAGCGTAAATTTTCTAGATACTAATGATTGGATCTTGTTCAGCCTAGCCAAAGCGACCAGTTCCACTAGGTCAGCGAACTTGCCGGTATAGGCTCCTGTCAACGTAAATGCCCGCAGTGGGACAAGTGGAAGGTTTAGCTCTAGCGATCCGCCAAACAACCCCACCATCACAAGCCGACCCCTCTTCCTCAGCATGTTTAGCGAGTTTGGTGCGGTCTTGCCATTGTTCACAAAGTCAATGACCGTTTCCGCTCCAAGGCCGTCGGTGATATCCTTGACACTCTTCACTGGGTCGCCAGCTGCTGAATTGATAATTTCGTCGGCTCCTAGTCTCTTCGCCTCTGCAAGTTTCTTCTCGTCAATGTCCACAATTGCTATTCGTGCATTTGTTGTTGCCTTGGCAAGCTGCACTGCCATCAGCCCAAGGCCGCCGGCTCCGACTACGACAACCGTTTGACCTGGATGCGACTCTGCTCTCTTGACAGCTGTATATGCTGTGAGACCGGAGCAGGCAAGCGACGCAGAAGAGTTCAGATCGAGGCCCCGTAGCTTGACAAGATATTTGTAGCTTGGGACAAGAACCATTTCTGAATATCCACCGTCTTGGTATATTCCAAGGCTTCTTGGGCTATCACAAACGTTTTCTTCTCCGACCCGACATGCGGGGCATGTGCCCTCGCCTATCCAAGGATAGACTAGCACTTTGTCGCCTTTGGAAAAACCTGTGACTGATTCGCCCATTTCATCTATTGTGCCGGCAACTTCATGGCCGGGTGTAAGAGGGAATTTTACTCCACGGTCTTCAACCTTCATAAACACACCCTGCGGGCCAGCATACCCGCCTCCCCACAGATGTAGATCACTATGGCACACACCTGCACTTTCAACCTTTACAAGAACCTGATCGCTCTTTGGCTTTGGAATGTTGACATCCTTGATTTCAAGCGGCTCCTTCGTCTTTATTATCCGGGCAGCCTTCATATCTTGTGAGGATACCAAAGATCGTTATTAATAGTTAGCAAAAGGCTTTAATGAAATTTTGGCAAGGAAATTGTGATGCCCTTTACACGTGTTGTCATTATACTTGTGGCAATAAGCATAGTAGGTGCAATCGCGATCCCATTTGGCGATCCGCAATTCATTGATAGAGCTATAGCACTTGAGCTATCGTTCATTACCCTAGCGATTGTTATTCTTTTAGGTGACAGGTTGACTGTTAGGAGAGTACCGCTTGCAAAACTAGCGCTATATGCCTGCATCCCCCTTGCAATCATTGTAATGGTGGGGAACTCGCTTGCATCGCCTCACGTTGAGATCATGACAACATTTTCAAAACCATTCAATGCTATAATGCTAATAATTGGGGGTTATGTCTTGCAGGGAGCACTTATTGGCACGACCGTTTTCCAGCTTGTAAGCAGGCGCCAAGACATAATTCAAAAGCAAAAGAAGAACTAGACGGCAGCACCAAGTATATTTTCCTTTGATAACACCTTGTCAAGCTGCTCCTCTGTCATCAACCCTTTGCTCAGAACCAATTCGCGAATGCTCTTGTGGGTCTTAAGCGACTCCTTGTATATTTCGGCTGCTTTTAGGTAGCCGATATAGGGGTTTAGCAATGTGACTAACACAGGGCTTTTCTCTAGGTATGATGCCAGCCTGTCCTTGTTTGCTTCAATGCCATCCACCAAGTTGGCTGCAAATATTGGCAAAAAGTTCTTCAACATGTCAGTCGAATCAAGGACACATTTCAACATGCCTGGTAGCATGACATTCAACTCAAACTGGCCTGCTTGGGCTGCCATTGCAACTGAAACGTCATTTCCTATTATGTTAAAACATATCATGTTGAGACATTCCGCTAAGGACGGGTTGACTTTTCCTGGCATTATCGACGAGCCCGCATGCACTGCAGGAATGAGAATTTCTGCAAGGCCAGCCGTTGGACCCGAGGCCATCAATCGAATATCATTTGCAATCTTGTTGAGATCTATTGCAAGGTTACGCAGTGCTGATGAGCAATTTGCGACATCGTACTTGCTTTGGAGTGAGTAGAACATGTTCTCAGAGACCTTCAAGTCCAGCCCTGAAATCTTGGATAGGTAGTGTATCGCAAGCTGAGCGTAGCCTTTTGGAGCGTTGGCACCAGTGCCCACTGCTGTGCCCCCAAGGCCGACATAGCCTAGGCCATCCATTGCCTGAGCAAGTCTTGCTCTTGCCTGATTGAGTGAATAAACATATTGCTCGAACTCGGCGCCAAGCGTAACCGGAATTGCGTCCATCAGATGGGTTCGGCCGATCTTGATGAGCCCAGCGAATTTCTCTGCCTTCTTTTGCAAGGAAACAATCAGTTTGTCAAGCGAGGCAAGCGTCTCCTTCATGTTGAGCAAGATTGCGACATGCATCGCAGTTGGAAAGGTGTCGTTGCTTGACTGCGACATGTTAACATCGTCGTTTGGGCTCATGGATTCATAATCACCCTTCGACTTGCCAAGGATCTCTAGCGCCCTATTTGCAATGACTTCGTTGGTGTTCATGTTAAATGCAGTTCCAGCGCCTGAGTTGATCGCCTCTACCACGAATTCATCAAGTAGCTTGCCTGCCAATATTTCATCGCACGCCTTTATTATCGCCTGCGCCTTGTCATTGTCAAGCACCTTGAGCTCCTTGTTTGCAAGCGCAGCCGAGCGCTTGATCATGACATAAGCTCTTATCAGGTTGATATGGGCTTTTTGGCCGGTCACCTTATACTGGTTGATTGCACGAGCTGTAAAAGGACCGTAGTAAGCGTTAGATGGAACCTTGACTTCGCCAAGAGAATCTTTGTCAATCCTGAACGACATCGCCAAATGCGCAATACTGAAGAAGGGGCTGTAATAAATTAATCGACAAGAAACCTCTACTATATAATTAGCCTTGCCCTTGCAAGCCGCTCAATTTGAAGAGCATCCGAGCGCGGCAGACTG
>Ga0190275_10004293_pt1 | contig 10252 bp, 8 predicted proteins | sample Popmic550T_FD_133745 | JGI IMG/M metagenome (GOLD analysis project Ga0190275, IMG submission 133745) | Populus adjacent soil microbial communities from riparian zone of Yellowstone River, Montana, USA - 550 T | ecosystem: Environmental > Terrestrial > Soil > Riparian zone > Trees stand | place...
CACCTCCCCGCCGCGTGGCTGACACAGCCCTAACCGCCGGCGGTCGCCACCGGCCCCGGCGGGTGCCGCGCCGGGTTCGGCCGTACCCCCGCGAAGTCGTCCGCCAGCAGCCGGTCGATCAGCTCGATCACCCCCGCCCCGCGCGCCCCGGCGGTGACGAGGTCGGCCGTGGCCTTCACCGCCGGCAGGGCGTTGGCCACCGCCACCGACAGGCCACACAGCTGTAGGAAGGCGTGGTCGTTCTCCGCGTCGCCGACGCCGACCACGCGGTCGAGCGGAATCCCCAGCTCCTCCAGCGCCGGCGCAAGACCGGTGGCCTTCGTCACGCCCGGCGGCAGGACCATCACCGAGCCCTTGTTGAAGACGAGGTGCCATTCCAGCCCCAGGTCGCGGATCGCCGACAGCACGGTGTGCTCGTGCGGCACCACGGTGGCGATGATCGACCGGCCGGCGGACAGCGGCACCCCGCGCTTCAGCAGCTCGGCCACCAGCTGCGGCGGCGGCGGGGCGGCGATCGGGCGGACGCGCTTCGTCGCCGGCTCGTACAGGAGGGCGCCGTTCTCCAGCACCAGCCGGTCGAACAGGTCGGCGTGCGCGAACGTGGCGAAGAAGTCCTCCAGCTCGCGGCCGCTGACGAGGACGAGCTTGCGGCCCGAGTCGCGGACGCGGCGCAGCGCGGACAGGGTGGCGTCGTCGACGACGCCGTCGTGGGCGATGGTACCGTCGTAGTCGGTGGCCAGGGCGAGGTACTTCACCGCGTCCTCCGGTTGGGGTGAACCCGGCGAGCCGACCGCCGTGAGGCGGCGGGTGACGCGCTTCAGGACCGTCACCCGCCGCCTCACGGCGGTCGGCTCGCCGGGCTTGAACTACCGCACGACCCGCCACGGGGCCGCGGGCGGGTAGCTGTGCGGGTCCACGTCCTCCTCCCAGACGCGGAACCCGCCGGCGAAGGCGTCCTCGTTGCCGCCGCGGCGGGTGTGCGGCGGCAGCGGCTTCACCCGCTTGGCGTTGCCGCCGCCGAGCACCACGTAGTCGGCCTTCAGCGCGTCGCGGACGTGCTCGACCACGCGGACCACCGTCTCCAGCCAGCGCGCCTCGCCGTGCTGCTTCAGCCCGCCCCGGCCGACGTGGTCGGCGACCGTCCGCCGCCGGCCGTACGGGAGGCTGCCGAGTTCCAGCGGGATCACCACCCGGTCGGTGACGAGCGCCGACCCGAGGCCGGTGCCGAGGCCGAGGAACAGCATCCGCCCGCCGGTGTACGCCCCGAGCGCCTGCATGGCGGCGTCGTTCACCACCCGCGTCGGCCGGTCGAGCGCGGCGGCGAAGTCGAACCGCACCCAGCCCGGCCCCAAATTCCCCGGCTCGACCTCCGGCCCGTCGGGGCCGACCAGCCCGGGGTAGCCGACGGACACGACCTCGTACGGCCAGTCGTGCGTCCGCCGCTTCACCTCCTCGACCATCGACTCGGGGGTGAGGTGCCGGCCGGACTCGAACCGCCGCGGCGCCGGCTGCCCGGTGGCGTGGAGCTTGACGTGCGAACCGCCGATGTCGATGACCAGAATGTTCACACCGCCCTCCCGCGCGAACCGGAAGCGAACGTCGTGCCACAGAAGCCGGTCGCGGCGCGGTACAATCCCGGTGGCCCGATCGCCCGCCCCTCCCCCGGAGCCGGTCATGCCCACCCCGAGCCGTCGCGCGTTTCTGGCCGTGCCCGCCCTCGCGTTCCTCGACGACCTCCCCGACGTGCGCGCCGACGAGGCCCGCGCCGTCCGCCTCGACGCCGACGCCGAGCCGCTGGTGAAACTCATCGAGGACACGCCGCGGCCGCGGCTACTGGAGGAGATCGGCACCCGCGTGAAGGCCGGACTGCCGTACCGCGACGTGTTGGCGGCGCTGTTCCTGGCCGGGGTGCGGAACGTGCGGCCGCGGCCGAGCGTCGGGTTCAAGTTCCACGCCGTGCTGGTCGTGAACTCGGCGCACCTGGCAAGCCTGGCCGGGCCGGACCGCGAGCGGTGGCTGCCGCTGTTCTGGGCGCTCGACTCGTTCAAGGGGGCGCAGGCCGACAACCAGCGCGAGTCCGGGTGGCGGATGGGGCCGGTCGATGAAGCGAAGGTTCCGCCGCCGCACCGCGCCGCGGACGCCCTCGCCGCGGCCCTCGACGCCTGGGACGTGGACGCCGCCGACGACGCCGCGGCCGGGGTGGCGCGCGGGGTCGGTGCGGCCGAGGCGTTCGAGCTGTTCGCCCGCTTCGGCTGCCGCGACTTCCGCGACATCGGCCACAAGGCCATCTACGTCGCCAACGCCTTCCGCACGTTGCAGACGATCGGCTGGGCGCACGCCGAGCCGGTGCTGCGATCGCTGGCGTTCGCGCTGCTGGCCCACGAGGGCGCCAACCCCGCCAAGCGCGACGCCGACCCGGACCGGCCCGGCCGGCGGAACCGCGAGCAGGTGGCGAAGATTCGCCCCGAGTGGCGCGGCGGCCGGGCCGACCCCGCGGCGACCGCCGACGTGCTGGCCGCGGTGCGCACGGCGACGGCCGACGAGCTGAGTGACAAGGTGGTGTCGCTGCTGAACGGCGGCGTCGGTCCCGCGGCGGTGTGGGACGGCCTGTTCGTCGGCGCCGGCGAGCTGCTGATGCGCCAGCCCGGCATCGTCGGCCTGCACACGCTCACGACGCTGAACGCGCTGCGCTACGCCTTCACCGTCAGCGGCGTGGACGCGACGCGGAAGTTGCTGCTGCTCCAGGCGGCGGCGTTCCTGCCGCTGTTCCGCACGGCGATGACCAGCCGCGGCAAGGTGTCCGACGCCCGCATCGACGCGCTCGAGCCGACGGCCGGAGGCGACGTGGGGGCGGTGTTCGAGACGCTGTCGAAGGACCGCGCCGCGGCGGCCCGGCAGGCGCTGGGTCTGCTGCGGGCAGACCCGGCGAACGCCCGCCGGCTGATCGACGCCGGCCGGCGGCTGGTGTTCCTGAAGGGGACGGACTCGCACGACTACAAGTTCAGCGCCGCGGTGATGGAGGACCACGCCGCGGTCGGCCCGGCGTGGCGCGACCGGTTCCTGGCGGCGAGCCTGTTCTGGCTGAAGGGGTCGGCCGGCCCCGACGCGCCGGTGGTGGCGCGGACGCGCGCGGCTCTGGCCTGACGCCGCTCGCGGGTCATCCGCCCGACGGTTCGACGATTGACTCCGGGCGGCGGTCCGGTTACCGTACCCGGGAAAGAACCGCCACAGGAGGTGAGATGAACTACGTGTTGACCGTCCGGTCGGCCGACGGCCGGGACGACGAGGTTCTCCGCCAAGTCGCAAACCTCCGGGGGCTGCTCACCGACAAAGACCTCCACGTCGTCGGCCGGCCGGCGGCTACGGCCGACGGGCCGGGGGTGGAGTCGAAGGCGGATCCGGTGACGCTCGGCGCCGTGGTGCTGGCGTTCCTGTCGGGGGGGGCGGTGGCGTCCGTCCAGGCGATCCGGGAGGTGGTCGCGAAGCTGATCGACGCGGTCTCGGCGTCGCACCCGGCGTCGAAGACGGCGGCCGTCGAGTACGAGTTGGCGGTGTCCGCAGGCGGCGAGACGCGGTCGGTGAAGTTCAAGGGTCAGCAGTTGAACGCGGGCCAGGTGGACGCGACGCAGGCCACGCTGGAGCGGTTTGTGAACGAAACCCAGGCCGCGGCCCCGGCGGTCGGCCCGGATGCGGCCGAACCAGGCAGGGGGGAGTAGGAATGGCGCCGGCCCTGGGCGCCTCGTCGCGCCCCTGCAAGCACTGCCTGCTGATCGCGAACGGGAAGTTCCCGGAGTTCCCCGCCCTGGGGGATCTGGTCACTCCCATGGGTGACATCGAAGCGCTCCTCCCGGCCCTCCAGCCGAGCGACGGGTGGTCGCGGGACACGTTCACGACGAACGTCCTCCGTGACGCCACAGCCGAGGAGATCTTTCTGGCGCTCCGCACGATGCTCCAGGCGGCCGAGCGGACCGACCTGGTCGTGATCTACTACTCGGGTCACGGGATGCTGAACCGGGAAATGGAGCTGATCCTCGCCGCCCACGACACCGACGGGGACGCGGACACCTGCCTTCCGAACCGCCGGGTGAAGTTCGCCGACCTCCACGCCGAGGTGGACAACCGGAACCTGTCCCGGGTGCTGTTCGTCCTCGACTGCTGTCACAGTGCCGCGGCGGGGGGGAAGAACATCGAGCCGAAGGCGGACCTGGCGGGCGCACTGTCCGCCGGGGTCCGGGAGCAGACGCGGCGGTTGGCGTTCGCGGACGTGGGTGGGAACATGACCCGCCGGTCCGACGAATACCGCGACTACGAGGCGAAGGGGGACGACCGCGGGGGGACCGGCGTGTACCTGCTGGCGGCCTGCGGCGTGTCCCAGGTCGCCAAGGGGGACCGAAACAACGGCATGGGGGTGTTCACCAAGCACCTGTGCGACGGGCTCAAAGGGGAGGCCGTCGTCGCCGCGCAGAAGGGGAGCCCGATCCAGGGGTTCATCCCCGTCAGCCGGCTCTTTAAGTACGTGTCGACCATGATGGGCACGGACCCGGACCAGAAGCAGAAGCCGCTCCTGTTCTGCCGGAACGTGACCGGGGATGACATGGTCATCACCAACATCTACGGCCAGACCGGATACAAGCCCGGCCGGCTGGCGGCCAGTACGGCGTTCTGGGAGCCCGTCCCGACCCTCGAGAATGTCACCCCGAGCTACATCCTGGAGGGCAACGAGGTCTACACGTTCGTGGACTGGAACGCGACTTTCGAGGCCGTCGTCGCCGCCCCGATGCGACTCGTCCGCGGGATGCACGTCCAAGAGTTCTTGAAGCACCTCGACAACTGGGAGTCGGAGGTCAAGTCGCGGTCGATGCGGACGTTCCCGCCGGGGGGCGCCCCACGGGTGGACACCGAGAAGCTCGAGGTCCAGACCCGCCGGTTCGGGCTGATCGTGTTCCACAAGATCGCGTCCCGGCTCCGAGACGGGAGCGGGCGGTGGGTCGTCAACCTGAACGCATCCTACGTCCAGCGGGCGGAGGAGTTCTGGAAGTACATCGAGGCCGTCATGGAGCGCGACGAGATGTGGAGTGCCTACGCCGAGTCCTACGACCCGATCATTTCCTCGTTCCAGGACAACCAGGACCTCGTCCAGTTCGTGGTCGATCAGGTGGACGGAGCCAAGCGGTGTCTGGACGTGGGGGCCGGGACCGGGAGCACGACCGTCCGGTTGCTCGCCACCAACCCGGAGCGCGAGGTCGTCGCCATCGACATCAACAAGAAGATGCTCGAGCAACTCGACCGGAAGCTCGACGCCAATCCCGACTACCGGCGCCGGACCAAACTCCGGCTCGGGGACTGCCACGCGGTCCTTTCCCGGACGGTCAAGACAACCGACGGCGTCGCGGAGGAGTCGGAGTTTCCGGACGAGTCGTTCGACGCCTGCGTGATGATGAACGTGTTGTTCGCCCTCGACGACCCGGTGCAGTGCCTGAGCGAAATCTACCGGATTCTCAAGCCGGACGGGGTGCTTTCCATCTCGACATCTCACGGGTCGACCAACATCGACCGGCTGTTCCGGCGGATCAACGAGTCGTTGGTCGTGGCCGGCGAGTGGGAGGCGAAAAAGGCACTCTTCGAGAGTGCCAAGGCCCGCAACCAGGAGATGAACCCGATTATCATCCGCTACAACCGGATGGACATCAAGCGCTTCCTCGAGCAGGCCGGGTTTACGGTCGAGCCGGACCCGCAAGAGCGGTACGTCGGGTGCGTTCTGGTGTACAAAGCGGTGAAGAAGCGGCAGGTCGCGGTGCGCGTTCCGGAGAGGCCGGCCGCTACCCCGCGGCGCGGCCGGAAGGAGTCGGCGGGTCCACGAATCGGATCCGGCTGACCCGGTCCAGCGCCACCCCGACGTCGGCCCGGAGGGTGGCGCTCCGGAGCGACGCCCGCAGCCGCCGGAGCGACTGCAGCGCCCGGCGGACCTCGGACGGGTCGATCTTCTCCGCCAGGTACTCGGCCGGCTCAACCTCGGGTCGGTCGTCGTTCGTTCGTTCCACGTCACCCCCCCACCGGGTCGGACCGACTGCGGCGTATATCCCAACCCGGCGACGATTGCAATGGCACCACGCACGGGCAGTCCGGTGGCCCGGGCCATCAGCCGTCGTACCCCGTTACACCCCCGTGACGCACCGGCGCGCCCGCGTCGGCTACGCTGGAGCCATGAGAACCTCCCTCGCGCTGCTCCTCCTCGCGCTCCCCGCGGCCCGCGCCGACGACGCGCTCGACGGCGCCGCCGCGCTCTACCGCGCCGGCCGGCCGTTCGAGGCGCTCGCCGCGCTCGACGCCGCGCCGCCGCCGGTCCCGCTCACGCGCTGGGCCGTCCCCTTCGGCGGCGTCACCGTTCCCACCGCGAACGTCGGCCGCAAGCACGTCGTCCTCACCACCCACGCCTCGCGCGGCGCCGAACCGTACCCCCTCGCCGGGCCGGCCGCCGGCCCCACGCTCAACGACCGCACCAGCGTCTACGACTTCGACGTGCTGTACACCGGCTTCGACGCCGTGACCGGCAAGCGGCTGTGGACGCGGCGGGCGCCCGGCCACAACGACGTGACCATCGACGACCGCACCGACGCCGTGTACGTCTGGCGCGAGCGGCTGTTCAAGCTGAACCCCACCACCGGCGCCACCGAAGCCGAAACCCCGCTGCCCAAGCGGCCGTTCCGGTTCGACGCCCTGCTCATCGACGGCCGCCTCCACCGCCCGCGGCCGAACACGTCGCGCCTCGAAGGCCCGACGGAAAAACTCCCCGCCTACGACGTGGACCGCGGCCGCGCCGCCGAGTTCGACCCGGTCGCGGCGCGGCTGTCGCCCGACGAGCGGCGCGTCCTGGCCGTCACCACCGGCGGGTTCGGGACGTGGATCACCGCCCGGCCGCTCCGCGCCGCGGAGCCCGACTGGAAGTTCGTCCACCCGTCGCCGTCGTGCAACGAGCCGTTCTGGCTCGACGGCGACGTCGTGGCGCTGGTCGGCGAGCCGTTCGCCCGGGCGGAGGTGATCCGCCTCGACGGGGGGACCGGCGCCGTGAAGTGGCGGCACGCGCTGCCGCGCGGCGCCTACCGCCCCGCGGGCGACCAGCTCCGCGGCGGGGCGTACCCGGAGCGCAGCTGGAGCGCCGTCGGCATGTGCGGCGGGTACATCCTGGCGGTCGGCGGCGAAGGATCGCTGTACTTCCTCGACCCCGACACCGGCAGGCGCGCGGCGAAGGCGACGCCGGCGCGGAAGTACCTGAACTTCCCGCGACTCGTGGACGGGGCGCTCGTGGTGTGCGGGTTCGACGGCATCCTCGCCATACCGTGGAACGTGGTCCTCCGCCGCAGCCCGGACGAGGGCGACCGCGTCGTGCTGCGGGCGCGCTGCCTCCACGCCCTCGGCCGCAACGAGGCGGCCATCACGGCGGTGGACGACCTGTTGAAGCTCGACCCCGAGCGCGCCGAGGCGTGGGCGGTGAAGGCCGACGCGAGCCGCGCCGCCGACCGGCCGTCCGAGGAAGTCGCGGCGCGCTGCCGGCACCTGGAGTTGACTGGACGCGATTCGTCGCCGGAGTTGCGCGAGCGGATCGGCCTTCTGAAGCGGATCGCCACCGGCCACGACCTGACGAGCGACCTGGGCACCTCCGGCGACGCCGTGTACGCCGTGACCGTGTCCGGCGCGGCGCTGGCGATCGACGTTCACACGCTGCGCGCGGAGCGGACCGAGTTGCCGGCGTCGTCCTCGGGGCTGAGCGCGACGACCGTCGTGAAGGCGCACATGTTCGACAGCCGCACACAGGAGCTGACCCCCGCCGACGCCGGCCCGAAGGGGGCGCCGGCAGCCTGGAACACCAGCACCGGGTACGACGGCCGGCCGGTACGCTGGCAGGGGAAGTGGTACCGCCCGCTGGACCGCGGCGGGGTGCGCGTACTCGACGGCGACGCGGTGAAGGAGTTCCCGCCGCGGGTGCAGGGGCTGCGGTCGTGGAAGCTTCACGTGTCGCCGTGGGGTCCGCCGGTGGGCCACGGCGCCGGCGGCGTGTACGAGCTCGACGAGAACCTGGTGCCGGTCCGGGCGCTCATCCCGGCGCCGCTGGACATGAACGCCTGGCGGGTGGCCGGCGACGCCCGCACGCTCGCCGTCCTGACGCACCGCAATGCGGGGCCGCACGTCCAGGTGTGGACGCGCGACGGCAGCAAGATGCTGCGCGAGCAGCTGCTGCTGTCGGCCAACACGGTCGGCGGCGGGGACTTGCACCTGATCCCGCTGGCGGGCGGCTACCTGTACGCGGGGAGTTCGCTGGCGTGGGTGCCGGCGGGGGACGGGCCGGCGTGGCGGTTCGGGTTCGGAGACACGCCGGCCGCGGTGCCGAAGCTGTACTACGCCCACGCCTGCCTGTTCGGCCGGCCGGTCGTCCGCGACGGGCTGCTGTTCGCCGGCTGCCGCGACGGCGCGGTGTACGTGTTCGACCTGGCGACGGTCACCGGCCGGTGAGGGGCCGGCATATAACAACCGGCCCCCACCGGAGCCGTCGCATGTCCCGCCTCGCGGTTGCACTCGCCCTCCTCGCGTCCGTCCCCGCCGCCGCCGCCGACTGGCCCGGGTGGCGCGGCCCCACCCGCGACGGCGTCGCGCCGGCCGGCCCACTGCCGCCGCTCACGTGGTCGGAGACGAAGAACGTCCGCTGGAAGGTGCCCGTCCCCGGCCGCGGCCACGGCTCGCCGGCCGTCGTCGGCCGCCGCGTCTACCTCACCGCCGCCGAGCCGGACGCGCAGCTCCAGTCAGTCCTCTGCTACGACCGCGACACCGGCAAGCAGCTCTGGAAGACCGTCGTCCACAAGGGCGGCTTCGAGCAGACCAACGGCAACGGCAAGAGTTCGTTCGCGTCGTCCACCCCGTACTGCGACGGCGAGCGCGTGTACGTCACGTTCATGCACGGCAAGACGATCACCGCCACCGCGCTGGGCCTCGACGGGACGGAGCTGTGGCAGCAGGTCGTGAGCCCCTACGTGCTCCACCAGGGGTACGGCTCGTCGCCGGCGGTGTACAAGAACCTGCTGCTCGTCACCGCGGACAACAAGGGCGGCGGCGTCGTGGCCGGGCTCGACCGCGCCACCGGCGAGTTCGTGTGGAAGCAGGAGCGGCCGAAGCTGCCGAACTACGCCTCGCCGATCGTGCTGAACGTGGCCGGCAAGGACCAACTCGTCCTCACCGGCTGCGACCTGGTGTCGGCGTTCGACCCGCTCACCGGCTCGAAGCTGTGGGAGACGAAGGGGAGCACGACGGAGTGCGTGACCTCGCCGGTGACGGACGGCAGGCGGGTGTTCACCAGCGGCGGCTACCCGACGAAACACGTCTCGGCGGTGGCAGCGGACGGCGGCGCGAAGGTGGTGTGGGCGAACAAGTCGCAGGTGTACGTGCCGTCGATGCTGGTGAAGGACGGCCACCTGTACGCGGTGCAGGACGACGGGTTCGCGGTGTGCTGGCAATGCGACACGGGAGCGGAGCGGTGGCGGGAGAAGATCGGCGGCACGTTCAGCTCGTCGCCGGTGCTGGTCGGCGACCGCGTCTACGCGACGAGCGAGGCGGGAAAGACGGTGGTGTTCAAGGCCGACCCGGCCGGGTTCGAGCAGCTGGGCGAGGCGAAGCTGGGCGACGAGGTGCTGACGACGCCGGCGGTGTGCGACGGCCGCGTCTACACGCGGGTGGCGGTGAAGGCCGGCGGCAAGCGCGAGGAGTTCTTGTACTGCCTCGGCGAGTGACGCGGGGGCGGCGGGCTTCATTGTGTCTACGCCTCCCCCCGGGGGGTCAGTAGAAGCAATGAGTCGGCTTGACAAAAGGATGTTGGACCGACGCCGCACGGCACATTCGACCGCAACTTCCGCGCTGTTTGTCGTTTAGGACCGAATCTGCGAACCCACCCGCGCGTGGTTTTCAGGCCGACGGCCTGACAGCCCTCAGCCCAGGGCAAGGGCCGAAGGCCCGCCGCCCTGGGTCGGCGACCCGAATCACCCCGCAGGCTGAAGGCCTGCCAGCCGGCTCCCAGCCCTTCAGCTGGAGGCTGATTCGTGCCGCGTACTCAGGGCATTGCTCTGGGCTGAGGGCTCCCAACCCTTCGAGTGAAACCAACGAGCCGGCGAGCCGGGAGCGTGAGCGACCGGAGGCGTCACCGATCGTCCGCGTGCGCGGCCCGAGAATGGCGCCCTCCGGTCGCTCACGCTCCCGGCTCGCCGGGCGG
>Ga0190275_10004294_pt1 | contig 10252 bp, 9 predicted proteins | sample Popmic550T_FD_133745 | JGI IMG/M metagenome (GOLD analysis project Ga0190275, IMG submission 133745) | Populus adjacent soil microbial communities from riparian zone of Yellowstone River, Montana, USA - 550 T | ecosystem: Environmental > Terrestrial > Soil > Riparian zone > Trees stand | place...
ATCATCGAGAACATGGACGCGAAGCGCGACCTCGTCGCGCGCATCGACCGTCTCCGCAAGCCGGGGAGCATCGTCTCGAGCAACACCTCCGGGCTGCCGATCTCGCAGCTCGCGGTCAACGCCTCGGACGACTTCAAGAAACACTTCATCGGCACCCACTTCTTCAACCCGCCGCGCTACATGAAGCTCCTCGAAGTGATCCCGACCGGCGACACCGCGCCGGACATCACGAAGTTCGTCCGCGAGTTCGCCGAGCAGCGTCTCGGCAAGGGCGTCGTGCTCTGCAAGGACACGCCGAACTTCATCGCCAACCGCCTCGCCTCGGTCGGCGGCGTGTCGGTCACCGACTACGCGCTGGAGCACGACTACACCATCGAGGAAGTCGACGCCATCGCCGGTCCGCTCATCGGACGGCCGAAGACCGCCTCCTTCCGGCTGCAGGATCTGGTCGGCCTCGACGTCGCCAGCGCCGTCGCCTCGAATCTGTACGACCTGATCGAAGGGGACGAGTCGCGCGAGGTGCTTCGCTCGCCGCGCTGGGAGGCGCTGCGCAAGGCGCAGATGGACAAGGGCCGCCTCGGCGACAAGAGCGGCCAGGGCTTCTACAAGAAGGACGGCAAGACCATCCTTTCGCTCGACCTCGAGACGGGCGAGTATCGCGAACGGAAGGAGCCGCAGATCGCGTCGCTCGCCGAGGCGTCGAAGATCCGCAGCCTGCCGGAGCGGCTGAACTTCGTACTGCGCCAGGACGACAAGGCGGGCGCGCTCGCGCGGCACGTCGTCTACAACGCCCTCGGCTACGCCTCCCGCCGCGTCCCGGAGATCAGCGACGACCTGTTGAGCATCGACCAGGCGAGCCGCTGGGGCTTCTCACACGATCTCGGACCGTTCGAGCTATGGGACGCGATCGGCGTGCGCGCCACCGCCGAGGCGATGGAGAAAGACGGCGTCGCCGTCGCGCCGTGGGTGCGGGAAATGCTCGACGCCGGCAACGAGACGTTTTACCGCGACGGCAACGTCTACGACCCGGTGTCGAAGTCGTATGCGCCGGTGCCGTCCGACCCGCGCCAGATCCCGCTGAAGGAATGCCCGGTGGTTACGGAGAACAAAGGGGCGAGCCTGCGCGACCTCGGCGACGGCGTCCTCTGTCTCGAGTTCCACACCAAGATGAACACCCTCGACGAAGACATCCGCACGATGCTCGTCACGGCGGTCGAAGAGGTGGAGCGCGGCGACTGGGCCGGACTGGTGATCGGCAACGAGGGAGCCGACTTCTGCGTCGGCGCCAACCTCGCCGGCGGACTGGCCGGAGATCCGAACACGGCGGTCAAAGGGATGCAGGACGCCCTGATGCGCGTCCGCTTCTGCGCGAAGCCGGTCGTTGCGGCGCCGTTCGGCCGGACCCTCGGCGGCGGCGTCGAAGTGGCCATGGCCGCCTCGCGCATCGTCGCCGCGGGGGAGACCTACATGGGCCTCGTCGAAGTCGGCGTCGGCCTGATCCCCGGCGCCGGCGGCTGCAAGGAGATGGTCCGCCGCGTCGTCTCGCCGGCGATCCGGAAAACGCCCGGCACCGATCCGCTCCCGCTCGTGCAGAACGTCCTGCAGGTCGTCGGCACCGCCAAAGTCTCCTCCAGCGCCGAGGAAGCGCGCGACTTCGGCTTCCTCGGCGAAGGTGACCGCATCGCCATGAACCGCGATCACCTGCTGTACGAGGCGAAGCAGGAAGTGCTCACGATCGCCTCGGGCGGTTACGCCCCGCCGGTGAACGGCGACAACTGCTTCGCCGCCGGACGCGACGTCCGCGCGGGTCTCAAGGCTGCGGTCTTCGTCCTCCAGCAGGGCGGCTACATGAGCGAGTACGACGCCTACATCAGCAACCGCCTCGCCTACGTCCTCTGCGGAGGCGAGGTGACCAGCGCGCAATGGGTGAGCGAGCAGTACCTGCTCGACCTCGAGCGGGAAGTTTTCGTGGAGTTGCTGGGGCAACAGAAGACCGTCGACAGAATTCAACACATGCTCAAGAACGGGAAGCCACTGAGGAACTGAAAATAGGTCCCATCAGTCCCATCAGTCCCATCGGCCAAACACAGGAGAAACACTCATGAACGAAGCCGTCCTCGTCGCGGGCCTCCGCACCGCCGTCGGAAAAGCCCCCCGCGGCTCGCTGCGCACCACCCGTCCGGACGACCTGGCCGCGGAAGTCATCCGCGCGCTCGTCGAAAAAACGCCGCAGCTCGACACCAAAGAGCTCGACGACGTGATCATCGGCTGCGCCACCCCCGAAGGAGAATCGGGAGCGAACGTCGCCCGCATCGCGTCGTTGCGCGCCGGGCTGCCCGACACCGTTCCGGCAGTCACCGTCAACCGCTTCTGCTCGTCCGGTTCGCAGACCATCGCCATGGCCGCCGAGCGGATCATGGCCGGGATGGCCGAACAGATCATCGCCGGCGGCACCGAGTCGATGAGCATGGTCCGCGGCAACAACCGCTTCCGCCCGAACCCGCACCTCGTCGAGAACCACCCCGAGGTCTATCTAAGCATGGGACTGACCGCGGAGAACGTTGCCCGCAAATACGGCATCTCCCGCGAAGACGCCGACGCCTTCGCATTCCGCAGCCACCAGCGAGCGCTCGCCGCGCAGCAGGCCGGCAAGTTTGCCGACGACGGCATCGTGCCGATCGACGTCGAGATCCACGAGCCGGGCAATACCGAGCGCTTCTCCTTCGACACCGACGAAGGGCCGCGCGCCGACACGAACGAGGCCGCGCTGGCGAAGCTCAAGCCGGTCTTCCACGTGAAGGGCGTTGTTACCGCGGGCAACTCGAGCCAGACCTCGGACGGCGCCGCCGCGGTCGTCGTGATGTCGCGCAAGCGCGCCGAGGAGCTGGGGCTGAAGCCGCTCGCCCGCCTCATGTCGTACGCGGTTGGCGGAGTCCCGCCGGAGATCATGGGCATGGGTCCGGTCGCAGCCGTTCCCAAAGCATTGAAGCTCGCCGGCCTGAAGCTCGAAGACATCGACATCATCGAGCTGAACGAAGCCTTCGGCTGCCAGGCCCTCGCGGTGATGCGCGAGCTGGGGATGGACCAGGAGCGGGTGAACGTCAACGGCGGCGCGATCGCCCTCGGCCATCCACTCGGCGCGTCCGGCGCGAAGCTCACCGTGCAGCTCCTCGGCGAGATGCGCCGCCGCGGTTCGAAGTACGGCATGGTCACGATGTGTGTCGGCGGCGGCCAGGGGGCGGCCACGATCTTCGAGAATCTGCAGAGATAGAAGCGGGAGTCCACCGCCGATGAGTAGTGAAAAGCGAAGCGCCGCGTACGCGCTGACGGTCCTCTTCTTCATCAACACGATGAACTTCTTCGACCGTGTGATCGGCGGCGCCCTCGGCGAGCCGATCCGCCGGGAGTGGGGTCTCAGCGACAGCGCCCTCGGCGCGCTCGGCACCGCGTTCACGCTGCTCTACGCATTCGTCGGCATCCCGCTCGGACGCCTGAGCGACCGCGCGCCGCGGAAGACGATTCTCGCCGCGGCGGTCTTCGTCTGGAGCGCGTTGACGGCCGTCTCCGGCCTGACGCGCACCTACTGGCAACTCTTCGCCACGCGCCTCGGCGTCGGCGTCGGCGAGGCCGCTTGCGCCCCGGCGGCGACGTCGCTCATCGGCGACCTCTTCCCGCCGGCGAAGCGCGCGCGGGCGATGTCGATCTTCATGATGGGACTGCCGATCGGCATCGCCCTCTCGTACTTCGTCGGCAGCTACGTCGCCCACGCGTACGGCTGGCGCACCGCCTTCTTCGTCGCCGGCATCCCCGGCATCCTCGCCTCCATGGCCGCGCTCTTCATCACCGAGCCGGCGCGCGGGACCAAAGAGACCGCGCCCGCGCAGGTGAAGACGGGCTCGCCGTGGCGCACGCTCCTGTCGATCCCGACTCTCTGGTGGCTGATCTTCTCCGGCGCGCTGCACAACTTCAACATGTACGCCCTCGGCTCCTTCCTCGCGCCGCTGCTCATGCGCTACCACGGCGCCGACCTCCGCCAGGCGGGCGTGATGACCACGCTCGTCTACGGCCTTTCCGGCATCCCCGGACTCCTGATCGGCGGCGCGCTCGCGGACCAGTGGGGAGTGAAGCGGAAAGACGGGCGCCTGCTCGTCGCCGCGATCGCCACCGCGATCTCCGCACCATTGATGTGGGCCGCGCTCGCGCGTCCGCCGAAAGACACGATCCTCTTCGTCGTCCTCGGAGCCCTCGCCTGCGCGTTCATGTACGTCTACTACGCCAGCGTCTACGCCACCCTGCAGGACGTCGTCGCGCCGTCGATGCGCGGCACCGCCATGGCCCTCTACTTCTTCGCCATGTACGTCCTCGGCGCGTCGTTCGGACCGTTGGCCACCGGCATGCTGAGCGACCACTTCACCCGCCGCGCTGCCGCCGGAGCGACCGTGCTCGAGCCCTTCCGCGGCGCCGGCCTGCACGACGCGATGTACGTCGTCCCGGTGCTGAGCATCTTCCTCGCCTTCGTCCTCTTCGCCGCCACCCGCACCGTCGCCCGCGACATGGAGCGCCGGTGAGAACCGATCGTCCGAGGGAGAAGTCATGAGCCTCATCGAAGAAGTCGGCCCCGGCCTGAACGGCCTCGCCCAACTGCGTGCCCTCATCGCCTCCGGAAAGAAGCCCGGCATCTCCCACACCCTGCACTTCCAGCTCGTCGAAGTCGAAGAAGGGCGCGCGCTCTTCACCGGCACCGCCGGTGACTTCGCGTACAACCCCATCGGCACCGTCCACGGCGGCTACGCCGCCACCCTCCTCGACTCCGCCTGCGGCTGCGCTGTCCACACCCGCCTCAGCGAGACCCAGGCCTACACCACCCTCGAGCTCAAAGTCGCCTTCCACAAACCGATCCTGAGAGAGACCGGCATTCTGCGTGCCGAAGGCCGCGTGATTTCCTTCGGCCGCCGCGCCGCGTTTGCCGAGGCGACGCTCACGGATGGGGAAGGGCGGTTATACGCCTCGGCCACGTCGACGCTGCTGGTGATCGACCGGAAGCCGGGGTAGCAGACCTTGTCATCCTGAGCCCGCAGGAGTTCCGCAAGAACGGGAAGCATGGTGGCGAAGGACCTGGGCGGGTGGGGGGGCGCAGCGCTCCCCCACCCGCCCAGGTCCTTCGCCGCCATGCTTGCTGCTCATTGGATAAAGCCTGCGGCTCAGGATGACAGGGTTGATTGATTCCATCAGCATTGCCTAACCTCCCCAACCCCGCTACCTTCGCACTCACGTGAGCTTCGACTACGACGTCCTCGTCATCGGCAGCGGTTTCGGCGGCAGCGTCGCCGCGCTGCGGCTGACCGAAAAGGGCTACCGCGTTGCCGTCCTCGAGGCCGGGCGCCGCTTCGTAGGCAACGACATCCCCAAGACCTCCTGGGACCTTAAGAACTTCCTCTGGGCCCCCGCGCTGAACCTGTTCGGCGTTCAGCGCATCACCTGGCTCAAAGACGTGGTCGTCCTCTCCGGTGCGGGCGTCGGCGGCGGGTCACTCGTCTACGCGAACACGCTCTACGAGCCGCCACAGGCGTTTTACGACGATGCGCAGTGGCGCGACATCACCGACTGGCGGCGGGAGCTTGCGCCGCATTACGACCAGGCCCGCCGGATGCTCGGCGTCGCCGAGAATCCGCTGGAGACGGCCGCCGACCAGGCGATGCGGCAGGTGGCGGACCAGATGGGCGTCGGTCACACGTATCACCGGACGCCGGTGGGCGTGTACTTCGGCAGGCCGGGTGTCGAGGTGGACGACCCGTACTTCGGCGGAGCGGGTCCGCGCCGTACCGGCTGCACGTTCTGCGGCAACTGCATGGTCGGCTGCCGGGTCGGCGCGAAGAACCGGCTGGACGTGAACTATCTCTATCTCGCCGAGCGCGGCGGTGCGGTGATCCACCCGCTGACGATGGTCGACGCGGTGCGGCCGCAAGAGAGTGGCGGCTACGCGGTCGAGACGCACCGGACGGACCGGCGGCGCGAGCGCCGCACGTTCACCGCCGAACAGGTCGTGCTGGCTGCAGGCGCCCTCGGCACGCAGCGGCTCCTGCACGAGATGCGCGATACCGGCGTCCTCCCGCACCTCTCTCCGCGCCTAGGAGAGCTGACCCGCACGAACTCGGAATCGATCCTCGGCGCGAGCGCCCGCTCGCGGCGGGTCGATTACTCGCACGGCGTCGCCATCACCTCCTCGTTCCATCCCGACGAGCGGACCCATATCGAGCCGGTGCGCTACGGGAAAGGCTCGAACGCCATGGGACTGCTCGCGACCCTGCTCACCGAGGGAGGGAAGGGCGGGCCGCGGTGGTGGAAGTGGCTCAGGACCGCGGTCCGGCATCCCGGGCAGTTCCTGCGGTCGCTGTCGGTGCGGCACTGGTCGGAGCGGACCATCATCGTCCTGGTGATGCAGACCCTCGACAACAGCCTCACCCTCTTCGGCAAACGCCGCTTCGGACGCTACCAGCTCACCTCACGCCAGGGACACGGCGAGCCGAATCCGACCTGGATCCCCGCCGGCACCGAGGCCACGAAACGCCTGGCGAAAATCATCGGCGGCGACCCGGGCGGCTCGTGGGGCGAGATCGTCGACACCCCCATGACCGCGCACATCATCGGCGGCTGCGTCATCGGCGCGACGCCGGAGCAGGGAGTGATCGACCCCTACCACCGCGTCTTCGGCTACGAAGGCCTCCACATCGTCGACGGCGCCTCGATCTCCGCCAACCTCGGCGTCAACCCCGCCCTGACCATCACCGCCCAGGCCGAGCGCGCTTTTGCACTCTGGCCGAATCAAGGGGAAATGGACATGAGACCGGCTCCCGGCGGCGCATACCAGGCCGTGGCGCCGGTTCCGCCGCGCCAGCCGACGGTCCCCGCCGGCGCGCCGGCAGCGCTGCACGCTCGCCAACGGGAATCCTTATCCCACGATACTGTTCCGCTATACTAGTCAGAATGACCAGAATTCAAGGGAAGCGCATCGACACGTCGCGACAGTGGGCGCTGCAGGACGCAAAGGCGCGATTCAGCGAAGTCGTCCGAAGAGCGAAGTCGGAAGGGCCCCAGCACATTACCGTGCATGGACGTGAAGAGGTCGTGGTGGTGTCTGTCGAGGAGTACCGGCGCGGCAAAGAGAAGCGAACCGGTGCCGCGCTGGTGAAAGTGCTGCAGGAGTCACCGCTGGGTGACGTCGACCTGGAGCGGCCGCGCACGTATGGTCCGGTCCGTGACGTGGAACTGTGACCGGCTGGCTGCTCGACACGAATGTGCTGTCGGAACTGCGCCGGCGCAAACCGGACGCGAGGGTTGCGCGATTCGTCTCCAGCCAGCCCCTCGAGTCCCTCTACATCAGTGTCGTGACCTTCGCCGAGATCCGTTTCGGAATCGAGCTCGTGAAGGATGCGCCTCGGAGGATGGAGCTCAATGACTGGCTGACACACGTGCTTCGTCCGATGTTCGCCGGGCGCGCTCTCGAAATCACCGAAGAGATCATGCTGAAATGGCGGCTTCTCGTGGAAGAGGGGCGGAAAGCCGGCCACACGTTTTCCCAGCCGGACCTCATCATTGCGGCAACGGCTCTCGATCACGGACTCACGGTGGTCTCGCGAGATGTCAGTGATTACGAAAAGGCGAATGTGCCGCTGCTCAACCCTTGGATATGAATGACATGCAACCCACGAAACACATCGGCATCCTCGCCCACAGCGCCGACGGTGCGGCGCTCTGCTTCCTGGAGATGTGCCGGGAAGGGGCACGGCGGCTCGGTGCGCACTTGCATCCCGAGATCACGATGAGCATCCAGCCGATGAAGGAGAGTCTCGAGGCGTGGGAGCGGATGGACCTTCCGTGGCTGAGGGAAATGCTGGCCCGTACCGCGCAGCGTCTGGCGGACGCGCACTGCGATTTCTTCGTCTGTCCGGACAATACGGCCCACATCGCGCTCGAATCGCCCGGTCCCGACCTGCCGCTGCCCGGTCTGCACATCGCGGAGATCGTGGCCCAGCGGGCGCGGGCCGACGGACGGAAACGGGTCGGCCTGCTCGGGACGAAGTGGACGATGGACGGGCCGGTATATCCGGGAGCGTTCGCGCGGGCCGGGATCGAGATGGATGTTCCGCCGTCCGGCGATCGCGCGCTGATCGACAGCACGATCTTCGAGGAGCTCTGCCAGGGAGTGCTCACGGACGCGTCGCGGCAGCAGTTCACGCGGATCATCGAAGAGCTCCAGACATCCGGATGCGACGCCGTGGCGCTTTCCTGCACCGAGATCCCGCTGCTCGTCACGCCCGACGCGTCGCCATTGCCGACGCTCGATTCCACCCGCCTGCTCGCGCGGGAAGCCGTTGCCGTCGCTCTCGGCGCGAAGCCGTTTCCATCCTGGCGCGGCGGGCCGCTGAGCTGAACGCTGGGAAAACGACCGGGAGGCCTCCGGCGGGCCGGCCCGGCCGGCTGCGTTTGTTTTCGCGTCAACCGCCTTTCGGGCGAGAGGCGTGCGTTCAGCCTTGGGCAACCAACGCAGCCGGCCGGGCCGGCCCGCCGGAGGCCCCCCGTCGTCCCTCAGACCTTCGACTGCCGGCCGCCGACTTCGCGGATGGCGATCCAGGCCACGAGCGGGGCGATCACGATCGACGATGCCAGGAGAGCGAGCATCGGCGTGCTCAGATCGACCAGAGACACCGCATGACGGATCCCCGCGGCCACATCGGCGCCGAAGAGAAAGACCACCAGGATCGCCGCGATCGACAGCGTCACCGCCTGCCCGACCAGGAGCGAACGGCGGGCGAGCGCCTGCGACTCGCGGCGGTGGCGCAACTGCATGCGCCACCACATCGTCCCCGCGGCTGGGACGGGTGCATCCACCATCACCTCCGCGCGGTCATCGAGCAGGGCTCCGGCAACCATTCGGAGCTCCGTGCAGGAAGAACAGGAGCCGACGTGCGCCTCGAGCTCGGCGCCGACGAACGCGCGTCCGAGCGCGTCGAGCAGCTCATCTTCGCGGGAGCAGCGTTCGGCGCTCATCGCCGTGCCTCCCCGGTGAGAATTGCGGCCAGCTTCCGCCGGGCGCGGAGGAGCATCGTCCGGATACTCACCGGCCGCACCCCTAGAATCTCCGCGATCTCCTCGTGCGACGCCCCCTGCGCGTAGGCGAGCCAGAGCATCTCCCGCTGCACCGGCTCCAGTTGCGCCATGGCGCGGCCGAGATCCGTCCGCGTCGTCGCCTGCTGCTCCGGAAGCGGCAGCTCGCACTGCGGCACCGGACCGAGCTCCTCGTCCTCCTGCAGCGGAACGTCCTGGTGGCGGCTGGCGCGGCGTGCCGCATCGCGGACCAGGTTCGTCGCGATCTGGAAGAGCGAGTTCCGGCGATGGGCCTCATTCTCGTGGCGCGCGGCGGCGCGATAGAAACGGTAATACGCCTCCTGGAGGAGGTCGTCCGCCTGCTGCGAATCGCCGGTGATGCGGGAGAGATACGACCAGAGCGGCCGGGACGTGCGCTCGTAAAACGCGCGGAACTCCTCCTCGTCCATTGCGGAGAGGACACCGGCGGCCCCGCGGCTCTCGGGCATCGTGGCGTCGCCGATCAGGAGGGACAAGCGCATCCTTTCGATCATCTCACGACTCCCGAGTCATCCATGTTGCTTTGCGGTGGCGGATCGGGACGCTCCCATACGCCGAGGCGCCGCGCCAGCATCACCGAGACCGCGGACGACCCGATGAAGCCCGCGCCGATGCAGAAGGCGATCATCCCCATGGCGAAGAACCCGTGCGACGCGTCGCCGTTCAGCCGGAGGCTCACCAGGAGCATGCCGATCCCGCCGGCGGCGACGATCACCCCGATCTGGATCGACCGCACCACCCGGTTCGAAGAGCTCTGCGGCGCCTTCTCCGCGTGCACCGGGATCGGGGCGGACTCCAGGAACTTCGTCCCCGCCGGAGTCTTGATGTAGGCCAGCAGCTCCTCGCTCGTGGCGAAACGGTCGAGGATGCGGTTATGGATCTCGGCCTGCCGTGCGGAGAGCCGGTTCCAGCGCCTCTGCTCGATCACCGTCCGGGCCGCCCAGGCGAGCACGAAAGCGATGAAGATGAAGACCGCGAGGATGGTCAGCGTCTCCACGGCATCCTCGAACGGTGTGCGCCTCGGCGCCGCATATTCGTACGTGTCGAGGTAGTAGTGCGGATTGCGGCGGATCTCCGGATGCTTCGCCAGAAAATCGGCGACGTTCGG
>Ga0190275_10004295_pt1 | contig 10252 bp, 12 predicted proteins | sample Popmic550T_FD_133745 | JGI IMG/M metagenome (GOLD analysis project Ga0190275, IMG submission 133745) | Populus adjacent soil microbial communities from riparian zone of Yellowstone River, Montana, USA - 550 T | ecosystem: Environmental > Terrestrial > Soil > Riparian zone > Trees stand | place...
CGATCCGGCAGTTCGTGGAAGACAAGATCCTCCCCGTCGCCACCGAGCTGGAGCACCGCGACGAGTACCCCACCGAGATCGTCGAGGAGCTCAAGGAGCTCGGGGTCTTCGGGCTGACCATCCCCGAGGAGTACGGCGGGCTGGGTGAGTCGCTGCTGACCTACGCGCTGGTGGTCGAGGAGATCGCGCGGGGCTGGATGAGCGTCTCGGGCGTCATCAACACGCACTTCATCGTGGCGTACATGCTCATGCGCCATGGCACGGACGAGCAGAAGCAGAAGTACCTGCCCAGGATGGCTACCGGCGAAGTGCGTGGTGCGTTCTCGATGTCCGAGCCGGGGCTCGGCTCCGACGTCGCCGCGGTCAGGACCAAGGCCGCCAAGGTCGATGACGGCTACGAGATCACCGGCCAGAAGATGTGGCTCACCAACGGTGGCTCGTCGAACCTGGTCGCGGTGCTCGCCAAGACCGACGAGGGCGACGACTCGCCGTACAAGAACCTGACGACCTTCCTGGTGGACAAGGAGCCCGGCTTCGGCGAGGTGAGCCAGGGCATCACCATCCCCGGCAAGATCGACAAGATGGGCTACAAGGGCGTGGACACCACCGAGATGGTGTTCGAGAAACACCGGATCGGGGCGGCTCAGGTGCTCGGCGAGGAGCCCGGCCAGGGCTTCTACCAGATGATGGACGGTGTCGAGGTCGGGCGCGTCAACGTCGCGGCCCGCGCGTGCGGCATCGCCAACCGGGCCTTCGAGCTCGGCGTCGCCTACGCGCAGCAGCGTGAGACGTTCGGGAAGCCGATCGCTCAGCACCAGGCCATCCTGTTCCGGATCGCCGAGATGGCCACCAAGGTCGAGACGGCCCACGCGATGATGGTCCGTGCCGCGCGGCAGAAGGACTCGGGGGAGCGCAACGACGTCGAGGCAGGCATGGCCAAGATGGTCGCCAGCGAGTACTGCAAGGAAGTGGTCGAGGCGTCGTTCCGCATCCATGGCGGCTACGGGTACTCCAAGGAGTACGAGATCGAGCGGCTCTACCGCGAGGCGGCCTTCATGCTGATCGGCGAGGGCACCACGGACATCCAGAAGATGATCATCGGGCGGCGGCTGCTGGAGACGTACAAGCTGCGGTGACAGCCGCCTGCCTCCCCGGCGGTTGGCTGCTCGTCGGTGCTCTAGGCTGGTGGCCTCCGGAAGAGAGGACCGAAGACACCGACATGGCTGAGCGCGTCGTGCTCCACGTAGGGGCGATGAAGTCGGGCACCAGCTACATCCAGGGTCAGCTGTTCGTCAACAAGGATGCCCTTGCCGAGCAGGGAGTTCTCGTTCCGGGACGCGACTGGGGTCACCAGGTCTCGGGCGTGCTCGATGTCCTCGGCAAGCTTCGGTACGGCCGGGATCGGGTCGACGGGTCGTGGCAGAAGCTGCTCGACGAGATCGACGCATGGCCCGGGACGGCCGTGGTCTCCATGGAGTTCCTGGGCCCGGTGTCTCGCGACAAGGTCGGCCAGGTCGTCTCGACCCTGAGTGACACCCACGTCTCCGTCGTCCTGACCGCGCGCGACCTCAACCGCAGCATCGCCGCCATGTGGCAGGAGACCGTGCAGAACGGACGCTGGTGGACGTGGGAGGAGTACCTCGATGGCCTCCAGCGAGCGCGCCCTCGACCGGAGCGCACCGAGGCGGACATCACCAAAGCGGGTCGCACCTTCTGGCGCCAGCAGAACGTCGTTCGCATCTCGCGCTACTGGGGCCGGGCCGAGGGCGTGGCCGACTACTCCTTCGTCACGGTGCCGGCACCCGGCGCCGCGCCCGAGCTGCTCATGCAGCGCTTCGGTGAGGTGGTGGGGTTCACCGCCGACGAACTGATGCCGGGTCCGCGCGCGAACGCCTCCCTCGGTGCTGCATCTGCCGAGGCCCTGCGCCGGATCAACGCCAACCTCGCTGAGCAGGGTCTCGAGTTCCCGATCGGCGCCAGGCTGCGCAAGCACGTCCTGGCCAAGGAGGTCCTGGCCGCGCGCAGCGGCGAGGAACCCAAGATCGGCCTGCCGATCGCGCCATGGGTGCACGAGTACGCCAAGCACATGGTGGCCGAGCTCCAGGATCTGGGTATCGAGCCGGTCGGTGCGTGGTCGGACCTCGAGCCGGTTCCGGTCTCGGGCATCGATCCGGGGACCCTGGCTGAGGAGGACGTGCACGCGGCGGCGCGGGCTGGGCTCACGGGCATCCGACCGCGGCTGGAGGCCGAGCTGGGCCGCGAGTGGCCGACGGACGTGGCCGGCGGCCGGGCCGTGACCGAGCTTGCTGGTGTCGTGGCCGAGTCCGTCAGGCGGCCATCGAATGCGTGGTAGGGCACGGGCCGTGCGCCAGTGGCGCCGCAGGACGACGCAGAAGACCGGCTCGGGGCGCACCCGACCGACAGTCGCGGTCATGACCGTCGCCCGGGACGAGGCGGTGATGCTGCCGCGCTGGGTCGACTACTACGGCTCCCAGGTCGGCGTCGAGAACCTCGTCGTGATCGACGACAACTCGGTCGACGGGTCCACCGACAACCTGCCGTGCCCGGTCCTCCGGATCCCGGGCTTCGGTCAGAAGGGTTTCGAGGCTCGCCGGGTCCGGTTGGTCAGCGGGCTCGCGGCCGGTCTGCTCCAAGCGTATGACGTCGCCATCTTCGTCGACGCCGATGAGTTCCTCGTGCCCGACCCGGACCGGTACGACGGGCTCAAGGACTTCCTCAGGCAACGACCGCACGATGTGATCGCTCCGCTGGCGTTCAACGTCGTGCACCACGTGGGGGCGGAGGGACCGTTGCGGCCCGGGCAGCCGGTGCTCGGACAGCGCCGGCTGGCGAAGTTCGCGCCCGTGATGTGCAAGCCGTCGATGAAGCGGATCGACGCACCATGGGCGGCCGCCTCACACGGCGTCCGGGCGCCGTACGACGTCGATCCCGGCGTGTTCATGATGCATCTCAAGTTCGCTGACCGTGACCTGCTGCAGGACGTGGCCGACCGCCGGAACGCGCTGGCCGAGCAGGACGGGCGCGGCAGCAACGCCAGCTGGCGGTTCTCCGGGGACGCCATGGTCGAGGTGCTCGAGCGGAGCGTCCAGGGAGTCGACCTGGACGCAGTTCCCGACTTCGACCCTTCCGTGGTGGACCTCGCCGGCCTCGTGATCCAGGAGGGCGAGGTCTGGCGCGCACCGGGACCGGGCCACCTCATGATCATGGAGCGCCAGCCGCTGGTGAAGATCCCGCGCCGCCTCCACGGGGCGGTCTGAATGCCTAGGGTCAAGGACCTGCTCCCGGCCCGTGTCCGACGCCGGGTCCGGTCGCTGCGGCCACGGACCGAGCCGATGCGACACGTCTTCGTCGTGACCTACGGCCGCTCGGGTTCCACCTTGGTCCAGGGCCTGCTGAACACCCTCCCCGGCGTGCTCGTTCGAGGTGAGAACGGCTTCTACGTGCTGTCGCTCTACCGAGCGATGACGACTGCCATGGCGTTCCGCGCCCGACACTCCAGGCACGCACCCCGCCGTGTGACGTCGGCCTTCTACGGGGTCCACGAGATCGCTCCCCGGCGCTTCGTCGCGACGACGCGGAACCTCCTGACGCAGACTCTCCTCGGTGGCGTCCGCCGTGACACCGTGGATGTTCTCGGCTTCAAGGAGGTGCTGTGGCACCAGGTGACGCCGCAGGAGACGGAGGGCTTCTTCGACTTCCTGGACCGGGTCTTCCCTGGGGCCCGGTACGTGCTCAACACGCGCCAGCACGAGGACGTGCTCGCGTCCGGATTCTGGCAGCGCCGCGACGACGATGAGGCGCTCGCTGCCGTCGCGCGCGTGGAGGACATCCAGGCGTACCTCCGGGAGAGCCGCCCGGACCGGGTGCACGACACGGTCTACGAGCTCCTGGCAGGGGACGACCTGGCGGCCTCGGACGCCCAGCTGCGCGACCTCGCCACCTTTGTGATCGGACGGTGCGACGGCGACCTTCTCGAGGCGCTGCGTGAGACCCGCAAGACCGGGCACGGCCCTCGCGCCTTCGGCGTCAAGCGTCGTCGGGGTGAGCCGACCACCGGAACCGGATGATCCGCTCGAGCCCGCGAATCCGGTCGACCTCCTGGGCATTGGCTGGCACAGTGGCACACGTCCCACCTGAGGAGATGAGATGGCGAACGAGGACCTGAAGGCGAAGATGCGCGAGGCCCTGGACCGCAAAGGCTCCACCGAGAAGGGCGTCCCACAGGACGGGCCCGTCAAGGAGAAGGCACACGGCTCCGAGGTGGACGGTGGCGCCGCGCCGAAGATGCACCGCCGCAAGGCCGGTGGTGGAGGGGCATAGGGGGCGCGTCAGCGCACCCCGTACAGGTGGTCGAGCAAGCGACCGATCGTCCAGGTGACGTAACCCACGCGGCCGTGGGTGTCACCCCCGACTGCTCTCCGTCAGGATGGCCCCATGCAATTCGGGCGCAGCTACGAGGAGTTCGAGGTCGGGGCGACCTACCGGCACTGGCCGGGCAAGACGGTCACCGAGTTCGACGACCACATGTTCTGCCTGCTCACCATGAACCATCACCCGCTCCACCTGGATGAGCACTACGCGAAGGAGACGACGGACTTCGGCAAGAACGTCGTCGTGGGCAACTACGTCTACTCGGTCCTGCTCGGCATGTCGGTGCCGGACGTCTCGGGGAAGGCGATCGCCAACCTCGAGGTCGAGTCGTTGCGACACGTCGCACCGACGTTCCACGGAGACACCCTGTACGGCGAGACGACGGTCCTCGACAAGTGGGAGTCGACGAGCAAGGACGACCGTGGCGTCGTCCACGTCGAGACGATCGGGTACAACCAGGACGGCAAGGTCGTGTGCATCTTCCGCCGCAAGGTGATGGTGCCGAAGAGCAACTACCTCGAGGCTCGCGGCGGAGAGCAGCCGGGCCGTCCGGTGCCACGGCCCGACAAGTCCTGGTCCGGACCTCCCCAGCCCGGGCAGGCCTGAGGTGAGCGGCGGCTCGGGCGGCGAGGTCTGGCTGGTCCGCCACGGCGAGACCGAGTGGAGCCGCGACCACCGTCACACCTCGACCACCGACCTGCCGCTGACGTCGCTCGGGGAGGAGGCGGCCAAGGCACTCTCGCTCCGGCTCGCCGGGATCGACTTCGCCCAGGTGCTCACCAGTCCGCTCCGGCGCGCGCGACGGACCGCGGAGCTCACCGGGCACGCGGACGCAGAGGTCGTCCCCGACCTGGTCGAGTGGGGGTACGGCGACTACGAGGGCATCACGACCGCCGAGATCCGCGAGTCGGTGCCGGGCTGGACCGTGTGGAGCCACCCGACTCCCGGCGGCGAGCCGGCCGCCGAGGTGTCCGCGCGGCTCGATCGGGTGCTGACGCGGCTCCGCGGACCGCAGCGGTCCCTGGTGTTCGGCCACGGCCACGCGCTGCGTGCGCTGACCGCCCGGTGGCTGGGGCTGTCGGTCGGCGACGGTCGTGGCTTCCGGCTCGACACCGCCACCGTCTCGGTGCTCGGCTACGAGCGCGAGACCGCCGTGATGCTGCGCTGGAACGCTTGACGCCTGCTCCGCGGGTCACGACCGTGGACGCATGAGTCTCGCGGCCTGGTGTCCCCGTGACCGAGAGCCCCTCGGTGGCGCGGACGACGGGCAGCCCGGTGAGTGCCCCACCCACGGGGCGGTGGCGCCGCTGTGGCGGCCGCGCGAGGCGTCCTACGACTCGTTCACGGCCCAGCTCCGGCTGGCGGACGGCTTCCCGACGTACCTGCCGTGGCCGCTGGGCAGCGATTGGCGGGTGTCGGACTTCGGCGTCGTGCGCGGCGAGCGTGCGGCCACCGCGACCGTGACCTCCTGCAGCGGGACCACAGACCTCGACGGCCCGGTCGACGTGCTCGTCATCGCCGAGGAGGCGGGCGTGGGGTTGGGCGGTCGCTGCGCGGGCCTCGTCGGCTCGGACCCCGGCAGGGAGTTCGGGCACGGCACCCCGGCGGTGCGGGTGCGGATCCGGAGCCAGTCGGTGCCCCTGTGGCCGGTGTCGACGAGCGCCGCGCGGGGCGACCTCGACCGCTCGGTGTTCGCCGGCGAGGCCGAGGGCCGGTGGCTGTGGATCGTGCTGCTTCCCGCGTCGGCGATGCTGCTGCTGCAGGACGAGTGGCTCCTCAAGGACGTGTCTGGCTCCGGTCCGTACCTGGTGGAGCTCCCGTTCGCGGGACCTGCGCCCGCGTGGTGAGACCGGCCGGCTGCTCGATCGCTACGACGCGAGGAACCGCCGCAGCAGCGGCGTGAGCGCCTCCGGCGCCTCGAGGTGGAGGTCGTGACCCGCGCCCGCGACCACGGCGAGCTCGGTGGCCGGTCGCAGGGCGCTCATGCTCTCCACCTGCCGCTCCGGCACCGACCCGTGCTCGCCACGCACCAGCAGCGTCGGCGTGTGCACCGCCGACCACTCGTCGAGGTACTCGCGGTCTGCCACCTCCGAGATCGCCCGCACCAGCACGTCCGCGTCCCACTGTGGCCACAGCCCATCGGCGCGCTGCTCGAGGCCGTCGGCCCAACCCTCGGCGACGCTGCGGCTCCCGCCGAAGAACGTCAGGAACGCGTCCCGATCGGCGAACGGCGCCGGCCAGCCGCGCAGCCACGCCGCGAGGCTGTCGATGTCGCCGGGGTCGCCGCCACCCAGCCCCGCCTCGACCATCACCAGCCGCGTGACCCGGTCGGGGTGGCGGGCCGCCAGCAGCATCGCGGTGTGCCCCCCCATCGACTGCCCGACCACGGGAGCCTGCGCGACGCCGAGGTCGTCCAGCACCGCGACCACGTCGGCGACGTACGCCGCGCGGGAGACGTCGGCCGGACGGCGGGTGCTGCTCCCGTGGCCGCGCTGCTCGACCGAGATCACACGGCGGTCCGAGCGCAGCGCGGCGATCGTGGCGCCCCACTCCAGGGCGTAGCCCGCCAGGCCGTGGAGCAGCACGACGACGGGCAGGTCACCGGCGGTGTCGTGGTACCAGATCTCGGCATCGGGCCGCTCGACCCGGCCCCAGCCGTCCGTCATGCGCCCAGTCAACCACCGGGGAGACCTACCCCATGCCGGCACTAGGCTGCCGCTCGTGCCGGTGATGTCGCGATGAGCAGCGTGCTCGACACGGTGCTGCTGATCGAGGTCTTCGTCACGCTGTTCGTGATCATGGACCCGGTCGGCACGGTGCCCATCTTCTTGTCCCTGACCGGCGGCCGGTCGCAGGCCGCGGCCCGGCGAGCGGCCTGGCAGGCGGTCGGGGTGTCGTTCCTCGTGATCAGCCTGTTCGCGTTCTTCGGCCAGCAGATCCTCGGCTACCTCCACATCTCGCTCCCGGCCCTGCAGGGCGCGGGCGGGCTGCTCCTCCTGCTCGTGGCGCTGGAGCTGCTGACGGGGAACGAGCAGGAGCCGACCGCGGCCGCCGGCACGAACGTCGCCCTGGTGCCGCTGGGCACCCCACTGCTGGCCGGCCCGGGCGCGATCGTGGCCGTGATGTTGTTCGTGGAGTCGATCTCGACCGCGGCCGACTTCGTGGCGGTCGCCCTCGGCGTGGTGCTCGTGCACGTGAGCCTGTGGGCAGCCATGCGCTACTCGTTGCCGATCCTGCGGCTGATCCGGGAGTCCGGGGTGCTGCTGGTGACCCGGATCGCTGGCCTGTTGCTGTCGGCGATCGCCGTGCAGCTGGTAGCCGACTCGGTGCGCGCCTTCATCGCCGGTGAGGGCTGAATCGCGGGGGGCTGCGCCTATCGGCGGCCGATCGACTGGTAGGTCTGCAGCGCGCGGGCCGGGATCAGCCGGGTCGCGCCGACGATGGCGCGGTACTGCGCGCCCGGCACCGAGAACACCCGACCGCGGTCGAAGTCGGCGAGTGCCCGGGCCACCACGAAGTCGGGTTCCATCCAGAGGAACCCGGTGCCGCGGCGTACGCCCATCCGCTGGTGGAACTCGGTCTTGGTGAAGCCAGGGCAGACCGTCGTCACGGTCACACCCTGGGAGCGGTACTCGGCCGCTGCCCACTGGCCGAACCGGTTCACCCACGCCTTGGCCGCGGCGTACGTCCCGCGGGGCAGGAACGCCGCGACGCTGGACACGTTGATGACGCCGCCCTGCTCACGCGCAGCCTGGGCGCGGAGCGCCGCGTGGGAGAGGCGCATCACCGCGATCACGAGGACGTCGAGCAGCTGTTGCTCGTCCTCGACGGAATGGTCGAGGAAGCGGCCCTTGAGCCCGAAGCCGGCGTTGTTGACCACGATGTCGAGAGGTCGACCCGGGTCGGCGACCCGTGCCTCGACCGTGGCCAGCTGGTCGCGGTCGGCGAGGTCTGCGGCCAGCACCTCCACACTGCGCCCGAGATTGGGACCGGGCCCGCGTAGCTCGTCGGCCACCCGGTCGAGCCGTTCCCGGTCGCGGGCCACCAGCACCAGGTCGTGTCCTCGGGCGGCGAGCTGGCGGGCGAACTCGAGTCCGAGGCCGGCGGTGGCGCCGGTGACGAGGGCGGTTCCGGGAGACGACATGCGCCCAGCCAACCGTCGCGATCACGAATCCGGCAACTCCCTGCGGCATGATGGACCGCACCATGACCACCACGCTCGCGGTCGCCAACCAGAAGGGCGGCGTCGCCAAGACGACCTCGGTCGCCTCGATCGGCGCGGCCCTGGCCGAGCTGGGCCAGCGGGTGCTGCTCGTCGACCTCGACCCGCAGGCGTGCCTCACGTTCTCGCTCGGCATCGACCCCGAGGACCTCGAGGTGTCGGTGCACCACGTGCTCACCAAGGGGCTCTCGCCGACCGAGGTCATCATCGAGACCGACGACGGCGTTGACCTGCTGCCGTCGACGATCGAGCTGGCCCGGGCGGAGGCCGACCTGATGACGCGCACCGGCCGCGAGCACGCCGTCAAGGCGGCGCTGGAGCTGCTGGACGACGACGACGTCCTCTACGACTGGGTGCTGCTCGACTGCCCGCCCTCCCTGGGGGTGCTGACCGTGGCGGCCCTGACCGCGGCGGACGGCGTACTGATCCCGCTGCAGTGCGAGACGCTCTCCCACCGCGGCGTGGGGCAGCTGCTCGACACCGTCCACGACGTCCGACGCTTCACGAACCGGGAGCTCGAGGTCTGGGGCGTGCTGCCGACGCTGTACGACGGGCGCACCAACCACGCCCGCACCGTGCTCGAGACGATCTCCGACACCTACGACCTCGAGGTGCTCGAGCCGCCGATCCCGAAGACGATCAAGTTCGCCGAGGCGCCCGCACGCGGCCGTTCGATCCTCTCGACCAGCCGCAGCAGCAAGGGTGCGACGGCCTACCGCGAGGTCGCGGCCAACCTCCTCGAGCGGTCGAGGGGCTGAGCCGATGGGCAACCACCGCCGCGACGTCCGCCCGCGCTACGGGCGGATCGGTGCCGCCTTCTCCGCGGTCGGCGTGACGACCGTGGCGGTGCTCGCCGGGTTCGGGCTCTTACCGTCCTCGGCCTCGTCACCGGCCCCGCGCGACCGAGAGCGGCCAGCCGCCTCCGCGGCCGGGCCGGTCGAGGTGCTCGGCACCGAGGCCGCGGGCGTCTCGGTGGGGTCCGACATCCGCAACGCGTCGACCCCTGGGGAGCGACGCCGTGTCACGGCCGAAGACCTGCTGCCCGCCAGCTCTGGGACGGGGTACCGCGTGGTCTACAGCGAGGAGCAGCAGCGGGTCTGGCTGATCGGCGAGAACGGCCGAGTGCAGCACTCCTACCTCGTGTCGGGCAGCGTCTACGACAACCTCGAACCGGACACCTACCAGGTCTACTCGCGGTCGATGAGCGCGATCGGCATCGACGACTCCGGGACCATGCAGTACTTCGTGCGCTTCACCCAAGGGCCTTCGGGCGCCGCGATCGGTTTCCACGACATCCCGGTCAAGGACGGCGAGCCGGTCCAGGGCGTCGACGAGCTCGGCACGGCGACCTCGCACGGCTGCATCCGTCAGAAGCGTGCCGACGCGAAGGTCATGTGGGACTTCGCCGACCTCGGGACGACGGTGGTCGTCACCGCCTGACGTCGAGCCGGGTCGGCGTCCGCGACCGCTCGCCAGCATGTAAGCAGCCCGTTCACCATGAGGTGGACCCGGTCGAGCTGGGGTCCTGCTCGACCCGCCATCGCGACCGAGCTCAGCCTGGTCAGCCCTGCGGGCGACGCAGCTCGCGGTAGGTCTGGACCGCGAAGTTCGCCAGCGTCTCGACCGCCGCCGCGGCCA
>Ga0190275_10004296_pt1 | contig 10249 bp, 7 predicted proteins | sample Popmic550T_FD_133745 | JGI IMG/M metagenome (GOLD analysis project Ga0190275, IMG submission 133745) | Populus adjacent soil microbial communities from riparian zone of Yellowstone River, Montana, USA - 550 T | ecosystem: Environmental > Terrestrial > Soil > Riparian zone > Trees stand | place...
CTCGTTGGCCGGGACGATCGGCACCTGGTTGCTGCACTGCACCTGACCGAGCAGCTCGTGGTCGACGTCGTAGCACAGCCAGCCCATCGACATCACGGCCGAGTCACCCAGCGCCGAGACCCGCGCGCTGTTGCGGTAGAGGCTGACCCCCGAGATCGGGATCGGGTCGCCGTTCCAGTAGATCGAGCCGTTGGTGCCGACCTGCCAGCCACCACCGACGGTCTGTCCGGGCAGCTCGTCGACGAAGGTGGCCGGGGCACTCAGCTGCTCCCACAGCTCGCGGCTGTACTGCCACCATGAAGTGAACGAGACGTCGGCGCCACCTTCGGTCGGCGTGCCGTGACTGTGGTCCGAGCGGGCCACTGTGGACGCGGTCCCATCGGCGGCAGCGGCACCAGGAACTACCGACGAGGTCACCGCCCCGAACTTCGCATCCAGGGTCACCGCGCTGGTGTCGTTGGGTGCGTCGTCGGTGACGGTGGCTGCCATCGACCCGGTGGAGCGGAAGTTCATCTTGCTGCGCTGGGTCCGCGCCACACCGTCGTCGGCCAGGGTGTTGTAGTAGGTCCGGCCCCCAGCCCAGGCGGTACCGTCCCAGTACTTCAGCGAGTTGCTGGTGGTGTCGAACCAGAGCTGGCCCTTGACCGGGTCCGCCGGCGGTTCGTTCGCAGGCGCGTTCTGCGCCCGCGCATTGAGCAGCTCGTTCCAGCGCAGGTCGAGGTCGGTGGCGATCCACTCAGCCGGAGGTGTCGTCATGCGGCCACCCGCTGCAGTGCCGTGCACCGGCAGATCTCGTCGTCACAGAAGCCGTACTGCGGAGCCATGTTCATCATCTGGCCGTCGCGTTGCAGTTCGCGGCCGTGGTGCAGGTGGCCACACTTGCAGGGATAGCCGGGGGTCACGGCGATCCAGTGCTCCATCACCATCCGGGTGATGTCGTTGACGTTGCTCATGACAGGTAGGCCGTTCCAGCGATCGGTTCGGAGAAGTCGATCGCCAGGTTGTCGTTGTCGGTGTAGCTGACCGCACCGCGCACGGTGTTCCCGGTCGTGTTGACCACGCGCACCTGCGGTTCGTAGTGCAGCAGGTGCATGATCGACCAGTGCGTCGCAGCGGTGGCCTGCTGGTGCTCGTAGTACGAGGGTGCTCCGCCATCCCCGTAGATCGGCAGCCAGAAAGTGCCGTCCCAGATGAACGTCGGCTGCGGAACCATCACCGGTGGCGTCTTGGTCCAGACGTCACCGATCTCCACACCGACCACCGGCGCGCCCGCCTGCACGAAGACGTGCATCGAGCGCCCCGGCGGCCCCTGGGGTCCGACCGGTCCGAGGCCGTCGGCGACGACGACCACCTCGATCTCGGCGGTAGCCAGCCCAAGGTCGAGCGTCGCGATGCTGGGGCGCACCTCGACGCTCTGCTGGGTTGCACCACCGATGTCGACCATGGCTCAATCCTCCTCGCTCACACGCTCGGCGGCGGCACTGTCGGTGGTCCCGTCGGCGGTTCCGGCGGCGGTTCCGGCATTCCTGAGGCCGGACCCTGGACCACGTGGCCGTCCTGGATGGCAGAGACCACCTGGTTCCACGGCGTCACCTGGGACTCGACCCAGAACGCAGCGCCGGCGGTGACACCACCGATGATCAGCGAGATGATCGCGACCACGTCCTTGTCGAGGGTGTCGATGAGTCCCAGCCCACCGTTGATCACGCCGAGCGCGGCCAGGATCGAGTACACGATCACCACCGGGCGGTTGGTCTTCTCGTTCATCTTTTCCTCCCTGCTGTCTTCCGGGCCGGCGCCTTCGTGGCGGGCGGCTTCCGGTGCGGGATGGTGACCTCGTTGACGTCCCAGGCCCACCCTGCGTACTTCAGGCTCGACCAGTGACGGCTGAACCAACCGATCGGCCGGGTCGCGACCCGGCCCCAGCCGCCCGCGTCGGTGGAGCGCACCCGACGCTTGCCCATCGAGACGCCGATGTGCCCGAAGCCGCGCGAGCCGCCGACCCAGTAGACGAACGCGCCACGTGGCGGGTTGGTATCGCGGTGCTTGTCGTTGACGTTGCGCCACGCCGTGGCAGCGTCGGGGTAGCGCGGGTCGATCCCGGCCCACTGCCGGGACTGCTGCAGGCACATCCCTGGTGCGTTGCGGGTGTCGGCCTCGGCAGTGCGCGCGGTCTTGGTCGCGTTGTTGACCATCCTCAGCGCCTCTTCTCGTCGTCGTCCTCGGTGGCCGGGTCGTGAGCCTCGGTGGCCTTGCGGTCCTGCCGATCGGGCTGCGGTGGCTCGTCGACCGGCTCCTCGTTCTGCCAGGGTGTGGGCATCGGCGTTCCTCTCATTCAGTGGTAATCAGGCAGTCCCCTGCTGCTCTTCGGCTGCCTTCACACTCTGCACAGCCGCGAGAATCTCGGCGTCTCCGATCACGTCCTCGCGCGCGCCGATGTCCGGGTTGTGATTGACCGTCGCGCTGTCCTTGGCGTACGCCCAGGTTGCGCCCCATCCTGGCTGGGAGGCGAACTCCCACTTCCGGGCCGACGCCCAGGTCTGCGGGTCGGGGATGTCCTCGCTCGCAGCACACGCAGCGATCCTCATCGTCAAGGTGCTGTTGTTCGCGATCTCAAGGACTGTCTGATAGCTCATTGTCTTCTCCTGTGTTCGTTCCCAGCGAGCCCAGCGCCAGATCTCGGGTGGTTCTCTCCAGGTTCTCTACTTCGAGTTTGAGCGCAGCGACTTCCATCTGCAGGTCACCGTTCGCGACGCTCAGATGCGCCAGCCGGCGCTCGGATCCAGCCGCGATCTCAGCGATCCGCTGGAGGTAGTGACTCTCTAGGTCTTCGCGCATCGTCTAGTCCTTACTCCGAGATCGCAACGAATCTGACTATGACGCTCAGGCCGGTCCCAGCGAGAGCGTTGGTGTCACCGTTACGCCAGGTGACATCGAAGTTGGCAGTGGTGTAGCCGCCAACGTAGGCGATCCGGTAACCGGGCTGGGCCGTGTTACCAACAGAAGCGATCACGTGGCTGGGGGTGACTCCCAGACCATGCGCGTGCACGCTCTGCCCCGAGGCGTTGGTGGTACCGGAGGTACCTCCGACGTTGAACTTCTTGATCTTCTGCCCGCCGATGTTGTAGATCGAGGAGTCGTAGCCGGGGTCCACGTTCTCACCGGTGGCGAACTCGATACGACCAGCGTCGGCGTTCCTGATCGCCAGGAGGATCCAGTTGTTCGGGACGACGAAGTCCGCTCCGTAGCTCGTGACGCGGAAGTTGGCGGGGTCGCTAGTGGAAATAGAGCCGTAGGGAATCTCGTACCAGAGCGCCTCCCAGCCAAGGATAGGGATGCCCGCCGCCACGACAGTCTTGGAAGCGGCTGCACCATAACCAGGGATGATGGTCCCCACTGGGGGCATGGAGATGTCGAAGAATCCGGACACTCCAAGATTCTCACTTCGCCCCAGAGACATCGCGATGAACCGTGCGCTCCACTTGATGTTGTAGCTGCCGTCCAGGGTCTTGATCCCGCCACCAGTGAGCTGAGACTGGGCACGGATCGAGTAGTAGAGCTGCTCGAAAGCCTTGCCGGACAGGGCCGTAGCACCAGCGCCACCGATGGTCACCGAGGTGCCTACGTCCAGATCCTCGACGTGAGCGAAGCCATCACCTGTGAGCTTGATCTTGGGCATTGACCCCGACCCCAGCGCGTTGGACTCGATCGAGGCCGGAGCCTGAGCGGGGAAGTCCGTGTTCAGCGGCGGTGCGTCGGAGTCGTCACCCGTACCTACGAAGTTGGGGTTGATGATGCTCAGCACGGTCACCAGGTCCGCAGGCTGCTCGGGCTGCTTGATGAAGTCGGTCCGGATCGGCTGAGTCGCCATCCTGGTGAGATAGAAGCGGAACGAGTTCACATCATCCACACCACGAGCAGCTCCCCTGCCCGCCTCCGGGTCAGGCAGGTCCGGCACCGTTACTGTCAACCGAGCGCGCTTCTTCATGGTGATCGAGCTGTATGCCGACGCGTTCGACTCGTGCACCGTACTGGGTGTCGGGTCCGTCGTGTTCGAGTCATGCCAGGTGAACGCACCCCACCAGATCGGGGAGATACCCGATCCCCACGTGATCGGGGTGTAGTTGTAGTACTGCGGGCCATCAGTAGCCGGGGCTACGGTGAACCTGGAGAACGACCCTGTGGCGAGGTCACCGCAAGCACCCACAGTTCGACTAGCCGGGACAGCTGGGAACTCCAGGTCGAGTAGCCGTACCGGAGTCGCAGCATCAGAGAAGACGTAGTTGTTCACTGTCCCGTGGATCACCCAGATGTCTCGGTCAGAGGTCTCGAAGCCCATCCGCTGCGAGGATCCGTAGGTGACTCCGACCAGGTTCTCGTCCTGGGCGAAGAACGAGGACGCGATGGTCTTGCTCGCGCTCGGGGTGACCGTGGTGTCGGTGAAAGCCAAGGTGCTCAGGGTGATGTCCCCAGCCGGCCACGCGAGGAACATGTTCCGCTTCGCCTGCGCGACCATGTGCGCGCGGGTAGCGCCTGTCGCGGAGAAGCAGCGTCCGATACGCCACTGCCAGAACCAGGAGAACGTGCCGTCTTGGCGCTCAGCCTTCTTGGTCGGGGCAACGGTGCCGTCAGTCGCCATGGCGTTGTCGTCCCAGCTCGTGATCATGTACTTCTCGTCACGTGCGGGGTAGTACCCCGGAGAGCGGAACTCCCCCTGAGTCACCTGCCGCTCGGCACCACCGACCACGATGGCCGTGCTGCTCCACCAGCTGTACTGCGCGCGGGTCTCGCCAGTGCTGTTGGCCACCTGCGGCGGACGCCAGTAGGTGTTCCCCTTCCTGATGATGGATTCTCCGAAGAACGCATTTGCTGTCCGGAACGATCCTGGAGACTCAGCGCTGTCGAGGTGGACGCCGTGGTGCGGGTCGCACCACTGCCCGCGCGCGAACGCCGAGAGCGGGTAGTCGGTGCCGAGCGAGGGGCCTACCGTCGCGCCGACAGTCTTGGTCTGCAGGATCGTCTTGGACCCCATCGCGAAGGTTGAGCTGCCTCGGACCTCCATGCCTTCGCTGACGGTAAGACCACGCGCGTTGACGATGGAGTCGATCATCGACGACTTCCGAGGATCGTTCGGCAAGTCCATCCGCAGGGTGACCCCGTCCGGGCCGAACTGTTGGAGCCCGAGAGTGCTGAGTTCGATCCGTTGTCCAGACTCAGCAGTCTTGATCTTGCCCAGGATGGCTATGTCAGCATCAAGGAAGGTGCCCTTGATCTGAGTCGCGTCAACGGACTTGGTGTAGATGTAGCCATCAGAGATATCTGTCTCGGTGATCTGTCGCAGCACCGCTGAGGCAGCCGTGCCAGCGGCTGCGGAGTTGTAGCCCCCGCCGATCTTCTCGTCCTTGGCGATGATCCTCACGTAGTAGGTGACGGAGCCGTCCTTGACCAGAAACTCGCCGTTGGACAGCTTCTCGTTGATCGTGTACGAGGTAGCGGTGGTCTCGACCTGCTTGGTGGTGGCATCGCAGGTGAACGTCGCTCCTCCTGTGGAGGAGCAGTGCACCTCGTAGGTCACCGTGTCGTGGTTGAGCACCGCTGGCCAGCGCACTCCCAGCGAGGAGATCGACCCGACGACCACCGGGGTCGGTGACGACGCCGGCGCGAGCGCGTCAGGAGTGGCTGCCCCGAGCGCGCTGCTGGCGGTGTTCTGAGCGTTGCCCAGGTCCTGCGGCACGTTCACCGCAGCAGGGGCTACCACTATGTCGGTGCTTGACAGGGTGGTGGCTTCGTCCACCCGAGCGATCGTCCACCCGGTCAGGTACGAGTCAGGTGGTGTGTTGGCGGTGATCTCAGCATCGAGTTTCGAGATCTTCGGATACTGCCAGTAGTTGCTGGTGGCCTCCGACTTGATGATGATGCGAAGTGTCCCGGTGGAGATCTTGCGACCCACTCGCACGCTGACCGGCATGTTGCCGGTGTTGACCGCCGAGGCGTTTATCACCGATGCAGCCCCGGCGTTGTTGTAGGCGTACGCAGACACCTCCAGGTCAAGGGTGCTGTTGGTCGGGCTGTAGTTGTAGCCCGACATCTTGAACTTGCACATGTACACCGGGTTGAACGGGATCGGTGTGTCGATCACGAGGTTGCCAGTGAGGTTTCCCCCAGCTTCGGCGTAGGACGCCACGCCGTAGAACGCCTTGCCGACCGTTCCGATCAGCGCGATCCGTGGCTGCATCCCGGAGTAGGTCGCAGACTTGCTGACAGCGGTGTAGGAGAACGTCGCGTTCGAGAAGGTGACCTTGTCAGTCCGGTACAGCTCCGTGTTCGAGGCATACGCGGGTTCAGCTACAACCCAGGGAGCCAGCGGAGTGACAACCGCCGGAACTGCAGGTGCTGCGGCTCCCGTAGTGACCTGGGCGTAGTACGGAGTGACCGCAGTGATGCTGACACCCGTGTCTCCCTGGCTTCCTTGCGCACCCGTGTAGGACACCGACCATGCGAAGTTCTTGACGAACGTCTTGCCGTCCACCGTCAGCGTGACCGCCAAGGTGCCGGACTGGGTGACGAGCCCGGTCGTGACCGGGACGGTGAACTGAGCGGTCGTGGTGCCGTTGTTCTGGTACGTGGGAGTGCTCATGCCGGTGGGCATCCCGGTGATCGACACGATGGTTGCTGCGATCTGTGTCGCGCCCTTCAACGCGATGACTCCACACACCGCCTGCCCGGCCACAGCGGCAGTGGCGGTTCCAGGGAACACGTGCGCCTCGTTGGTGAGGATGACGGTGTAAGCATCAGCACCAGCAGGGCCGGTGCCGCCGGTACCACCAGCAGCACCGTCTGAAACCTTGGCGACCGTCATGGTGTCAGTGACGCCACTCGCGCCGGTAGCTCGGATAGCAAGGGTCTTCGCGGTCATCGTCGAGCCGGTGACAGTGACCTGGTTCCCCGCCACCACTGCGTACGCCGGTGCAGCACCGAACGTCCCACCGTCCACACTGAACGCCCAGGCACTGATCGTCGTGTTGGTGGCGGTGCCAGTGATGACCGCTGTGGCCGGTGTCGTTGCACCTCCACCGGCAGGGGAAGCCAGGGATTGCGTGGTCGCGACCAGGTCGACGATCGACGCTGGAGCACCCGGCGTACCAGTAGCACCGGTGTAGGAGACCGACCACGCGAAAGTCTTGGTGAACGCCTTGCCATCCACCGTCAGTGGGACTGTCAGAGTGCCGGACTGCTGCACCAGCGCCGTGGTGACTGTGACTGTGAAGCCAGCAGTCGTCGTGCCGTTGTTGGTGAGCGCTGTGGTTAAGCCGGTGACTTGCCCGGTGATGGTGCCGATGGTGACCGTCTGCTGCACGGCTGCCTTGTACGCGATGACCTGAGAGGTAGCACTACCTGCAACCGCTGCGCTGACTGTGCCTGGGAAGACCTGAGCTTCGTTCGTCAGCAGCACCGTGTACGCGTCAGCACCGGCAGGACCAGTGCCACCGGTGCCGCCAGTAGCACCGTCAGCCACCTTGGCCACCGTGAGCGTGTCAGAGATCCCGGACGCCCCGATGGCCTTCACGGCGATGGTCTTCGCCGTCATGGTCGCACCAGTGATGGTGACCACGTTGACGGAGCGGGAGACGCCGGTCGGCACCGCGGTGGAGAACGCTGCACCGTCCACGCTGTACTGCCAGCCAGCAGTCGAGTCGGGGATGGTCGTGTTGGCTGCTGCTGCGGTCACTACCGCTGTGGCGGGAGTGACTCCTCCACCAGCTGCAACCGCGAGCACCTGCGTAGTAGATGTCAGCGTGACCGTCGAGGCGGCGGCACCAGGTACGCCCTGTGGACCCTGGATCAGTGACCACTCGTAGTCCGTGGTGGTACTGGACTCGGTGGCCGTGGTCTTGTTGTAGGCGATGCCCAGGTAGGTCTTGCCTGCAGGGAGATCATTCATCCCCGCGCCCAGCACCGTGTCTGCGTACTTGATCCAGGTGTAGGTGGGCTGACCGTTGGCACCAGCCGGTCCCTGGATACCCGTGTCCCCCTGCGGCCCCTGGATCAGTGACCAGGCGTAGTCGGTGTAAGTCGAGGACTCAGTGCTGGAAGTCTTGTTGTAGGCGATACCCATGTAGGTCTTGCCTGCGGGCAGGTCGTCCATGCCAGTGCTGGGAGTGTCCGCGTACTTCAGCCAGGTGTAGAGCTGCTGACCATTGGGTCCGATTGGCCCCTGGATGCCCTGTGACCCAGTCAATCTCAGAGACCAGGAGAAGGTCTTGGTGAAGGACTTGCCGTCAACAGTGATCGGGATCGTCAACGTGCCGCCGGTGGTCACCAAGGCTGTGGTGACGGTGACGGTGAACCCGGCGGTGACGGTGCCGTTGTTCGTCGGTGCCACCGTGAGTCCAGTGACCTGGCCAGTGATGGTCCCGATGGTGGCAGCTATCTGCGTGGCGCCCTTGTAGGCGATCACCTGACTGGTGGCCGAGCCAGCAACTGCTGCTGTGGCCGAGCCTGGGAACACTTGAGCTTCGTTCGTCAGCAGCACCGTGTACGCGTCAGCACCGGCAGGACCAGTACCACCAGTCGCTCCGTCGCTCACCCTGGCCACCGTCAAGGTGTCCGCAACACCAGCGGCGTCCGCCATCTTCACGGCAATCGTCTTGGCCGTCATCGTGCTGCCGGTGACGGTGACGACGTTGGCAGTCCGGCTCACACCCGCTGGCACCGTGGCCGAGAACGCAGCACCATCAACGCTGTAGGTCCATGCGGTGATGGTGGTGTTCACCGCCACACCGGTCACCGTGGTGCTGATCGGTGTCGTGGCACCACCAGCGGCAGGCAGGGCCAGCACCTGAGAGGTCGCCGTCAAGGTGACGGTGGCCGCGTCCGCACCAGGAGGACCCTGGATCAGGCTCCACTGGTACTGCGTGGCGACCGTTGACTCAGTGGCTGTGGTCTTGTTGAAGGCGAGGCCGATGTGGGTCATGCCTGCCGGCAGGTCGGAGATCTGTGCGTCGCTCGGGGTGCCGTTGGGCGCGTACTTGACCCACGTGTAGGTCGTCACTCCGTCAGTGCCTGGAGGTCCCGCTATCCCCTGGTTGCCCTGAGGACCCTGGATCAGTGACCACGTGTAGTCGGTGTAGACCGTGGACTCGGTCGACGAGGTCTTGCCGACCGCGAGCCCCATGTAGGTCTTGCCAGCTGGGAGATCGGCCATGTCCCCGGCAGCTGGAGTAGCGCTGGAGGCGTACTTGAGCCAGGTGTAGTAGGTGGTGCCGTTGGCGCCGGTCGGCCCCTGGATGCCCTGGGATCCTTGCGTGCCGGTAGCGCCGGTACGCGCCACGGACCACGAGAACTTCTTGGTGAACGACTGCCCATCCACCGTGATGGGAATGGTCAGCTCCCCGTTCTGCTGCACCAGAGAGGTCGTGACCGTGACAGTCACCGTCGCAGTAGCGGTGCCGTTGTCCGTGATTGCTGTGGTGAGCCCGGCGACCTGCCCGGTGATCGCGCCGATGGTTGCGGGCTGCGATGCGCTTCCCTTGTACGCGATCACCGCAGTGGTGGTGCTGCCCGCCAGAGCTGCGGTGGTGGACCCAGGGAAGGTGTGTGACTCGTTCGTCAGCAGCACGGTGTAGGCGTCAGCACCAGGGGGACCGACGATTCCGCCCTCGGTCGCGCCATCGAAGACCTTCGCGACGGTCAGGGTGTCCGCGACGCCAGCGGCATCAGCCATCCGGATCGTGACCGTGCGAGCGTCCACGTCGATGCCAGTGAGTGTGACCACGTCCCCATCACGGGACACACCAGCGGGAACAGCATCTGAGTATGCTGCCCCGTCCACGCTGTACTCCCACACGCTGATCGTGGTGTTCAGCGCAATCCCGGTGACGATCGAGGTGGCTGGGGTGGTCGCGTCTCCGGACGTAGGAACCGTGAGGATCTGTGCAGTGGCAGTGAGCGACACCGTAGCTGCGTCCGCACCAGGTGCCCCCTGGATCAGCGACCACTGGTAGTCCGCTGCTGAGTCTGACTCGGCTTCGACTGTCTTGTTGAAGGCAAGACCGACGTGCGTCATGTCGTCTGTTGGAGAATCAGAGATTTGGTCGTCGGTGGGTGCGCCGTTCGGCGCGTACTTCACCCAGGTGTAGGTCGGAGCACCAGGCTCACCGCGCATCGGGCCGACGTTCGACCACGTGGTGCCGGTCCACACCACCCCGTCACCAGTAGCAGCCGGGCCACTTACCGACGCCGGGACCCA
>Ga0190275_10004297_pt1 | contig 10248 bp, 11 predicted proteins | sample Popmic550T_FD_133745 | JGI IMG/M metagenome (GOLD analysis project Ga0190275, IMG submission 133745) | Populus adjacent soil microbial communities from riparian zone of Yellowstone River, Montana, USA - 550 T | ecosystem: Environmental > Terrestrial > Soil > Riparian zone > Trees stand | place...
ACGAGATGGGTGCGTCCGCCCTTGCCCTGGCGCCCCTCGAAGTTGCGGTTGCTGGTGGAGGCACAGCGCTCCCCCGGCGCGAGCTGGTCGGGGTTCATGCCGAGGCACATCGAGCATCCGGCGAAGCGCCATTCGGCGCCGAACTCCGTGAAGATCTTGTCCAGACCCTCGGCCTCGGCCTCCAGCCGCACGCGGGCCGAGCCCGGAACGACCATGACGCGGACACCGTCGGCTTTCTTGCGCCCCTTGACGATCGACGCGAACGCGCGCAGGTCTTCGATGCGGCTGTTGGTGCAGGAGCCCATGAACACCGCGTCGACCGGCACCTCCTTGAGCGGAGTGCCCGGCGTCAGCGCCATGTACTCCAGTGCGCGCTCGGCCGCCGCCCGGTCGTTCGGGTCGGCGTAGTCGTCGGGCGAGGGGACCACATCGCTCAGCGACACGCCCTGGCCCGGGTTCGTGCCCCAGGTGACGAACGGCTCGAGCTGGTCGGCGTCGAGGTACACCTCGGCGTCGAAGACCGCGCCCTCGTCAGTGGGAAGAGTGCGCCAGTACGCGACGGCATCCTCCCAATCCTGTCCCTTCGGCGCGTGCGGGCGACCCTCCAGGTAGGCGAACGTCGTCTCGTCGGGCGCGACCATGCCGGCGCGGGCACCCGCCTCGATCGACATGTTGCAGATCGTCATCCGGCCCTCCATGGAGAGAGCGCGGATGGCGCTGCCGCGGAACTCGAGCACGTAGCCCTGCCCACCGCCGGTGCCGATCTTCGCGATCACGGCGAGGATGATGTCCTTCGCCGTCACGCCCGGCTTGAGGGCGCCTTCGACGGTGATCGCCATCGTCTTGAAGGGTTTCAGCGGCAGCGTCTGGGTGGCCATGACGTGCTCGACCTCGCTCGTGCCGATGCCGAAGGCCATCGCCCCGAACGCGCCGTGGGTCGAGGTGTGGGAGTCGCCGCAGACGACGGTGATGCCGGGCATGGTGAGCCCGAGCTGCGGGCCGACCACATGGACGATGCCCTGTTCCTTGTCGCCCAGCGAATGCAGGCGGACGCCGAACTCCTCGGCGTTGCGGCGCAGCGTCTCGATCTGCGTGCGGCTGGTCAGATCGGCGATCGGCTTGTCGATGTCGAGCGTGGGGGTGTTGTGGTCCTCGGTCGCGATCGTGAGGTCGAGGCGTCGCAGCGGCCGTCCCTCGGCCCGGAGGCCGTCGAACGCCTGCGGGCTGGTGACCTCGTGCACGAGGTGCAGGTCGATGTAGATGAGGTCGGGTTCGCCGTTCTGACCTTTGACGACCAGATGGTCGTCCCACAGCTTCTCGGCCAGCGTGCGCGGATTTTCGGGGATGTGAGTGCTCATGTGTGTCGTTCTCCAGAAAGGGGATCAAGCCCGTGACGAACTCCGCGACGAGGCAGGCCTGAGAGCTAAGCCTCGCCGCGGCCGCTAAGGAGAAGGAGAGCGATCCGCACGGCCCCAGGATAGCACCGGGTACGGATGCCCCCGCCTGCGGTCGGCTAGATCGCGCGGCGCTGCTCCACGAGCGGGCACGCGAAGGGATCGCGTTCACCCAGTCCGACCCTGTTGATGTAGCGGATCACGATGCCGTACGACTCGAGGAGCCCGGTGACCGTGTAGGGCACCCCCTGCATCCGGCAGTAGGCCTCCACCATCGGCGCAACGCGACGCAGGTGCGGGCGCGGCATCGAGGGGAACAGGTGGTGCTCGATCTGATAGTTCAGGCCTCCCATCACGACGTCCAGGGCCCGGGTGCCGCGCACGTTGCGGCTCATCAGCACCTGACGCGTCAGGAAGTCCAGCTTCGTGTCCTTCGGCACGAGCGGCATGCCCTTGTGGTTCGGCGCGAACACCATTCCCATGTACACGCCGAACACGCCGAGCTGCACGGCGAGGAACACGAACGCGATCCCGGGCGAGAGGACGACGAAGACCAGGGTGACGAAGCCGACCAGGCGCAGGGTGAGGAAGCCGACCTCCACCCACCTGCGCTCCAGCTTCTCGCGCGATGCGACCCGGCGCAGCCCGGAGGCGTGCAACGACAGCCCCTCGAGCAGGAGGATCGGAAAGAAGAAGAGACCCTGATGCGCGACGAGCCACTGCGCGAACGGCGATCGCGGGGCGCGCGCCTGCTGCGGGGTGAACGAGATCACCGGCAGATCGATGTCGGGGTCGACGTCGATCTTGTTCGGGTTGGCATGGTGACGGGTGTGCTTGTGCCGCCACCAGCCGTAGCTCATCCCGACGAACAGGTCGCCCAGGATCAGGCTGATCCAGTCATTCCAGCGGCCCGACACGAAGATCTGCCGATGCGCGGCGTCATGGCCGAGCATGGCAATCTGCGTGAACAGGACGGCGAAGAAGGCCGCGGTGAACAGCTGCCACCACGTATCGCCGATCCAGATGAACGCGAGCACGGCGGCGGCGAGCACCACCGGGACGGCCACGAGTTTCGTCCAGTAATACCCATAGCGGCGTCTCATCAGACCTGAGCCGCGAACGATCGCGGCGAGCTCGGTGAAATCACTGCCTGTGTGAGCCGGGGTCTGGGGCTTTTTTGTGGAAATGATGCCTGGCGACATAACGACCTCCTGAGGTCGTTTCCTCGGCGGACACAGACACGTCCGCGCAGGTTCGAATCTACTCTTCGAACCTGTGCGCGTCACAGCTTCTCGGGCTGCTCCACGGTGGGCGGTGTGCCCTTCTCCTCCGCGACGACCGCAGCGGAGGCATCCGGGGTGTCCGCCTTCCGCTTGTCGCGCGCCGAGGCGACGAGGCTGGCGATCGTCGCGACGGCCATCGACAGGACGATGACGGCCAGCGACATCCAGGTCGAGATCTCCGGCGCCCACTCGATGTGCTCGCCGTTGTTGATGAACGGCAGCTCGTTGACGTGCATCGCGTGGAAGATCAGCTTCAGACCGATGAACCCGAGGATGAACGCGATCCCGTAGTGCAGGTAGCGCAGGCGATCGAGCAGGTCGCCCAGCAGGAAGTACAGCTGTCGCAGCCCCATGAGCGCGAAGATGTTCGCCGTGAAGACGATGAACGGACTGGTGGTGATGCCGAAGATCGCGGGAATCGAGTCGATCGCGAAGAGCAGGTCGGTGACGCCGATCGCGGCGAAGACGATGATCATCGGGGTGAAGATCTTCTTGCCGTCGACGACCGTGCGCAGCTTCGCGCCGTCGTAGTGGTCGCTGATGTCGATCGTGCGGCGCAGCAGGCGCACGACGAAGTTCTCCTGCTTCACGTCGGAGTCGTGGTCGCCGCCGGGAAAGGCTTGGCGGTACGCGGTCCACACGAGGAACGCGCCGAAGATGTAGAAGATCCAGCTGAACTGCTCGATCGCTGCGGCGCCGATCAGGATGAACGCGCCGCGCAGGATGAGCGCGATGATGATGCCGACCATCAGCACCTCCTGCTGATAGCGGCGTGGCACCGCGAACTGGCTCATGATCAGCACGAAGACGAACAGGTTGTCGATCGACAGGCTGTATTCCGTCAGCCAGCCGGCGACGAACTGTCCGGCGTACTCAGGGCCGGCGAAGATCCACATGAGTCCCGCGAAGATGAGGGCGAGGGTGACGTAGAAGACGACCCACAGCGTCGACTCCTTCGTGGAGGGGATGTGCGGGCGCTTCAGGATGAGCAGCAGATCGGCGGCGAGGATCAGCGTCAGCACGATGAGCGAGCCGATCTCGAACCAGAGGGGCAGAACCAGGTCCAATGGAGGGCCTTTCAGGAGAGTGTGGGGTCGGTCGAATCCCGAAAGTCTCTCCCCCGCGGCATCCTGAGTGGACTGCCGAGGTGCGTGCCCGGGGATGCGGCGATGGCTCCCGTGATGACGAACACGCGATGACGGGATACTCCCTCTCGCCTGACAAGGATACAGGGCGAGACGATCGCCTCTGTCTCGACACTTACCCTGTGAGAGACAATGAGGCTCCGCCGACTCGGCGGGGAAGGGACCCAGCATGGTCGAGTCGGCGGTGACGGATGACGCGACCCTCGTGGCGCAGGCTGCGAGCGGGAGCGAGCACGCGTTCCGCACTCTCTACCGCGCGTACGTGCGACCGGTCTACTGGCTCGCCCACCGGCTGGTCGGAAATGGTGCGGATGCGGAGGATGTGACGCAGGAGACGTTCCTGGTCGCGTGGCGCAAGCTTCCCGCACTCGAACTGGCCGGCGACTCGCTGCTGCCGTGGCTCGTGACGGTATGCCGCTTCCAGGCGGCCAACCGGATCCGCGTCCAGCGCCGAGACCGCGAGCACACGGCTGCGGCGGCGGGTGACAGCATCCCGTCGACGGTCGATGTGGAGCAGCAGGTCATCGACGCGGAGTTCGCCGACCGGATCCTCCGGGAAGTGGCCGGACTGAGCCCGCTCGACCAGGAGATCTTCCGCCTCTGCGCAACCGAGGGCTATGCCTATCAGGCCGCCGCCGAACAGCTCGGCGTCACCCATGGGGTCGTGCGCAATCGTCTCTCCCGCATCCGCACGCGACTGCGGACCGTTGCCGAGGAGAGCTCATGAACACCGACCTGCCCACCAGCACGACAGCGTCGCCCGAGCCGCTGCCCGAGCTGAGCGCCGAGCGCATCGAACGGATCGAGAACTCGCTGTTCGCCGAGATCGCAGGCGAGCGAACCGTTCGACGCAAGCGGCGCACCGGCGTCTGGCTCGCCGGAGGGGCGGCCGCGGCCGTGATCGTCGTCGCCGCGGTGATCGCGCCGAGTGTCGGCGGCCTCGTCAGCGGCACGTCATCGGACCAGTCAGCGGTCGCGCCCTCGGCGCCGCTCGAGGATGCCGGCACGGGGAGCACGGCCGATGACTCGGCCGCTCTCACGGAGGGCCTGACAGGTCCGGATTCAGGACAGGCGCGCGGCGCGGAGAGCGCCGCCGCGCCTGACCGCGACATCATCACGACGGCGTCGGCGACCGTCGTAGTCGATGACATCTCGGCTGCCGCCGCAATGATCGCGGATGCAGCGACCTCCCGCGACGGCTACGTCGAGTCGATGAGCATCGGCCGTTCCGGAGAGGTCATGCCGGTCGACCCGATGACGGGGATGGTCTACGACACGTCAATGCCGTATCCCTATCCGCCGGACGGCGCGTGGATCACCGTCCGCGTGCCGGCGGAGGGTCTGCAGTCCCTCGTCGACCAGCTCTCCGGGCTCGGCGAGGTCACCGCCTCTTCGGTCAACCGGCAGGACGTCACGACCGTGACCCTCGACCTGGAGGCGCGCGTCGAAGCTGCCCAGGCATCGGTGGATCGCCTGGCCCAGCTCATGACCCAGGCCGGCAGTCTGGCGGATCTGATCGCGGCCGAGTCGGCCCTCGCCGAGCGCCAGGCGACGCTCGAGTCTTACCAGCAGCAGCTGAAGTACTACGACGAGCAGGTTGCGATGTCGACCTTGACGGTGACGCTCAGCGAGCCGGTGGAGACGGTCGAGGCGAACCCGGCCGGCTTCGGTGACGGCCTCGCCGCAGGCTGGAACGGACTCGTCGCGACGCTCAACGGCATCGTGATCGCGATCGGCTTCCTGATCCCATGGGTCGTGGTCGTCGCGATCGCGGGGCTGATCGTGTGGGGAATCGTGCGGCTGGTGCGCCGCCGCAAGCCCCGCAAGGAGTCGGTGCGCAGTGTGGACAGCTCGGCGAGCGAAGAAGGCGACGGCGTGTAGACACGCCCCTTGTGCACCTCGCGCGGTCCGGGTGAGACTCGGCACATCCAACAAGGAGGTTGCCATGAGCAGCACTGTCGCCCGGATCACCACGATCAGCTCCCGCTCCACAGAGAGCTTCGATGACGCCATCCGCGAGGGGGTCGCGCGTGCGCACGCGACGTTGCGCAACGTGAGCGGTGCGTGGGTCAAGGAGCAGAAGGTCGAGTGTTCAGACGGGGCGATCACGAGCTTCGACGTCGTGCTCGAGGTCACGTTCGTTCTGGACGACTGAATCGGCGGTCGACGCGCCAGAACCGCCAGCGCGGTGGGCGTGGAGACGCCGCCGCTCCCCGGTCCGCGGAGCGGCGGGCCGCGGCGTCCTGTCGTTCCCGCCACTGCGTCATCCACTCGTCGACGTCGACGGTCGGGGTGACCACGGGTGGTCCGCCGAGCAGCTGCCGTCGCGCCTCGATCACGCGGCGGTTGAAATCCTCGAGGTATTCGCGCACCTCCGCCTCCGTGCGCAGGTCATCCACGCGGGAGGCGAGCGAGGCGTATTCGGTGCGCAGCGTGAGGGCGGGCGGTCCGAGTCCGGTGAGGCGCTCGCGCTCGATCTTGCGGCGGATCCACCAGTCGGGATCGGTCGAGGCGCCCAAGCCCGGGATGGGTTTGCCCGAACCGGGCAGGTTGTCGAAGTCGCCGCGACGGATGGCCTGCTCGATGGAGACCTCGACGATCGCCGCCCGCTCTGCTTCGGTCGTGATGCGCGATGCGGCCGGGTCGTCGTCCTCCGGCGGGTCTTCGCCCCGAGCGAGGGCCTCTCTGCGCAGGCGGTACCGCATCGCGGCATCCCGACTGTCGTGCATCACGCTCACCTCCACGCGTACCCACCAGGCTAAACCGGCGCGAGCACGACGCGGCCCGTCGCGCTCTGCTCGTCGGCAGCGACGCAGCCCGGCGGCTCCGAATTGCCGCTGATGATGAAGTCCGCGCAGGTGAGGAAGTGCTCCTGGTTCAGGCCGAGCAGGAACGCGGCGGCCGCGACGCCGACGACGACTCCGACGATGAGCCACCGCTGGCGTGGCGTGGAGCTCTCGCCGAAGTCCGGCCACATGATGCGCGCGAGCACCCAGACCGTCAGCGGACTCGCGACGAGCACGACGAGCAGCGCGATCGCGCTCGCGATGAAGGTCACCAGATCGGTGGTGGTGAAGTCGATGAAGCTGAACACCAGCCACACCGACGGCAGCAGGAGAACGAACGCCCGGACCAGGCGCCTGCCGACCGGCCGGCGTTCGAACAGCACGAAGACGAACGCGGCGGTCGACGCGACCCAGAGGGTCAGCAGCGAGTCGAAGAACAGCTCTCCCCAAGCTCCCAACGTGAACGCCGGCCACCACACCACGATCGCCATGCCGACGGAGATGACGGCGAGCGGGATGTCGCGGCGACGGCTGTCGGATTCTGCGGGCACGGTGTCGGTCATGCGGTGAAACTAGCGCATGGCCGGTCTTCGACCGGCCGTACGCACACGCCGCCGGATGCGTCAACCCGCGCACGCCCACGGCTGCGATCAAGCATCATGCCGGCAGGGCACGAACGAGAGGATGATCATGGTTGCGGAGCTGAGGAGGGGCGATCGCGTCAGTTGGGAGACGTCGCAGGGTCGAACGCAGGGATTCGTCGTCGAGACGAAGACCCGCGACTTCGAATTCGCCGGCAGGCATTTCGCGGCATCCGCCGACGAACCGGCCTACATCGTGGAGTCTGACAAGAGCGGAGACATGGCGGCCCATAAGGGAAGCGCACTTCGCAAGCTGCCCTAACGGTCCATTCACTGGAATACGTGCGTCCGAGTATCGTTGCAACGGACATGCGGCGTTTCGGAACCCTCTCATTCGGTCACTACGGCCCCCTCGGCGGGGGACGGATGCTGACCGCCGGCGATTCGCTGAAGCAGGCGATCGACCTCGCGCAGGGCATGGACGATCTGGGTGTCGACGGTACCTACTTCCGAGTGCATCACTTTGCTCGTCAGCAGGCCTCGCCGATGCCGCTGCTCGCGGCCATCGCGGCACGCACGCAGCGCATCGAGGTCGGCACGGGCGTGATCGACATGCGCTACGAGAACCCCCTGTATCTGGCAGAGGAAGCGGGAGCCGTCGACCTGATCAGCGATGGACGACTCGCTCTCGGTGTCAGCCGCGGCTCGCCCGAGACGGTCGTGCGGGGCTACGAGGCGTTCGGGTACACCGGTTCGGAGGATCCGCGCGGTGCCGACATCGCGCGCGAGCACTTCGCAAGCTTCCTTCGCGCGATCGAGGGCGAAGGACTCGCCGAGCGCGATGCGGCGAGCCCCTTCGGGGGCGGCTCGGGTCTGCAGCGCATCGAACCGCACTCCCCCGGTCTGCGCTCGCGGATCTGGTGGGGCGCCGGCAACAGTGAGTCGGCCGCGTGGGCAGGCTCTGTGGGCGTCAACCTCATGTCGTCCACCCTCCTCACGGAGGCCAGCGGCCAGCCGTTCGACGAGTTGCAGGCGCAGCAGATCGAGACCTTCCGCGCGGCGTGGCGGGAAGCGGGACACAGCGGCGACCCCCGCGTCTCGGTGAGTCGGTCGATCTTCCCGATCACCACCACCGAGGAGCAGATGTATTTCGGCGGCCGGCAGGACGGCGACCAGATCGGAGTCATCGACGGCATGCGGTCGACCTTCGGCAAGACGTACGCGGCCGAACCGGATGTCCTCGTGGAGCAGTTGCTGCAGGATGCCGCGATCCTCAGCGCCGACACGCTCATGCTCACGATCCCCAGCCAGCTGGGTGTGGAGTTCAACCTTCGCGTCGTGGAGTCGTTCGCGAGGTACGTCGCCCCGGCGCTCGGCTGGGCAGGCACGCGAGTCTGATCAGCCTCAGAACATCCACGACTCGAGGTCAGTGCCGCTGCCGGTGGGCGGGTCGGCGATCACGGGGGGTGGATGCTGCCGACGGCGCACGGGCCGCACAAGCGAGTCCCGTGTGCGTCCGGTGAGGCCGGTCGCCCCGGCACGCAGGCGCATCAGATCCGAGACTGTCGGCCCCGTCGGCATGGCCCTCGGCAAGGCGCCCGCCGCGACGATCCACGCGGGCATCCCCAGAAGACGCAAGGTCGCGCCGAGCCGCTCCGACTCGTAGACGCTGTCGGGGTCCAGTTCGTCTCCGAGCAGCTCGGAGAGCCGCTCAGCGGCATCGGGTCGGCCCCAGAGGTCCGCCAGGATCTCCGCGCTCTCGACACCGTAGGGCTCGGCGAGCACGTCCTTGCCTGCACCGGGTTCCCGTGAGGGGTCGCTGCAGTAGCGCACGACCTCTTCGCCGCCTCGCCAGGCCACGAGGGCGAGCTGCCGGTCGTGCCGCACCCGCAGGGCGAGCACGGGTTCGGTCGCCGGCTCGGCGATCATGCCGCCGACCTCGATAACGCCGCGACGTCCATCTGCGACGACACCGTCGCCCGGGTCGCCGAGCACGACGACGTATCCTTCGGTCGGCGGCGCGATCCACCCCGAAAAACGGATGCTGCCGAGGGCATCCTGCAGATCGGGAAGGCTCCGCTCGTCGGCCGCGACGATCACCGCTCCGTAGGAGTGGCCGGTGGGACCACCGACCTCTGCGTCGGACGCCGGCATGGGGTACACGCCTCGATCATGGCGCATCAGTACCTGCCGTGGGCAGAATGCCGTGCGCGATGGCCCGAGCAGCCCGTACTCAGCGGGATGCCTCCGTGCGGTCTTCGATCAGATGCAGCTGGGTGCCGTCGAGGTCGATGAGGTATCCCGCGCGCTGCCCCCACTCACGCAGGGAAACCGGCACCAGCCTCGGAATCCCGATTGTCATCTCCGGCACGCCGCTCGAGCGCACCGCCTCGTAGAGCTCGTCGAGATCGCTGATCCGGATGCTGGCCATGAACCAGCTCTCGTACGGGTCGTGCTCCGGCGCGAGGAAGAACTCGAGGACGATACCGCCCCGGCGGATGATGAGCCAGCCGCCGTCGCGGTACGACGTCGCGAACCCGAATCCCCCGTAGAACGCGATCGTGCTGTCGAAGTCCCGTGCCGGAAGGTTCGGAACCGCGCGGTCCATCATGTGCGCATGACTCACACCCGACGGATTCGGGTGAACGCTCAGCGGAGTGTGCCGGCCGCCGAGAGCGTCCCGCGTGGCGGAGACCTCGTCGGCGCCGCCGGGCTCGGCGGTTCCGTTGGGGTGGCTCATGCCGCGAACCTACTCCCCGGCGCCCGCCCGCTGAAGACCGCGTTCGGTGTCACACGCCGAACCGCTCGGCCGACGCGATCTGCTCTGCCACGCGCCGAAGGGCGAGCAGGAGCGGTTCGACCAGCACCGAGCCGAGCACCACGTACCGCACGGCCGCTTCGGTGGACTCCGTGGGCACTCCGGCGATCTCGGCACGAGCGATCCGATGCACGCAGTCGAGGTACACGGCCATGAGATCGTCTGCGACCCGGAATCCCGCCCGATCCAAGCCCTGCAGCGCCCGCGCCACGCCGCCCAGGACGTTCGGATCGCACATTCC
>Ga0190275_10004298_pt1 | contig 10248 bp, 5 predicted proteins | sample Popmic550T_FD_133745 | JGI IMG/M metagenome (GOLD analysis project Ga0190275, IMG submission 133745) | Populus adjacent soil microbial communities from riparian zone of Yellowstone River, Montana, USA - 550 T | ecosystem: Environmental > Terrestrial > Soil > Riparian zone > Trees stand | place...
CTGGTCGGCCGGTTTGCCCGGCGGCACGTAGAAGACGCGGATGTCGCGCACCTCCTGGGCGGTGAGGAAGTCGCCGTCCTTCGGGAACTCCCGGTTCGGGTTCAGCGGGATCAGCTCCGGCGAGTCGGGCCACGCCCGCGGCTGCACCCGGCGGCGGAGCGACAGCGCCCCGGTCGGGCAGCTGGTCATGCACTCGCCGCACTGCACGCACGTCGATTGCGTCAGGTTCGCGTCGGGCTTGCCGTCCTCCCGGGCGCGCGGCCCCATGAGGAAGTCGAGGTCAAAGCTGACGCGGGTGGCGTACCCCTTGCCGGTGTGGCCGATGACCTGGAACGGCTTCACCTCCGAGCACGACCGCACGCACCGGTCGCACAGGATGCACTTGTCGTGGTCCACGACGACGGTGCGCGACGAGTACGGGAAGCGCTCGTCGACGACGCGGTTCCACGCCTGCCAGGCGGCGTCGGCGTCGCCGGGGAGCGCCTCGTGGCCGGGGTCGGTGGGGGCGAGCACGTCGAGGGGGATGCGGCGCAGCGGCTTGGTGTGCGGGCGGAGGGCGTCGGTGTCGCTGGGGATGACCTCGGCCATGCGGTTGCGGCTGAACGCCCCGTCCGGCCGCTTCAGCCGCTCGCGCACCTTGGTGGCCCCGAGCCGGGTGGCGACCGCCTGCAGCTCGTTCTCGTACCGCTTCCCCTCCGGGTACTCGAACTTGATCTCCTCCGGCTTGTGGTCGGCGTACAGCATCTCGACGACGAGGCTGACCGACTTCTGCACCTTCTGGGCGTTCGCGGCCAGTTCCTTCTGCCGCTTCTGCCGGTCCTCCGGCCGCTTCTCTTTCGCGTCGGCTTCTTTCAGAAGTTCGAGCGCGGCCTCCTCGTGCCGCTCGGCCCCGAGGCGGGTGGTGACTTCGAGCCCGGTGCTGACTTCGAGGTGGCAGGCGGGGAACAGCTTCCGCTCGGCGGTCGGCGGCCGGCCCTTCTTGCTCCGGGCCACGTGGACCGAGCAGACGCGGCAGACGGCGACCGGGTTAAGGTGCGCCATGTGGCAGAGCACCGGCAGCCGGTCGCGCAGGTCCTTCTCCGTCCACAACCGCTTGTTGACGAGTTCCCGGCCGGCGTCGTAGACGGTGGTGGCGCGGGGGATCGGCTTCCCCGCGGCGTCGCGCAGCACGGCCCCGGCCGAGTCGGTCTTGGGGACGGCCTTCGGCACCGACACGGAGAACCCGTCGATGACGACGACGATCGTCTCCCCGAACTGCTCGGCGGTGGCCTTTTCCTTGCGGACCAGCACGTCGTCCTCGTCGGACGACAGGTTCAGGGTGGTTTCGGGGCTGTCGTAGACGGGCATCGGGGTGTCCTAGTCTCGGGCGACCGGCTGTCGTTCTCGATTCGTTACGGCCGGGGTGGAACGACTCCACGCTGGTAGCCGCGGGCTTTAGCCCGCGCCGACCTGAGCGCGGGCTAAAGCCCGCGGCTACCAACCCAATTCACCACCACCGAACCGACACGTGGTCGGGTCGTGCGTCGCAACCTACGAATCCCGCACCGCGGCCGGCTTCAGGAAGTATTCTAGCGCGCACGACAGCGGCATCGGCGCGCTCGTGCCGAGGGCACAGATCGACGTCTGGTTCATCGCGTCGCGGAGCTCCGCGACGTCCGCGGCGGCGGACTTCAGGTCGGCGGCGCTGAGGCCGTTTTCGGCGGCGCGGCCGCGGATCAGGTCGAGGCCGATCTGGTACAGCTTCTGCGACCCGAGCCGGCACGGCACGCACTTCCCGCACGACTCGTTGCGGAAGAACCGCGTGTAGTTCACCGCCTGCGACAGGGCGTCGGTCCCCTTCGCGTACACCACGATCGCCGCCCCCAGGCCGATGCCGACCTTCAGCTTCAGGGCGCCGTTCACCCCGCGGAAGAAGTTCAGGTCCAGCGGCAGGTGGCGGAAGTCGAGGGTGGTCGAGCCGGGCGGCAGGTGGGCGCGGGCGATCCGCTCCATCGTCGCCTTCTCGGCCGGGCTGCGGAAGCCCCCCAGCACCTTCGTCAGCCACGCCTCGTAGCCGGCGGCGTCCGGCACCGGGGCGATCGGGAGCTGCGCCGGGACGATGCCGCTGGACGGCCCCGACGGGGCGACGGCGTACAGCTCGGCCTTCATCCCGCCGCAGTACTCGCGGCCGTCGAGCACGTCGCCGAACGGGATGCCGACCGGCACCTCGTACACGCCCGGCCGCCGCACGTCGCCGCTGATCGAGAACAGCCGGCGGCCGACGAACGCGGCCTCCGTGCCCGGCACCTTGTAGCCGCTGCCGGCGTAGGTCGCCCCCTTCCGGATGATGACGTGCGGCACCCAGGACAGCGTCTCGACGTTGTTCACGACCGTCGGCTGGTCCCACAGGCCGTTCGTCATGAGCTCCGGCGGCCGCTGGCGGGGCTGGCCGCGCTTGTCCTCCATCGCCTCGATGAGGGCGCTCTGCTCGCCGCAGATGTACCCGCCGGGGCTCTCGAACGCGTCGGCGCGGAACGCGATGCCGGTGCCAAAAATGTCCGGCCCGCAGGCGCCGAGCCGCTCGGCGCGCTTGATCTCCGTCTCGATCGCGTGGATCTGCTCGTGGTACTCGTGGCGGATAAAGACGTACCCGGCGGTGGCGCCGGTCAGGAGCCCGGCGAGGATCAGCCCCTCGACGACGAGGTGCGGGGTGCGCAGCAGCAGTTCGCGGTCCTTGAACGTGCCGGGCTCGCTCTCGTCGCCGTTGCAGACGACGTACTTGTCCGGCCCCTTGCCGCGGGCGACGAGGAGCTGCCACCACTTGTCGAACGCCGGCTCGCCGGCGCCGCCCATGCCGAACAGGCTCGACTTCGCCACCTCGGCGAGGTGCGGGTGGAACTCCGTCGCCCAGTCCTTCGGGGTGCGGTCGCCGAGCGACTTCGGCGGCAGCGGCACAGGCTGGTTGCCGTCCTTCAGCTGGCGGGCGAAGTCGGGGTAATTCGCCAGCCACTCGGCCACCATGCGGACGCCGCGGTAGTCGCGCGGGTGGTTCTGGGTGGCGTAGCAGTCGATCTCCCACCGCGCCGTCGGCAGCTCGTCCGGCAGCTCAAACTCGGCGAGCGACCGGGCCCGCGGGTCGAACGGGAGGGCCGGCATCCCGTACTCGACGTTCGTGTACGGCTCGTACGTCGCGTCGGTGTCGGGGACGACGTGCGCGCCGGCGGCGATGGCGCGGATGGTGTCGTCCATGCGGGCGCGGAACGCCTCGGCCTTCTCGCCGGTCTTGCGGGCGAACACCCAGGCGTGGTGGTGCTCCTCGACCGGCATCGGGTGGCGCTCGACCCACACGGCGGGGGCGCGGTCGCACCGGCCGAGGCACGACACGCCCTCCACGACCAGCCGGCAGCGGTCGGGCGTCGGCGTCGGGAGTTCGATGCGCTTGCCGCCGGGCGCCTTGCGGGCCTGCTCCGCCCACGCGGGGGCGTTCTTGGCGAGGTCGGCGGAGATGGCCTCGTCGTTGCAGAGGGTGAGGAGGCCGGTGCGGCTGTTGAGGAGGTTGCCGGCGCCCTTGTGGGCGCACGTGACGTCGCGGCAGACGCGCACCTCCAGCACGGCCGGCTTGTCGCGCTCCTGGCGGAACGCGGGGAAGAAGCTGGCGACCTCCTCGATGCGGTACATCGGCACGCCGACGAGCCGCGCCAGCTGCGCCAGCTCCTGGTCCGGCAGGTAGCCGTACCGGTTCTGGATTTCGCGGAGGCGCTTGACGATCATCATGGCGGCGGTCCGTGTCCTGCAACGCCGCGAGCGGCGGAACCGAGGGCGTTACTTCCCACCCTTGAGGAACTCGGCGAGCGACTGCGGCGCCCGCGGGTCGCGGGCCGGGCTCCCCATCCCGTGCAGCGGCTGCTCGCCGTTGTGGTACCGGTGGCAGTCGGTGCAGCGGTGCCGCACCCCGGCGGCGCGCGTCACGGCGTCGGCCAGCTTCACCTCGTGGCCGGCCGGGGCGTGGCAGGCGCGGCAGGAATCGACGCCGCGGATGGCGATCGGCTCCACCTCGTTGACCGGGTGGGCCGGGGTCGCGGCCGGGCGGTCGGTGCCGGGATGGCACTCGGCGCAGGTCAGCCCGCGGTGCGACACGTGGTTGAACTTCGCGTGCGGGAACCAGACCGAGTGCTGCGGCAGCGGGGCGACGGTCAGCGCGGCGCCGGTGCCGGTCAGCGCGTGGCACTTCGCGCAGGTGCCAGTGGCGCTCGTGTCGCCGACGCGCGGGTGCGTCGCCAGCCACTTCTGGGCGTTCGCGGTCAGGCGGCCCACCTCGCCGCCGAACGTGGCCTTCAGGTCGTCGTGGGCCGCCTTCGGGTCGAGCCGCTGGCCCGGACCCATGGCCTTCGCCGCGGGGGCGTGCTTCGCCAGTCGGTCCCAGTAGCCGGCGCGGAGGAACGCGGCGAGGTCGGGGGGCTGGAGCCGGTGCGGGATCGGGAAGGCGTTCTCCGGCCGGCCGCCGTCGGGGGCGACGGTGGGGTGGCAGGACTTGCAGCTGACGTCGTAACTCACCGGCAGGTAGTACGCCCCCCCGGCCCGCGGCTGACCGCGCGGGAGGTCGCCGGACCCGTCGGCCGGCACCTCGGCGTCGAGTTGGTGACACGAGGCGCACTTCAGCTCGACGCCTTTCCCCGTATCGAGGGGGCCGTACCGAGCCACCGCGTCCGGGCTGTACGCTTCCTTCAGCCGCTTGGCATCGAGCGGGCCGCTCGGCACGTCCTTGTCGCCGAGGCGGGTGGTGGTGACCATGCCCGGCGTCATGTGGACGGCGTGGCTGAACTTCAGCTTCCGCGGCGTGTAGTTCTGCCCCGGCGGGTAGTCCCGTAGCGCCCGGAATTCGAGGTGCTCGGACGCGAACGCGCCGAACTTCGCGGGGTCGCTCGTGGTCGCGTGCGGCACGTCGCGGTGGCAGCCGACGCAGTGACTGTCCGCGATGTCCGTGAGTGAGGCGGTGCGGCCGCCGTGGTCGTGGTGGCAGTTCGAGCAGCGGTCGTGGAACCCGGCCCACTCGCCCCCCATCTCCTGGACGCTCGCGTGGTGGGCGGGGCCGGCGTGGCACTTCGTACACGTCAGGTCGTGCCAGCGGTCGCGGGCGTTCAGCACGTTCGACCAGCTCAGGTTGGCGACGTCGTGCTGGACGTGACAGGCGGCGCACTGGTGGTCCCAGGCGGCGTGCGGGTTGGCGAGCTGCCCGTGGGTGTGGAACGCCGCCGCCCGCGGGTGGAAGAACTCCACAACCAGCCACAGCCCCGTCAGCACGAGGGCGGCCAACAGGGCCATCCGCTTGGCCGTGGCGTACCGGTCCGGGATGCGGACGTAGCCGCGGAACCCGGTGAACCGGTCGGACCGATCGCGGCTCGGGGAGCGGGGCGGGCGCATGGGTTACCAGAACTTCAGGGCGCGGACGGCGTGGACGAACATCAGCCCGGTCATCGCCGCGGACAGGCCGACGTGCGCCGGGATCCAGGCGTGCAGCCAGGCGTTCACCCGCCGCTGCGTGTCCCACTCGCGGCGGTACTTCGCCAGCTGCTCGAGCCGGTCGACCGCCGGGAACGCCTCGGCCGGCAGCGTCTGGCGCAGCTGGGCGAAGCGGCGGCGGGCCTCGTACTCCGACCGCAGCGGCGACACCGACGCCCGGCCGCGCTCCAGGTACGGCACCAGAATCCCCTCGCAGAACAGCCACAATTCCTCGGCCGGCTTGTCGCGGACCAGCGCCTCCGACCGCGCCTCCACGGCCGCCCCGCCGCCGGGCACCGGCAGCACCTCGCCCGGCTCCGCCCCTTCGAGCGTCAGCGACTCCAGCAGCCGGAACACCTCGCCGGTGCGGTCGCGGTCGTGCTCCTTCGACCACACCACCGGCTTCTTGCCGACGTACCCGGCGGCCACGCGGTCCACCTGCGACGCGACCGTCTCGTCGGGCACCTCGTCGATGAGTTCCTGCGGCAGCCACTGCTGCACGACGAGCCCCCAGACGCCGCTGGCGATGGTGGCGAGGAACAGCGCCATCGTCGCGGCCGGGAGGATGCCGCCGAACCCGTACTTCCCGTGGACCAGGATGACCGGCAGCACCGCGATACCGAGGACGACGTGGACCCACAGCCAGAGGCGGACGTTCCACAGGAGCGGCGGCCAGCCGCGGACGCGGCGGTAGCGCTTCCGCAGCATCAGGAGCATCTCGAAGACGATGACGACCAAGCCGACGAGCCCGAGGACGACGCCGGCGGTGCTGCTCGGCTCCACCCACGCGTTGAGCGGCCGCATGACCGCGTAGGGGGCGGCGGCGGCGAGCGCGGTGGCGGCGAGGATGACGGCCACGCGGCGGCCGACCGACCAGTTCTTGCTGAGGAGCACGCGGAACCCCGACGGGTGCGACAGCCGGATGCTACCACGCCCGGCCCCGGTGTCAACGGCCCGTCGCGGCCCGGTTCGGGTCGGGCGCGGCGGACGGGCCGTGCGGGGCGGCGTGCGGGGAGGATAGCGGAAAATGCCGCCGCGGGCTTGTCCGGACCGCAAAAAATGGGAAACTTACGTCGCGTTTTCCACCCCCGGACGGCCCCGCATGACGCGCACCGGCTGGATCGTCGCCGTGTTCGCCCCGGCCGTGGTGGTCGTCGCCGCGTCGTCGGCGGTGTTCCGGCCGGTCGGCGGCGTGACCGGGTCGCCGACGCCGCGCCCCGCCGACACACACGTTGCCGCAACCGTCGGCCGTGCCGTGGGCCAGAGCGGCTGTTCGTCCGTCGGCTGTCACGGCGGCGTCGGCGGCCCGGGTGTGGCCCGGTGGGTGACATCGGCACACGAGTGGTCCGCCGCCGACCCGCACCGCCGGGCGTTCGCGGTGTTGGAGGAGCCGCTGGCCGTCGCCATGATGGCCCGGCTGTACCCCGGCGAGCCGGCGAAGCAGCGGGCGTCCTCGGCCGCCCGCTGCCTGGCCTGCCACACCAACCCGACGCTGGCGGCTTCGACGGACCCGCACGACATCTCGCTGCGGAGCGAGGGCGTCAGTTGTGAGGCGTGTCACGGCAGCGCCAGCGGCTGGCTCGGGCCGCACACCGGCGTCGCGGGACGCGCCGCCGGTTACGAGGCGGGCCGCATGGCGAAGCTGTACGACCTGGGCGAGCGCGCCCTGGCGTGCGCCGGCTGTCACGTTGGCGCCCCCGCGACGGACACGCTGCCGCTGCGCGACATGAACCACGACATGATCGCGGCCGGCCACCCGCGGCTGAACTTCGACTTCGCCACGTACCAGTTCATGCTGCCGCGCCACTGGGACGAGAAGGACCGCGCCCCCGACTTCGAGGCGCGGGCGTGGCTGGTCGGGCGGATTGTGCATGCCGAGACCGCCTGCCTTCTGACCGCCGACCGGGCGAATCGGAAGGAGGCGGCATTGCCGGAGTTCGCCGAGTACAGTTGCGTGGCGTGCCACCACCGCATCGGCGACCCGGAGGCCAAGTACCCGGCGTCCGACGTGAAACGGCTCGGGTCGCTGCCGTGGCAGCCGATCTGGCCGGTGACGACGAATGTGCCGGCGCTGAAGGACGTGGCGGCGGCGATGCGCGGCCGGCGACCGGCGCCGAACACCCCGGATCTGGCGACGAAGGCAGCGGCCGAACTCGCCCGGCTGCGGACCGACCCGCTGCGCCTGCCCGCCGAGCACTGGATGAAGCCGCTGCCGGACGGCGTGTGGGACCGCGACCTGACGGAGCAGGTGTTCCACGCCGCCGCGGCTCTGGAGCGGACCCGCGGCGCGCAGGCCGACGGCGCCCCGTTCGCCACCGCCGCGGCGAAGCTGCGCCTGACGCGCGGCGAGATCGGGTTCCACGTGGCGCCCGATGTCGCGGCCGCGGTGCGGGCGCTGGTGAAGTAGCGCCCAGGCTCGGGGGCTTGCCGCTTGCGGCGTTGTAGGGCGTGCCCTGCAACGCCGCAAGCGGCTAGACCCCCGAGCCTCCCAGGATTCCGCGCACGGACGCGCCCACCCGACCGCGAGACCGGCCGTGCGCACCGCGGTTTCCCTCATCGCCGCCGCCCTCGTCGGCGGCGCGTTCTTCGGCCCCACGCCGCCGGCCCCCGCCGCGCCGTCGGACGACCGCCCCTACGCCGTCGGCCCGCAACCCGGCGGCACCGGCGGCAGTCTGTCGTGTGCCGCGGCGTCGTGCCACGGCGGCGGCCGGCCCGGCGAGCGGTTCAGCGAGCATTCCACCTGGGCCGCCGACCTGACGCGCAATCCGCCCGTCCCGCACGACCCGCACGCCAACGCATACCGCGTCCTGTTCAACGCCGACTCCGTGCGCATCGCCGGGCTCGTCGGCGGCGGCCCGGCGCACACCAACGCCCGCTGCCTGGCTTGCCACGCCGCGCCGAACGCGACCGACGGCGCCGCGGCGGAGGGCGTCGGGTGTGCGGGCTGTCACGGCCCCGAGGAGAAGTGGCTGACCCGGCACTACCTCCCGGAGTGGAAGGCGCTGAGCAACCGCGACAAGGCCGCGTTCGGGTTCGTGCCGACGAAGAACCTCGTCGCCCGCACGTCCACCTGCGCCGGCTGCCACGTCGGCGACGCGACCCGCGACGTGGACCACGACCTGATCGCCGCCGGCCACCCGCGGCTGAACTTCGAGTACGCCCGCTTCGACCACAGCGCGGCGTACCGCAAGCACTGGTCCGACCCCGCCGCCGACCGCGACTTCGAGGTGCGGGCGTGGTCGATCGGGCAGCTCACGAGCCTCCGCGCCGCGCTCGATCTGCTGACCGCCCGCGCGACCGCGGCGGACGCGAAGGTTGCCGGGCAGCCGTGGCCCGAGTTCAGCGAGGGGAGCTGTTACGCCTGCCACCAGACCGTCGGCCGCGACCTGAACCCCACCCGCGACATCCCGGTCGGGCCGGCCCGCCGGGGGAGCCTCGTGCCGTGGCAGCCGTGGTACACGTCACTCGTCGACGACGCGGCCCTGTTCCCCGCCCTGTTCCCCGGCTCGCACCGCCCAGACCTCACCGAGTTGCGGACGGAGATGGAGAAGCGCTCCCCCGACCCCGCGAAGGTGAAGGGACTCGCCGCCCGCGCCGTCGCCGGGCTCGACGCCACGCTCGCCGCCGTCCAGGCCGCCGAGGACCGCGGCTCGTTCCCGGCCGTGTCGCGGCCGCGGCTCGCCGGCCTTCTCGCGGCAGGCGCATTGACCGACGACGGCCGGTTGAAGGACGACGACTGGGACGCCGTGGCCCAGCGGTATCTCGGGCTGGCGATGACGTACCACGCGGCCGGCGGCGACGGCCCGGACACGGCCGGCTGGCGGAAGCCGCTTCTCGACCTGCGGGCGGCGCTGGCGTTTCCGCCCGCCGCCGGCGGCCGGGTCGACAGCCCGCGCAGCTACCACGCCCGCGACGCCGTGCGCCCGCTGACCGACCTGCGCACGCTCACCACCCCGAGGACCGGCCGATGAGGACGAACGGACACGCGCGGTGGGTCGTGGCGAGCGGGCTGTTCGTCGCCGGGCTGGCTGTCTTCGCAGGAACGTTTGTATCGCCGGCCGCCGCCCAGGACCCCGCCGCGGTCGGCGACCTACTCCTCCCTCAGAAGGCGGATGACTACGCGACCGGGTACGCCAAGTGTGCGCAGTGCCACCCGACCGACCCCTCGGTCGACGTGGCGAAAACGCTGTACGCGAAGAATTACGGGTCGCACAAGTTCGTCCGGCTCAACGAGGGCGTCACCTGGATCCGCGAGGACCCGCACTCGAAGGCCCACGAGGTGTTGCAGACGCCGCTCGGTCGGAAGATGTCCGACCTGTTGAAGTACGACGTGGGGGCGTCGCCGAAGTGCCTCACCTGCCACGGCATCGACATCGCCCCGGGCCTCAAGCCGGAGGAGAAGAAGGCCGAGCACTTCGAGACGGCGAACGGGATCACCTGCAACGCCTGCCACGGCCTCCGCCCGGCGTGGCAGAGTTCCCACACGGACGAGAAGAAGGGAACGATGCCGTGGCGGCTGTTCACCCCCGAGGTGAAGCGGAAGGACGGGCTTCGCAACCTCCGCGACCCGCACGTCCGCGCCGAGTTGTGTGCGTCGTGCCACGTCGGCAGCGCGGCCGCGGGCAAGCTGGTGACGCACGACATGTACGCCGCCGGCCACCCGCCGCTCCCGCCGTTCGAGCTGGCGACGTTCATGGAGTCCCAGCCGCGGCACTGGGGCTACCCGACCGAGAAGGAGCTCACGTTCTTCACCCAGGCCGGCGCCGAGAA
>Ga0190275_10004299_pt1 | contig 10247 bp, 6 predicted proteins | sample Popmic550T_FD_133745 | JGI IMG/M metagenome (GOLD analysis project Ga0190275, IMG submission 133745) | Populus adjacent soil microbial communities from riparian zone of Yellowstone River, Montana, USA - 550 T | ecosystem: Environmental > Terrestrial > Soil > Riparian zone > Trees stand | place...
CACCAGCCCAACAAGCGGCTGATGGACCACTACGTCCGCCAGGCAGGCCTCCCCGCCGACCGGGTCGCCTGCAACGTGGACCGCTACGGGAACACCTCGGCCGCCGGGATGCTGATCCTGCTGGCCGAAGACCTGGAGCAGGGCACCGTTCGCCTCGGCGGCGGCGACCTGGTCCTGATCGCCGCCGTCGGCGCCAACGTGCACTACGGCGCCCAGCTCATCCGTCTCTGATCGCACGTCCCCCTTCATCCCTACTCCCTACAGGAACGCAGCCCCATGAGCCCACGTTCGCTTTCCGCCCTGGCCCTGCTCGCCCTCGCCGCCGCCTGCGCCGACGCGCCCTCGGCCAGCGACCGCGCCCCGCTCGACCGCCGCGACGTGGCGCTCGAGGGTACCCCCGGCGCGCACGCCGGCCCGCAGCTCACCGGCGCGCCGGTCGTGGTGCGCTTCCGCTCGATCGAAGACCCCGCCTTCCCGGCCGACCGCTCGGTGTGCACCGACGCGGGCTTCACCACCAACGTGTTCCTGGGCGCGTCGCTCTGGTCCGAGGCGACCACGGCGTCGTCGGGGCGCATCGTGAACAACAGCGTGCGCCGGATCGGCAAGGCGACCGCGTGCGCGCGGATCACCGACCCCACCTTCCCGCCCAGCCTGCCGCAGCTGTTCTACGTCCGCTTCGAGACCCCCGAGGGCGCCTTCACCGCGCGCGGCGCCTGCACGCTGGTGAGCAACGACGTGCCGCAGCCCGGGCTGGTGCTGGCCGGCTGCCACCTGCGCATCGTGGACGGCCCGGCGGACATGCGCGGCGGCGTGATCACCAGCATGAGCGTGTTCAACCCGCGGCAGCTCCCGGGCTACAACACCGGCTCGGAGTGGACCATCCAGTTCTACCCCGACACCGGCGCCTGATCGGGGCGGGCGAAGACTGCGGGCACTGAGGTCTTCGCCTCGACGTCCATCGGTAGATCGTGAGCAGTCGGCGGAGCCGGCGAGGAACCCAGCGTTCCCGCCGGCTCCGCTGGTTGTGCAAGCGTCGCATGGGATCAGCCGGGTTTCGTGGGAAGGCGGGGTTTCGCGCGAAAGGCGGCTGAAGCCGCAGCTAGAACAATGGGAAGCCTCGCAAACTGCGCGAGGCTGGGGGCGGGGACCGCGGCGGGAGGCGGCTTCGGTCGCTGATTCGGGGATTCGGGCGGATTCGGGCCGGATTCGGGCGGAGTCGGGTGGGGAGGTGGACGGGGAATTCGGCGTCGCCGGCGGGGCGGCGATCCCGTCGATGGGAGTGCATGGTAGCCCATGCGTCACGTGGGGGGGCAACGGCGGCAGTGACATACCCTTGACGCCACGAAACTATGTACGCAAACTTCCCAGCTTCAACAGCCAACCGCACGTCGACGCCTCCGTGTTTTATCGCCGGCCGAAAGTGAGCGCCCGCCGTGTCACTTTTGGACACCGGCGGCGTTCCGCGGCTGGGTGTCGTGCCGTTCCGCTTCTCCCCGCCTCCATCGATGCCGTCGTGAGCACCACCCTGTTCGCCCCGTCGCGCCGCCCGCGGGATCCCGGCGGCGCTTCCAGCGCTCCCCCCCCATCGCACTTCCAGACCCCGCTCGACGCGGAGGACGGCGCGCCCGGCGTTCACGAGGTGGCGCCCGAGTCGCGGATGGACGCCGAGCAGAGGCACATCCTTCGCGCCAAGACGCAGGACGAGGTGTGGGTGCGCTGGGTGCTGATCGTGGGCGCGGTGCCGCTGGTGTGGGCGCTCAGCCGGATCGGCGTGCTCACCATCTCGCAGAACGCGATCCTGGGGCTGGGCGGCGGGATCGCGGTGGTGAACGGCCTGTTCCACCTGGCGCTGCGCCGCAACCGCTGGGCGCCGTGGCAGTTCTGGGCCAGCCTGGTGGTGGACCACCTGGTGCTCTTCGGCTTCACCGCGGCGCACGGGCCGTTCGGGTTCCTGATGATCCCGTACTACGCCGCGCTCTTCTCCTCCACCGCGCTGGGCGTGCCCAGGGCGAGCTGGAGCTCCACCGCGGCCACGGCCGTGCTGTACCCGCTGGCGCGGGTGGCGGGGATGTGGGCAAACCCCGGGATGGAGCTGGCCTGGCAGATGATCGCGCTGGAGACGGCGGTGGTGACCAGCGTGCTGGCCGCCACCCTGCTCGCGCCCACGCACTACACGCGGCGGCTGCGGCAGGTGCGCGAGGCGCTGGCCAGCGTGGAGGGGGGCGACTTTCGCGTGCAGGTGGCCGCGGGCGAGCGCGACCAGATGGACTTCCTGGCCGCCGCGGTGAACCGCGTGGGCCGCTCGCTGGGCGGGGTGATCCGCGAGGTGCAGACGCAGGCGCGCTCGCTGGCCGGCATGGCCGAGCAGCTCTCGGCCACCGCGCAGGAGGTGCAGGCCTCGGCGGTCGAGGTGGGGACCATCGCCAACGACGCCGCCGGCGAGGTGGAGCGCGAGATGACGCTGATGAAGCGCGGCGGCGAGGCGCTGGAGCGGCTGGCCGCGCAGAACCGCGTGGTGCGGCAGCACGCCGGCTCCGCCGCGGGCGACGCGCGCCAGGTGGCCGCCGATACGCACACGCACGTGGGCCGCATCGCCCAGTCGGGCGTGCTGCTGGTGGAGATCGGCGACGGCTACCGCCACGCCGCCGCCGCGGTGGACGCGCTGCACGGGGCCGGCGAGCGCATCGGCGGGTTCGTGGGCTCCATCCGCGGCATCGCCGAGCAGACCAACCTGCTGGCGCTGAACGCCGCGATCGAGGCGGCGCGCGCGGGCGAGCAGGGCCGCGGCTTCGCCGTGGTCGCCGACGAGGTGCGCAAGCTCGCCGGCCAGTCGGCCGACTCGGCGCAGCGGGTGGGCGACACCGTGGGCGAAACGCGCGAGGCCATCGCCCGCGTGCGCGCCGAGCTGGACATGGCCGACCGCCGCCTGGCCGGCGTGGGCGCCGCCTCGCGCGAGGGCGAGACCGCGCTGGGCAGCATGGTGGACGGCCTGCGCAGCGCCGTGGAGGCCATCGAGCGCATCCACGCCGAGGTGGAGGCGCAGGCCGGCGTGATGGACGAGCTGCTCGCCGCCATGCACCACGTGCAGGAGATCGCCAAGAACACGCGCTCGCGCACCGAGCAGACCGCCTCGGCCGCCCAGCAGCAGGGCGCGGCGATGGAAGAGGTGGCCGACACCAGCCAGACCCTCGCCGAGATGGCCATGCACATGAACGTCCTCGCCGAGCGCTTCCGCGTCTGACCGCGCCGCCGCATCGACGCTGGAAACGAGCCGGGCCGACTTCGCGGTCGGCCCGGCTCATTTTCCATCTGCGGGAAACGCCGTCATTGCCCGTCCCGCTTCGCCGCGAATACTGTAGACGAGAAGCGCACCACGTATCCCGGCAAGGAGATCCATCCCGTGGGCGATCAATCGCTGGCGGAGCAGCTCGTCGACACCTGGCGCATCTCCAACCGCATCAACCTGTACCTGCTGGACGCGATCCCCGACGAGGCGCTGGACGACATGGCGCCGACGAAGGGGCGCAGCGTGGGCAAGGCGCTCGCGCACCTGCACAACGTCCGCTTGATGTGGCTCGATTCCGCCGCGAAGGAGCTGCGCGACGGGCTGGCGAAGTTCGACGCCGACGCCGCGGTGGACCGGGCGACGCTGCGCGCCGCGCTGGAGGCGTCGGCGCTGGCGATCGAGGCGCTGCTGGCGCGGGGCCTCGAGGAGGGGAAGATCAAGGGATTCAAGCCGCACCCAGCCGCGTTCCTCGGCTACCTCACCGCGCACGAAGGCCACCACCGCGGCCAGATCATGCTGGCGCTGAAGGCCAACGGCCACCTCGACAAGAAGGTGCAGTTCGGCCTGTGGGAGTGGGGTGTGCGTTAGACCGTACCCGCGTCCTTCGATCCCGTCGAACTCGAATGCCTCATCGCTGTTGAAGCCTCGCGCCGTTTGCGAGGCTTTCCATTGTTCCAGCCTGCGGCTTCAGCCGCCTTTCAATGAAGACGGCCCGACCCGACGCCGAAATCCTCGACCGATCCGACAACAAACACGAAGCGCCGGTGCGATTGCTCGCCCCGGCGCTTCATGTCCCACTCACCCCCGGTGTCCACGCCGCCCGATACGGCCGCTAGAAGGTATCCCCGCCCTCGCACCTGCCGCACCGGACGACGTGAACGGCCCAATTATAAGGACAAAAAAGACGGAAATCAACCCACCGCCATAACTCGGCCACCGTGGGCACACACGTCATAATCCGTTGCGATTTCTACACTCTCATATCCGTACGTCGATGCGCGCGACTGTCCTGATTGGCGGAAGAGCGCCGAAAGAGGACGGCTGGCGTCCGACGACTCATCGCGTCCCGAGGCCCGAGATGATTCAGCCCGGCGCGATGCCGATGAACAGGCCGCGGCCGGACAGGCCCTGCGCGTCGTGGGTCACGCGGAGCCCGGCGTCCTCGAGCGCGGCGCGCATCTCGTCGTCGGTGAAGAGGCCCATCTCGTGGCGCTCGGATGCGCGGGTGATGCCGTCCGGGCGGCCGATGAGGTATTCGAAGCTCAGCACCGACACCCGGTCCACGATCTCGCCCACGCCCATCCGCACGATGTTCAGCCCCGGCTCCTCGTGCGTCAGCACGTGCACGTAGCCGGGGATGAAGACGTGGGGCTGGAACCACGGCTCCACCACCAGCGCGGCCCCGGGCTCCAGGTGCCGCGCCATCGCCGCCACCGCGCTCCGCATCGCCTCGACCGTCACCGCGTAGCCGATGGAGCTGAACAGGCAGGTCACCACGCCGTAGCTGCGCCCGAAGTCGAAGTCGCGCATGTCGGCCTGGTGCAGCGGCACGCCGGGGAGCCGCGCGCGGGCGGCGGCGAGGAGGCCGGCGTCCAGGTCCATCCCCCCGACCGAGTAGTGCGCGGCCAGCGCTTCGGCGTGCTTGCCGGTGCCGCACGCCACGTCGAGCAGCGTTCCCTCGCCCGGCCCGCCGGCGGCCACCACCAGCTCGCGCACGCGCGCCGCCTCGGCCGCGTAGTCCTTGAACGAATAAAGCCGGTCGTACAGCTCCGCCGTTTCCGAAAACATCCGTAAACTCCTTCAGTAGATGAAGATACCCACGCTCGCGGCGGCGTGGTGTCGAGCCTCAGCGGGCGCTCTCGACCGCCCTCCCGCACGGATGCCGCCGCCGCAGCCTCGCGCAGTTTGCGAGGCTTCCCATTGTTCTAGCTGCGGATTCATCCGCCTTACCCACGCGAGCGCCGCAGCCTCCCGCACCCGCTCGATCCAACACCCATCCAATCCCCTACGTCCGTCCTGGCCCCTGGTTTCGCACCCCGCGATCGCCCGTTCTCCGTCTCCGTCTCCGTCTACGGAGACGCGGACCGACTCCGGGCTGGGAATCCTCCCAAAGCGATTGGAATACGCCACCGGAGAAACCGCGGCCGGCGTCCACGCTGAAAACGTGCACTAAAGCAGTACCGGCACCAACACGCAGGAGGTAGATTGAAAACCGAATGAAAACCGAGATCCCGTCCGCTCCGACCGCCGCCGCCGAGCGCCCCCGCCGCATCCTGCTGGCGGACTGCGACTCGTATTTCGTGCGCTGTGCGATGCTGGCGGATCCCGAGGGGGCGGGGAAGACCGAGCTGCTGCTGGTGGGCGGCCGCGCCGACGGGCGCGGGGTAGTGACCTCGGCGTCGTACGCGGCGCGCAAGTTCGGCGTGCACGCGGGGATGCCGATGTCGCAGGCGGTGCGGATGTGCCCGCGCGCGATGGTGGTGCCGGTACCGGGCGAGATGGTGGACCGCAAGCACCACGAGGTGAAGGCGGTGCTCGAGGAGTTCAGCCCGGTGGTGGAGGCGGCCAGCGTGGACGAGTTCTACCTGGACCTGGGCGGCACCGAGGAGCTGTACCGGCACGAGCCGCTGGCCGAGACGGCGCGCCGCATCCAGCAGGCGGTGCTCGACCGCACGGGGATCTCGCTCTCCATCGGCGGGGCCACGCAGCGCACGCTGGCCAAGATGGCGGCGTCGGTGAACAAGCCGTTCGGCGTGCACGTGGTGGAGCCCGGCGGCGAGGCCGAGTTCATCGCCCGCTTCGACCTGGCCGACATCCCCGGCGTGGGGCCGGCGTTCGCCGAGGCGCTGCGGCGGCGCGGCGCCACCCGCGTGCGCGACCTGCTCCCGCTGGACGAGGCCACGCTGGTCGCCTGGGTGGGCGACGGCCGCGGCCGCTGGCTCTTCCGCCTGAGCCGGGGGATGGAGGGGAGCGGCGTGACCCCGCGCGCGCCGCAGAAGTCGATCTCGCACGAGCGCACCTTCGCCCAGGACATCCGCGACGAGGACGAGATCGAGAACAAGCTCGCCTACCTCTGCGGCGAGACCGGCGCCTCGCTGCGCGCCGACGGGCTCAAGGCGCGCACGGTGACGGTGAAGATGCGCTACGCCGACTTCACCGACCGCAGCGCCAGCCGCACCGTGGCCGAGCCGCTGGAGAGCGACCGCGCCATCTACGGCGTGGCGCGCGCGCTGGTGCGCCAGCTCCGCGCGCAGCGCCGCGGCGGCATCCGGTTGCTGGGCGTGGGCGTGAGCAAGCTGGGCGACGACGCCGAGGCCGAGCCGATGCTCTTCGAGCCGCCGCAGGGGCTGGAAAGCGACCGCGACCGCCGCCTGAGCGCCGCCACCGACCGCTTGCGCGTCCGCTTCGGCCGCGAGGCCGTGCTCCCCGCGCGCGTCACGCCGAAGCCGAAGGAGCAGGCGTAGCTCGCACGGCACCGGCGGCTGAAGCCGCAGCGCCGCAGCAACAACTACGAAAAGCCTCGCAAACCGCGCGAGGCTCCACCGGCCTCCAGGGTAGGCGCAGCCGACGGGTGTCATCTACCTGCCTGGTCCGACGAAATCGAGATGCTCCGTAGGTCGGTTCGAGCACTACCGACGGTCCGCGAAGGCGGACTGCGTGCCGTTGTAGCGGCGAGGCGGCGAGTTCACTGGCATATTCCGCCCTCGGCCCCGCCCCGCTCCGCCCCACCCCGCGTCAGTCGACCAGCTTCTCGGCCATGATCACCAGCCCCACCTGGTCCACGCGGCCGTCGGCCATGTGGCGCACCTTCAGCTTCACGCCGCCCAGGTTCACGCCGCGGCCCTCCCCCAGGCGCTCGCCCAGCCGGGCGCGGAGCAGGTCCTCGAGCGTGCGGTCGGGCTCGGCGTCCAGCACGACGCCGTAGAAATCCTCCACGTCGGCCACGGTGGTGTCGCCGCGCAGGGGAAACTCCACGTCCTGCGGGAGCGGCGCGATCGCGCCCGGGTCGCCCGAGAAGATGCGGTCCACCAGCGGCCGCGCGCCGGGCGAGAGCACCACGAACACGTGGTCGCCCTTGCGCAGCTGCGTGCTGCCGCGCGGCGGGATCACCCGGCTCTCGCGGGCCACCATCGCCACCACCGCGCCGTCGGGAAGCGCCAGCTCGCGGATCATCTTCCCCTCCACGCGGCCGCCGCCGGTGAGCGAATACTGCACGATGTCGCCCTCCACGGGCCGCAGCGAGGTGATCTCCAGCGACATCGCGGCCGGGGGGGCGCCCGGTCCCTCCAGCTTCAGCAGCCGCGCGAGCGGGGCCAGCGTCCACCCCTGCAGCAGCGCGGAGACGAGCACCACGAAGAAGACCACGTCGAAGAGCGGCTCGGCGCGGGGAAGCCCCAGCAGGAGCGGGAAGGTGGCCAGCACGATCGGCACCGCGCCCTTGAGCCCCGCCCACGACACGAACGCGATCTCCCGCGCGCCGAAGCGGAAGGGAAGCAGCGCGGCCGCCACCGCCAGCGGCCGGGCGACGAACACCAGCACCCCGGTGATCAGCAGCCCGGGGATGGCCACGTGCAGCACCCGGCTGGGAAAGCTCAGCATTCCCAGCATCACGAACATGCACACCTGCGAAAGCCACGCGGCGCCGTCGTGGAAGAGCAGGATGCCACGCTGGAAGACCACGCGCCGGCTGGCGATCGCCATCCCCGCCAGGTACACGGCCAGGAACCCGCTGCCGTGCAGGGTGGCCGCCACCCCGTAGGCCAGCAGCCCCGCCGCCGCCACGAACACCGGGTACAGCCCCTCGGCGCCGAGCTGGATGCGGTTGGTGATCCACACCGTCGCCAGCCCCAGCCCCACGCCCACCACGCCGCCGATCGCCATGTGCTGCACGAACAGGGCGAGCAGCCCCGCGCCGGGCTCCATCTTCCCCAGCAGCACGTCGAGCAGGCTCACGGTGAGGAAGACGGCCATCGGGTCGTTGGACCCGCTCTCCAGCTCGAGCGTGTGGTTCACCCGCTCGGGGAGCCGCAGCCCGGTGGAGCGGAGGACGGAGAACACCGCCGCCGCGTCGGTGGAGGCCACGATGCCGCCCAGCAGCATCCCGTACAGCATCGGCACGCCCAGGATGTAGCTGGCCGCCGCGCCCACCATCCCCGCGGTCAGCAGCACGCCCACGGTGGCCAGCGACAGCGCGGGGGCCATCGCGTGGCGGACCGAGTGGAACGGGGTGCGCAGGCCGCCGTCGAACAGGATCACGGCCAGGGCGATGGTGCCCGCGCCGTGCGCCAGCGGGTAGTTGTTGAAGTCGATGCCGCCCACGCCCTCGGAGCCGGCCAGCATCCCGATGCCCACGAACAGCACCAGCACCGGCACGCCGTAGCGCGCCGAGACCTTGCTGGCCGCCACCCCCAGCACCACCAGCAGCGCCGCCACCAGCAGCACGCGATCGATCAGGAACACGTGCCCGCCCCTCCGCCGCCGCCGCGCGCGGCGACCCGGGTGTCCACGTGGCGCGCGGTTCCGCGCCGGTCTTTCGAAAGTGAAGTCATGCGCTGCATCTGCCGCTTTCGCAGCCGTTTGTCAACCCGCGGCGGGGGGTGGACGGACGTCGGACGGACGTCGGAACGTGTGAGACGGGGGATCGGGGACGCTGCGGGTTCCGCGGGGCCCTCTCCCCGCGCCTGGGGGCGCGTACCCTCTCCCGTTCCGGGAGAGGGTGGCATTCCTCGGGCACGTCGCGCCCCGCGGCGTTACGCCCACTCGCGCGTTTGGGTGTGCCGGATGCCCGCCCCGCAACCTCTCCCGGAACGGGATGAGGTGGACGGCCTGAGCCGGCCGGAGAGGGCGCGGCGCCGCCGTGCGCCCGTCTGCTGGTGATTCGGCGGAGAAGATTCGATTGAGGAGATTCGGTCGAGAAGATTCGGTCGAGGAGATTCGCCAGAGCAGGTTTGGCCGGGAGATTCGCCGGATGCGATTCGGCGGAAGGGCGGAGAGAACGCGTGCGTCGCGACGGTCGACCGGATCGGCCACGATAGGCGAGACATCCGGGCGTAAATGCATTATCATTGAAGGCCCTACGCTGAATCTTCCCAAATCGAGACATCGTAGTGGTCCCGGTCCGGCCGTTCGGCTGGGCCATGCGGGCAGGCCGCCGAGCGGCGCCGCCCGCATCTCGAAACCCGCACGCTGCAGGAGAGCGCAACCACCGTATGCCCACCATCCAGATGCCCACCAACCGCCCGGGCGCGCCGCGCGGGGGCAAGATCGGCAACCCGTTCCGCGGCGCCACGAGCAAGCTGCCGTTCGTGATCGGCGGGCTCGTCGTGCTCCTCATCATCCCCACGATGTTCACCTACATCAACCCGGGGAACGTGGGGATCGTGATCCACAAGCTGGGCGGCGGCGTGGACAGCCGGCCGCTGACGCAGGGGCTGCACTTCCGCAACCCGCTCACCACCGGGATCGAGGAGTACCCGGTGTACATGCAGACGCTGGTGCTCACCCGCGGCAACACCGACGGCTCCACGGGGAACGACGAGATCAACGTGAACAGCGTGGAGGGGCAGCCGGTGTCGCTGGACGTGTCGCTCTCGTTCGAGCTGGACCCGGCCAAGACGCCGTCGCTGTACACGACGTTCCGCGCCGACATCGAGCACATCCAGCACGGCTACGTGAAGCAGTCGATCCGCCAGGCGCTGCAGGAGGTGCTGGGAAGCGAGCCGATCGCCGACATGCTGGGGCCCAAGAAGGCCGAGGTGGTGGGCCGCACGCAGCAGCTCATCGCCACGCGCCTGGCGCCGTACGGCTTCATCGTGAAGCAGTTCACGATCAACGAGGTGCGCGCGCCGGCCGAGGTGATGGCGGCCATCAACACCAAGAACGTGATGCAGCAGCAGGCGCTGACCGCGCAGAACGAGCTGCAGAAGAACACCTTCCAGGCGCAGGGCGACTCGATCAAGGC
>Ga0190275_10004300_pt1 | contig 10246 bp, 9 predicted proteins | sample Popmic550T_FD_133745 | JGI IMG/M metagenome (GOLD analysis project Ga0190275, IMG submission 133745) | Populus adjacent soil microbial communities from riparian zone of Yellowstone River, Montana, USA - 550 T | ecosystem: Environmental > Terrestrial > Soil > Riparian zone > Trees stand | place...
GAGCCTCGAGGAGTTCGTCGGGGAGAACTTCATGCGGGAGGAGATCATCCGCGAGCGGGTCCTCGACGCCGAGCCGGCCCGGCGGGCCGCCGAGTGGGCCCTCGGGCCCGGTCACGCCAAGCGGCTCGTCGACGAGGTCGCGACGGTCACGGTGCACGCCCTGCACCGCATCCCCGACGAGGACGTTCGCGCCGTCATCGAGCAGGCCGTGCTGCCACGCCTCATCCAGGAGCCGGTGAGCTCGATGGCCGGCGGGCTGCTCGACCAGGTGGTGCGCGACCAGGCCCACGTCGGCCTCGTCGACCTCGCCCTCGACGAGATGCGCGCCTGGCTCGTCGACAACGAGGACCTCTTCGAGTCGCTCATCACCCAGCGGGCCCCCACGTGGGTGCCGACGGCCGTCAACGACCTCGTGGCCCGCAAGATCCACACCGAGGCCCTGAAGTGGCTCGCCGACATCCGGCGAGACCCCGACCACGACGTGCGCCGGGCGCTCGACAAGCTGCTCGTCGACCTCGCGGCCGACCTCCAGCACGACCCGGTGACCCAGGCCAAGGCGGAACGCCTCAAGGAGCGGCTGCTGACGCATCCCCAGGTCGCCGACACGGCGATGTCGCTGTGGATCTCCCTGCGCGCCGTCGCCATCTCGGCGCTCGAGGACGAGGGTGGCCCCGTGCGCACCCGCGCCGTCTTCGAGGTGATCGGCCTCGCCGAGCGGATGCTCGCGGACCGCTCGCTGCGCGACCGGATCGACACCCGCATCTGCGATGCGACGGTGTATGCGGTCGACCGCTACGGTGCCGAGCTCACCAAGGTGATCAGCCACACCGTCGACCGGTGGGACGGCAAGGAGACCGCCGAGCGGGTCGAGCTCCAGGTGGGCCGCGACCTGCAGTTCATCCGCATCAACGGCACCCTCGTGGGCGGACTCATCGGCATGCTCATCCACGCCGTGTCGATCCTGCTGCCCTCCTGACCCGTCAGCGCCGGGTGTCCCTCTCCAGCGTGGCCGTCAGCAGGTCGAGCGTGCTCCTCAGCTCTGCGAGCTGTGCATGGCTCAGCCCGCTGCGCGCGGCGATCGTGCGAGGGAGGTCCGCGACGGCCGTGAGCCGCGTGCGCCCCGCTCCCGTGAGGGCCACGAGCACGCGTCGCTCGTCGGCCGGGTCACGCGTGCGGTCGACGAGGCCGGCGGCCTCCATGCGCTTCAGCAGCGGCGAGAGCGTGCCGGAGTCGAGCCGCAGCACCTCGCCCAGGGCCCCGACCGTCAGCGGTCCGTGCTCGCCGACGGCCATCAGGGCGATGTACTGCGGGTAGGAGAGCCCGTGCTCGCGGAGCAGGTCGCGGTAGGCGGCGTCGAAGGCGCGCACCGTCGTGTGCATCGCGTAGCAGATCTGCTGCTCGATGGTGAGCCCGGCACCCGGGTTGGACGAGGTCATGTCCCCAGCGTACTATCAAATTGTGCACAATAGAATTGTGGTCCATAGACCAGTCGACGCCCCGGGAGCCAGCATGAGCACCGCCATCCAGACCGACCACTACGTCACCTCGGCCACCGCCTCTGGCCGTGAGGGCCGCGCGGTCAGCTCCGACGGCCGTCTCGACGTGACGCTCGCCGCGCCGCGCGAGCTCGGCGGAAGCGGAGCGGGCACCAACCCGGAGCAGCTCTTCGCCGCGGGGTATGCCGCGTGCTTCGCCAGCGCTCTCGGCGTCGTCGCGCGCCAGCGCAGGGTCGCGGACTTCGACGCCGCCGTGACGGCCGACGTCAGCCTCAGCGGCAACGGACGTGAGGGCTTCGGCCTCGCGGTGGTGCTGCATGTGGAGCTGCCCGAGGGCATCGACCGGGTGCTGGGCCGTGAGCTCGTCGAGATGGCGCACCAGGTGTGCCCCTACTCCAACGCGACGCGAGGCAACATCCCGGTCGAGCTCGTCGTCGAGTGACGCCACGCCCGATGCCCACCGCTGCGACAACCACTGCCCCAGAAGGAGAACCGATGTCCAAGCCCCGCGAGGTCCAGCTCGTCTCCCGCCCCGTCGGCTGGCCGACGCCGGAGAACTTCGCGCTCGTCGAGAGCGCGCCGACCGACCTGGCCGAGAGCCAGATCCGCGTGCGCAACGAGGTCATGTCGGTCGACCCCTACATGCGTGGCCGCATGAGCGACGCCAAGTCCTATGCCGAGCCCTACGCCCTCGGCGAGGCCATGCACGGCGGCGCGGTCGGAGTGGTCGTCGAGTCCCGCGCGGAGGGCATCGCCGTCGGCGTCCACGTCCTGCACGGCCTCGGCTGGCGCGAGGAGGCCGTGCTCGACGCGACCTCCGCACGCGTCGTCGACACGTCGGTGGCCCCGGCCTCCGCCTACCTCGGCGTGCTCGGCATGACCGGCCTCACGGCATACGCCGGCCTCACTCGCGTCGCGAAGCTCACCGAGGGCGACGTCGTCTTCGTCTCCGGGGCGGCGGGCGCCGTCGGCAGCGCCGTCGGCCAGATCGCCACGGCGCTCGGTGCGAGCCGCGTCATCGGCAGTGCAGGCTCCGACGCGAAGGTCAGGCACCTGCTCGACGACCTCGGCTTCGACGCCGCGTTCAAATACAAGGACGGTCGCGTCTCCAACCTGCTCCGAGCGGCTGCTCCCGACGGCATCGACGTCTACTTCGACAACGTCGGCGGCGACCACCTCGAAGCTGCGATCGGCTCGCTGCGCCTCAGGGGTCGCATCGCGATCTGCGGCGCCATCTCGGTCTACAACGACACCGAGGCCGCCCCCGGCCCCCGCAACCTCGCGCGCCTCATCCAGACACGCGGCACGATCCAGGGCTTCCTCGTCGGCGACCACTACGACTTGGCGGGCGAGTACGCCCGCAAGGCGGCCGGCTGGATCGCCGACGGCTCACTGACCTCCCGTGAGACGTTCGTGGACGGCATCGACCACGCGGTCGACGGGTTCCTCGGCGTGCTGCGCGGCGACAACCTCGGCAAGATGCTCGTGCGCCTCTGACCACGAGGCACGAGCCTCGGCGGCCCGCCGGCTCAGGTCTTGAGCAGCTCCTTGACCTTGTCGGCGGGCAGCAGGTCGTGGCGCAACGGCTCGCGCAGGAACGACCCGGTGCCGTGCGAGACCGAGCGCAGGTCGATCGGGTAGCGCGAGAGCTCCGACTGCGGCACCTCGGCGTGCACGACGGTCCAGCCCCCGTCGGGACCCATGCCGTCGGCCGGCTCGGTGCCGATGACCTGACCGCGCCGCCCCCGCAGGTCTGACATGACGGCGCCGAGATAGTCGTCCGCGACGGTGACGTGGACCCGGTCGATCGGCTCCAGCAGCGCCATCGTCGACTCGTTCGCGGCCTCCTTGAGAGCGATGGCCGCCGCGGTCTGGAAGGCGACGTCCGACGAGTCCACGGAGTGCGCCTTGCCGTCCGTCAACGTGACCCGCACGTCGACGACCGGGTGGCCGGTGAGCAGCCCCTTCTCGAGCTGGAGCCGAGCGCCCTTCTCGACCGAGGGGATGAACTGGCGCGGCACCGCACCGCCGACGACCTTGTCGACGAACTCGAACCCCGAGCCGCGGGGCAGCGGCTCGATCTCGAGGGAGCACACGGCATACTGCCCGTGCCCGCCCGACTGCTTGACGTGCCTGCCCTGCACCTGGCAGCGCCGCACGAAGGTCTCTCGGAGCGCCGTGCGATAGGGCTCGGCGGTGACGGTGACGCCGTAGCGGTCGGCGAGCTGGCCGATGAGGTCGTCGACGTGTGCCTGACCCATCGTCCAGAGCACGACCTGGTCGGTCTCGCTCGAGTGCTCCATGCGCATCGTCACGTCCTCGGCAACGAGACGCTGCAGGGCACCGCCGAGCTTGTCGTCGTCGGACTTCGTCGCTGCGCGGATCGCCACGGGGAGCTGGGGCTCGGGCAGCAGCCACGGCGCGACGACGGCCGGGCGTTCCTGCGACGACAGGGTGTCGGAGGTCTCGGCGCGGGTCAGCTTGGAGACGAGGGCGAGGTCACCGGCGATCGCCGTGCCGCGGGGGCGGTGACCGTCGACGAAGGGCGCCGCGAGCGGCCCGACCCGCTCGTCGTCGTCGTGCGCCGGGTGGCCGGCGACCTCGTGCCCGACGAAGTCGCTGAGGTGGCCGGAGACGTGGACGGTCTCGTCGACGCGGAGCGTGCCGGCGAAGACGCGCACGAGCGAGAGGCGTCCGACGTAGGGGTCGGTCGTCGTGCGCACCACCTCTGCGACGAGCGGCTGGGACGGGTCGCAGGCCACCCCCTTGAGGGCGCCGCCCACGGGCGAGGTGATGTCGGGCAGCGGGTGCACCGTCGGGTCGGGGAAGGCGCGCTCGATGATGCCGAGCAGCTCCTCGACACCGGCCCCGGTCAGCGGGGCGACGGGCAGGATCGGGAAGAAGGTGCCCTGCGAGATCGCCGTGCGCAGGTCGCCGAGGAGCGTGTCGGTGTCGAGCGTCTCGCCCTCGAGGTAGCGGTCGAGCAGCGTCGCGTCCTCCGACTCCTCGATGACCGACTCGATGAGGGCGCTGCGGGCCTCCTCGTGCTCGCCCGTCGTCTCACCGGTGAGCAGGCCGATCACCGACGTGACCGTGCCGTCCTCGAGGACCGGCCAGTGCGTCGCGCGCGCATCGCCGAAGGTGCGGCGGCAGGTCGCGACGGTCGCCGCGAAGTCGGCCCGGGGCTGGTCGAGGTGGGTGACCACGACGGCCCGCGGCATGCCGACGGCCGAGCACTCCCGCCACAGCAGCGAGACCGGGCGGTCGATGTCGTCGGCCCCCGAGACGACGAAGACCGCCGCATCGGCCGCGCGCAGCCCGGCCCTGAGGTCGCCGACGAAGTCGGGGTAGCCGGGCGTGTCGAGCAGGTTGAGCGTCACGGCACCCGTCTCGAACGATGCCACCGTGAGGCCCGTGGTGCGCACGTGCTCGGTCGGTGCCGCTCGCTGGCCGGCGACGCGTGACGCGAGCAGGGCATCGAAGAGTGCGGTCTTGCCGGCCCCGCCGGGACCGACCAGCACGACGTTGCGGATGTCCTGCGGCGAGGCGGGATTGGGGGCCGCAGGGAGGTCACTTCTGCCGGGCGTCTTTGCCATGCCCCCACCCTTCTCCTCCGACGCCGAGGTCCACAAGAGCCCGTATGCCGTGCGAATGGTCCCGCGAGACCGCCGGGCGGGTGCGCGGCCGGCCACCGTGAAACCCGGGTGCCGGCTGTCGGCCACGGATGAGACGCTTGCCCGATGGATGTGGGGCAGTACCGTCACGTGCTCGCGATCCGTGACACGCGCAACGCGCTGGCACTGGGTCTGCTCATCCGCATCCCCATGTTCGCGGGCACGGTGCTGCTCACGCTCCACGTCGTCACGGCGCTCGGACGCAGCTACGGCGAGGCGGGTCTCGTCACGGCCGCCGCGACCGTGGCCATCGCGATCTCCGGACCGTGGCGTGGTCGCATGCTCGACCGGCTGGGGCTGCGGCGCACGGTCGCGCCCTCCCTGCTCATCCAGGCCGCGTGCTGGTCGATCGCCCCGTGGGTGGGCTACCTGCCGCTCATGGCCCTCGCCGCGCTGGCCGGACTCTTCATCGTGCCGACCTTCTCGATCCTGCGCCAGGTGATCATCCGCTCGGTGCCCGAGAGCCAGCGGCGCACCGCCCTCTCCCTCGACTCCGCCGCGACCGAGCTGTCCTTCATGGCTGGGCCGGCGCTCGGGGTGTGGCTGGCGACGGCGTGGCACACCGGCTGGGCACTCTTCGCCGTCGAGATGGCCGCCGTCGCGGCCGGCTGCGTGCTGTGGTTCGCCAACCCGGCCATCAAGGGCGCCCCCGACGTGCCCGCTCCCGCTCGCGACGGCGAGGCCGTGGCGCCCGGCCCGCCGGGTGGGACCGAGCCGGCTCCCGTGCCCGGGGCGTGGCGCGGCTTCATCACCGCGCGGGTCGCCGCCGTCTACCTCGCCGCCGCCTGCTCGACCCTCGTGCTGAGCGGCACCGACGTGGCGATCGTGGCCGCCCTCCGGTCGTTCGACGCGACGCCGTCGATCGGGTGGATCCTCGCGCTCTGGGGCGCAGGGTCGCTCGTCGGCGGCCTCGTCTACGGCGCGTGGCACCGGTCCATCTCCGTCTTCTGGCTGCTCGGGGGCCTCGCGGCCACAACCGCGCCCGTCGCCCTCGCCGTCGGCGTCCCCAGCTTCGCGGTCCTCATCACGCTGTCCGGCGTGCTCTGTGCCCCGACGATCACGGCCACCGTCGAGCAGCTGAGCCGCGTCGTTCCCGAGCGCTTCCGTGGCGAGATGATGGGCTGGCACGGGTCGGCCATGACGGCCGGCTCGGCGGTGGGTGCTCCCGTCGCAGGGTTCGCCATCGACTTCGGCGGCTGGCGGTGGGGCTTCCTCGTCGTCTCGGCGGTCGGCGTCGCGGTTGCCGGCCTCGGTCTTCTGGGCGGCGCGAGGTCGCGGGCTGCAGACGCTGCAGACGCGGCGGACGCTGCCGACCGGGCGGACGCTGCCGACGCTGCCGACGCTCAGCGGCCACCGCTGCCGGCCGTGACGCAAGCCGGTCCCGCCGATTCGGAGCGTGGCGTGCCGGCTGCTAACATGGAGCACTGACCAGTCCTTCTCGGGCCACTGCTCCGGCAGCGACCAGAGATGGACGTGCAAGAGAAGCTCGCTTCCACCCGCGTCGACCATCAGGTCGCCGGGTCCAAGGTCGCACAGATCGACGGCTCCTCAGGGAGGCCTGCGGACTGTGCCGTACGCCGCGAAGGCCACCTTCCGGCATACGTCAACCTGGGCTCCTCGTGCACTCACGGGGAGCCTTTTCTCATGATGGTCGCGAGCAGCACCGTCATGAGAGCACGACCCCGCAGGTCACCCCATTCATCGAACTTAGGAGCACCACATCAGCGAGCCTCGCATCAACGAGCGCATCCGGGTCCCGGAAGTGCGCTTGGTTGGCCCCAACGGCGAGCAGGTCGGCATCGTGCGCGTCGAGGACGCGCTTCGTCTGGCAGAGGAGGCGAACCTCGACCTCGTCGAGGTGGCGCCCATGGCCAAGCCGCCGGTCGCCAAGCTCATGGACTTCGGCAAGTTCAAGTACGAAGCCGCCATGAAGGCACGGGAAGCGCGCAAGAACCAGGTCAACACCGTCATCAAGGAGATCAAGCTCCGACCGAAGATCGACCCGCACGACTACGGCACCAAGAAGGGCCATGTCGAGCGGTTCCTCAAGGCCGGTGACAAGGTCAAGGTGACGATCATGTTCCGTGGCCGCGAGCAGAGCCGGCCGGAGCTCGGTCGCCGACTGCTCGAGCGCCTCGCCGAGGACATCGTCGAGCTCGGCTACGTCGAGTCGGCTCCGAAGCAGGACGGCCGCAACATGATCATGGTGATCGGCCCGACGAGGAAGAAGGCCGAGGCCAAGGCCGAGCAGCGCCGCTCCCGCGAGCAGCGCCCCGCCGCTGGCGAGGGAGCACACCCTCAGCAGGCCGACGCGGTCGGCCAGACGGCGCCGGACGAGCAGACCGACGAGGTCCAGCAGACCGACGAGGTCCAGCAGACCGAGCAGACCGACCAGGCCCCTGCCACCTCCTGATCGGGCGGCAGTGACCACCGGGGCCAGCCCCGGCCTGACAGACCACGTGCGCCCACCGGCGCACGCAACACGAAGGAGATCGGCCCTCATGCCGAAGATGAAGACGCACAGCGGTGCGAAGAAGCGTTTCCGCCTCACCGGCACCGGCAAGGTGATGCGCGAGCAGGCCGGCGGTCGCCACCTGCTCGAGCACAAGTCGAGCAAGAAGATGCGTTCCATCGCGAACGACGTCGAGCTGTCCAAGCCGGACGCCAAGAAGGTCAAGAAGCTCCTCGGCAAGTGAGCCGAACCCCCCACCCAGCATTCCGCTGAGCACCCGGGTCATCTCGGTTCCGCCAGCAGCACCATCCCGGTGCTTCGTACAGAAGGAGTATTCACGTGGCACGCGTGAAGCGGGCGGTCAACGCCCAGAAGAAGCGTCGCGTCGTTCTCGAGCGCGCGAGCGGCTACCGCGGACAGCGGTCGCGTCTCTACCGCAAGGCCAAGGAGCAGGTGACCCACTCGCTGGGATACGCCTACCGTGACCGTCGCGCCAAGAAGGGCGACTTCCGTCGCCTGTGGATCCAGCGCATCAACGCTGCGGCCCGCGCCAACGGCATGACCTACAACCGGTTCATGCAGGGCCTCAAGCTCGCGGGTGTCGAGGTCGACCGCAAGATCCTCGCCGACCTCGCCGTCAACGACGCCGCGGCCTTCACCGCGCTCGTCGAGGTGTCGCGCGCCAACGTCCCCGCGGCGGCCAACGCCACGGTGTCCAAGGCCGCCGGCGACGCCGCCTGAGCGACGTCGCGCACATCCTGCAGCGAGCAACGCAGACCGAGCGCCGGGAGCACCCGTGCTGACCAACCCCCGATCCGATCGGGTCAAGGCAGTGCGGGCGCTGTCCCGGCGCTCGGTGCGTTCGCGCTCGGGCGAGTTCCTCGCCGAGGGGCCCCAGGCCGTGCGCGAGGCCGTGGCCTTCCGTCCCGAGCTCGTGCGCGACGTCTACGTCACGCCTGAGGCCGCCGAGCGGCATACGCCGATCGTCGACTCCGCCCGCTCGGCCGCGTTGTGGGTGCACGAGGTGAGTCCCGAGGTGCTCGCGGCCATGGGCGACACGGAGTCCCCGCAGGGGATCGCTGCGGTATGCCGGGTGCTCGACGTCCCCCTGAGCGCCGCGGTGGGCGACCTGCCGCCCGACGCGCTCGTCTGCGTGCTGACCAACGTGCGCGACCCCGGCAACGCCGGAACGGTCATCCGCGGAGCCGACGCGGCGGGCGCCGACGCGGTCATCGTCAGCGACGCGAGCGTGGATGTCTACAACAGCAAGGTCGTGCGCTCGACGGTCGGCTCGCTGTGGCACCTGCCGATCAGCGTCGGCGCCACGGTGCCCGAGATCTTCGAGGCCCTGCGAGGGCAGGGGCTGCGCCTGCTCGCCGCCGACGGCGCGGGCACGACGCTGCTCCACGAGCTCGACCTCGGCCGCGGCAGCGCCGGCAATGCCTGGGTCATGGGCAACGAGGCGTGGGGCCTGCCGGAGGAGATCCGCGACGCGTGCGACGAGGTGGTGCGCGTGCCCATCTACGGGCACGCCGAGTCGCTCAACCTCGCGATGGCGGCCACCGTGTGTCTCTACGCGTCTGCCGAGGCGCGACGCGTCGCAGGCTGACGCACCGGTGGGCGGTTGCCGGTGACTATCCTTCCGAGCATGACCACCGCCGACGGTGAGGGACTGCCGGAGACTCCCGGCTCCAACGCGCCGGTCGCGTCGATGGCAGAGCTCCTGCCCGACGGGCTCGTCGTGGTCGGATCCGACCGTCGGGTCCGCCTCGTCAACGCCGAGGCGCTGCGCATCCTCGACATCCCCGACCCCGCCGACCTCATGGGTCTGCGTGTCGACGACGTTCTGACGCTCACCGACAAGTACGGCCGCGACTGGTGGGCGCACGCCGATCCGTGGGACGGCGCGGCGGGCCGCACCGGTCACCTCGAGAAGCTGCTCGTCGGGCCTCGCGGCAAGGAGGTGCTCGTCACGGCCCGCTACGTGCGGTCCGCGGTCGACGGGGACTCGCGGGTCGAACGGGTCATGCTCGGCCTGCGCGACGCCGAGGCCCGGCAGCGGGCCGAGCGCGACCAGGCGACCGTGCTGTCGACCGTCGCCCACGAGCTGCGGGCACCGCTGACGTCGGTGACGGGGTTCACGAGCAGCCTGCTGCGGCGCTGGGACCGCTTCACCGATGAGCAGAAGCGCCTCATGATCGAGACCATCGAGTCCGACGCCAACCGGCTGACCCGCCTCATCACCGAGCTGCTCGACATCTCGAGGCTCGACTCCGACAGCCTCAACCTGCGGCTCGGCCCGGTCGACCTGCACGACCTCCTGCGCACCCACGTCGTGCGCCACGAGCTCGGTCGGGCCAACGGCGCCGTGCGGCTCGAGCTCGGTGCGAGCGCGACGGAGCACGGGCTGCCGGAGATGTGGGCCGATTCCGACCGCCTCGAACAGATCTTCTTCAACCTCATCGAGAACGCGCTGCGCCACGGCGCGGGCATCGTCACCGTGACGCTCGACCGTCGCGGCGACTGGGTGGTCGTGCGGGTCGACGACGAGGGCGACGGCATCGCGCCGTCGGACCGCGAGAAGATCTTCGGCCGCTTCTGGCACGGCCCGTCCAACGCGAGCA
>Ga0190275_10004301_pt1 | contig 10245 bp, 11 predicted proteins | sample Popmic550T_FD_133745 | JGI IMG/M metagenome (GOLD analysis project Ga0190275, IMG submission 133745) | Populus adjacent soil microbial communities from riparian zone of Yellowstone River, Montana, USA - 550 T | ecosystem: Environmental > Terrestrial > Soil > Riparian zone > Trees stand | place...
CGACGTCGACGAGAACCCGTACGTCGACTGGGTCTGCTCCTGGGGGCCGCTCATCGCCGGCCACGCGCACCCGGCGATCGTCGCGGCGGTCACCGACGCCGCCCGGCGGGGCACGAGCTTCGGTGCGCCGACCGCGGGCGAGGTCGACCTCGCCGAGGAGGTCAGCCGCCGCGTGCCCGGCGTGGAGATGCTGCGCATGACGTCCTCGGGCACCGAAGCCACCATGAGCGCCGTCCGCCTCGCGCGCGCCGCCACCGGCCGCGAGCGGGTGCTGAAGTTCGCGGGCGCCTACCACGGCCACGTCGACGGCCTGCTCGCCGAGGCCGGCTCGGGGCTCGCCACGCAGGGCCTGCCCGCCTCCCCCGGCGTCCCGTCCTCGGCCGCCGCCCAGACGGTCGTCGTGCCGTTCAACGACGTCGAGGCGGTGCGCGCGGCGTGCGCCGAGCACGAGTTCGCGGCGATCCTCGTCGAGCCCTACGCGGCCAACATGGGGCTCGTGCCGCCGCGGTGCGGCTTCCTCGAGGCGCTCCGGGAGCAGGCCGACGCCAACGGCGCGCTGCTCGTGTTCGACGAGGTCATCACCGGCTTCCGCGTCGCCCGCGGCGGCGCCCAGGAGCTGATCGGCGTCACGCCGGACCTGACCGTCATGGGCAAGGTGCTCGGTGGCGGCCTGCCCGCCGCGGCGTTCGGGGGCCCCGCCGAGCTCATGCGCCGCGTGGCGCCCGCGGGCGACGTCTACCAGGCCGGCACCCTGAGCGGCAACCCGCTGGCGGTGGCCGCCGGCCGCGCCACGCTCGAGCGCCTCGATGACCAGGCCTACGTCCGCCTCGCCGAGACGACCGCCGCGCTGGCCGACGGCCTGCGCGAGGCGGCCGGCGACCGGCCGGTGCAGGTGGTCGACGCCCCCGGCCTGCTGACCGTCTTCTTCACCGCCGAGCCGGTACGCGACTACGCGGGCGCCGCGGCGTGCGACCTCGACGCCCACGCCGCCTGGTGCCGCGCCCTGCTGGCCCGCGGCGTCTACCCACCGCCCTCGCAGTTCGAGGCCTGGTTCCCCTCGCTGGCCCACACCCCGGAGCACGTGACCCGCACCCTGGAGGCCGCCGCGGCGGCCTTCCGCGAGGTCGGCTGAGTGAATAGCCCCGCCCGCCCCGCCGGCCACGGCGCCCTCGCGCGGCTCGCCGCGGAGGTGCGCGCGGACGGGGGGCTGCTCGCCGACACGGTGGTCGAGCCGGACGGCGACGCGCCGCACGGCGCCACGGTCGCGACGGGCCCGCGCGCCGACGGGCGCGGCGAGGATTACGCGCTGCTGGTCGAGGCGATCTACGAGGGCTACCTCCAGCACTACGGCACCGGGCGCGTGCTGCAGCCCGACGAGCCCGATCTCGCCCTGCTGGCGGGCGACCGCCTGTACGCGCTCGGGCTCGCGCGGCTCGCCGAGCTCGGGGACCTCGAGGCGGTCGCCGAGCTCGCCGACGTGATCTCGCTGGCCGCCCAGGCGCACGCGGAGGAAAGCCCCGAACGCGCGGCAGCGGCATGGGTCGCCGGGGTCGCGGCCGTCGGCCACGGCGGATCCCCCGAGCACGCGGCCGCAAAGGCGTTGGCGCGCGACGGCGGCTCTGGCGCGACTGGCGCGCTTGGCTCGGCCGCGCGCCGGGCTCGCTGAGTCCGCGACGGTCGAGGTCGGCCGGACGATATTGTTCGCCGCCCGTGGCCGAGCGTCCCCGAGAGCCCAAGTCGAAGTACACCGCGGACCGCGACATCGCCGGCGCCTTCGAGGGCGAGACCGTCACACGGCGGCGCTTCATGACGCTGACCACGCACGGCGCCGGCGCGGTCGCCGTGGCGGCGTTCGCGCTGCCCGCGCTGGGCTTCGCCGCCGGCACGGCGATCTTCGAGCGCCCCAAGGCGAGCTGGGAGCCGATCGGGCCCACCGGCGACTTCCCCAGCGACAGCTACGTGCCGCGCGTGGTCACCGAGGTCACGGGCGTCGGGGAGGTCGGCAAGACCACCGTGTACGTGCGCGCCCGCAACGCGGAGATCGACGGGCCGCCCGACCCGGAGATCGACACCAACTTCGTGGCGATCTCCACGCGCTGCATGCACCTCGGCTGCCCGGTCCGCTACGTCGACGCCGCGAAGCGCTTCATCTGCCCCTGCCACGGCGGGGTCTACGACTTCCGCGCCGCGGTGGCCGGCGGGCCGCCGGTGCGCCCGCTCGACCGCTTCTACACCCGGGTTCGCGGCGGCCAGGTGGAGATCGGCCCGCGCTACTCGGTGAACTCCGAGTTCGATCGCCATCCGAAGTACCGCGATCCCGGCCAGCCGCTCGACGGGATCGGGCAATATCTGTATCCCGGCCGCTTCTCGACCCCCTTGCTCAACTCGCAATGAAGCTTCCGAAGCTCCCCGCACCCCCGCTGCCGTCCGCGCTCAAGCCGCCTCCCAAGGGTCCAGGCGAGCGCGAGAAGACCGGCCCGGCGCATGAGGTCAAGGACGCCGGCATTGCCGCGGTCGATTGGGTCGACGAGCGCACGTCGCTGTCGGGCGGCCTGCGCTGGGCGATGTTCCGCAAGGTGCCCAAGGGCACGAACTGGTTCTACACGCTCGGCTCGGCCACGCTGTTCGCCTTCCTCTCGCAGGCGGTGACCGGGGTCTTCCTGGCCATGTACTACGACCCGTCGGCCACGCGCGCCTACGAGTCCGCCCGCCACATCACCAACGAGGTCTTCCTGGGCGAGTTCGTGCGCGGCATGCACAAGTGGGGCTCGACGCTGATGGTGATCCTGATCTTCCTGCACATGGCCCGCGTGTTCTTCTTCGGCGCCTACAAGTACCCGCGGGAGCTCAACTGGGTGATCGGGGTCGCGCTGCTGATCCTCACGATGGCGATGTCGTTCACCGGCTACCTGCTGCCGTTCGACCAGCGCTCCTACTGGGCCACCATCGTGGGCGTGAACATCAACGGCACCGGCCCGCTGGTCGGCCCGTTCCTGTCGGACTTCCTGCGCGGCGGCGCGGAGTTCGGGGCCACGACGCTCTCGCGCTTCTACGCGATCCACATGCTGCTGATCCCGGGGCTCATCGCCGCGCTCATCGGCGCGCACCTGTATCTGGTCGCCAAGCTCGGCACCACCGCTCCGCCGTGGCTGAAGTCCGAGCCGGCCGAGGAGCTCCACACGGAGCGGGTGTGAGCGCCTCGTGAACCAGCTCGAGAAGGAGCTCTACCTCCGCGAGTACTCGATCATGAAGTCGCAGGGGAAGCCGTTCTTCCCCTACGCGGTGGCCAAGGACAGCCTGATGGCCGTCGTCGTGATGACCGCCATCATCGCGATGTCGATCATCTTCGGCGCCGAGCTCGGGCCGAAGGCCGATCCGACAACGACGACGTACGTGCCGCGGCCGGAGTGGTACTTCTTCTTCCTCTTCGAGGTGCTGCGGGTCATCAAGCCGCCGTTCCTGACGCCGCTGGCGACGATCGGCGTGCCGACGGTCTGCATGATCCTGCTGTTCCTGCTGCCGTTCTACGACCGCAGCCCGGAGCGCCGCCCCGAGCGGCGGCCGATCGCGACCGTGGCCGGCATCCTCACGATCGTGGCGATCGCCTACCTCACCTTCCTCGGCGCGAACGCCGGGTCGCCGAACTCGGTGGACATCAAGGTCCAGCCGCAGTTCGAGAAGGGCAAGGTGGTGGTCGCCCAGTCCGGGTGCCTCGCGTGCCACAAGATCGGTGAGAACGGCAACGACGGCCCCGGCCCCAACCTGACCGAGATCGGGGCCACGACCAACAAGCAGGCGATCCTCCGGACGCTCGAGAACCCGACGGCGCCGATGCCGTCGTTCGCCGGTCTTCCGGAGGAGAAGAAGACCGCCCTCGTCGACTTCCTGGCCTCTCTCAAGGGCTCCGAGTAGCCTGCCGCGCGTGCGCTCCGCGCCGGCGAGGTCCGGAACCCTCGAAGAGGGGCAGGTGCGGGCGATGTTCGACCGCATCGCCGGCTTCTACGACGTCATGAACTCCGTCATGACGGCGGGCCTGCACCATCGCTGGCGCGAGCGGGCGGCCGACCTGGCCGCGCTCGCCCCCGGGGACCGCGCGCTCGACGTCGCCACCGGCACCGGCGACCTCGCGCTCGCGCTCGCGCGCCGCGTGGCCCCGGGCGGCGAGGTGGTCGGCTCGGACTTCTCCGAGGGCATGCTCGACCGCGCTCGTGCGAAGGACGAGCCCGCGGCGGCGAGCGTCCGCTGGGAGTGGGGCGACGCGCTCGCGCTCGAGCACCCCGACGGGAGCTTCGACGCCGCCACCGTCGGCTTCGGGGCGCGGAACTTCGCCGACCTCGATCGCGGGCTCGCCGAGATGGCCCGCGTGGTGCGGCCCGGCGGGCGTGTCGTGGTGCTCGAGATCACGACCCCGGCCAAGCCGCCGCTGTCGACGTTCTTCTCCGTCTGGTTCGACCGCGTGGTGCCGCTCGTGGGGCGGCTCGCCGCCGACCCCGAGGCCTACACGTACCTGCCGCAGTCGGTGAAGCGCTTCCCGTCGCCGCCCGACCTGGCCGCCGCCATGACCCGAGCCGGCCTGCGCGACGTCCGCTGGATCCTCACCGCGGGCGGCATCATCGCCCTGCACCACGGGACGCGGGCCGGCTGATGGCGAGCGCGGAGGCCGTGGCGGCCGTGATCGAGGCCGGGGGCGCGCACGTGCCGGGGCTGATGCGCCGGCTCGAGGAGCGCCTCGCGGAGCTCGCCAACTCGCATGGGGAGGTGCTCGCCGAGCACGCGGGCGCCACGATCGCCGCCGGCGGCAAGCGGCTGCGACCGCTGCTCGTCTTCGTCGCCGCCGGCGCGGACGCGCCCGACCACGACGGCGTACTGCGCTCGGCTGTGGCCGTCGAGCTGATCCACTCCGCCACGCTCGTGCACGACGACGTGCTCGACGCGGCGGCGCTGCGCCGTGGCCGCCCGACCGTTGTCGCCACCGCGGGGCGGGAGATCGCCACGGCGACCGGGGACCTGCTGTTCTCCCGCGCCTTCGCCGAGCTGACGCGCAATCGCCGGCCGGAGGAGCTGCGGGTGCTCTCCGATGCCTCCTCGGCGCTGGCGCACGGCGAGCTGCTCCAGCGCGAGGACGCGTGGGACCTCGGCGTCTCGCGCGAGCGCTACCTGCGGCGCTGCGACCTCAAGACCGCGCGGCTGTTCCAGGCGGCCTGCGAGCTGGGCGCGATCGAGGGCCGCGGTCCGGTCGAGCTGTTGGGCCGCTTCGGCCGGCGGATCGGGCTCGCGTTCCAGATCCTCGACGACGTGCTCGACGTGTCCGGCCCGGCCGAGCGCACCGGCAAGCACCGCGGGACCGACCTGCTCGACGGCACGGTCACGCTCCCGCTCATCCTCGCCGGCGAACGCGACCCGGCGCTGCGGGCGCTCGACCTGCGGGCGGTGCGCACGCCGGAGGCGGCGGGCGAGGTGTGCGAAGCGATCGCCGCCACCGACGCGCTGGAGACCGCGCGGGCGCAGGCGCTCGCGATGGTCGGCGAGGCGAAGGAGGATCTCCCGTCGCTGCCCGCCTCCCAGCACGCGGCGCTCGAGCTGGTGGCCGACGGGGTCGTCGACCGCTACAGCTGAGCGCCTAGAAGTCCTCGGGGAGGATCGCGTCGGACTCGAGCGCCTTGACGAAGCGCTCGATCCCGTCCTCCATGTTCGCCTGGACCAGGCGCTTGAGGTCACGGGAGAGGTGCTCGGTACCGCGGTCGAGCTCCTCGTCGAACCGGTCGACGGTCGCCTGGTCCCAGACGCCGATGTCGTACCAGTCGCAGTTCGGGCAGTAGAGCTCGACCTCCCAGTGGGTCGGGCCGGCCTCCTCCCACTCGACGGGGTAGACCATGCCCGAGTCGCACTCGGGGCAGATGTGCAGGTCGCGGTCGGTGCTGGGGGTCTTCGCGGCGGCGTGCTCGGCGTCGCGGTTGTCGAAGTAGACGACCTCGATCGCGCGGCCGGAGGGGAGCACGAGGCGGCGGACGTAGTGGGTGTTGTCGGGCTGGCTCATGGTTTCGGAGCGGGGGGACGTCCCGTTCATCGGTCGTCCGCGCGCAGACTTGACCCCGACATGACTGGACCATCCGCCAGTGATCCGGCGACTCGCTACATTGCGTAGGACCCTCCGATCGTGAGCACCGCATGATCAATGGCATCGGACCACTCGAGCTGGGCATCGTCCTGGTCATCGTCCTGCTGATCTTCGGGCCGAAGCGCCTCCCGGGCCTCGGCCGGCAGCTGGGCTCCGGCATGCGCGAGTTCAAGGACTCGATCTCCGGCAAGTCGAAGGACGAGGACGACCGCGACGACGACGCGGCCGCCGATACGCCCGACAGCCGGGAGAGCGCGAACGCCGCCCTCGGCCGCCCCGACTCCGGCGGTGAGACCCGCACGGAGACGGTGGACGGCGAGGTCGTCCGCGACCGCCGCTAGCCCGGCCGCCGCGCCGCCCCCGCGATGGCCACGAAGCTCAAGCCGGTCGCGCACGAGGATCGCCTGAGCCTCGTCGAGCACCTCGATGAGCTGCGCACGCGGCTCATCATCTGCATCGTCGCGTTCGGGGTCTGCTTCGGCGTCGCGATCTGGCAGAACGACATCCTGCTCGACATCATCAACCGGCCGCTCGAGAACAGCGCGTTCCAGGGCGGCACCGGCAAGGGCAGTGCGGATCCCTTCGAGCAGACCGCCTTCCTGCAGCAGCAGCAGCGCAAGCTCTACCTCCAGCTCGAGCTCCTCGGCCGCCAGCTGCAGCGCAACGAGGGCGACCCGCGCACCCGCGCGGAGCTCGAGCGCTTCACGCGCCAGGCGCGCGCGACCGCCAACGCCGTACCGCCGCCGTCCGCGAGGAAGCCGGTGACGCTGGGCGTCGGCGAGCCGTTCACCGCCACCGTTCGCGTCGCGGCCTACGCGGCGCTGCTGCTCTCACTGCCGGTGTTGCTCTTCCAGGCCTACGCGTTCGTCTTACCGGCGTTCTCGTCGCGAGAACGCCAGGTCGCGCTGCCGCTGATGCTGCTCGTGCCGGTCCTGTTCATCAGCGGCGTCGTGTTCGCGTACTACGCGGTGCTGCCGAACGCGATCGACTTCCTGCAGAACTTCAACGACGACAACTACGACATCCTCCTGCAGGCGCGGGACTACTACCGCTTCTCGATCCTGCTGCTGCTGGTGATGGGCGTGTGCTTCCAGGTCCCCATCGGCCTCATCGCGGTCACGCGCGTGGGGATCGTCAGCACGTCCCAGCTGCGCAAGAACCGCCGCTACGCGATCCTCGTGATCGCGATCGCGGCGATGCTCCTCCCGGGCCAGGATCCGGTGACGATGCTCTCGATCATGATCCCGCTGATCGTGCTCTACGAGGGCTCTATCCTGTTGTGCGCCCTGCTGGACAAGCGCGAGAAGCGTGCGCTCGCCCGTGAGCAGGACGCCGAGCCGGCCGAGGACGACGAGGAGTCGTCCGACCAGCTCGTCCGTGTTTCCGACGACGACTGAACCCGATGCTCTTCGACCTGAGAGGCGCTGGACGCCAGCGGACCGTCAAGGCGGTCTACATCACGCTCGCCTTCCTGATGGGCGGCGGCCTCGTGCTGTTCGGCATCGGCGGCGACGTCTCCGGCGGCCTCGTCGACGCCATCACCGAGCGCAACAGCGGCGGCGACACCGGCACCAAGCGCTTCGAGCAGCGCGAGCAGCGCCTCGTCGCCAAGGTCCGCGCGAACCCGAAGGACGCCGCCTCCTACGCCGAGCTCGCCCGCGTCCGCACCCAGCTCGCGAGCACGGGCGACAACTACGACCCCCAGAAGAACACCTACACCGAGGCCGGCCGCGCCGAGCTGCAGAACGCCGCCGCCGCATGGGAGAAGTACCTCGCGCTGAACCCCAAGCGGCCCGACGACCGCGTCGCGAGCCTCATGGTGCAGACCTACGGCACCCTCGGCCAGCCGGCGAACGCCGCCACCGCCCAAGAGGTCATCACCGAGGCCCGGCCCTCGGCGGCCACCTTCTCCCAGCTCGCCGTGTTCGCCTACGCCGCCAAGCAGACCCGCAAGGGCGACCTCGCCCGCGCCGAGGCGCTGCAGCTGACCCCGAAGGACGAGCGCGCGGCGCTCAAGGGCCAGCTCGACCAGGCCAAGGCCCAGGCGGCGGGCGGGCAACAGGGTGGCGGCCAGTCGGAGCAACCCTCCGGCGGCTGACGCCGGCCCGCGGCTAGACCTCGACGCGGCCCCGGTGGCTAGCATGGGTGGCCGCCACGCCCCTGTAGCTCAACTGGCAGAGCAGCGGACTCTTAATCCGAAGGTTCCAGGTTCGATTCCTGGCGGGGGCACTGCAGCAGTCGCGCCGGCGGCCGGAGTCAGGTTGCGATGACGATCTTGCCTCGCACCTGTCCGCCGACCAGGTCGCGGATCGCGTCCGGGGCCTGATCCAGCGCGACGACCCTGTCGATGGCGGGCGTGACCGAGCCGGCCTCGATCAGTGCTCGGAGCGCGTCGAGGTCTGCGCTGTTCGGCTTGGCGATGAACGTCCCGAGGCGCTGGCGGACGAAGGGCGACACCGCGATGGTGCCGAGCTGGCGGTGGATGCCTCCCGTCCAGCGGCCGCCGCCTTCGCCGCCGACGATGACCAGCGTGCCGTCGCCGGTGAGCATGCGGCGGAGTTGCGACAGCGGCCGGTTGCCCCCGACGTCGAGGACGACGTCGTAGCGCCGGCCTCCGCCGGCGATGTCGGCCTGCGTGTAGTCGATCACGTGATCGGCGCCGAGCGAGCGCACGAGGTCCAGCTTCTTGGTGCTGGACACGCCGGTGACGTTCGCTCCGAGGGCCTTGGCGATCTGCACGGCGAAGGTCCCGACGCCTCCCGATGCGCCGATGACCAGCACGTACTGGCCGGCGTGGACGCGCCCGTGGTCGCGCAGCGCCTGCAGAGCGGTGACAGCGGAGACGGGAACGGCGGCGGCCTGCTCGAAGCTCAGGTTCGCCGGCATCCGCGCCAGCTTGTCCGGTTCCGTCGAGGCGTACTCGGCGAACGAAGCACTGCACGTACCGAACACCGCCTCGCCGGGTTCCAGCCCCGTCACCTTCGCACCGACCGCCTCGACGACCCCGGCAAGCTCCGAACCCAGTCCGGCGATCTTGGGTCTGCGCAGCCCGTAGCCGGCGCTGCGGAGCAGGTACGGCAGCCCAGCCATGATGTGCCATGCGCCCCGGTCGAGGCCGGCCGCGCGGATCCGCACGAGCACCTCCTCATCACCGACCCGGGGCAGCTCCACGTCCCTGAGATGCAGGACGTCAGCCGAGCCGTAACGCTCGCGCACGATCGCCTTCATCGTCCGCCCGGGCGATCCTGCGAGCGTCGCTCCGGTCTCGGCCCTCGCAAGAGGCCCGGTCGCGTGGTTCAAGAGTGCGGCTCCAAGTCTCGCGTCTCGTGGGGCGTGTCTCTGCGGTCCGTGGCGAACGACGGGATCGCCTGCGCGCGGTACCAGCGCACGGTGTGGTCGACCGCGTCGGCGAGCGGAGTCGCGCGTAGGCCGAGCTCGGTCTCCGCGCGAGACGAGTCGACGATGAACGGTTCGTCGAACTCGTAGGACATCTCGTTGATCTCCCGGACCGTGCGATTGACGAGTCCCAGTGCGCGCATCTGCCATGCGGGCGTGACCTTCAGCCGCGGGCGGGTGCCGGCGGCTTGGTAGACGAGTGCGACGACGTCGCGGGTGGTGCGGGTCTCGGGGCTCGGCAGGTGCCAGATGCGTCCGAGCGCGTCGTCGCTCTCGCCGAGGCGGACGAGGTTCTCGCCGATGTCGGGGATGAACGTGTAGGTGTGGGGCATGTCGGGGTCGCCCAGCACCGACGCGGCCTTGCCGGCGAGCGCGGCCGGAAAGACCCGGTCGCCGATCAGCGACTGCTTGCCGGCGCGCGGGCCGAAGAAGTCCGAGGCTCGCCCGACGGTGACCTGGACCTGCCCGGCGTCGTGGGCGGCCATGAGGTCGCGGGCCATCGCGGCGCGGACGCGGCCCTTGCGGGTCTGGGCGTCGTAGGCGCGGTCCTCGGTCAACGGCCGTCCGTCGGCGCGCCCGTACATGTAGACGTTGTCCATCGCGACGAGCCGGGCGCCGGCGTCCTGCGCGGCGATCGCGGCCGCTTGCAGGCCGGGGAAGTCCTGCGCCCAGCGGTGGTAGGGCGGGTTGAGCGCCTGATAGACGACCGAGCACCGCGTGTCGCCGAGGCC
>Ga0190275_10004302_pt1 | contig 10244 bp, 6 predicted proteins | sample Popmic550T_FD_133745 | JGI IMG/M metagenome (GOLD analysis project Ga0190275, IMG submission 133745) | Populus adjacent soil microbial communities from riparian zone of Yellowstone River, Montana, USA - 550 T | ecosystem: Environmental > Terrestrial > Soil > Riparian zone > Trees stand | place...
ATCAACGGCACCGACCACCGTCCTGAGGGCATGCGGATCTCGTTGATCGCGATCTTCGGCTTCATGTTCGCCGTCACCCTCGGTGTCTTCTGGGAGATCTACGAGTTCATCGCCGACAACCTGGTCCCCGGTCTGAACATGCAGGTGGTGGAGACCGGCACGACCGACACGATGATCGACATGATCGTCAACACCATCGGCGCGGCCGTGGTGGCGCTGCTCGGGTATCTCTACAGCCGCTCGGGGCGGGACAGCTTCATCGTCGACGGCGTCTGGAAGTTCGTGAAACGGAACCCGCACCTGTTCGCGCGCAAACCGCCAGCCTAGGGGTGACGCAAGCTCCGAAGCGCATCCGCATCCACAGATGCTGACCGTCGCAGACGTCACCCGCTGGGGGTGACGTCGCAGACTGCCACCTCGGCGATGCTGAGGCCGACGACAAGGAGACTCCAGTGGCGGCGACATGTTGATCTCGAACCTGACCACCAGCTGACCCTGGATCGTGGCAGACGGGGGGATCGTGGCAGACGGGGGGCAGCGGCGCGCGATCCCAGCGAGTCGGCGTGGTTGGACGGTGGTCCCGCTCGTCGGCGTGCTCCGGACCTACCAGCGCCGGTGGCTCCGGGGCGATCTCATCGCCGGGATCGCCGTCGCGGCGCTGATCATCCCGAAGAACCTCGGCTACGCCGGCATCGCCGGGATACCTCTGCAGAACGGACTCTATGCCGCGGCCGTGGGCGCCATCCTGTACGCCGTCTTCGGCACCTGCCGGCAGATCTCGATGGGACCGAGCTCGGGACTGGCGGCCGTCGCGGCCAGCGCCGTCCTCACCGCCGGTCTGGTCGACCCGGCGCAGGTCGCGGTCTTCGTCGCCGGCATCACCGTCGTCTCGGGACTGTTGTTCTTGATCTTGGCTCTGGCGCGGCTGAGCTGGGTGGCCAGGTTCCTGTCCCGTGCCGTGGTCACCGGCTTCCTGTTCGGAGCCGCGATCGACGTGGTGATCGGGGAGCTGCCGAAGCTGACCGGAACCGAGGCATCGGGATCGAACGCGCTGCGTGAGCTGTGGTCGTGGCTGACCTCGGTGCCGCAGGCCCACTGGCTCACCCTGGTGGTCGGGCTGGCGGCTCTGGTGGTGGTGTTCGGCCTGCGCCGGCTCAGACCCGGTGTGCCCGGCGCCCTGGTGCTGGTGGTCGGCGGTCTCCTGGCGAACTGGGCGTTCGGACTCGCCGATCGGGGTGTGGCAGTCGTGGGTGACATCCCCAGCGGGCTGCCTCGGCTGAGCATCCCCGATGTGGGACTGCTGGTCGACCATGCCGGCACGGTCGTCGCGGCGGCTGTCGCCCTCCTGCTGATCGGGTTCTCGCAGACGGCTGGCGATGCCCGTGCCTTCGCCGCGAAGCACAACTACCAGATCGACATCAACCAGGAGTCCGTGGCGCAGGCCCTGGCGAACACCGGTGCGGGGCTGTTCCAGGGGATGCCCGTGTCCACCAGCCTCTCGGCCAGCTCGTTGAACGACCACTCCGGGGCCAAGACCGGTCTGGCTTCGATCGTCTCCGGGGTCACCGTCCTGCTCGCGCTGCTGTTCCTGGCGCCGCTGTTCTCCGGCTTGCCCAAGCCGGTGCTGGCGGCGCTGATCATCGAGGCCGTCGTCATGGGCATGATGGACGTCGGCGAGATGCGTCGGCTGGCGCGGGTGCAGCGATTCGACTTCTGGATCGCGATGGTCGCCATCGTGGCCACCCTCCTGGTCGGGGTGTTGGCCGGCGTCGTCGTCGGGGTCATCCTGTCGCTGCTCTGGCTTGTCGGTGTCGCCACCCATCCCCAGCTCCCCGAGCTCGGGAGGCAACGCGGTACGACGGCCTACCGCGATGTCTCGGCGCATCCCGAGGACGTGCTGGATCCGGCGATCGCCGTCCTGCGGATCGACAGTGGGCTGTTCTTCGCCAGCTGCGAGGCCGTGGAGGACCGGGTACGCGACCTCATCCACGCGCGTCCGGAGCTGCGCGGCCTGGTGCTCGACTGCGCGGGAATGAACTTCATCGACTCCCAGGGGACGGCCCAGGTCGCGGCGATCGCGGTGCTCACCCGCGAAGCCGGGCTGGAGCTGCATCTGGCCAGGCTGAAGGACGCCGTCGCCGTCGTGCTGGATCGTGAAGGTTCCTTGGACCTCCTCGGCCGGGATCACCTGCACGGCAACGTCGATGAGGCCGTGCGGATGATCCGGAGCGGCGACCCGGACTGAGCGGACTGTCCTGGAGAATCGCCGGAGTACGGGAGCCGCCGGTCAGTCGTCCCGGCCGGCGTCCGCTGCCCGGCCCGACCGCTTGGCCCGCTTGCGTACGACGAGGTCGGTGACCCTGGCGGTGGCGGCCCCGAGAAGTCCGCCGACCGCGGCTCCGATGATGACGTCGCCGGGATAGTGGACGCCGGTGTACACCCGGGAGAAGGCGACCGTGGCGGCGGCCGATCGCAGGGGCCAGCGTGTCCACGGCAGCAGGTGACCTACGGCGATGGCGAAGGCGGCGGCCGAAGCGGCGTGTCCCGATGGGAACGACGTCGAGGTCGGCATCAGCACCCAGCGGGACTCGGGAACCCCGAGCAGTGGGCGGTCCGGTCGCTCTCGACGTCGCGCGAGCTTCATGGGCTGGTTCACCACGAGCGAGGTGAGTCCGATGGCGCCGACGCCGGTGAGCGCGGCGACCCGCTCAGGCGTACCACCGAAGGCTCCCAGGGCCGCCGCGACGATGAACCACGGCTTGGAGTGATTCGCGAAGTCGGAGATCCTGCGCAGGGGAAGATCGAGCACCGGCGTGGAGAAGTCCGCCACCGCGCGGTACACCGCTCGATCGGCTCGACCCAACTCCCGCCGGACGGCGACGCGGGGTCGGTCGGTGGAGGGCACCCCGGTCAGGTCGGGAGCGCTCATCTGGTGTCCTTTCGGTGGCCGAAGGCCAGCTGGAACAAGGCGGTGATCGTGGACCGATCGGTCAGCCGCATCGGCTGGCCGCCCGGTGGAGCGGTAATCGCAGCGCGGGGAACACGGACGGTCAGCGCAGCCGGACGGACGACGAACCGCAGCGGCGGATCGAGAACCAGGGCTTCACCGTCCACCCCGACCTCCACCGGCCGAGTGGACCGAACCTCGATCGCCGGAGCGGTCCACTCCCGCCACCCGTGGAACTGGTCGACCCGCCCGGTCAGCTCGAGGGCGGTCAGAGCCTCGACATCGGCAGCTGTGGAGACCGACACCGACGCTGCGCCGAGTACACCGGCGTCGAGACGAGTTCTCCTGCCGCCACCTCGTAGATGGTGCAGGTCATAGGAGTTGTTCGAGATGAGCAGGAGCTGGCCCGCCACCACGTCCTCACCGGAGGGAAGCGTGCAGTGCAGGTCCGACGGCTGCGCGGTCGGACCGAGCAGATCGGGGAGCATCGAGGCCACGGTCTGGATCTTGGCATCGCGGTAGTCCGCGGACTGCACGACGGTCGCGTACACCCCCATGGCGGCGTTGTTCACGAAGACGCGTCCGTTGACCTCGGCCAGGTCGATCACCCGATCGATGCCGTCGTGGAAGGCAGCCAGCGAGCCGGGCACGTCCTCGCGGTCGATACCCAGGTCGAGAGCGAAGTGGTTCCGGGTTCCGGCCGGGACGACCACGAACGGGAGACCGTGTCTGCTCGCGACCGAGGCCACCAGCGCCTGCGAGCCATCCCCGCCGGCCATGCCGATCAGGTCGGCGCCGGCCGCGACCACCGACTCGGCCAGCTGCAGCAGGTCGTCACCGGGCAGCAGCACGACGGGTTCGATCCCGGCCTGCAGGCAGCGATCCGCGAGGGCGAACCGCTCGGCCTTGCCGCCCCCCGATCGCGGGTTGATCAACAACACCGGGTGCTTCGCCGATGCGGTGATGTGCGCGGGCGCGTCCGAGCCCTCGGTCCGCAGTGCGTAGCCGGCCGCGCCGACCGAAGCGGAAGCGAGCACGAGAGCGACCAGCAGCACCCCGATGCTCTCGCTGCTCACCATGACGACGACGAACGCGACCATCGCGATGACGGCGATCGCGGCGCCGATGGCTCTGGCCACCCCGCGGCGCGCCACGACGTACCAGGCTGCGAGGACGAACACCGAGATGGACGTGACCGTCGCCACCAGCACGGTCCAGCGCGACACGGCGGCGACCACCAGGAAGACGACGAGGGCCAGCCACGTGAGCAGGGCCAGGATCGCGGCGAGCCGCCGGGCGGGGGAGACCGGTGTGCCAGGTCGCACGGTCACTGCTCCGCCCCGCTGCGCTGCCACGTCGCGCCGGTCTGCCGGATGTACTCGGCCACGGCGGCGTCGACGGTGGGAAAGAAGTGGGCGGGGTCGATCGTCCGGGTGAGCTCGTAGCGCTCGATCTTCTCTCGGACCGGATCCTTCAGCTCGGCGAACACCAGGGAGGCGTCTCGCTCGTTCAGCCACGCGTCCAGCTCCTCGAGCATGTCGGCGGCGGTGGTGTCGACGTCGGTGACAGGCTCGGCCGCGATCAGGATCCAGCGCAGCTTGGAATGATCGGCCTGCAGCTTTCGGATCGCCTCTGAGAACATCCGCGCGTTGGCGAAGATCAAGGGTGCGTCGAAGCGGTAGATGACCAGACCCGGCAGCACCTCCGCATCGAGGTGCCGCGTCAGATCGTGCAGCCCGTCCTTCCCCGCAGTCTTGCCGAGCACGGCCTGGTGCGGCCACCAGGTCCGGCGGAACACGTTGAGGATCGACAGGGCCACCGCCACCACGATGCCGGGCAGGACACCGAGGAAGGCGACACCCACCAGGGCGGTGATCGACAGCCAGAACTCCGTACGTCGTTGCTGCCAGAGGCGACGGGTGCCGCCGATGTCGGCGAGAGAGAGTGCCGCCGCGATGACGATCGCGCCGAGCGTCGGTTGCGGCACGTACTGCATCAGGGAGGTCGCGAACACCAGGACGAAGGCGATGACGACCGCGCCGACCAGCCCGGTCACCTGTGACTTGGAGCCAGCCTGCTCGGCGACCGCGGTCCGCGAGCCGCTGGTGCTGACCGGAAAGCCCTGGAAGAAGCCGGCGGCGATGTTGGCCGCACCGATACCGATCATCTCCTGATCGCCTCGCACCTGCTCGCCCCGTCGGGCGGCGAACGCCGAGGCCGTCGACATGGTGTCGGCCAGGGCCACCACCGCGATGGCCAGCGCACCGATCGCGAGCGCCGGGATGTCGGACCACATCACCAGCGGCAGCGTGAACGGCGGGAACCCTTGTGGCAGCACACCGATCGTGTCCACGCCACGGTCGGTCAGGTCGAGGAAGTTGACGGTGAGAGCACTGATCACGACCACGATCAACACGCTCGGCAGCTTGGGTATCAACCTGTTCAACAGCAGGATGCCGACCAGCGAGGCGATGCCGACGACGGCCGCGGTGGAGTTGGCGGCGCCCTCGAGAACCCCCGTCACCGTGGCTCCGAGCTCGCGCAACAGGCCGTCGGCATCCACCGAGAACCCGAACAGCTTGGGTAGCTGGCTGACGAGGATGGTCAGCGCCAGACCGTTCATGTAGCCGATCTGCGTCGGCTTGGAGAGCAGATCGGCGATGAACCCGAACTTGGCCACACCGGCGACCACCATGACGACCCCGACGAAGATCGACAGCAGGGAGGCGAGAGCCACCGCCCTGGCCGGGTCGCCGTTGGCCAGCAGCAACGGAGCGGTGGTGGCCGCGATCATGGATCCGAGAGCGGAGTCGGGGCCGAGGACGAGGACTCGAGAAGGACCGAAGATCGCGTAGCCGATCAGGCACAGGATCGACGTGTACAAGCCGGTGACCGGCGGGAGGCCGGCCAGCTCGGCGTACGCCATCCCCTGCGGGACGAGGAGGGCCGAGAGCACCAGGCCGGCGACGAGGTCCTTGGCCAGCCACTCACGACGGTAGTTCGCCACCAACGCGATGCCGGGGACGAGCGAGTGCCACTGAGGTGCAGTGGCACCGACCCCATCGTTCGCGCTCACCGTGGTGAGTCTAGAGATCGGCCGCCCGCGAGGAATCCCCCAGGATGGGTGAAGCCGCCGCCCAGCCGACCTGACACCATGGCGGCGGTCGCCGGGAAGGGGAGAGCACGATCATGTACCTGCCCGCCCTGGCCCTGGTTCTGGGCGCCGTGTTCGTCTGGGCCCTCGTCTCGAACCGGGCACGATCCATCTCCGCCCCGATCTACTTCGTGGTGGTGGGGTTGCTGCTGGCCGAGGGCGTGGAGCTCCTGCACCTGGCTCCCGACCCGCACCTCACCAAGGTGTTGGCTGAGACCACCCTGGTCTGGGTGCTCTTCGCCGACGCGAGCCGGGTGCGGGTCTCCACGCTGCGACGTGACGCCGGTCGCTATGGGCGCCTGCTGGGCATCGGACTGCCGCTGACCATCGTCCTCGGCGCAGTGGCCGGGATGGCCCTGCTCGGCTTGAGCCCGTGGTACGCCGTGCTGCTGGGTGCCGCGTTGGCGCCGACCGACGCCGCCCTGGGGGCGACGGTGATGACGGATGAGCGCGTTCGCTATCGGATCCGGCAGACGCTGAACGTCGAGAGCGGTCTGAACGACGGGATCGCCACGCCCGTGGTCACCGTGGCGATCGCCGTGATCGTCCTGCAGGCCGGCTCCACCACCGACTTCGGACTGGCCGCTGCGCTGCTGGGCCTGCCGATCGGGGTTGTGGTCGGGCTGGCGATCGGGATCGCCGGCGGAACCTCGCTCCGCATCGCGCACAAGCGAGGGTGGAGCTCGGAGGCGATCGCGGGTCCCGCCGTCCTGGCACTGGCTCTGCTGGCGTTCGTGATCGCGACGCTGCTGCTGGCCAACGGTTACGTCGCCGCGTTCGTGGCCGGCATGGCGTTCGGAGCGAGCGCCGGTCGCGGTGGCACGGCCGAGGTGTACTACGTCGAACAGACCTGTGGGCTGGCGTCGATGCTGTGTTGGATGCTGTTCGGCGCACTGGCGGTGCCCACTCTCGCCGCCGACTGGAGCTGGAGCATCCTCGTGTACGCGGTGGTCAGTCTCACGGTCGTGCGGATGGTGCCAGTGGCGCTCTCGCTGCTCGGTTCCCGTGTCGACTGGCGCTCGGTGATCTTCATCGGCTGGTTCGGGCCGCGAGGCCTCGCCTCGGTCGTGTTCGCCCTGATCGCCGTCGAGGATCTGCACGGCGTCCCGGGAGCCGTCGACGACGTGGTGGCCACGATCGGTCTGTCGGTCCTGCTGAGCGTGCTCCTGCACGGGCTGACGGCCCGGCCGCTGGTGGCGTGGCTGGCTGCCGCGTCGCAACCCGCCGAGACGGGTCCGAGCACGCCACCGGACGTGCAGGTCCGCCACCTGATCGAGCCGCCACGACCGAAGGACGCGATCCCTCGGCCCGGGAGCTGAAGAGGTTCACCCGATCAGGGTGAATCGCTACTCTGCTTGTCTCCTTAGGATTTCAGACACCCGGAGATCGAGAGGCATCATCATGTCAGCAGCCAGGCACGAGCTCGCCGCCCCCATGACGCACGGCGTCACCGTCTTCGCGGGGATCATGTTGATCCTCGGAGGAGCTTTCGAGGCCCTGCAGGCGATCGCGGCGATCGTCAACGACAAGTACCTCGTCGTCCTCCCGAACTACGTGTACGCCTTCGACCTGACGGTCTGGGGTTGGATCCACCTGCTGATCGGTCTCGCCCTGGTGGCGATCGGCATCAGTCTGCTGATGGGTCAGGGCTGGGCCACGATGGCCGGCATCGTGGTGGCCGCCGTGGCGGCACTGATCAACTTCACCTGGCTCCCGTACTCCCCCCTGTGGGCGATCGTGCTCATCGCGGTCGACGTCCTCGTCATTTGGGCGCTGATCTCCAGCCGGCAGCAGGCGAAGTCCAGCTGAACGACCCCCGTCGTCGGACGTCGGCGCATTCGTTCACCACCCCAACTCGTGGAAGGAGCTGGTCGGGATGACGACCGGGGCGACTCAGAGTCCGGCGGTGGGTCTGGTGGACCATCCCTACTGCGCGACACCCGACGCGGTGGTCGAGGAGCTCGGGTCTGACCGAGAACGAGGGCTCCGGCAGGCCGAGGTCGATCGCCGCCTGACGGAGTACGGCAGGAACGAGATCGCTGCCGAGAAGCCGCCGTCGGTGGTGGCGGTCGCTCTCGCCCAGGTGCGGGATCCGATGAACCTGATGCTGATCGTGGTCACGGTGGTCAGCATCGCGATCGGCGAGGTGTCGACCGGTGTGATCGTCGGTCTGCTGATCGTGCTGAACGTGGTGCTCGGTTCGCGGCAGGAGCTCAAGGCCCGGGCCAGTGTCGATGCCCTGGCCAAGCTGCAGGTGCCTCAGGCCCGGGTCGTGCGTGACGGTGAGGTCCGGTTGATCGCCGCGACCGACATCGTTCCCGGGGATGTGATCGCCGTCGAGTCGGGTGACATCGTGCCCGCGGACGGTCGGGTCCTGACGTCGGCCACGCTGGAGACGCAGGAGGCCGCGTTGACCGGCGAGAGCGCCCCGATCCCCAAGGATGCGCGGGTGCTCGGGTCCAGCGAGGTCGGGCTGGGTGATCAGACGAACATGCTGTTCCAGAACACGTCGGTGACCCGTGGCACCGGGGCGATGATCGTCACGGCGACCGGCATGCAGACGCAGATGGGTCAGATCGCGACGATGCTGACGAAGGTCTCCCGGACCAGGTCGCCGCTCCAGAAGGAGCTGGACACCCTGACCAAGGTCCTCGGTCTGATCGCCTGGGGTGCCGTGGCGGTGATCATCGTCGTCGGTCTGCTGCGGGGCGTCCCGGTGCAGGACCTGCTGCTGCTGGGCACCGCCATGGCGATCTCGGCGATGCCGACCGGGCTGCCCGCCTTCGTCTCCGGCCTGCTGTCGATGGGGGCCAAGCAGCTGGCCGAGGCGAAGGCGGTCGTCAAGAACCTGACCGACGTGGAGACACTGGGGGCCACGAGTGCGATCAACACCGACAAGACCGGGACACTCACGCTGAACGAGATGATGGTCTCGACCCTGTACGCCGGTGGAAGCTGGTTCTCCGTGCCGGGCGAGGGCTACCGCAAGACCGGGAGCATCACCGGGGTCGCCGGCCAGCCGGTGCCCGATTTCACCCGGCTGGGACTCGGTCTGGCCCTCGACACCGACGCGGTGGTGGGTGACGACGGCAGCGTCATCGGTGATCCCACCGAGGCGGCCCTGGTCGTGCTCGCGGCCAAGATCGGCGTCGACGTGGCCGAGACCCGACGCGCCTACCCGCGGCTTGCCGAGGTGCCGTTCGACTCTGACTACAAGTTCATGGCCACCTTCCATCGGATCACCCTCGACGGGTCGGAACACGTCGTCGCGCTGGTCAAGGGTGCACCCGATGTCGTCCTTGCTCGGTGCTCCATGGTCGGCGGCCCGCTGAGCGGATCGCAGGTGCCGATCGAGCAGGTCCGCAGCGACCTCGAGGCAGCGAACGAGCGGATGGGTCGCGACGGACTGCGGGTGCTCGCGTTCGCACTCAGGCTCATCGACGCCGACTCCGTGGAGACCATGGAGAACGACCCGATGTCGCTCATCGGAGATCTCGCGTTCGTGGCGATGGCCGGCATCATCGACCCCCTGCGCGCCGAGGCGAAGAGCGCAGTGACCACCGCGTTGGCCGCCGGGATCGACGTACGGATGATCACCGGTGACCACGCGGTCACCGCGCAGGCCATCGGAGCCTCCCTGGGCTTGGGACCCGGCGCCATCAGCGGCGCCGAGCTGCGCAGGCTGTCCGACGACGAGCTCCGGGAGCTGCTGCCCGGGTTGCACGTGTTCGGCCGGGTCTCGCCCGAGGACAAGCTCCGACTGGCACGGACCATGCAGGAGGGCGGCCTGATCGTCGCCATGACCGGCGACGCCGTCAACGACGCGGCGGCGCTGAAGCAGGCGGACATCGGGGTCGCGATGGGCAGCGGGAGCGAGGTCACCAAGCAGGCCGCTCGGATGATCTTGACCGACGACAACTTCGGCACCCTGGTGCACGCCGTGGCGATCGGGCGGCGGGTCTACGACAAGATCGTCTCCTACGTGCGCTACCAGATGACCCAGCTGCTCGCACTGATCTTCCTCTTCCTGTCCGCGACCGTGCTGAACATCAACGAGGGGGTGGCGCTGACACCGCCCATGGTGCTCTACCTGCTCTTCTTCGCCACGGCCGTCGGCGTCGCCATCATCGCCGTCGACCCGGG
>Ga0190275_10004303_pt1 | contig 10241 bp, 8 predicted proteins | sample Popmic550T_FD_133745 | JGI IMG/M metagenome (GOLD analysis project Ga0190275, IMG submission 133745) | Populus adjacent soil microbial communities from riparian zone of Yellowstone River, Montana, USA - 550 T | ecosystem: Environmental > Terrestrial > Soil > Riparian zone > Trees stand | place...
CGCCCGACGCCACGGCGGCCGCCCCACGGCTGGCCGCGAAGGCCGCCCGGGTCGCGGTGGCGCCACCGTTCGCCGTGACCCGGCTGTGGCTGGACCGCGACGTCGCGCCGGAGCGCCCGACGTTCAGCGCGGTCAGCCGCGAGCCGACGCTGGACTCGATCACCGTGTACTCGCGCCTGGAGCGGCCGTCCGCGCAGTGGGCAGCGCGGATCGGCGGATCGGTCGTCGAGTTGCACTCCTACGCCTGCACCGCGCCCGACGTCGAGACGGCGACGGCGCGGATGCGCGCCGAACTGGCCGCGCTGTGGCCGGAGACCGCCGGCGCGCAGGTCGTCCACCACCAGCAGCGTATGGAGGCCACGGCACCCACGTTCCCGCCGGGCGGCGCCGGCAGCCGCCCGCTGCCGTCCGGGGAGGCGCGGGGGATCCGGGTGGCCGGCGACTACGTCGAGACGCCGTTCCTGACCGGGCTGATGGAGCGCGCCGCGGCGTCGGGGGTGCTGGCGGCGAACGACGTGCTCGCCGAGGTCGGCGTGGGCCCCGAGCCGATCCGCGGAGTCCCGCAGCGCGGCCTGCTGGCGGGCCTCCTGCGGGAGCGCCCCCGCCCCTGACCCCAGCGACTCCTGCGTTCGCGCACGCGAGTCCTGCGTTGCGGTACGCAAGTTCGGCGCTCGTGTTCGCCGCACGATCAACCTGCCGTGGTCGCGAGGCCCGGCAGGCTCCGCACCAACCGGTCCAGCGGCGGCCGCAACCATGCCGCCAGGTGTCCGGGGTCGTCCGGGCCGCGCGTCAGCGCGGTGTAAACGAGCCCGTCGAGCACCGCCGCCACCTCCGCGGCGGCAGCAGCCGGATCGGACGCCCCCGCCCGGTGCAACAGTGCCGCTCCGCGCTGCCGGATCACGTCGCCGCCGCGGACGAGCTCCGCCCGCAGTGCGGGGTCGCGGATGGCGGCGAGGCTGAGTTCGTAGCGGGCGAGGGTCCGACGGCGCTCGACGGTCGCCATGCGTACCCCGATGCCGGTCAGCGCGTCGACCAGATCGGTCACGCCCCCGGGCACCGCGGCTTCCGCGGTCGGCACGTCGTGCTCGAGGTCGCGCTCCAGCAGCCGCCGGACGCATCCGGCGACGAGGGCAGCCCGGCTTCGGAAGTAGTACGACGTACTACCGGCGGGCAGGCCGGCGGCGGTGTCGACCGCCCTGTGGGTCAGCCCGCGCATGCCCTGGTCGGCGAGCACCGCGAGGGCGCCGTCGAGGATCTCGGTCCGGCGCATTCCACTCCTCTACTTCTGTAGAGGATACGTGATAGCTTGCCTCTACAGAAGTAGAGGGTAGGGGGGCGACATGGACGTCGTGGTGGTGGGAGCCGGGTTGGGCGGGCTCGCGGCGGCGGTGGCCCTGCACCGGGCCGGGCACGCGGTCACCGTGCTCGAGCGCGGCGCGGAGCTGCGGGAAACCGGTGCCGGCATCGGGCTCATGCCCAACGGTGTCCGGGCACTGGACGCCCTCGGGCTCGGCGACCCGGTGCGCGGGCGCGCCACACCGCTGCCGGCGGGCGGGGGCCTGCGCGACCGCCACGGCCGGGCGCTTCTCGCCGTCGACCAGGCGGCGATCGAGGCCCGCGCCGGGGCGCCGCTCGTCGTGGTGGACCGCACCTGGCTGCACCGGCTTCTCGCCGCCGCACTCCCCGCGGGGGCCGTGCGCACCGGCACGCCGGTCGAGTCGGTGCACGACGACGGCAGGCGCGTCCGCCTCACCGTCGGCGCACCGCCCGGCCGGCACGTGCACGTGGGATCTCCGGCCGGTCCACAGCGAACGGAACACCAGTCGGCCGCGCCACCGAATCACGTCCCACTCACCGAGGTGCCGCCCGCGCCCGGCCCGCAAGCGGAACACCAGGAGGCCGCGCACCCCACGGACGTCCCGCTCGCGGACGTCGAGGCCGACCTGGTCGTGGTCGCCGACGGTGCCGGCAGCCGGCTGCGCGCCCACCTCTTCCCCGGCCACCCCGGGCTGGAGGGGTCCGGGGAGTGCGCGGCCCGGGCTCTCGCCCCCGCCGGACTCGCCGTCGAGCCGGTGCCGGGCGAGCTGCTCGACCACCGCACGGGCGAGCGGTTCGGCTGCATGCTGATGGCCGACGGCCGGACCTACTGGTACGCCACCTGGGCCATCGCCGACGCCGTTCCCGCCGATCCGGCCGCGCGGCTGGCCGCGTTGCAGATCCGCCACGCCGACTGGCACCCCACCGTCGGCACGCTGCTGGCCGCCACCGACCCGGCGGCGGTGCACGTCACCGAGACGGTCCGGCTCGTCGAACCGCTACCCGCCCTCGCCGTCGGGCGGACCGCCCTGCTCGGCGACGCCGCCCACGCGATGACCCCCGACCTCGGGCAGGGCGGCTGCCAGGCCTTCGAGGACGCCGCAGCGCTCGGCGCGCTGGTCGACGGCGGCGGCCCCACGGACGTCGTCCCGGCGCTGGCCCGCTACGACGCGCTGCGCCGTCCGCGCACGACGGCGTTGCAGCGGCAGGCTCGGCAGATGAATCGCATGCTGCGCCTGCGCGGACCGGCCGGACGTCTGCGCGACACGATCCTGCGGGCGGTCCCCGGCGCGCTCGCGGCACCGGCGCTGGCCCGGCAGTTCGCCTTCGACCCGCCCCGCCGCGGGTGACGGCGCCCGCCTCCGCCGGGACGGCCGGCAGCACGAACGCCGAACTCGCGTACGCGGACGCAGGACTCGCGGTCAGGACGGGCGGGGGCGGCGTTCGCGGGCCAGGAGGATCACCGCGCCCACCGACTGCACCACCAGCCAGGCCAGCGCCACACCCGTGATCCCCAGCACCGGCATCAGCAGCCACGCCGCGACCAGCACCGCCACCGCCAGCGAACCGGGCACCAGCACCAGCACCCGCATCCGCTGCTGTACGCGCGCCTGCGCCACCGTCGCGGCCGTCACGACCTGCGGGATCGCCGACAGCGCCGCCAGCGCCAGCGCCCAGGCGCCCTCCTGCGCGTAGTGCTCGCCGAACAGCCACAGCACCGGGTACGCGCCCACCGACAGCACCGCCGCCGCCGGCACGACCAGCGCGAGCGACCGGCGGACCATCACGCGCCGGGCCGCGGCCGCCTGCGCCGGGTCGCCCGCCGTGTGGGCGATCATCGACTGGCCCATCCCGGATGGGATCAGGTAGAGCGAGACCGCGATCGTCCACACGATCCCGTAGACCGCGGCGTCCTCGGCGCCCAGGCGGGCCAGCACCAGGGCCGGCAGCCCGTTCATCGCGACCTGCCACAGCGTCGCCCCGGCGTAGTCGCTGCGCACGAACCGCGCGATCGCCCGGGGCCGCACCGGCTCGAACGGCTCCCGCGTCGCGGCCTGCGGGATCGCGCGCAGCAGCAGCCAGACGTTCACCGCCACCACGATCAGGACCGTCGCCACCACCCACGACACGGCGATCCCGAACACGTACGACAACCCGACGGCCGCCGCGAGCAGGCCCAGCTTCAGCAGCGCGAAGACGAGGTTCTCCACCGGCACGACCGTGGCCCGCTTGAGCGCGGTGAGCAGGTAGTCCTGCATCGTGAAGATCGCCCACACGGGCGTGGCGACGGCGAAGAACACCAGCAGCGGGACGTACCCGACCGCGTCGACCATCTCCGGCGCCCACCGGGGGGCGCCCGCCGCATAGCCCAGCCCGACCAGCGCGGCCACCACCGCCGCGACCGTGTAGCAGGCGAGCATCAGCCGCCGGGTGTGCCGCCCCGCCACGGGCCCGAACCGCAGCAGCGCCTGGGTCAGGTTGAGGTGCGCGATGCCGCCCAGCAGAGCCATTGTCGAGAGCGCCACGGAGTTCACACCGACGGTCGCCGGGGCGAACAGCCGCGCCGCGACCACCCAGTACAGGAGCCCGACCGCCGAGGTCAGCGCGGAGCTGAGCACCAGCGCGAGGCCGTCGCGGTGCACCGGGTTGATCCTCGACAGGGACCGCCACGCCGACCGGCCGCTCCGGCCCGCGGGCGGCACCATCTTCTCGTCCACCCGCACTCCGCCAGACTATCCCGGACGGAGCGTGCGCCCGCCCCGGCCCGGTGGCAGCATCGGCCCATGCCCGAGACTTCCGCTGGTCCCGACCGTGAGCAGGCCGTCCTCGACGCCGTCCCGACCGGCTTGTTCATCGGCGGCTCCTGGCGGCCGGCGGCCTCGGGGGCGACGCTGGCCGTCGACGACCCCGCCACGGGCAAGACGCTCGTCGAGGTGGCGAACGGGGCGCCGGAGGATGGGCGGGCCGCGCTCGACGCCGCCGTGGCCGCCCAGCCGGGCTTCGCGGCGATGCCCCCGCGTGAACGCGGGGAGATCCTGCGCCGCGCGTACGAGCTGATCACGTCGCGGGTCGACGACCTCGCCCTGCTCATGACGATGGAGATGGGCAAGCCGCTCGCCGAGTCGAAGGGCGAGATCGCCTACGCGGCGGAGTTCTTCCGGTGGTTCGCCGAGGAGGCCGTGCGCATCGACGGCCAGTACACGGTGGCCCCGAACGGCTCGAGCCGGTTCCTGGTCATGCGCCAGCCCGTCGGCGTGTGCCTGCTGGTCACCCCGTGGAACTTCCCCATGGCCATGGGCACCCGCAAGATCGGCCCGGCGGTCGCCGCCGGCTGCCCGATGGTGATCAAGCCGGCCCAGCAGACGCCGCTGTCGATGCTGGCCCTCGCGGCGATCCTCGCCGAGGCCGGCCTGCCCGACGGGGTGCTCAACGTCGTGACGACCGGCAGCGCCGGCAAGGTCATGGAGCCGCTGATCCGCGACGGGCGGGCCCGCAAGCTGTCGTTCACCGGATCGACCGAGGTCGGCCGCGCGCTGCTCGAGCAGGCCGCGGACAAGGTGCTGCGGACGTCGATGGAGCTCGGCGGGAACGCACCGTTCCTGGTGTTCGCCGACGCCGACCTCGACGCCGCCGTCGAGGGCGCGATGACGGCCAAGATGCGCAACATGGGCGAGGCCTGCACGGCCGCCAACCGCTTCCTCGTCCACCGCTCGGTGGCCGGCGCCTTCGCCGACAAGCTCGCCGAGCGGATGGCCGCGCTGCGGGTGGGCCGCGGCACCGACGACGGCGTCCAGGTGGGTCCGCTGATCGACGCCAAGGGCCGGGAGAAGGTCGTGGAGCTCGTCGGCGACGCCGTCGGGCGCGGCGCGACCGTCCGGGTCGGCGGCGAGCCCGTCGACGGGCCCGGCTGGTTCTACCGGCCCACCGTCCTGACCGACGTGCCGCTGGAGGCCCGGCTGACCAAGGAGGAGATCTTCGGGCCGGTGGCGCCGATCAGCGTGTTCGACACCGACGACGAGGCGGTCGCCGCGGCCAACGACACCGAGTTCGGCCTGGTCAGCTACCTGTTCACGGAGAACCTGAACCGGGCGCTGCGGGTGAGCGAGGCCCTGGAGTCCGGCATGGTCGGGCTCAACACCGGTCTCGTCAGCAACCCCGCTGCGCCGTTCGGGGGCATCAAGCAGTCGGGGCTGGGCCGCGAGGGCGGCGCGGTCGGCATCGACGAGTACCTCGAGACGAAGTACGTCGCCGTCGGCCTGAAAGCCCTCTGAATACCCTCTGAAGGGCCGGGTCAGGGCCCCGCGGCCGGACGGGCCGGTGGGGCCGACGCCGGCGCCGACGGCGGCGCCGTGACCGGAGCCGACGCGGGCACCGAGGGCGGAGCCGTCTGCGGTGCGGGCTCGGCCGGGGCGGGCGTCGCCGGGGCCGTCGTGGCGTCGGCCGCGTTCTCGGCGTCTTCGAGCGCCTGCGCCACCTCCGGGTGCAGCACGAGGTAGACCAGCCGGGCCCCACCGTTCGCCGCGACGAGCCCCACCACGAGCGCCACCGCCACGCCGCAGGCGCCGGTGAGCACCTTCACCTTCACCGGGGTGCGGCCCAGCGTCGCGTGCCCGGTCTCCACCACCCAGGCCCGCGCGCCCAGAAGCACCAGCAGCAGCCCGAACGACGCCCACACCCACCCGTCGGCGGTCATGCGCCACCCACCGGATCAGTTGCCACCGGGTGCCCCCGGAGGCGGCGCGCTGACCACCGTCGGCGTCGTCTTCACCAGCACCGCGTTGAACCCGTTCTGGTAGCGGACGCGGTACTCCCCCGACGCGACCAGCTCGTCGACGACCTGGCGCGACCAGCCCGGCTCGCGGTTGTCGAGCACGACGCCCTTCTTCTCGGTGGAGGTGTAGATCAGCAGGACGTCCGGCTCGTCGTCGAGGATGCAGCGGGTGTAGTCCGATGCGGTCTTCTTGTTCCGCTCCTTGCAGGACTCCACGTCGTCGCCCTCGCGCTCGTAGGTGCCGACGCCCTGCATCGCATACGGGCCTGTGTTGTCCAACGGGACGATCTTGCTGCCCGGCGGGGTCTCGGCGAACGCCGCCCGGGTCATCGTGATGTCCTCGGGCGTGACGACCATGTAGGCCTCGTTGCCGCCGCGGATGAGCACCAGCACCGGGAACAGCAGCAGCATCCCGACGGCCAGCAGCTTCTCCCGCCCCCGGTTGGAGCGCGCGAAGGCGCGCAGCGCGTCCGCGCCGAGGATCGCAAGCACCGGCAGCCCGTAGAGCACGATGCGCAGGAACAGCTCGCCGCCGTAGCTCTGCACCGCCGCGAACGCCATCGGCACCGCCGCAAGGAAGATCGGCACGAGGTCGCGGCGGCGCCGCCAGTACACCCAGGCGCCGGCGATCGCGAGCAGCCACGTCAATCCGGGCACCGCGATCCGCAGCAGCTTCACGCCGATCTGCCCGAGGTCGCCGGCCAGCCGGGCCGCGATGCCCTCCTCAAGGGCGTTGCCGTCGTCGCCGCTGCCGAGCAGGAGCCCGATCTGGCTCGTCCAGAAGTCGCGGGCGCCGATGATGATGTACACCACGACGGCGAGGATCGCGACGAGCACGAGCCCCCGGCCGCGGAAACGGCCGACCACGGCCAAGAGCGTCAGCTGGCCGATGATCGCGAACGGGGTGAGCTGGTGCTCCGGGGCCAGCGCGAGCAGGCACAGCGCCGCACAGAAGTAGATGAGCAGCAGCTGGCGGGGCGGCAGCGTCGGCCGGTTCGGCGGCGTCATCGCCGCGACGATCCAGCGGCGCAGCAGCGGCAGCCGCGGGGCGTCGGAGTGCGGCGGCGGCCAGCCCGGCACCCCTGCCGCGTCCGTCCGGCGGGTCGCCAGCGGTCCGAGCGCGAAGGTCAGCACCGTCAGCAGCAGGACGATGCCGACCGCCTGTGGCGAGAAGTAGTCCTGCTCGATCCAGTTCAGCCCGACGAACAGCCACGCCGCGACCCAGGGTGCACGGGTGCCGCCGAGCATCGACCGGGCCAGCGCGTACACCCCGGTGGCCCACACGAGGACCACCACCGGCGGGAACCAGCGCAGCACCACGTCGAGGTCGGCCGCGCCCGACGCGTCGCGGAACCACGCCCATTGGGCGAAGAACGCGGGCCAGAAGAAGCGGGCGTCGATGCCGGGCGGGGGAACGCCGTCGCCGGCGACCGCGTCGACGAACCCGGCGATGACGTAAGACGTGGTGAACCGGGCCACCGGCTCCACGATCGACGGCAGGCCGGTGCTGCACAGCACGAGCACCCCGGTCGCCGTCGCGAGCATCGGAACCCGGGGGCGCGGAGACCACAGCTCGACGACGCACGCGCCCACAGCGCACGCCAGCGCCGCCCACGCCGCCGGGCCGAGCACCTTGGCCAGGCCCCAGCCGTCGAGCGCATCGAGATCGGTGGTGGCCGCCGCGACCGGCAGCAGGGCGATCGCCAGCAGGGCGAGCACGGGTGAGTACCAGCGCCACCGGCGCGGGACGGGCGGAGCCGGTGGCGGTGCGGGCGGGCCGGGGCGCGGCGAGCCGGGCGTGGGTGGGGCACCGGCGGGCGCCGCGCCGGGGCGCAGCGCCGGCATCACCACGGTCGCCGGCTCCGCGTAGCGGGCCACCGGCAGCTTCTCGCCCGCCGCCTGCTCCCCCGTTGCTTGCTGCCCCGGGAGGTGCGGGGCGGGCGGGCCGATCACCGCGGTCTCCGCCTCACGCGGCGGCCTCGGGGTCGGGCTCGGGGTCGGGCTCGGGGTCGGCGCGGGCCCCCCGGCACGGGCGCCCGCGCCGCCGGGGGGATGCTCCCCCGGCTGACGGGTGCCCGTCGTCGTCACGGCTGCTCCTCCGGTCGGGTGCGGCTCCACGTCGGGAACGGCACGAGAACGGCCACACAGCACGCTACCTGGACGAGCGCGTAGCCCGCCGCGACGGGCAGGAGGACGGTGCCCGCGACCGCGGACGGCACCCCGGACAGGCCCGTCGTCGCGACGGCCGCCACGGCGATGCTGATCACGAGCAGCGTCGGCACGGTGGTGTAGAGGTGCAGCCGGGCGGACGACCAGGCCCGCCCGGCGGCCTCGAGCGCACCCAGCTCGTGCACCACGACCAGCCGGAACGCCGCGCCGAGCAGCAGGACCCGCAGCACGTCCGCGGCGGCGGCGTAGTCCGGGCCGAACACCCCGAGCAGGGGCCCCGCGCACGCCGCGACGACCGCCATCGCCGGCCCGACGCTCAGCAACAGCCGCCGCCGGCTCGTACCGCCCGCCCGGCCGAGCACCCACACCGCGGCGAGGTCGACGGCCGTGACCACCTGCCAGGCGACGAAGAACACCATGCCCGGCCCCGGTCCCAGGCCCAGCACGACCGCGAGCGGCGCCACCTGGTGCAGCAGGGTGGCCCCGAGGCGCGCCACGGCCATGGGGCCGAGCACCTGGGGCGGGGCGGCGGTCTCGACGCGACGTCCGCGCCGCCGGGCGAGCACGGCGACCGCGGCCGATCCGGGCAGCGCCCACAACAGCACCGGCGTCAGCCATGCGGCGGCCAGCCAGCCGGCCCCTGCTCCCCCTGTGTCCGCGACAGCGGCGCCCAGAAGTGCCCCCGCGGCGGCGATCAGCGCGATCCGGCCCGCGACGAGCACCGCGATGTGTGCGGTCGCCCACCACGGGCGATCCAGGGCGACGACCACGCCGTCGAACACCGCACCCGCGGCCCACGCGGCCGTCGCCGCGGCGACGAGCAGCACACCCGGCCACGGCGATCCCCAGGCCGACCCGGCCGGTTCCGGCAGCAGCGCGGTCAGCGTCGCCGCGGGACCGGGTACGAACACGGCGAGCGCGCCGCCCACGGCGGCGCCGAGCGCGACGGCCGTGGCCAGGCTGCGCACCACGACCCGGCCGACCCGCCGGCCCGCGGCCGGCAGCCGCGCAACCAGGGCCGCGCCGCGGTCCGGCCGGGCCACGCAGGCCGCGACGGCGACGACGGCGACGACCGCGACCGCGGCGCCGAGCCGGTCCGGCGGCAGGGTCCGGGCCGCGAGCAGCCAGGCCGCGAAGCTGCCCGCGGCACCCAGCGCGGAGGCGGCGGCCAGCACCCGGCCGTCGCCGAGGGCGCCGCCGCCCGCAGGGGTGACCGACCGCAGCCGCGGCACCGTGGCGGCGACCGGGTCGCCGGCGAGATCCAGTCCGGGCACGGCCGGCATGACGCGGGTGGGGTCGATCGTCACCGTCGGCGGGTCCGCGCAGGGGTCGGGCCGGTCGGCCCGCCCGGTCGCCGAGGTGTCGCGCCGCGAGACCGGCGCCCGCGGCACCCGCACCGTCGGGTCGGAGGAAGTCTGCGCCGGGGTCTGCGCCGCGCTCACAGTGCGACCACGGCGTGGCGCAGCAGGAACGGCACGCTCAGCACGGTGGTCACGTACAGCGCCCCCGCGGGCGCCCAAACCCCGATCATCACCATCACCTGCCCGATCAGCAGCGTGGTCGCCACCCCGACGCCGACGGTGAGCAGCCACACGTGCGCCGCGGGCGCGCGCCGCAGGAACCCGGCCGCCGCCCAGCCCGGGCCCAGCAGCAGGAACGCCAGGGTGACGACCAGCCGGATCTGGCCCGCCACGCCGCCGGTCACCTGCAGCAGTGACAGCGCGCACGCCACCAGCCCCACGATGACCAGCAGGATGGCGACCGTGCGCCGCGCCACGCGGGCCCGGGTCAGCTCCGCCGAGGAGGGCATGGTCACCGGCAAGCTCCGTTCGTCACCGGTGTCGTCACCGGGGGATTCGTCACCGGAGAAGCCGCACCGGTACCGGTCAGGACGACTCCTCCTCCAAGGCGTAACGAACGCCGGAGCGATCACGGTTCGCCGGGGTGCCCGCCGCGGTGCCCGAGCGCTCGTGCGGCCGACCCG
>Ga0190275_10004304_pt1 | contig 10239 bp, 4 predicted proteins | sample Popmic550T_FD_133745 | JGI IMG/M metagenome (GOLD analysis project Ga0190275, IMG submission 133745) | Populus adjacent soil microbial communities from riparian zone of Yellowstone River, Montana, USA - 550 T | ecosystem: Environmental > Terrestrial > Soil > Riparian zone > Trees stand | place...
CGAGCAACACAAGGGACAGCGCTCCGGCCTTCCAGAGAATCCTCTGCCACGGCCAGCATGTGTCACCCCTTCATGCGAGGAGGTGATCAGGTTAGAGGGCCGCCACGGAGAAGAGGAGGATCCGCCGGGTGGTGCCCGTGCTTCACCTCCAGCCCCCTGCGGGGGCAGCCTCGCGCCCGACGCTGACGCCTGTCCGCGGTGAGCATCCAGGCAAGCTAAACGCGCCAACCATCGGACGCGCGGCTCGTGGTGCGCGCTGGGGTTCGTGGTGTGCGTCCAGACCGGACGGGCGCCGCTCGGAGCTTCTGGGAACGCCTACGGAGCCGTCCCGCTGTTCTTGGCGAACCTGAACACCATGATGGAGCCTGGATTGGCGAGCACGTCGGTGGCACCGCCATTGGCGTCCCGGGTGAATCCGGCGGAATCCGTAGCGATGTAGAAGGTCCGGTTGTCGGGGCCGATCGCGAGGTCGCGGTAGCGGTTCACGGTGTCGAAGAGCTGGTCCGTGTCCCGGACGCCCTGACCGTCGCCGCTCAGCTTGAAGCGGTACAGCGCGCCGTTCTTGAGCGACGTGACCAACAAGGATCCACCCCAACCCGGAATCGCCCCGTCCTGTGGATAGTAGTCCACGCTCGACGGCGCAATGGAGGGCCGACAGATGAAGAACGTCTCACCACAGGTCTCGTCCTCGAAATCGTAACCGTTCGGCACGGTGTACAGGGTCATGATCGGCTCGACGAAGGCCTCCGTGTAGTCGGTCTCTTCGGCGCGGGGAACGCCCGCCGGGACACTCGCCGGGTCGGTCAGGTTCGTCCAGGTCAGCTCCTGGCAGTTGAGCGCCGCGGACCAGTTGACGTACGCATACGCCTGATTATCGCGGTACCCCGCGACGTGCGGCCACCCATAGTTGCCGCCGGCCCGGATGATGTTCATCTCGTCATCGGCGTTAGCGGCGTGCTCGGCTTGGTAGAGCGTGCCGTCCCGCCCGAACACAATGCCCTGGGGATTGCGGTGGCCGTAGGTGTAGATGTGGCTCCGCACTCCGTTGAACATCGGATTGTCCACCGGAATCCCGCCGTCCAGCTCCATCCGCAGAATCTTTCCCTTGTAGGCAGACCCGTCTGCGTTCTGGACCTCGCTGCCGGTCGGAAGCCTCTGCGCTTCGATGGGCTTGCAGAAGTTGGCGAACTGGTTCGCGCCTTGCTCACCCAGGGAATAGAAGAGTTTCCCGTCCGGACCGATCTTCAGGCGGCCACCGTTGTGGTCATTGCCAGCTGGGATCCCCGAAATGAGCTCACTGGGCTCGCTCAGCGTTTCAGCGTCGGGTTGGTAGGTGAAGCGCACAACCTTCGCGCGGGGATTGTCCTGTTCATCGCCATCCCCCGGAGTGCCGTCGTAAGTGTAGGCGACGTACACGTAGTCGTTCCCGGAGCCGGCGAGCAGCTCTGGGTGAAGCGCCATCCCGAGCAAGCCCTGGTGCTGCATGTCGACCAGGACTTCGCCGATGGTGACGGCCACTCGCTTTGTCCCGGATTCAGGGTCTATCCGCGTGACCCTCCGTCCGGCCCGCTCCGTCACCCAGAGCATGTCGTCCGGTCCCCAGGTCACCTCCCACGGACCTTCGAGCCCGCTGACCAGCACTCGAGCTGGCAACTCCGGATCCGATGGCTGCTGGTCTTCAGCACTCCCGGTCGGTTGTGGTTTGGCTGGTGCAGTTGGACCGCAAGCGATCAGCGAAGACAGAGCCAAGATCAGAACCGTTCTCATCGTGGTGACTCCTCTGCGGAGGGAGGATGCAATCCCACTCGCTGCCCGCGCCGCGATTCATCGGGCCTCGCTGAGTCAAGCTGGGGCTTGCCGCGCGTGGCAGCTAGCGTCCTGCCGTCAGCGCCCCATGGCGGCCAGCGAACACTCACCGCGCTGAATCATTCGGTGCCGGACGGCGTCTGGGGGCCGGAGAATGCCCTCGAAGCGGAATTGAAGCGCACTGCTCGTCGAACGGCAACAGGGCAGCTCCTGCACCTTCGCGCGCCAGGCGAATGCCAGCGTGAGCGCGAACATCCAGCCGCCTGCTGAAAAGCAAGGAGCCGGGGGCGTGCACGCGTGGGGTTCGAGCGGATGAGAGGCGCGGCGGCCTGGGCGGTGAACGCCGTCGCGGACTACCTGCCCAACCTCGTCTACATCGCGCTCGCGGTGCTCGCGACCCGCTGGGTCCTGCGCCTCCTGCGGCTGCTCGGGCGCGAGGTGGGGGCGGGGCGGGTGAGCGTGCCGAAGTTCTTCCCGGACTGGGCGGAGCCCACCTACAAAATCGCGCGCGTGCTCGTGCTCGCGCTCAGTCTCGTCATCATCTACCCGTACCTGCCGGGCTCGAGCTCCCCCGCCTTCCAGGGCGTCTCCGTCTTCCTCGGGGTGCTCGTCTCGCTGGGGTCCACCTCGGCCATCGCCAACATGGTCGCGGGACTGGTCATCACCTACATGCGGCCCTTTCACCTGAAGGACTTCATCCGCATCGGAGACTTCCAGGGCAAGGTCATCGAGAAGACGCTGCTCGTGGTGCGCCTGCGCACGCTGGAGGGCACGGAGGTCACCGTGCCCAACTCCATGCTGCTTCAGAATGCCCTGCAGAACTTCAGCGCCCCGCTGCGCCGCGAGCTCGGGCTCGTCGTGGAGGTCTCCGTCTCCAGCGGCTACGACGTGCCGTGGCGCAAGGTGAAGGGGCTGCTGCTCGACGCCGCGCGCGCCACTCCGGGCATCGTGGAGCAACCGCCTCCCGAGGTGTGGCAGGTCGGCTTCGAGGACTTCTACGTGCGCCACACACTGCGCGTTGCGGTGCGGGACGTGGGGCGGCAGATGGCCATCCTCGGGACGCTCCGCCAGGCCATCCTTCCGTCACGAGGTGTTCGTGTCGGAAGAGGGCCGGACGGAGCGCGGCACCGGCAGGGAGGCGGCGCCGCCCGCGCCCGAGCGGCACTAGCCGTCGAGGTGGACCTTCGACGCCGAGGCGCAGAGGTTGGAGGTGGCGCGCTAGAGCGCATGAGCCTCCAACCATCGGGAGACGTGCTTCGCATCGGAGGCGCGGCCGTGGCGGCTCCAGAACTCTTGGGCCTGGGCGGCCAGCTCCACGGCGCGCGGCTTCTCCCCCCCACCCTCCCACAGCGCCTGGGCCAGCGGAAACTGGACACGCGCTCGCCTCGCCACGGACGCAACCGCCAGCGCCCGCTCGAGCCACGGCCGGGCCTCGGCCGGGCTCCCCTCCGCGAGCGAGAGCAGGCCCATCCCCAGCAAGGGGCCGAGACGCTCTGGATGGCCTGCCGGCAACAGCTTCTCCTGCAGCTCCAGGGCGCGCGTGTACTTCTCTCGCGCCTCCGCAAGGTGGCCGAGACCTCTCAGCGCATCTCCCACGCTGCTCAGCGAGACGGCAGCGTCCGGGTGCTCGGGCCCCAACGCCTTCAGCCGCACGGCCAGGGAGCGCTCGCCCAGCTGCCTGGCTTCCTCGTACTTCCCCAGGGTCTCCAGGAGGCTACCGAGGTTCGCGAGCAGCGTGGCGACGCGCGGGTGCTCGGCTCCGAGCCTCTTCTCTCGGAGCATCAACGCCCGGGTATGCAGCTGACGCGCCTCTTCGTACCGCCCCAGCTCCTTGAGGGCGAGCCCCAGCGTGTCGAGCGAGGAGGCCACGCTCGGGTGCTCGGGGCCCAGCACCTTCTCCCGGATCGCCAGCCCGCGCGCGACGATGGCTCGCGCCTCTTCGTAGCGCCCCAGCTCCTTGAGGGTGAGCCCCAGGTTGTTGAGCGAGGAGACCACGTCCGGGTGCTGGGGGCCCAGCAGCTTCTCCCGGATCGCCAGCCCGCGCACGAGGGTGGCTCGCGCCTCTTCATAGCGGCCCAGGTTCAGGAGGGCGAGCCCCACGTTGTTGAGCGAAGCGGCGGCGTCCGGGTGCTCGGCGCCGAGCGCCTTCTCCCGGATCGCCAGCGCACGCGCGGAGGCGACTCGCGCTTCCTCGTACCGGCCCAGATCCCCGAGGACGAGCCCCAGGTTGTTGAGCGAGGCCGCCACGCTCGGGTGCTCGGGGCCCAGCACCCTCTCTCGGAGCGCGAGCCCACGCGCGAAGGCGGCGCGCGCCTCCTCATACTGGCCCATCTCCCAGAAGTCGGCGCCTACGTTGTTGAGCGCGGCGGCCACGCTCGGGTGCTCGGGGCCCAGCACCTTCTCCCGAATCGCCAGCACGCGCGCATCCATCTGGCGGACCTTCTCGTATTGGCCCTGCTTCTGGAACACGTTGCCCAGATCGCTCAAGGAGCTGGCCACCTCCGGGTGCTCGGGGCCCAGCACCTTCTCCCTGAGCGCCAGCGCGGCCTCGCACTCCTGGAGGGCTTCCTCATACCTCCCCAGCTCGAGCAGCACCATGCCCAGACTGGTGAGCGCGGAGGCGCGGATCCGGTCGTCATCCGCCAGCTCCACGAGCTGCTCCACCATGGGCCGCAGCGACAGCGCCTCCTGCAAGCGCCCCATGCGATAGCCCACCACCGAGACCCGCGCGCTCCAGGCACGGGCCAGCGTCGCCGTGTCCTTGCCCCGGGCCGCCGCGGTCATCGCCTGCTGAAGCCGCTCCTCCGCGCCCTTGTAGTCGCCCGCCTCGCTCCGCAGCTGAGCCGACAGGAACAGGGTGCGCGCCAGCAGCGGCGCATACCCCACGGGCTCCACCTGAGCCACCAGCTCATCCGCGCGGGCCACTCCCAGCTTGAACTTGCCGGCCGCCAGCAGCACCTCCAGTCGGTCCACCTGCTCCTGCAACGCCTCCACCTTCGCGCGCACCGTGGGCTCTTCGGGCGGAGGCACCGCGGCCGTCAGCGCCTTGGCATCCGCGCAGTACTCCAGCGGCGGCAGGGCCTGCACCGCCTGCACCGCCTTGCTCACCAGCTCCGCATCCGGCGCCTGGGACAGCAACTCCGTGAGCGCGCGCAGCTGGCTGCGCCGCCTCTCCAGGCACATCTCCTCGCGCAACCACAAGCTCTCTGCTCGCGTCTCGCCCTCTCGACTCACGCCCAGGCACACCTCGGTGCGCTGCTTCACCCACCCGCCGGCATACGCCTCCAACCCCTTCACCACCCGCTCCGCCGTCTCCGGCGCGTACGGCAACCCCGTGGCCACCAGCGCCTGCCTCACCCGCTGCTTCACTGTCTCGTCCCACACCCCGGCCAGCCGCTGACCCAGCTCCTCGCACCGCTGCTGCCGGTCCGACCACCCCCACACCGCCAGCACCCCCAACACCACCATCGCGCTCGTCACCGCGCCCTTCCTCATCCGCTCCTTGCTCTTGACCTCAGGGTCCTCCGCCAGCGCCTTCAACACCTCCCCCATCGACGAAGGGCGTCGCACCGGCTCGCGCTGCAAGCCTCGCAGCACCGTGCGCGCCACCCAGGCTGGCACAGGCACTCCCTCGGGCGGACGCACCTTCCCCGCTCGCTGCGCCTCGCGCAGCTCCGCCACCGTGGCGGCCTCGTACGGCACCTTCCCGTACAGCCCCTCGTAGAGCGCCACGCAGAAGGCATACAGGTCGCTGCGCGCGTCTCCCCGCTGCCCTTGGAACTGCTCCTCCGCCATATAGGCGGGCGTCCCCATCCACCGATCCCCCCGCATCGTCAGCGGCGCCACCGCTCCTGAGGCCGTCGGCAAGGCTGGCAGCCCAGGCTCCAGGCTTCCACTGGCCACCGGGCCTGGGCTCAGCCTCGCCAGCCCGAAGTCCGTCACCCGTGCTCGCCCATCCGCGCCCACCAGCACGTTGTCCGGCTTGAAGTCATGGTGGATCAGCCCCGCCTCGTGGGCCGCCGCCAGCCCGCGGCCCGCGGCACGGTACTGCCCCAATACCTCCTTCCACCCTCGCCCCTGCTGCCACTGGCGCAGCGTCTGCCCCTCCACGTGCTCCATCGCGATGAAGAGCGTCCCGTCCTCCAGCCTCCCCGCGTCGTACACTCCCACCACGTTCGGGTGGCTCAGCCGCGCCATCGCCTGCGCCTCGCGCAGGAAGCGGCCTTGCTCCTCGTCAATGCGTGCTCGCTCTCCGCTCCAGGCTCGCAGCAGCTTGAGCGCCACGCGCCGATCCAACCGCGCGTCATACGCCGACAGCACCACTCCCATGGCGCCCTGGCCCAGCTGCCTCAGCACCGTGTAGCGGCCCAGAATCGTCTGCCCGGGCTGCGGCAGGGTGGGTGGCGGGACTTCCTCCTCCCCCTCCTCGCACGGCAGCGTGCCCAGCACCCCCTCCCCAGGCCCTGGGGAGAAGTCGATGCCACCCCCCGGAGCCACCCCCTCATCGCCGCGAGAGCCTCGGCCTTCCTTCTCTGGCTGATCGGCTTCGCTCATGGCCTTCTCCGCAACCGCGAGCCGCCGCTACTGGCTCCGCCGATGACTCGCGCGAGATACTAGCTGATCCTCGGACCCGCTCCGAGCCGCTCAGCGACCGCGCCGGGCTGACAACAGCAGTTATCAACCCGTCGCAGGACGAGCGCCCTTGCGGGCCCCTGGGATGAGACGGGGCGCGCTCGGTGTTCAGAAGGCAGAGCCATGTGTACCTCCTCCATCGCCAGATCTCCGAGTCGTAGTGGGCTCTTGAGGGCCGGGCGACGGGTGTGCATCGAGGTCGGGGCATTCCTTGGAAACCGCGCCCACCGCTGAGTAGCGGGCGCGAGCGCTTCCACAACCCCATCACCAGGAAGGAGCAGGTCCATGTGGGCTCTGTCCACCATCGCTTCGTTCACGGCCTCGTTTCTCGGGCTGGCATTCACCTCTAAGGGGCTCCACGCGGTGACTCTCCTCACCGCTCTGGCTGGGCTCGCGCGTTGGCTCTACACGCGCATGGACTCCTTCGTGGTTCGACTCCATGGGGCGCGTCGGCTCCACTTCGAGGAGGCTCCTCGGCTGCATGAGCGGGTGACTCACCTCAGCATCGCCGCGAGGATTCCCTGTCCACGCCTCTACGTGGTGCAGCGCCCGCAGCCGAACGCCTTCTCCATCGGCACGGGCCCCCGAGCTTCCAGCATCATCCTGACGAGCGCCGCGCTCGGCGAGCTCGATGAGGCCGAGCTCTGCGCCATGCTCGCGCATGAGCTTGCGCATATCGCTCATGGCCACACGCGCCGGGCCACGCTCGTTGCCGGGCTGGCCGCCCTGATGATGAGGGTTGCGGCGCTGCCCGGGTGGCGCGGACGCACGCCGGGCCGGCTGCCCTGGGCCGCTGCGCCGGGGAGGCCGGTGGGCGCGCGGGGAGCGGTCAGCTCTCGCAGGGTGCTCGCGCGGCTGCATCGACTGGGGACTCCGCCCGTGCGGGACTTTGTCGCCGACAGAGCCGCTGCCCGGCTGCTCGGGGATGCCCTGGGCCTTGCAGCCTTGCTGGCGAGGTTGAAGGAGCATGCCACCTGGGGTGAGCCTGGCTCGATCTCCGACGCGGGCACTCCCTTCACGGCCCCCACCGTGGAGGGGATTTCGGGGGCCTTCCTCGAGGAGCGCATCCACCGGCTCCGGAGGCTGGCTGCCGAGGACCAGGCGCGGCGAGCGAAGGCCATCCTTCGCCGCCCATCGCGTCGCCGCTCCCGCTTCTACCCACGCTCCAGAGCGACGCGCCAGGCGAGCCCACGCCTGGCGCATCCCTGAGGCCTGCTGCTCGCCTCATTGCTCCCACTCCGCAGTCCCCCCACTTTACAGCCATGGCCATGACAATCGCTTTGGGCGTGGTGGTGATCGCCATCGTCCTCCTCTCCATCGATCGTATCCCCATCGAGGTGAGCTCCCTTGCCATTGTCGTGCTGCTGGTGCTGAGCGGGCTCGTGACGCCTCAGGAGGCCCTCTCCGGGTTCTCGAGCGAGACAGCCATCTTCATCTTCACGCTCCTGGCGCTGACGCAGGGGCTCAGCGCGACCGGTGTGATGCAGCTCGTTGGCCGGCGGCTGCTCTTCTTCGCGCGGTTCAGCCCGCAGGCCTTCCTCGTCATGCTGCTGGTGGCCGTCTGCGCATTCTCCTCCGTTGCCTCGAACACGGCGGTGACGGCGGCGTTTCTCCCCGTCGCGACTGCAGCGTCCGCACAGGCGAGAGTGGCCTCGCGCAGGCTGTTGATGCCCTTGGCGTTCAGCTCCATGTTGGGTGGCACGATCTTCCTGTTTGGCACGTCTACCAACCTCGTCGTCAGTGCGGCGATGGAGCAATGGGGGCTCGAGCGCATTGGCTTCGCCGAGCTTGCGCCGGTGGGGCTCCCCCTTGCGGCAGCCGGACTCATCGCGACGCTGCTCCTCGTGCGGTGGCTCCTCCCAGCGCGCCACGAGGAGACAGACGCAGGGCCGCTGCCCCAGCGTGAGTACGTGACAGAGGCGGTGCTCACGCCCGGCTCCCGGCTCGCGGGGAGAGCGCTCCGCTACGTCACCGAGGGGCTCGGGCTCCCGGTACGGGGCATCGTGCGCGATGGGGTCATGCTGCCGCCCGACCCCCTGGAGGTGCTCAGAGGCCAGGAGCATCTCATCATCTCTGGCAGCATGGATGACATCCTGCGTGTGAAGGATCTGCGCAGCATCGGCCTCAGGGCCGACCTTCGGATTCCCGAGGGCCAGCGCCAGGCCCATACCCTCGTCGAGGTGTCGGTGCCGCCGACGTCAGCCCTTGCCGGCAGGTCCTTGCGAGACATCCGCTTCGCGGATCGCTACGGGCTCGTGGCGCTCGCCATCCACCGCCACCCCACGCTTCAGAGCGTCCATCATGAGCTGAACCTGGTGGGGAGCCTCGCCAGTGGGGACGCCCTGAAGAACATCTCGCTGTCGGTGGGGGACATGCTGCTGCTCGGTGGGCCCGAGCGGCGTGTCCGTGAGCTCGCGCGGGACGAGGAGCTGACCGTGCTTGGCAGTGTCGAATATCAGCGGCCGCGCTACCGGCGGGCCGTGCTCGCCGTGCTCATCTTCGCCACCACCGTCGTCGTCGCGGGGCTGCGAATCACCTCACCGGCCATTGCCGGGCTGGCGGGGATGTTGGTGATGGTGGCGACGGGCTGTGTCGACTCACGCACGGCGTTCCGCGTGGACTGGCGGGTCATCATCATGATTGGCGCATTGCTGACCCTGGGGTCGGCGGTGGAGAAGAGCGGCGCGGGAGAGTTCCTGGCTCGAGCCGTCATCCCCCTGGTGGGCGTCGTGGGGCCACGCGGGGTGCTCTGTGTGCTCATGTTCGCCACCGTCCTGCTCTCCGTGCCCATGAGCAATCAGGCCGCGGCGCTGATCATGCTTCCCGTCGCAATCCATGCCGCGATGGACATGGGGCTCGATCCGCGGCCCTTCGCCCTCGGGACGTGCCTTGCCGCGTCGTGCTCGTTCCTCACGCCACTGGAGCCGTCCGCCGCATTGGTGTACGGCCCCGGGCGCTACCGCTTCCTCGACTTCCTCCGAGTGGGGACGCCCCTCACCGTGCTCATGCTCGTGCTGCTGACATTTGCTGTACCGCTCGTGTGGCCGTTCACCAGCGGACCGTGTCCGCCCGGGGTGCCTGTCTCCCAAGGGGGCTGTTAGGTTGCGGCGTTCAGGAGGACTCCAGGCCCTCCCAGGAGCGCACGGACAGAGGGCGGTGGCCTCCAGCAGCTATGCAGACGCTCGCTCGCGCTGCAGCTCCGGGTTGAAAGGCAGCTCCAGGATGAACGTGGCTCCCCGGCCTGGTCCCTCACTGTGGGCAGTCAGGCTCCCGCCCATCTCCTGCGCTGCCAGCGCGCTGGAGTGCAGACCGAAGCCGTGTCCCTCCTCGCGGGTGGTGAAGCCGTATTGGAAGATGCGCGTGAGCATCTCCGGGGCGATCCCCACGCCGTTGTCTCTCACCTCGAGCCGGATGCGGCCATCCGCAGGCAGCTTGAGGCTCACGGTCACGCGCCGCTCCGGCTCGGGCAGCGCATCCAAGGCGTACTTGGCGTTGCTGATGAGGTTGACCAGGATCGTCAGGATCTTGTGCTTCTCGGTCAGCACGGGAGGCACTTCCGCCAGGTCTCGCTCCACCTGCACGGAGTGGCGGCTGAGCGCAGCGTGGTTGATGCGCAAGGCGTCCTCTACCAGCTCCGCCAGCTGAACAGGCTCGATCAGCTGCTGGGGCGCACGGGCGTAGCGCTGCTGCAGCTTGACGATGGCGCCAATGTGCTCGGTGTGCCGGCTGACCTCACCGAGCAGCTCCTGGATCTGCTGGCGCTCGGCCAGCAGGTGCTTGCTCAGCTTGCTCAGGAAGGGC
>Ga0190275_10004305_pt1 | contig 10238 bp, 10 predicted proteins | sample Popmic550T_FD_133745 | JGI IMG/M metagenome (GOLD analysis project Ga0190275, IMG submission 133745) | Populus adjacent soil microbial communities from riparian zone of Yellowstone River, Montana, USA - 550 T | ecosystem: Environmental > Terrestrial > Soil > Riparian zone > Trees stand | place...
CAGGACGACCAGCACGGCGGCCACCTCGACTGGTTGCAGTCCCGGTCGAGCCAGCACCCCGACGAGGGTGGCGGCGGACGCGGCCACGATCAGCGGCACCTGCTGGACCACCAGCGGCAAGGCTCGGGTGCGCAGGGCGGTGATGGCGGTCACGGCAATGCCGAGCGCCAGCTCCCACCGGTCCTGGCTGACCACCAGGAGGGACGCCGTGACGCCGAGCGCTACCGCGACCGCGACCGTGGACCAGCTGAGGGAGCGGTAGGCGTCGTCCACGGTACGCAGCGCCTCCGCCCGCGCACTCGGCTGACCGGCCAACACCTGGTCGTCCAGGCCGGACAAACCCGAGGAGGACAGGGCGTACCAGGGCAGCAGTCCACAAACCACCGAGGCCGCCACCGCGCCGACCGCAACCGCGGGCTGGGGGGCAATGCCGGCCGCCACTAACACCACCGGGAGCGCGGCCAGACCCGCGCCGAGGGCCCCGCCGGCCACCGCGGAGCGTCGTCGGAGCCCGGCGCCGACGCCGACGCCCAGCACCACCCAGACCAGCGCGGCGCTGATCGCCGCCCACAGCACCAGCCTGGGCGCGGCGCCGCCCATCTCGAGCAGGCCTCGAGCCACCGGGATGGCGGCCCCGGCGGCTGCTGCGGTCAGCGCGATGCAGGACCACCGCTTGCCCAGGCGGCCGAGCAGGGTGGCCACGGCGGTGGCCGCCGCCAGCAGCAGCAGACCGGTGGTCGCCGGCGGCGGGCTGATCAGCAGGGCCACACACACCGCAGTGCCGATCGCCGTGGCCCCGACACACTCACGGGCGGTCGCCGACCAGAGTCCTGACCGCTCGGCGTAGGAGTCCCCCACCACGTCGGTCACGTCGGCCACCTCCGGCGGCGGCGGGGTTTCGTCGGCGCGGATCAGTCGCAACTGCTCCCCGTCCGCAAGTTCCTGCTGAGACGACGACAGCGACGCGTCGAGCTGTTCCCCCGTCGCTCGGACCAGGGTCAGCGGCCGCGCGACTGAGCCGTTGGGCTCCTCCAGCAGCTCCATCAACCGGGGAATCAGACCACCGATCGACTCGTCGTCGGGCACCACGAGCTCGGCCTTACGAGCGCTGCCCACCACGGTGAGGCGAGTGAAATTGGTCATCGTGATCTCTCTTAGGGGGCCACACGCGCGACGACGTCGGTCACGGACAGATCGGCATCGGCCTTGCTGCCACTGGTGCGAATCGCGGACACCCCGATCGACCCTGGCCGCTGCAGGCCGGCCGTGCTGTCGGTGGCGCTCACCGTCCAGCCGGTGGGTTCGGCACCGTTGGCAAACCAAGCCTTGGCCCGTACGGTCGTCGGGCTGGTGCCGATCACCTGAATCCTGACCGCCACGGGCTGCGGATCCGATTCCGGGTCGTCATCGGCCCCGAAGAGGATCACTGTCGGAGACAGCTGTTCCTCGCGCTGTCCGGACGACCCGGGTTCGGCTCGCCGGCTCAGGGACAGGGCTACGCTGCCGTCGTCGGTGAGCCGGAGGTTGGCCCGGTAATCCTGGGTGGAGCTGACCCGGCGCCCGGTCACCGCAACGTTGACCGAGCCGTTTCGGGCACCGTCGCCCCGCTGCACGGTCGCGGTCACGTCGGAGCGGTCCAGCAGCTGGGCCGGGAGGTAGGCACTGCGGCGCTTGTCCTCGGGGAGCTGCATGACGCCCGCACCGCCCGCGACGCTGTAGTCGCGGGCCGGGTCGGTGACTCGCCATTTACCGCCACGTTCAGCGCCGCCCCAACCCTCGGAGGTCCTCCGGTCGAAGGTGTCCGCCGCCACGATCTCCCCCGTCGCCGGCCCCAGCGCGGCCTTCTCTCGGGCCGCCGCCGCCTGGTCCCCCCGGATGCCCATGACGAAGGAGAAACCTACGCAGCCGGCGCACAGCACCGCGGTCAGCACGATGCCGCCGATCAGCCGCCGTACGTTGTCGTTGGCCAACCGCCGCTCCGGCAGCTCGCCGTACACGAACGCCGAGGTGAGCCGGGCCCGATGGGTCTTGACGGTCTCCAGCAGGATCAGGTCACGGTTGGGCATCTGGCCCCCCTTCGCCGGCGTCGCCCGGCTCATCCGGCGGGCGGGCCGTGTCGCTGGCGAGCTGGGTGAAGGGCTCGGCCGCCAACCCCATCGCCTCGCGGAGCAGGTCCTGGTCAAAGGCGGCCAGGATGGCATCGAGCCGCCGCCAGGCGGCCGGCTCGAACGTTCCGAGGTCGAACAACAGCGCCGGGATCCGGGGCCGCCCCACGACCTGGGCGCCGAAACGTTCCCGCAGCTCGGTGACGTCGAGCCCGAACGACCGGACGGCGGGGGCCCCGACCAGCAGCATTAGCGGGATCTGTGGCGCCACCAGAAACGGCGGCACCATCAGGTCGGAGCGCCCCGGTCTGGCCAGCACCAGGGCGACCAGCGGCATCGACGTCTGGGCCAACCGCTGCAGTACCGCGGAGAGCCGAGACCGGACCTGATTGAAGTCGGCCTCGCTCGGCTTGACCAGGGACAGGTGGGCCCGCGTCATCTCCTCCACCCCGTGCGTGGTCCGTTGCGCACTGATGCTGGCCGTCAGGCCGGGTGCGGTGGCGAAGACCGCAGTTTCGTCGGGCATCCGTTCGCGGATGGTCCGGGTCAGCAAGGTCGGGTTCCAGGGCAATGCCAGCGGCTCATGCGTACCCCACAGCCGGGGCGGGGCGCCGAAGGCCGCTTCGGCCATCCATTCGACCGGTGTCCCGAGCACCGTGGTCTCCCGCGCCGGGTGGCGCGTCGAGAGGAATGCCGTCAACTGCAGGGCATCGGCCGCGATCGGGCGGAGATAGTTGACGGCCACCTCGTCAACGCTGGCGGGCGGCGGCAACCGCCCGGCGTCTTCGACGCTCGAGAGTCGTCGACCGTCGAACCCGTCGCGGACACCTCCACCGACCTCGCGGACCGCCCAGCCGCCACCGGCCTCGCGCCAGCTGGCGGCGAAGAGCGGGGTCAGCAGCGAATTCTCGTCAGTGACCAAGATGACGCGGCGCCCATCCCGAATGGCCGTGGCGAGCAGGTTCACCCTGCTCGAGCTGAGGAAGATCACCCGGGCCCGGCTCTCGGTGACCACCCACGCGTCTCCATTGCCGCCGCCGACCCGGTCGGCGAGCGGGTGTCCGATGCCAACGACCGAGACCTCACGGGTGTCCTCAGCCATGCGGCACCACTTTGACACTGCGGCCGCCACAGATGATCAGTGAGCCCATCGGGGCGCCGGTCCGGACGCCGGCGACCAGCCGCTGACGGTCGCCTCCGGCCGTGACCAGGGTGGTGCCGGTCAACGAGTTGAGGTCAGTCACCCACAGCACGTTGCCCGACCACTCGAGCAGCACGTGGGTCTTGGACAACCGGCGGGACAGATCGGGCCAGGCGAGCAGAGGTCGATCCGCGCCCACCACCGGATCAACCGGGTTGCGACCGATCACCAACGAGCGGTCGATCTGATAGCGCTCGCCGCTCTCCAGCACGATCCCCACCGAGGGACGGACATCACCAGCCGCTCGGGCCGCGCCCACCACCGACTCGGCCTTCGCCTGCCCGACGGGGGCGGTGGGTGAGCTTGGCGGGGTAAGGCCGCTCTGGCCGGCTGTTCCCAGCATGGGCGAGATCGGGTCCCGACCATGGCGCAGGTCGGCCGTGAGCAGCCGGAATGGACGGAAGCTCTGGGTCAGCTGCCGGATCAGGTGGCCAGGCCGAGCCGGCAGCGCAGTCAGATCGTCGACGGTGCGTAGCTGCAGCAGCAACCGACCCCCGGTGCGACCCCGCAGGCTCAGCGCCGCTAGCTGGGCGAGGACGAACGCGATGGCCGCGGACAGGACGAGTGAGGGGGAAAGGTTGCCCGGCAGGGCGGCCGTGCCGAGGCCAACTGCCAGAGCCACCACGGCCACCAGCAGCAGGTCAATAACGTGGGCCAGGACTCGACGACCGGTCGAGGCCCGAACGACACCGACGAGTGGCCCTACGTCGGGTCCCACGTCGACCGCATCGGCCGGCACCCATGGGGCTCCGCAGCCGTTGCAGCTGGAGCCGGCTGACTGCTGGTGCGCACACCGTCGGCAGCTGACGGCCCCGAGGAGAGCGCTAGGCAACAGGTGCCTCCTAGGGCCTTGGCGTACGTCGGGACGGGCGCGACGCCGGTCGGCTCGGCCGCTGGGCACTCTAATTCATTTTCGGGGTCAAGGTGGGCGTCGGCGAGAGTCGGCGACCTCGTCCAATAGATAGGAAAACTCTGCGATCTGGCAGCGGGTTGACCCATCGTTGATTAAGGTTGCCGGGTCTTGGCGGCCTGATCTGGGTCGTCATCTTCTCGGGAGGACGGGCAGAACATGAAGTTCGCGATGGGCGCAGAGACGCTCTCCAACCTGACCAAGCAGACGTCATCGTCCAACGACGACCTCGGGAGCCAGGTGAAGTTGCTGGCCCGGGCGGGCGACGCGGTCCAGCAGGACTTCCAGGGCGCGGGCAAGGCAGCGTTCTTGGACTTCCACGCGCGGTCGAACGAGATTGCGACCGGTCTCAACCAAGCACTGGCTTCAGTGCTCCAGGGCATCGGCGGCATGGACAGCGCCTTCATCACCGGTGAGCAGCAGCAGGCCGACGAGACCCGCTCGCTGATGTCATCGGCCAACTTCGATGCGGCTCGCTTCAGCGGAAGCTAACCAGTTCCACTCGGCGGCGAATCCCACGTCAGGATGCCGCCGACCCAGCTTCACCCCCACCACTTAAGAGCTACACCCGGAAGAAGGAGTCAACATGCCTCAGGGAGTCACCGCCGGTCAGGGTGATCGCGCGTTCAACACCGTCAGTTCGGCCGAGTCCCAAGCCGAGTTCAATCGGGTCGCCGGCCAGTTGGAGGCCCTGCTCAACCTGCGCGACCAGCAGGTCAAGGCCGCGATGGAGCATTACGAGGCCACCGACGTGTCCGAGGAGTATCGGTCCAAGGAAATCCGGTGGAACACCAAGGCGCAGGAGGTTCGCGACATCATCAAGCTGCTCCGTCAGTCCCTCTCGCAGAACGACGAGACGGCATTGACCGCGTTGCGGCAGGCCGGCAACGCCGTCGCCTCCATCTGAACTTGGCCGATTCCTGAGCATCTGATCGAGAGCGGAGGGCGCCATGCCTAAGTACGACGTCGACCCGGATGGGGTGAAGAAGGTGCTCAGCACCACCGGGACGGAGGCCAAGGAGTTCAGCACCATCCTTACCCCGATGGGTGGATACGTGAAGTCGGCCGCCGGCGGCTGCGGCAACAGCGGTGCGGTCGTGCCGGCGCTGGAGGCGTTCTTCACGGTGCAGGGGACCCGGATCGAGGGCATGGGTCAGCGGGTCAACGCCTGCCTCACCGGTGCGGCCGCGGCTACCACGGCCTACCTCAAGGGGGACGAGGAAATGATGGCCACCTATCAGACGAACGCGTCCCAAGCCAAGCTCAGCGAGATGCCGAAAAAGTAGCCCAGGCCACCGACCGATACGCCCTCCCCTGAGTCAGGACGGAAGGACCAGCCATGCCGAGCAAGATCAATACCGCTGTGATGCCGGGTGACAATATGACGCCCGAGACCATCGAGTCGGCGGCGCGCAGTATGAGCACGGTGGGGACCGAGGTCAGCTCCCAGGGCGGGACTGTGCTGACGACGTGGCAGAAGATCTCTGCGTCCTACCATGCGCCTGAGGAAGACACCCTCTTCCACGCCATGAACCCGGTCAAGACCGAGGCTGAGGCGTTCGGGACCGACGTGGGCACGGTGTCGACCGCCCTGACGACGTTCGCCTCAGAGGTGCGCACCATCAAGACCGCGGTCGCGGCGATCAGAGCAGAAGCGGCCACGTTCCTGGGCGGGATCGAAGGTGGGGTCGAGAAGAAGCACTACGGCCGAACCGGTGTGGTCAGCACCGAAACGATCGAATGGCACGAAGATCAGGCCAGTGTCAATGCCAACAATGATCTGATCCGACGCACCAACGATCAGCAGGAGGCGTTGTGGGCGGCGGAGCGCAAGTGTGCCAACGCCATCTACGACGTCATCGGACACAAACACATCGAGGCCGCGAGCGAGGCGAACTGCCAGCAGGGCTACGGCGTCGACCAGATCCCCGACAACGCCGACATGCCGTGGGGCCAAACCGTCGCCAAGACCGAGAACTGTGGTGAGACCGTCGTCCACGGGGTGGCCAACGTCGTCGGCGGGATCGCGTCCGGCTTCGCCGGTCTCGCGGGGTTCAAGTACACCGGGACCGGTCTGTGGGACCACTGGGACTGGTCCTGGGAACACTCGGGGGCCAATGCGGGCGAGGCGTGGAAGGGCCTCGGCATGTTTGCGGTCGGCGTGGCCACATTCGGTCCGGCCGGCTTTGCGCTGGGCACGATCCCCGGGCCGGTAGGCACCTTCTTCCGCGACAGCACCTTCATGGTCCCCGCGATGGTCGCGAGTTTGGGATCGGTCGACCTCTATGCCGAGGACCCGCTGCACAAGTGGAAAGAGAACGGGCTGATGGCCGGCAGCGAGGCCGTCACCAACATCGCCACCCTTTTCGTCGCGCCCGCCAAGCTGGGCACCGCCGGCAAGCTCGGCAGGGCGGGTGAGGTCGCCGCCAAGGTCACCGATCCGGCGTACCTGGCGATGCAAGCTTCTCGCGCCCTCAAGACCCTCGCCGGCCCGACGATCGAGTCGTTGTCCCGGTTCAACAAGGCCATCGATCTGGACGGCTTGACCAAGCTTGACACCCCGGAGATCGACATCCCGTCGGTCCGCCGGGAGGACGTCTCCACCGATACCCCCAATATCGGCAATCACGATCGCTCCGACTCCCCGAATGCCGGCAACCACGATCGGACCGACACTCCGAACGACGGCACCGACGCCCCGCCGCCCCGGGACTACGTTGACGATCAGCCGAGCCATGGCACCAGGGACGAGACGCCTCCATCGCCTGACCACCAACCGACGAACGGCCACGACTCGGCCGACGGGGCGGCGGACGGCGGCACCAGTCCCAAACCGGCCGACACCACTCCCGTCAACGATCCGAGTCTGGACAAGACCCACGACGACGTGAGGGCGCAGGTCGACCAGATCCGGAAGGACATCGGACCCGAGCTGCAGCATCAGGCCGACGAAGCCTGGAAAGCGGCGGAGGCCCGGGCGAACGCCGAAGGCATCCAGAACCCCTCAGCTCAGCGGTTGGGCACCTACGCCCATACAGAATTCGGGCGCTGGATCGACGAGCACGCGGATACGCTGATCGACTCTGACAGTGGCTACCGCATCCGGGCCGAGGCGTCCTTCGATGAGTTGGGTCAACCCATCACGGTGGCGGAGAAGGGATCTATCCGCCCCGACCTCGTGATCGAACGACAGAACGATCTTGGAAGCTGGGAAGTCGTCCACGTAGCCGACCTCAAGACGGGCAAAGCCGGAATCGCTGCTCGATGGGAGCTGGAGGCGCAAGGACGGTTGATGCCGCTCTACCCGTCCGAAACCCTCCGCCCGAACAAGGTGCCGGTGACCGTGCCGTGACGAGGAGCCTGCTATGACCGATGCGAAGCTGTGGCGGGATCTTCTGAACCGGCTGGCGCCCACGCTGCCTGGGGATTGGCAGGTGCGCGGCACCGGTCGCCAGGTGGTGTTGGTCAAGCAACCGGTGGAATGGACACTGCCCTGGTTGGGGATGTCCCGAACGCGAACGACGGACGACCCTTACCTGATGGCTGGGGTGACACCGCTGGTGGGTCCAGTGTTGGCGCTGACCGCGGAGTTCGGGCTCCGCAGTGACGAGGTGCGCCCTCGGCCTGCTTATGTCAAGGTTTCGTTGTCGGCGCCCGAGGCAGAGGAGCAGGTGCGGTCATTCTTCATGAACGACGCCTGGCCGCGCATGCAGCAGGGCACCTACGAGGGACATGCTGCCCGCGCGGAGCGGCAATTCGCCCAACCGGCGGCCGAGCGGAGGCCCCCGTGGGTGTTTCAGCAGGCCGCGGGCTGGCGGGTGGTGCTGGAAACCGGGTCACCGGTCGAGCCGGCGCGTCAGGGCCTTGAGAAATTCGAGTCGTTGGGTGCCGGCGAGAACTTGTTCGCCTTCTACCGAGGGCTGATCGACGCATGGGAGGCCGGCAGTCAACCCGCCGCCCTGGCGTACCTGCAAAAGCAGCGTGAGGCCACCCTGTCTCGGTTGAAGCTGGGCTGACGGCAGCAGATGGGTCATTTCTTGGCCGTTTCGGCCTTCCGCCCGGTCACGCCAGAGAACCTGGCCAGTGCCATCGTGGGTGTGGCCTCGAGCTTCGACGTGGCCGCGTCCGTGGTGTCCGGCGGACCGGTCGAGGAGGACCAGGCGGCGGTGCACGCGACGGTCGGCGGGTGGACGGTGGTGATATGGCCCGAAGGCTTCAACCTGCACGACATCGCCGTGGCCGCGGCGGTCACCGGTCTCATCGGCGGTGTGGCCAGCACGGTGCACATCTACGACGACGATTACTGGACTCACGCGGTCGTGCAGGACGGGTCCGTGCTGGATGTGTTCTGCTCGATGCCGACCTACTTCGATGATGATCCCGCCTTGATCGAGCGCTACGCCGGAAGGCCGCAGGTGGTTGCCGACGCGGTCGCAGCCGACCCCGAACTGGTCGCCCGATACCTGCGACTAGCAAAGGACGCCGAGTCCGAGAAAGCCTTCGACGACGACCGTTTCACCATCGACGATCCGTGGGTGTTCACCGACCTCTGGACCCGGCTCGGCATCACCTACCCCGACGACTCCCAGGACGCCGTCGCCATCGTCCAGCTCGGCGAAGGCTGGACGGTAGCCCTGCCTGAGAATCCATCGATCTGATACCTGATCAGCCCGGCAGGGATGCGACCACGCTGGCGACCTCAGCGGGAAGAGTGATCTCGGGGCGTCCGTCAGACCCGACGCTGGTGCCCACCGGATAGGCGTCACCGTTCGCGAACCAGTACACATCGCGGGCGCAGCGGTCGGCTCCGCTGTCATACATCGACCCCACCAGGCCCGTGAGAACGCCGAGCCCGTCGAGAACCAACCGAGACGTCACGGGTTGGAGGACGATCATCGAGTGACGAGGAACCCCGACCAGGGTGCCGTATGGGCTGTCGACCCCGGCCAGCTGCCGCACCGAAGTGATGCCGGCGGACACGTACGGAACCCCGTCGGCGCTGGCCATGCGCACCTCTGAGCCCCCCGGCAGCTCGTGCGTGCGCACGTCCAGTCGGACCAGCACTTCACTGATGGTGGTGTTCAGAGCAGCAGTCACCGCCTCTTCGCCGGTCATCCCCAGGGCACTCAGGTCACTAGCCAGCAGGCGGCGAGACGAGGTCGCCAGATCCTCGACGACCAGCAGGTCGAAGGCCGAGTTGAACGTCGCGCTCACCCCGGCTGCGGGGGCGCTGGATCGCGGCACGGCCTGCACTCGGAGCCGCGACGGGTCCACCCCATTCGTGGTCGTCGTCACAGACGCCTGTTGGACATCCGCTAGCCACCTCTCGACGAGGCTGGGCCAGCTGGTCCTCGGCTGGTCCGCGCACAGCCTCAGCAGGCTGTCGGTCGACGCCCGGACTCGGGAGTCGCCCACCGGCAACAGCACCTCGTTGTCGGCTGACTGCAACGTCGCGCCTGGCTGGAGCACAGGCAACAGGTCGTCGAGCAACGCGTAGACAGCGTTGCGGTGTTTTTTGGAGGGGGCACCGAACATGGACAGATGCTTACCAGTCCGCGCGGACACCAACAAACTTCGTGCACCGCTTCACGTCCTGACCAGGCCTTGATCAACGCCGTCGGTCGGGCGCGGAAGGTAAGGCCTTAGGTGTCGGCCAGGGCGGTGCGGGCGGCGCTGAAGCGGGAAGTCGCGGCATTGCTGGAGGGACACAGATATCCCAACGTCCTCGCCAGCGACAGGACGGCCCGCTATCGGGAACTGGAGCCTCCGTTGGCTGCGGTGGTCACGCCCATTATTGAGGGGCACCGTTACGGCGGCGCCTCTCTCACTGCCATCGTCGAGATCGTCGCCGAACCGGTGTACGAGTTCATGAATCAAGCACCTGAGCCCGCGTTGGCCCGCAAGCCACGCCCTGGCGAGACCCGCAGCTATTTTCTTGACCTCACGACCGTCGGCGACCTCCTCACCCAGGGAAGCAATCTCGACTTCCAGTGGCAAGTAGAAGACGAGTCGGGGATCAGCG
>Ga0190275_10004306_pt1 | contig 10237 bp, 11 predicted proteins | sample Popmic550T_FD_133745 | JGI IMG/M metagenome (GOLD analysis project Ga0190275, IMG submission 133745) | Populus adjacent soil microbial communities from riparian zone of Yellowstone River, Montana, USA - 550 T | ecosystem: Environmental > Terrestrial > Soil > Riparian zone > Trees stand | place...
GCTGGCGATCGGGATGACGGGAGAGTCGTGCCGCCACGCGCTCGCCGCCGCGGACGCGCACGACGAGGTCTTCGTATCGATCGGGCGCCATCCGCACGAGTCCGAGGGGTGGGACGAGGCCGGGCTGGAGGAGCTGCGCGAGCTGTCGGCCCACCCGAAGGCGCGCGCGATCGGCGAGGCGGGCCTCGACTACAAGCGCGACTACGCACCGCGGGAGGACCAGCGCCGCTGCTTCGTCGATCAGATCGCGCTGGCCCGTGAGCTGGGCCGGCCGCTCGTCGTGCACACGCGCGAGGCCGCGGACGACACATTGGGCCTGCTCGATCGCAACGCCGACGACGTCCCGGTGATCATCCACTGCTTCTCGCTCACCGCCCGGGTCGAGGAGTGCGTCGAGCGAGGCTGGTTCTGCTCCTTCGCCGGGAACGTGACCTATCCGAAGGCCACCGACCTCCACCAGGCGGCGGCCGCGATCCCCGACGAGCTGCTGCTGGTCGAGACCGACGCGCCGTTCCTTTCGCCACAGGAGCGCCGCGGCAAGCCCAACGAGCCCGCCTACGTGGGCGCGGCCGTGAGTTTTTTGGCCTCGCTGCGCGGCACCTCGCCGCAGGAGATGGAGCGACTGCTCGACGCCAACGCCGCGGGGCTCTTCGGCTGGTGAGCGAGACCCGCGCCAGCCTCGACCGCCTCGCGCGGCACGGCATCCGGCCCAACCGCGAGTTGGGCCAGAACTTCCTGATCGACGACAACATCCTCGAGATCATCGGCCGAGCCGCGGAGCTCGACCCCGCCGACGCGGTGGTGGAGATCGGCGGCGGCCTCGGCGTCCTGAGCTCCTACCTCGCCCAGCGCGTGCGACACGTGCATGTGATCGAGACCGACTCCAGGCTCGAGCCCGTGCTGCGCGACGCGCTCGCCGGCCACGAGGCCGCGACGAGCCTCGTGATCGGCGACGTGATGCGCACGCGGCTCAGCGGCCTCGACCCGCTCCCGGGGAAGGTGGTCGCGAACCTGCCCTACGGAGTCGCCACCCCGGCCATCCTGAAGACGATCGACGAGCTGCCGGACGCAGAGCTGTGGTGCGTGATGGTGCAGCGCGAGATCGCGGGGCGGCTGGCTGCAAAGCCGGGGACGAAGGCATACGGAATTCCCTCCGTGCTGGTCCAGCTCGCCTGCGAGGTGGAGGTCATGCGGCCGATCTCCCGCAACGTGTTCCGGCCGGTGCCGAACGTCGACTCCGCGCTCGTGCGGATGCGCCGCACCGCGCCCGCGCCGTCCGACGAGCTGGCCGCGCTGGTGCGCGCGGCGTTCGCGCACCGGCGCAAGGCGCTCGCGCGGTCGCTGGAGGAGGCCGGCGGGCCGGCCGGCATCCGGGCGGCCGTGCGCGCGGCGCTCGAGGAAATGGGGCATCCGGCCGATGCGCGCGCCGAGACCCTCGCCCCGCAGGAGTTCGCGCAGCTCGAGCGCGAGCTGGAGCGGCCCGGTTGAGTCTCGAGACGAGGGCGCCGGCGAAGCTCAACCTCTGCCTGTACGTGGGGCCCCGCCGCCCCGACGGACTGCACGAGATCCGCTCGGTGTTCCAGCCGATCACGCTGGCCGACACTCTCACGATGACCGACGTCACCGGTGGGGCGGACGAGGTCCTGTGCCCGGGCGTTCGCGGCCCGAACCTCGCAGCGGCGGCGCTGGCCGCGTTTCGCAACCGCTTCGGGTGGGACGGCCCACCGGTGCGGGTCACGATCGAAAAGCACATCCCGCTGTCGGCGGGACTGGGCGGTGGCTCCGCGGACGCAGCCGCCGTGCTGCGCCTGGCCGCGGCCGCGTCGCAGCAGCGACCGTCGCAGGCCGAGCTGGCAGACCTCGCGATGTCGCTCGGCGCCGACGTCCCCTCCCAGCTTCAGCCCCGCACAGCGCTCGTCAGCGGCGCCGGCGAGGTGGTCGAGCCACTACCGGCACGTGAGGTGCGCGGCGTGCTGCTGGCGGGCCGCGGCGCGCTCCCCACCGGGAGCGTCTATGCGCGCGCCGACGAGCTGGGCCTGACGCGCCCGTCCCTCGACGGGGTCGACGTCGAGCAACACCACAACGACCTCCAGATCGCGGCCGTCGACCTGGAGCCGGAGGCGGGCAGGGCGCTCCTCGACCTGCGCGCGGCGGGCGCGAGCCACGCCGCGCTGTCGGGCTCCGGACCGGCGGCGTTCGGCCTGTTCGAAGACCCCGCCGCAGCCGCCAAGGCGCTGGCCGGCGGCTGGCGCGGATTGACCGCGGCGTTCGAGTCGGCGCCCGCCGGCTACGCCGAGGTCCGCTCCGCCTCCTGACTTTCCTGAGCCGCGACCGCGTCCGGCACCGCGCAGTACTCACCGGATGAGAAGCCGGCCGGCGTGATGCCGAGCGCGTCGTTGAAGCGCGCCCGGAAGTTCTCGATCGCGATCGCGGTGGTCAGCTCGACGATCTGCTCGTCGTCGAAGTGCTCGCGCAGCCGCGCGAACAGCTCATCGGGAATCGCGACGGGCACCTGGCACATCTCCTCCGCGTATTCGATCACCAGGCGCTCGACCGGCGTGAACGCCGGGCTCTCCCGGTAGGCGTGCAGCGAACGCAGCTGCTCCTCGGTGACGCCCGCCTCGCGCGAGATGTGCGAGCCGATGTCGATGCAGAACTGGCAGCCGATCAGGCATGCCGCCTTGGTCCCTGCAAGCGCCTTCAGCTTCTCGTCGACGCTGTGGCTGCGCTCGTGAAACCACTCGAACATCCCGTAGCCACGGAGGTTCGGCGGGCTGTGCGCCATCACTCCGGCGATCTCGGTGTCGCGCCCGTAGCTGCGGCGCGTGTACCAGTTCGCCATTCGCACGGTGGCGTTGCTCTTCTGCTCGATGCGTGCCATCACTTCTCCTCTCCGGCCCGCGGCAGCGCTGCGCCACGGGCAAATGATTCCCACGTGTCCACCCAGGCCTCGATGAACTCCTCTTCCCCGACCCCCCCGGGGGGTACGCCGAACATGGTCTCCTCGAGCCGGTAGTCGACGAGCGCCCCGAGCGCGACCGCGGCAATCGCACGCGGGTCACGTCCCTTGATGCCAAGTTCACTGAACATGCGCTCGAAGATGCGCGCGGCCTGGGCGTGGCCGGGCTCCACGATCCTGGCGTGCACCTCGCGCACCAGCTCGGGGAAGCGGTCACCGTCCTTCTGCACGACCTTCATCACGAGCTGCTCCTCGCCCAGCTCCGCGAGCGCCCAGCGCGCTGCGAGGGTCAGCTCGGCCCCCACGTCCCCGAGCGGCATCACCTCGAGGCGTGAGCGCATGCGCTCCATCTCGCGCACGTGGCGCTCGATCGCAGCCGACAGGACGTCCTCCTTGGAGCGGAAGTGCTTGTAGAGCCCTCCCGCCCGGGGAGCCAGACCGGCGGCCTGCTCGATGTCGCCGACCGTGGTCCCGCTGAACCCGTGCCGCGCAAACAGCCGAATCGCCTCGGTCACGATGCGATCGCGGGTGGAGGCGTCCGGGGTGGTAATCACTTGATTACTCACGGCAATCGGATGTTTACCACGTACACCGCCGCGCGTAAACCCCCGATCCGGGAAAGACGCCTGCGAAACTGCGCCTCTTCATGATCGAGCGCCTGATCGAGGAAATCGCCGGCGGCCTCGGCGAGTGGGCCTACCTGCTGGTCGCCTTCATGGCGATGGCGGAGACGGCGGCATTCCTCGGCTTCGTGGCACCCGGGGAGTTCACGATCATCTTCGGGGGCGTGCTCGCCGGCGAGGGCACGCTGTCGATCCAGCTCCTGATCGGCATCACGTGGGCATCGTGCGTCATCGGGGACGCGATCGGGTTCTATCTCGGCCACCGGCTCGGGCGGGGCTTCGTGATCCGCCACGGCCCCAGGGTGCGAATCACCGAGGAGCGCTTCCGCAAGGTGGAGGACTTCTTCCGAAAACACGGCGGCAAGGCCGTGTTCATCGGGCGCTGGGTGGGCCTGATCCGGCCGCTGATGCCATTCCTGGCGGGTGCATCGCGCATGAGCTACCGGCGGTTCGCGCCCTACGACATCCTGGGCGCCGGCCTGTGGAGCGCCACCTGGTGCCTGCTCGGCTACGTCTTCTGGCGGAGCTTCGAGCAGGTCGCGAGCACAGCCGGGCGGGGCACGATTGCGTTCGCGATCCTCCTGGGGCTGTTCGTCGGCGTCTACCAGGCGATCAAGCGCCTGCGGCATCCCGAGCAGCGCGAAGCGGCGGCACGCTGGCTCGAGCGCCAGACGCAGCGGCCTTTCCTGCGCCCATTGGGCTGGCTCGGCCGCGCGGTGTGGATTGCGTTGCGCCCGCTCTGGCAGTACGTGCTGCGCCCGCTGTGGCTGATGATCGCTCCGCCCCTGCGCTTTCTCGTCGACCGCCTCACACCGGGGGAGCTCGGCATCGAGCTGACGACCCTGCTGGCGATCGCCGGGGTATGCGTCTACACCGTCGTCCTGCAGATCGACCTGCTCCAAACGAACGCGTTGCTGCCCGGCGACGAGACGGCTCTAACCGTCGCGCGCGACATCGAGATCGGGATCCTGACCACGATCGGAGATGTGCTGGCGGTGATCGGGCGGCTGTGGTTCGTCGTGCTCGTCACGGCTGCGGGGTGCGCGTTCCTGCTCACGCGCCGGCGGGCTCCCGAGGCGATCGCGCTGTCGGCCGGGCTGGCGATGACCCAGATCACGACCCAGCTCATCAAGGGCGCGGTCGATCGGCCCCGGCCCGGCGATGGGCTCGTGGACGCCGACGGGTTCGCATACCCCTCGGGACACGCCTCGATCGCAGTCACCTACCTGGCGCTGGCGGTGGTCCTGTCACGCGCGGTGCCGGCCGCCTGGCGCATCGCGATGGTGATCGCCGGTGCCGTGCTGGGGGTCGCGATCGGCCTCTCGCGGGTGTACCTGCGGGTCCACTACCTGACGGACGTGGTCGGCGGCTGGTCCGTGGGGCTGGCGGTCTTCTCGCTGTGCGGCGCCGTCGCCCTGATAGTTGACTATCTGCGTCACAATTGGGGCGCTCCGCAAGAGCCCCGCCCGTCGGAATGGACAGCCTCACAGTCACCTACATCATCCTCGGAGCGGCCGGCCTAGCCGGGCTCGGCTGCTTCGCGGTGCTGATCCTCGCCCCGGCGTGGTCGGCCTACGGGCGCACCTGGGAGCGGTTTGCCGCCGCCTTCCTGAGCGTCTTCGTGCTGGCGGCCTTCGTGGGGGCAGGCCTCGGCATCGGCCTGATCGTCCTCTACTACTGGGACCAGATCCTGGACCTGGTCGGGATCCAGGCGATGATCGGGGCGCTCGCGCTCCGGTGAGTCGATGACAGAAGCGCGCACGAAACCCACCGCCAGGCGCGGCGCAGCGAGCTCTGCGCAGGCGCTGGACGCGCTCGCCGAGTCGGTCGAGTCTGGCGCCGGCCTGCCCGAGACGGCGCGCCGCGCCGGCACGGCGCTCGACGCCAGCGTGGCGCTGATCGACTCCCGGGGGGCGGTGCTGGCCGTGGCCGCGGGCTCACCCGTGGAGGAGCGCGAGCTGCTGTCCAAGCACGAGGGCGTGACGGTGATCGACCTGCGCGTGTCGGAGTCGATCGTGGGGCAGCTCCGGTTCCGGCCCCGCGAGGACGCTCCCGCTCCTGCCCACCTGCGCATGGTGACGACGCTGCTGGCGCTCGAGGTCGAGCGCACCCGGGCCCCCGAGCGGGCCGGAGAAGCCGCCGTCGGAAGCTTCGTGAAGGCGGTGCTCGACGGCCAGATCGAAGATCGCCGTGACCTGATCGCGCGCGGCAAGGAGCTGGGCATCGACCTCGAGAACGGCGGCAGCGTGCTGGCCGTGCGCATCATGCCCCGCGTCCCCGCCGATGGTGACTGGCAGGCGCGCGCGCTCACAATCGTGGGGCGCGGCGCGCGGGGCGTCGTGCCAGGCTCGCTGACCGCCCTGCGCGGAGAGCACCTGGCGGTGATCGTGCCCAGCGCCGAGGACGCGCTCGGCCACCGTGCCGCGCAGGCGGTGTTGCGCTCGGTCGACGACGGGATGCAGGGCTTCGCGATCGTGGCGGGCCGCAGCCGCGTCGCGGTCGACCCGTTGGACCTTCACCGAGCCGCAACCGAGGCGTTGCTGGCGGCGAACGTCGCCGTCCCCGACGCACAGGATCCCGATTCGCGGCTGCTGTCATTCGAGGACACCGGTGCCTACCGGCTCCTGTTGCCCGCGATGAGCGACGACCCCGCCGAGCTCGAGCGTTTCTACACCGACACGATCTCGCCGCTGGTCGCCTACGACGAGCAGTACGGCACCGAGCTGATGTTGACGCTGGAGACGTTCCTGGCCAACGACGGCTCGGTGGCCGAGACCTACAAGGAGCTCTTCACCCACCGCCACACGATCCGGTACCGGCTCGACCGCGTGAAGGAACTGACGGGACTCGACGTCAACTCGACCGACGGCCGCGAGCGCCTCGGGCTCGGGCTGAAGGCGATGCGCGTGCTGGGCGTGCGCGCGCCGAGCGCGCCGGTGTTCGAGCCCGGCGCGGAGAGCGGCCGCGTCCCACGCCGCCCAGCCGACGTGATGCACGCCCGGCGCGCGCGCACCAGCGCCGAAGACGACTTGTAGCGCACCGTCATTTGGCCAACGGCCTTGAAGCAGCCGTTCGGTTGAGCCACACTGCCGTCACCACGTACCGAGTCAGGAGGTTGGCATGCGCATCGCCGATGTAATGACCCGTGATCTGCCGACGGCGGACCCGCAAGCATCGATCCGTGACGCGGCCCGCGAAATGAGGCGTACCGGGATCAGGGCGCTGCCGGTGTGCGACGGCCCGAGGCTGGTCGGGATCGTCACCGATTGGGACCTGGTCGAGGCGCTGGCGGGAGAGGACGACCCGGGGGGCCAGTCGCTGGCCGACTTCATGAGCACGGACCTGGTGGCCGTCCCACCCGATGCGACGCTCACGGACGCCGCGGAGGTGATGGCCGAGCGCGAGGTGCACCACCTGCTGGTGCGCGATGGCGACCGGCTCGAGGGCATGGTGCATCTCGACGTGGAGTGGTCGCAGCTCAGCAGCGCCGGGGGGCCACCCGTGGCCAGCTTCACCGCCGCCATCTAGCCGCGTCGGTCGGGTCTAAGCTCTGCCTGGCATCCCTGCGGAGTGGTCTAACGGTAGGACGCCGGGTTTTGGTCCCGGAAGTCGGGGTTCGAGTCCCTGCTCCGCAGCCTCATTGAACTGCCCGCTATTGCAGACCGTTCTCCGCTCGCACATAGCCAGCGCTCCGATGGGCGGGTACCAATCGGGTACCAAAGGAACTTCATCCCGCGCGCTGGTCGCGGGCGAGTCGTGACGGGCAAAGTTAGGCCTCCGAGACCCTATGTAGAATCACCTCTATGGGTCTCACCTCGCAGACACATGCAGTTCTAGCCGCTCTTCTGAGCGACCCTGGGCACCCCCACTACGGCTTAGAAATTGCGCAGGAAGCGGATCTCAAGAGCGGAACCATCTACCCAATCCTTGCGCGGCTGGAGCGCATGGGATGGGTCTCTAGCGAATGGGAAGAAATCGACGAAGCCGCGGCAGGTCGCCGTCGACGGCGCTATTACAGGCTTACCGGCGATGGTGCCTCGGCGGCGAGCCACGAGCTTTTCGCGGCAGCTCGACGGCTTGAGCGCGCTGGATTTCGCATCCTTCCTGTGCCGGAGAAGGGAGCGGCGTGAGCTGGCTCTGGATCATTCTGGCGACGGCCGTCCTGAACGCGCTTGTCGCCGAAGCGCTCGACTGGTTTCCCCGTATCGCCCGGAGAATCACGCGTCAGGCTGCTCGGTGTCTTCCAGTCGGTTCTCGGCGGCGCTATCAGCAAGAGTGGCTTGCCGAACTCGACGCTCTTCCCGGTAACGGACTTTCCGAGCTTTGCTTCGCACTCCGATTGGTCTGGGTCGCCCCGCAGATGCGTCGTGCCCTCACTACTCGACGGGAGATGAGATCACTTCGGCGAGCTGTTGACGCTTCCATCAGCGGAGGAATGCTCCTGGTCGTTTGGCCGATTTTCATGTTGATAGCCCTTGTCGTCCGGATCGGGTCAGACGGCCCCATCCTTCGCCGTCAGGTACGTGTTGGCCAAGGCGGGCGCCGGTTTCATCTCCTCACGTTCCGCACTGACTTAAGGAGAACGACCGCGCTGGGACAAGTAATCGAGGCCTGCGACTTGGATCAACTGCCGCGCATGCTCAATGTCTTGCGTGGCGAGATGGCGTTCGTCGGTCCGCCTCCGGCGTATCCGCACCAAGCGGGCCTTGCTCAAGGCATGCCTAAGCCAGGCCTTGTTAGTTGGGAGGCCGTGGCACGGCTCGGGCGACTAACCGCGGAGGAGGCGGAGCGACGTGATCGGGTGCTCCGAGAGAGGTGGACGCTCGGGCAGCAGCTTCATCTACTCGCTAGCACCGTCGCCGCATGCTTCGCGAGGCCGGCCTCCGAGAAGGGTCGCTGAGAGCTTCTTTTTAGGTCGTGCCCCCAGGGGGACGTTCCACCGCGCCGCGCAAACACGTCTTGCCTAAGTGGGCTCTAACAGATATCGTCCCTTGCCCAATCTCGGGAGGCTGACCATGCGTAGCGTCCTGTCGAAGCTACTCCTCGCCACGCTCACCGTCGGGTTGATCTCGGCAATGGCCGTCGCGCCTGCGTCCGCCGAACATGTGCAATGCGGGGACACCATCACGCAGAGCACGACCCTCGACAGCGACCTGGTGTGCCCCGGTGACGCGCTGAGGATCGGGGCGGATGACGTCACGCTGGACCTCGCGGGCCACGAGATCCGGGGACCCGGCACCGCCAGCGGTGCGGTGGCCGTGCACAACCAGGGGTTCAACGACATGACGGTCACGAACGGTCGCATCACCGATTACTCGACCGCCGTCCGGGCTCAGGACTCGACGGGCGGGCATATCTCCGATCTCACGCTCAATACGGTTGTCGTGTCGTTGCAGCGCGCTGACGGCTACGTGGTGTGGCGGAACGTCTTGTCGGCCGGCTCGATCTTTCTCCAGGACGCCGACTCGAACCTCGTCAGGAACAACCGCCTGGACGAGGGGCGGATTCAGATCATCCAGGGCCAGCACAACGTGCTCGACCGCAACAGGGTGTCGGTTCCCACCACGTCCGCGACATTTGCCATCAGCATCGTCGGTGCACACCACACGGTCGTGAGCCGAAACATGGTGCAAGGCGGTGGGTTCTCCGGGATCGAGGTGTTTGCCTCCTCGACGAACACCGTCGTCGAGCGGAACGTCGTCTCGGGCGCAGGCGTTGGGATCTGGCTTTCCAGTGCGGGTCAGAGCACGATCTCCAACAACCACGTGAGCGACAGCACCGAGGATGGGATCAGGGTCGCGTTCTCACGAGACACCATTCTGGAGGGGAACTTCTCGCGGCGTAACGGTGACGACGGGATCGACGTCGACAGCGTCCCCACCACGGTTACGAGGAACACCGCCAACCGGAACGGCGACCTCGGCATCGAGGCGGTGCCGGGCGTGATCGACGGCGGCGGCAATAAGGCGCACGGGAACGGCAACCCAGCGCAGTGCGTGAACGTCAGCTGTAAGTAACCGAACCTAGACCGAGCCGAGCAGCTTGACCTTCGCGGCGGCGGCCGCCAACCCTCAGCGGGGGTGGCACCGTGGGCAGAGCGTGACGAGGTTCGACAACTCATCGCCGCCCTGCGGCGAGAGGTGGTGGGTCTGAAGGTTCGCTGTGGCGCCGCACTGGGTGCACCGATGGCCGTCCCGGCGCAGGGCGACGGCGCGGATCTCGGACCACCGCCACCGATTCGTGAGCCTGGACATCGTGCCGGTGCAGGCTGGGCAGCGGCTCCCTTGTGTTGGTCGCCCGCAGCGCAGGCAGGGTTTCAGACCCAACCGAGCAGTTCCGCCTTCTGTCCCGGAGCTTCGGCACGCTCGACCGCCATCGCGAGCGCGATCACGGCGTCTATCTGAGCCGCTCTCGCGCTCTTGTCGAGCCTCCACCCGCGCGCGGTGTCCTTCGCGACAGCAGAGGCGACGTGGCGGTCGAGGTCGGGATCGCCCGGGTGCGTGAGTCGTCCTTCCACGATCGCGGCGTGCAAGCCCTCCGAGGCCGGGCTCATTCTCGTATAGGAAAGCGGAGTCGCGACTAGGGCATCACCGCGTGCTCGGGTTTTGGTCCCGGAAGTCGGGGTTCGAGTCCCTGCTCCGCAGCCTCACCGACC
>Ga0190275_10004307_pt1 | contig 10236 bp, 6 predicted proteins | sample Popmic550T_FD_133745 | JGI IMG/M metagenome (GOLD analysis project Ga0190275, IMG submission 133745) | Populus adjacent soil microbial communities from riparian zone of Yellowstone River, Montana, USA - 550 T | ecosystem: Environmental > Terrestrial > Soil > Riparian zone > Trees stand | place...
CACATCAGGTGCTTGCCAGCAGCAGGGTTCGGGCGGCGTCTTCAACAGGGTTCTTGGTGTTGGAGAGCACGATGACGGCGCGGTGATGCGTGCGGTCAAGGGCAATGGCGGCGCAGAACCCGCCAGTAGCGCCGCCGTGTGCGGTCACCGTATCGCCCTCGAATGCGGTGATATTCCAGGCGTAGCCGGTACGCGTCCCGTTCCCCTCGTCCCATTGCGGGGTGAGGGCGTCCATGCCGGGCGCGGTGCCGTCGAGCAGCGCTGACGCGTATTTCGCCATGTCGGCTGCCGTCGACCGCATACCGCCCGCCGGAGCCCAGGCATGGCTGGTCCAGGGCTGCTGATACTGCCCGTCCGCACTGAAACCGGTGGTGACGTTGACCGGCAGGTCGCCGGTGGTGATGGCCACCGTCGTGTTGGTCATTCCGAGCGGCCGCAGCATCCTGTCCTGCAACAGTTGCGGATAGTCGACGTTGGCGGCGGCGGCCAGCGCCTGGCCCAGCAACGCCGTGCCCAGGGTGGAGTACAGGTAGCCGCCACGATCGGTGAGGTCTGTGGAGCGGGCCACCGTCAGCAGCCCGTCAAGGTCTTCGGTGTAGACCTACCGGTTCGTAAGCATCAGAAGGGTCTTGCATATCGCGGTGGTGTCCATTCCGTCTCGGGGGAGTCCGGACCGGTGGCTCGCAAGCTCAGCGAGGGTGACATCCGCGACGGGGGTTCCGTCGACCGAGAGCAGCTCGGCGAGCAGGGTGTCGGCGTTGACCTCACCGCGGGCGACGGCGTCGGCGAAAAGCGCCGCAGTAAAGGTTTTTGTGATCGATCCGATCTCGTAAACCGTGTTCTCATCGGCGCCAAAACCCGCGAAATCAATGACGCGGCCGTCCACGGCAGCAACGCTGACGACGTCCAATGCGCCGTCGAGATAGGGCAGGGCCTGCACCGCCAGGCCCTGATCCCCAGAGATCTGCGTCGACAGCGACGGCACTGTTGGCGCCAGGAACACTCCGGCCGCTGCAACCATCGCACCGAGAACAACGGCACCCACGAGCAGTCCAGGCCGGGCCTTGGCGTGACCTGCCGCACCACGATCGGGTCCCGCCGAGCCCAAGGAATGGTCGGCCGTCTCATGCCCGTCAGGTGTGCGCCCGGTGCTCGACCCTCCATCGTCGATCAACGATTTATCGGGCTGCGCGCGCGTGCTGACGGTTCTCGCCAGCTTGGTCCGGTTCGCCGTCACCGTGAGCATCCATCGCTTCGCGCCGAGATCGGGTACTCCCTGAGAGCCGTCAGCGGCGGGATGTGATGGGACTCGGACATACCGTACGCGCTTCAGCAATCAGCCGATAGGCCTAGACGACGAACTGGCTCGGCTGCCGCCAGCATTGCGGACCGTTGCCAGGGTCCAGAACCACTTGGGTCTCTTTGCTCGCTGGCCGATCTGCCAGGGGCGCTTAAGTGGCAAGGTCGGCTATCGTCCCGGTCCGCAGTCTGCTCCCCGTGTCCCCGACGGGATCCGCAGGCCCGGCCGTGGCCCGGCGTTCCGTGCGGTTGAAGCACGGGGCGGTCAGCAGAAGTCGCCGCAATCCGGCGGCGCAGTTCCAGTGACCACATAGCCGACGACATGCAATCCCTGGTACGTGCTCACGCCGTACGCAGTGACCAACGATCGCGCCGGTGGGGTCGGCGATGCAGCGGCAAAGTTCAAGGTGATGAAGCCTTACCGGATGAGCGCGCCGCAATATTCCGCACGACAAGGGATGATGACCTGCACCCTGGCGGTTGTGCCGCTGGTGGAGGCAATCGGGGCCTTCAACACCACGCGCTTACCGATGCCGCAGGCGTTGTCGTAAAGCCCCAGGGCAGTTCCGGGGCAGTACCAGGCGCCGCGGTACAACACAGCGGTAACGGTGGAGCAGCCGGGTGCAGCCACCTTCACCGGGGCAGCCGCGGCACCACCGACCGCTATCACCGACGTCATCAGGGATATGAGGGCAATGCCGACCGCCATTAGCAGTGACAAGGTCTTGCTGGTCCAACGCATGCTGCCTCCCTTGATTTTCAGGGCGTACTCCCTCGATACCTTGTATCCCCGAAATGGAGGTCGACGGTGGCGGAAACGGAACCTTGACACCCACAAAATTGTCGAGTCGCCCCCGTCGGTTCTGTCGGCCAGGACGGGTCATCAAGCATCTAAGTCGGGCCGATCGCTTGCCGGGACGACCTTTTTCTTGCGGCGCGACTCAGAGGCTGCCGTGTGGGGTGCTGTCAGGCGTTGGGCTGCACCGAGAAACGCGCGACACCGTGGCGGCATCGAAATGTTCGCCACCAAGGCGGCGGCCGCCAGGTGGTTGGACGCCAACCGAAGGACCTGGAGCGCGGGGTCGCGATCGACGACCGGCGGCCAATCGGCACCGAGGGATTGAGTGCCCGACTACCTGCGTTCTCGTCGGAGTCTCAAGCCCGGGATTCGGGCGACTGACGAAGTCGAGTGGCGCCGGTGCGGGGAGCCTGCGCAGGACTGGGCGACGATGCTGTCCTGGCCGTGCAGGAACCCGCGGCGATCAGCAGGTCCCTGTGGGCGGGCCGGATCCCTGGTGCAACCCGTTTCGCGTGTCGGGCGACCTCCTAAATGTGCGCCCCCTTCTTCGGCAGCTCGATGGACAGCAACCGGTCGGCCTCGGATGAGGCCCGCCCGGCCGAACCCTGAATCTCGCCGTCGTGTTGGTCCTGACCAACCGGGTGATGACGGGTCTGAGTGGTGGTCATTCCGGGGATCGTGCCCGGGGAAGCGAACGGGATATGACAACAGCGGCCGCAGAGTACCCACGGCACGTGTTTCACCCGCCCGGCCTATCCAGCGCGGTGTGCGCCGCCGCGGCGGAGATGCGTCGGAACCGTTTCTGGGCGCCCTGTTTACTGAGCCCGTAGATGGCCCGATCTGCCCAAGGTCACCCCGTTGTCGGTTGAGGACAGCTGTCGACGTATTTCTCCCACACTCGCCCGACTCAGATCATTGTTGGGACTTGCTGACGACGCCATGACGCGCGCCGCTGGGCTGGCAAGTCGGCGCACTTCCGGTCAGCAACAAATGGAGGCAGTGTGACTCAGGCACAGGAATTGACACAGCAGGATTGGGCTTCGAATTCAGTGGCAAGCATCCTGACTGCCTGGGAGCCGTTCGGACCACTCGATTCGGAGAAGCTCTTCAACCCGGGTTTGGTGGGCACGGAGGTGCTCTTCGACCGGTCCAATCTGATCTACGCACAGGCCGCCAATGTCAATCGTCCCACCTACATCGTGGGGCGTAAGGGTGCCGGGAAAACCGCATTTCTTCGGGCCTCGGCCGTCACCGGTGACCAACCGCAGGTCTGCTTGGACACGGCCAACGTCTACTCCGAAATGTACGGACTGCTCAGAAATCACGCGGAGGCTCGCGGTCCACTGTTCGTCGCACAGACCGCGGAGATCTGGCTGGCCCTTTTCGAACACGTCGCAGTGCTCTACGCCGTCAACTCCGCAAGCGCCGACGACCCGCCCGTCGAGCTGCAGGTCTTGTATGACTACGTGATCACCGAGCCGGACTGGCGGGCCAGCGGCCACTCAAGAATCGCCGGGTACTTTATTGCCGAGTTGAATCGACGAATCGCCGATACCAGTATCCACGGTCTCCATTCTCTGATCGACGGCATGACACGCGGCGGAATCTCATTTGCCGAGGTGCGACTTGCCCTGCGGGTGGTGCTGGCGGGGCGCGACCGGCCACTGATGATCGTCATGGACAATCTCGAGGACATGCAATCGCAGATGGCGATCATCCAACCCGCGGTGGCGGGACTCTTTCATGCGGTCGGTCGGATGGCCGGACAACGTCATGAATGGCCGTTTGCTTTGCAGATCTGCCTACCTTCGGAGCTGTGGGACCAGCTCCATGTGATCTCGGCGAATCCGGAGAAGGACTTCGCGGGAAACTACCTGACCATCTTCTGGACGGCCAGCGAGTTGCTGCACCTGGCCGCCACCCGCTACCGGATCTTTATGGAATTGCATCACAAGCCACAACTGTCCGATCTCATGAGACGGACCAGGGGCTCCGATCAGATGCTGCTCCGCGCTGCCCTGCCCCCTACCATCCGGAACGGCCTGGGAATCGAGGAAGACCCGATCGCCTACCTGATGCGCCATACCCAACTGTTGCCGCGCCATCTCATTGAGATACTGAATCGGGTATTCACCGCGTCGGCACGGCAGTCGGTGCCATGGGCGGTCACCGAGAATGCCATCAGGTCCGGTACGAGGCAGGGCGAGATTGTCATCATCAAGGGAATCTTCTCGGCACACCAGGCCAGCTATCCCTACGCTCGTGACGTGCTCAAGCGCATGGCCAACCGCCTTGACATCTGCTTCGAGGCAAGAGCCTTGCACAAGGTTTTCAACCAGGAGGGCATCAAGAAGCTGACCGGCGGTGACTACGACGACTTCCTGAGCATGTTGATCACGATGGGGATCCTCGGGGTCAAGGTCGGCGAGACAGTCAAGTACAACAACGCTGAGTTCCAATACACCTTCGATTCAATTCTGAATGCACAAGAGGATGCCGACCAGCTCTGTTTCCATCCGCTCTTCACCCGCCTGCAGTTCGAGCATTCGTTGAAACGGCTCATCAAGCAGGGACAGCGCCCCACCTATCCGTACGGCACCGATACCGACGCGGCCGAGCGGGACTATCGGACAGTCATGGGTCCGTATGTGTCGGGACGACGCTGAGATGGCACTCACCTGCCGTACCCCTGCCGAGTCGGGCAGTGACCACGTCGAATATGTGCACAGAGATGTGCCGAAAGGCCGCAGCATTGGCATCGCCCTGTCCGGGGGTGGAATACGCTCTGCTGCCTTCAACCTCGGTGCTTTGCAGGCTTTGCAAGAACAGCGGGTGCTGGCCAGTGCCGACTACCTTGCGGCAGTCTCCGGCGGCAGCTACGTCGCGAGCGCACTGATGATCTCGCAGGCATATTCGCCTCCCAGCGAGCCGGGGGACAAAGAGTTGTGGGCGCATGGCTCTCCTGAAGAGCGCCGCCTGCGGTCCGACACCAACTACCTGGCGCCCGGATTCATCGGTCGAGTCTGGATGCTCCTGAGCATCATCTACGGATTTGTGTTGAATTATGCGCCGTTTATTCTCGGCGCGTTTGTGGTGGGTCGGCTGCTGGGTTGGTTGGTTCACTGGCAGGGCATGAAACTGGCTGACCTGCACCTGGACGGGCTGAACATTCCGGCGTCCGGCGTGGTGCTGGTGATTGTCGGCAGCATCGCCGTCTTGGTCATGGTGGCCGTGTTCCTGGTGGCGGTCCGCCGGTTCCGTGATGCCAGGTGCGGAGCCAATGAGTCCGCGAAGAGCAAGGCCGAACCGGTAGCAGCCATCCTGGTGTTACTGGCGATCGCCGGCGTCGCGCTGCTGGTGTTACCGGCGCTCGCCGGGGTTTACGCCAGCGTGTCTGAACAATTGCTGTCATGGATCTTCGGTGAATCCGCCGAGATCTTCCAAACCAAGCGGGGCCGGTTGGTTGTTGCCGGAATGTGGCTTGTCCTGTCAATGACGCTGGCTGTGATCGCATTGATGCTGAGTCGGCGGTTCCGGGCCCGGCGCACCATGCTGGTCGTGGCGGCCGCGGCGTCCGGTGGCTTGGTGTTGGTGCCGTTTCTGTCGTCGCTCGACTATTCAGCGGGTCATGGCATGACCAACTCGGTTGATTACATCATGGTCGGGTGTGCAGTGGGCGTCATTCTATTGATGGGAGTTTTTGTTCATAACAGACGTTATTCCATGCACTTGTTCTACCGCGAGCGGCTCAGCAGCGCTTTTGCGCTCGAGCGTGTGCATGATGCCGACCGGAACGAGACCGTCGCCAAGGCAATCAACTACAACCGTCCGCTAAATTTCTCGGAGATCGGCAGCAAACTTGCGGAGCAGGGTAACCCGTTGCCCAGGCTGATCGTCTGTTGTGCGGCGAATGTGACGTCCGCCGAAGTGCCGGTCGGCCGGTTCGCCGAGTCTTTCACCTTCGAGCAGGACATGAGCGGTGGGCCGAGATTCGACTATCACGATACCAAGAGGTTTGAAGCCGCAGGTGGTCCCAAGGGAACGGACATGACGCTCCCCTCCATCATGGCTGTGTCGGGTGCGGCGTTGTCCCCATTGATGGGTAGGTTCACCTACCCGCCGCTCCGTTTTCTGATGGCCTTGACAGATGTGCGGTTGGGTGTCTGGGTCAAGAATCCCCGCCACCAAGATTTCACGGCGTCACCCGCCGAGTGCAACGGCCCGTTCCAGAAAATCGTATCCGCCGTCAAGAACGGCTGGCGGGAGCCGGGGGCGCTGTATGTGCTCCGCGAGGCCATCGGCGCACTTGATCTCAAGAAGCGCTTCATTTATCTCACCGATGGTGGACATTGGGAAAATCTCGGAATCGTCGAACTGCTCCGCAGGAGATGCACACATGTCCTTTGCTTCGATGCAAGTTCTGATCAGCAGGGCGGCGGCCAGGACATCGGACGTGCGATAGCGCTGGCCCGCAGTGAACTCGATGTAGAAATAGAGCTTGATCCCCGGCCGACAATGCCATCGGCCGCTGGGGAACCAAGCCTCGATTCTGCCGTCATGGGTGCGATCAAGTACCCGGGCGGCCAGGAGGCAAGGTTGATCTACGCCAAGGCAACGATGCCGGCCGATGCCAGCTGGGATCTCAAAGCGTTCCAGGGCAGGGACGGCCGCTTTCCCAACCACTCGACGGGCCAGCAGATGTTCACCGACGAGCAGTTCGAGGCGTACCGGAGTCTGGGTCACGCGGCGGGTCTGCGCGCGATCAAGCTGCTGAACATCCCACCATCGCATCTGGATGCGATGCCCGTCGTGACCAAGATTCCGCATTCCGGCAACGGGGTTTCGGTCAGTAAGTTGATCCACACCAACGGTCATGCGGTCCCCAGGTGACTACTCCAGGTGGCCCTTACCGAGCGCTCCGCTCCGGCTGATCCGATCGCTGGGGTTGCTCGCCAACTGCGTCCGTGCCGCCCGCGATGGTCGACACTGCGGTGGCGTCGGGCTCGTCGTTGGGCGATCCGTCGGGTACCTCGGCAGGTTCGGTATCCACATCTGCAAATCGCGAGAGCTGGGAGATCTTGCCCGCCAGGAAGCTGACCAGGAGAACGGCGAGCACCGTTGCCACGGTCGTCACCACCAGGGTGGCCCAGGGCTTGAGGGCTGCCGCGTGCATCGTCATCCCCAGCGTGGTCCATTCGTCGGGCAAACAGCACGTTGGAGCCTGGGGTGACGTACTGACGATGGTGAGCAGCCAGGATCCAAGGCCGGCCAAGGCGGCCCAGAGCGCACCCCGCCAGTACCCCCTGGCAATGAAGATGAGGCTCATCCCTTCGGCGATGGCGACCCCGGCGAGGAGTGCGACGAGCAGCCAGAACAAGCTCGCGGGGTATCCCCCGGGGGCGGGTGGCGAGCCGACCAGCAGCAGATATGCCGCCATCACGGCAAAGGCGGTGATGTGAATGCTGTAGGGAACCCCACCGGTCGGCAGCAACCGGCCTTTCTTGTGTTCCTTGGTGGCCTGCAGCCGGAGAAAGAGGTTACGGCCGGCTGGGTTGAGTTGAATCTCGTGCCGTACGGGGCGCACCAGGAAATCGTAGCCACAACCGCGGCGCACGAGTTCTCTACGCAGAATGTTCTCTTTCGTATCCTTCTCCCGCATTCGCGAGATCAGAACTGGATCATTCGCCAGGTCCTGCACGATGCGTTGCTTTATTCGACGAGGGCCCAATGTCGGCACCACCAGGGTAAGCACAATCGCGAAGATGGCGGCATTGAGCACCAGCACCGGTGCGTATGGCTGGCCCGGCCCGACCACCAGGCCTGCGACGGCCGCAGCGATAAGACCGTAGATGAAACCGTAGATGACGGACCAGTTGGCGGCTACGGCGGCCGGATAGGTCAATTGCTGTGGCTTGCTGAGGATCCATTTGCCGACCCGCACCTTTACTCGTCCGCTGCGCACCGCTCCGAGTCCCGCCATTCTCAACAGTCCGGGTTGAACCTCTCCGGTTTCCGGCGACGCTTTGTCGGGTGCCAAGGGAACCCCCGTACCCGCCTGGGGTTCGGGCGTCGGAGCAGGTGCGGCCGGTGATTCTGTGGAGTCCGCTGCGGCGGAGGTGGCCCCGACATCGGCCTTGGGCATTTTATCCAGGGCCTGCCAGATGCGCAGCGACTTACCAGCTCGGTGGGCGATCAGCCACCCCAGTAGCGAGATGATGATGCTGCCGACCAACAGCACCACCCAGGAAATGTCGGGGACCTCGACTTGCGCGCCATTCCGAACCATTTCTCGGATCAACAGCACGGTGACCAACGCACCCAGAACCCAGGCGATCGTCCGCATGAGTATCCGGGCCAAGGACGTCCACAGGAACCGGTGCCGGAAGCTGTACTTGACGTGTTGGGGGGTGCCGGCCCGCCGGCCCTCCATCCACAGCTCCTGTGTTGCGGCCGGTCCCAACTCTCGGGTCAGGACGCGCCAGGTATAGCGGTCAAGACCGGCACCCACTGCGGCGCTCGGAGTCCGGAGCGGATTGGGGATGCTGCCCAAGGCGACCAAACCGGCCACGACCAGTGCGGTGACGACGATCGCGCTGATACCTCTGGCGGCAGCTTCCTTTTCGGGGTCCGATGGTTCCCCGGCGACTTGTACGGCCAGCACGATGGCGGGAATGACAAGACCCAACATTGCCACTCCGTGCAATATTGTTCCGCTCCGGATGGCGGCAAATCCCAAAGCGGCGAGCAGGCAGCCCACCCCGGCGGCCGCTCCGGCGCTCGCCGCCCAGGTCGGCAGAACGCTGAAAAGACTGAGAATGAGCAGGATTGCGCCGATGGCCAAGGCAGTCAATGAAAGGTACTTCGCGGTCGGCGACCCCTTGCTCAGCCCGGTCAATACCCAGTAGGGGACGAGGGTAGCGCCACGGATGGTTCTGGTCGCCGGCTTCGCCATGCCAAGGCCGGACCGCTCCGAGTCGAGCATCGTCACAGCGACGCCAACCGCGGTCGCAGCCGTGCGGATCATCTGATCACTGGAGCCCTCCTCGCGGACTGGCTCTCGACCGACTCCACACTGCGCGAACGCGTCCAACCCGTTCCTGCCCCGCTCCAGCCAGTTCGGCTCATTTGGCTTGTGCTTCTCGATCGCTTCGATGTCCTTGTCCCGCCGGGCCAGGAAGATCTGTCCCAGCGACCGGGAGTTCGATCCCTCGGCGGTATCGGCTCGGATTGCCGCTGCGAGGATGGGAAGCTCCTCGGCAATGATGTGCGTTTGGATGGCATACGCGGCGAGGCTGGCCAGACCCGGCAGCGCGAGCGGTAATTGATATGGGTTCGGATCGACATACAAGAGCGATGCGAGTTCGTCGACGGCCATGTCTCGAAGATTGTTGAGGTCACGCCCAAACTTGCGCTGCTCGTCGCCATAAAGACTGTCGACGAAGTCATTGACGATCTTCACCGCCCTGGCCCGCGCTCTGCCCGGATCCTTGCTGACAATCTCCTTGGCTTTGGCGATCTGCAGAATCCGAGTGGGATCGAGGACGATCTGACAAAGCAGGGTCGCGGCATCCAACCGACCCCAAATCCAGTCATTCATACGCCACGAGCGCTTGAGGAAACCGCCGAAGCGATTCAGTACCGCACCGGCCAGTTTCTCGTCCGGCGCGAGTTGTCCCTGGGTGAACCAGTTCTCTACCTGGGCGCTCAATTGGACCAGGGAAATGGGCGCCTCGCCGCTTCCGATGGTTCTGTCGTCCGATATCAGCCAGGCCGATACTTCCAACGCGGTGAGGCGCATGAAGAGCAGCATGTTGAATCGGTCCCGCTCGTCCACGCAGCGGGTGAATTCTGCCCGCAGGGCCGTCGATTCCGCTGCAGGTGGTTCATTGACCGGGCCAGGTCCGGCCATGCCCCAGACAATTTCTTGAACGCTGCCCGTCGTCGAGAGCAGCCGGCGTATACCCGCGAATTCGGAGCGGCGAGCAGTCAGTCGACAAACCAGTTCACGTATGTTGCCGAGTTCGGAGATCACCCGCCAGACCTGGTAGGCGATAGCGTCGCCAGCCCATCGTTGCGGCACGTCGTCGGTCGTCACCCAACCCGGCATCTTGATGATGTCACCCATCAGTACATTGGGC
>Ga0190275_10004308_pt1 | contig 10235 bp, 10 predicted proteins | sample Popmic550T_FD_133745 | JGI IMG/M metagenome (GOLD analysis project Ga0190275, IMG submission 133745) | Populus adjacent soil microbial communities from riparian zone of Yellowstone River, Montana, USA - 550 T | ecosystem: Environmental > Terrestrial > Soil > Riparian zone > Trees stand | place...
CACGAGCCGGCCGGTCCCCGCTGACCGCGTTCTCGGCGGCGCCCGGGACCCTCTACATAAAGTCGTTCGGCGAAGCCGGACGCGACTTGGGATCCTCGGCCAGCGCGCTCTGAAGCACCGCTTCGATGGCCGACCCCAACTCGAGTCCCCGCGCGCGGACCACGGAAGGCGGAGGCGCGTTGACCGCATCGAGTGCCTGGGCCACCTCCTTCGGATCACCTCCGGATGGCCCACGGAACGGTCGAGTCGCCGTCAGGGCCTCGAACACGACCGCCGCGAGGTTGTAGACGTCGGTGCGAAGGCGAAACGGAACGCCCCTCAACTGCTCCGGCGCCATGTAGGCCAGGACGCCCTCGCCGACGAGCTCGGCACGTCTGTGCAGCGTGCCGAGATCGAGGAATCCCAGGTGCGTCGCGTGCGGGCGGTCGTCGGCTCCCACGAAGATCCCAGCGGGAGTCGGGCAACCCACCATCATGCGGTTGGCCCGTAGCTCCTCGAGCAGCCGGGCGATGGGCTCGAGGATGAGGACAACGCGGGCCGGCGGCAACCGGTGGCGGGTGATCAGCTGCGACAGAGGAACGCCTTCCGGCTCCTCGAACACGATGAAGAGGCCTGCCGGCCCCGCCCCGGCGTCGAGCAGCCGAGCCATCGTGGGATGCGAGAACTTGCTCAGCAGCCGCGCCGACCGTTCGAATCGCTCGCGATAGAGGCGATCGGCGCTCAACTCAGGAGCCAGCAGCGTGAGCAGGACGTCCGTCCCGCTCGCGAGGTGGCGAGCGCGATAGCTCGTGGCGAGTCCGGCGTGCTCGACGACGATTCGCTCCGGACGATAGCCGGGGACAACCCCCGGGTCCGTGACGTGCGAGACGCGACTGCCGGGCGCGCGACTCATCCGGTCGTGTCGAAGCTCTCGCGGCTGTCGAACGTCTCCCCGCGGTCCGGGCGCTGTGGCGACGGCTTCGGCGCCGGGGCGGGCGCGGGACCTGGCGGCGTAGACCGAGGGGCGGAGGACGGGGGCGCGGAGGAGACAGGAGCGGGCCGGCGTGAGACGGAATCCCGCAGCGGCGCGGTTGAAGGCACGGCGGCGGGCGTGGGAATGCTCGAGCTCGCAGGGCCGCGCGCCGCTGCTGCTGCGCGCCGTCGCGTGAGCGCCTGCGCGCGCCGCCGTATGGGCTTCAGCCTCGGCACAGGGACAGCCGGCCCGAGCCCGTGCACGCGGAGCGTCCGCGGCGTCGGCGCGAACGGCTCGGCGCTGCCATCGAACGCGAGCGCCGGCTCCGCGAGAGGCCGGGGCACCTCGTCGCGGCCGATGGCGCCGGACAGCGCGAACGGCGCCGCGAAGGCGACGAGGACGGCGACAACGGCTATGACGAGGCTCCGCGCACCCCCGCTCATCGGGACGGGCATCTCCGGGGTGCCTCGGTGTTCGGGAACAGGCATAGATCCCGGCGCGACGGCGGGCGGCCTCTCCGCACGACGATGCGCGTGTACTTGCCGATGTATCCGCGCCGCGTGACGCGGATCTCGATCACCGCTCCCGCACGGTATGACCGTTGGAGATGACGCAACAGGCGCCGCCCGCCGTCGAACGCCCGTCGGGCGCTTGAGCATCCGCGCCCGCGGCAGACCGTGACGACCCGTGCCTTGCGGGGCGCGTTCAGCCTCACAAGGCGAAACACCGCGCCTCGAGCGGTCAGGCGGCCGGCGACGCGCAGCGACGGAAACGGCTTGACCACGCGCGCCGGCGGCGACCCGGCCTCCACGGGCCGCGGAGCGCGAACGACGGGCGCGGGTGCCGGCGTCGGCTGCGGCGACACGACGACCGGCGCGCCCGGAGTCGGCGTGGCGGTCGGTTGGGGCGGCACGACCACCGGCGGCGGCACCGGTAGCACCTCGATCTCCAGGAACGCGCTGCGGGAGTTTCCCTCCTCGTCCTGTACACGGAGTCCGACCGTGAACGTCCCCGCCGCAGCAAAACGCCATTCGGCGCTTGTGCCGGTCGCGTCGTCGAAGTCTCCGTCCCCGTCGAGGTCCCAGCGCTCGTCCAGGATTCCCGCATCGGGATCGGTCGCAGTCGACGTGAGATGGATCATGTCGCCCGCGACGACGCGCTCGGGCAGCACGGTGAAGGACGCCGTCGGAGCCGTCCCGACTCGCACCTCGCGCGTGGCGAAACCGATCCCGCCGCGGCCGTCGCCGACGGTGAGCGTGACGGTGTACGTGCCTGCCGCGGAATACGTGTGCCCGACGCGCGCCGTGTCGCCAGCCGTACCGTCGCCGAAGTCCCAGGCATAGCTGAGCGAGTCCCCGTCGGGATCGCTCGAATCGGAGGCGTCGAACGTGGCCGCCAACTCGCTTGTCGAGGAATCGAAGGCGGCGACCGGATCGCCATTCGCCTCGGTGACCGCGACCGTGTCCTCGAAGACCACGGCGGGGGTGGTGTCTCCGGGATCGTCGACGGTCAGCGTGACGCCGTAGCTGCCCGCCGTGGCGTAGGTGTGGCCGATCTCGCGGCCGACTCCGACCAGGCCGCCGTCACCCGACCAGGCGCAGACGACCGGCGGGATGCACGAGTCCGTGGCGACGAAGGCGACCTCCTCTCCCGCCACCGGAGCGACGGGCGCGACCGAGAACCCGTCGGTCTCCGCGACGGCGATGCCGGTCGCCGCGAGCATGACGGCGACGGCGGGCACGACCGAGAGGCGTCTCCGCAGTGGCTTGCTCGCGCGGCGAAAGCGGAAGCTGACCACCCGAGCCCGCCGCACGCATCGCATGCCGATAGAACGAGAGAACCGACGGGGAAGTTTCGGGCCGGATCACGCCGACCAGCCCGGATGTCGAGCTCGGTGCGCTCAGAACCCTTGGCGGACCACCGGCCGCTTCGCAGCGCCGGCCTCGTCCAGACGTCGAACAGGCGTCGTGTGAGGAGCGTTGCGAGCGATCTCCGGATCCTCTCGCGCCTCACGAAGGATCTCGGCGATGGCATCCGCGAACGCGTCGAGCGTCTCCTTGGTCTCGGTCTCCGTGGGCTCCACCAACAGCGCCTCATCGACCAGCAGAGGGAAGTACACCGTCGGAGGGTGGAAACCGAAGTCGAGCAGTCGTTTGGCGAGATCGAGCGTGCGGATCCCGAGCTCGCGCTTCATCCCGGCACCCGAGAGCACGAACTCGTGCATGCATACGCGGTCGTACGCGGAGGAGAGGTATTCCACGACGCCGCGCTCCTTGAGCCGCGCCAGCAGATAGTTGGCGTTGAGGACAGCGGTCTCGGACGCGTCCTTGAGACCGTCGGCGCCGAGTGAAAGCACGTACGCGTAGGCGCGAACGAAGACGCCGTAATTGCCCTGGAACCCGCGCAGCCGACCGATGGACTTCGGCCGGTTGTCGTCAAGGTCATAGACCCATCCCTCCGAGCTCTGCACCCTGGTCAGGCGCGGGCGAGGGAGATACGGCTCGAGCCGGTCGGATACGGCGATCGGCCCGGCGCCCGGCCCGCCGCCGCCGTGAGGCTGGGTGAACGTCTTGTGGAGGTTGAAGTGGACGATGTCGAAGCCCATCGCGCCGGGGCTCGAGATCCCGAGGATCGCGTTGAGATTGGCGCCGTCGTAATACAGCGTCGCCCCCACCTCGCGGACGACGCGCGTGATCTCCTCGATGTTGGGATCGAAGAGGCCGAGAGTGCTCGGATTCGTGAGCATCAGGCATGCGACGTCGCCGTTCGCCTTGTCGCGCAGATCGTCGAGGTCGACGTTGCCGTCGGCGTCGGCGTCGAGCCTGACAACCTCATAGCCGGCCATCACCACGGACGCCGGGTTGGTCCCATGGGCGGATTCCGGCACGAGAACCTTCGTCCGCTGGTCGCCGCGATCCTCGTGATAGGCGCGGGTGAGCAGGAGACCCGCGTATTCGCCGTGCGACCCGGCACTGGGCTGCAACGACACGTGCGGCAGGCCCGAGACCTCAGCGAGGGCATGCTCGAGCTCCCACATCACCTCGAGCGCACCCTGGGCACGCCGCGGCGCCTGCAGAGGATGCACCCGCGCGTTGCCAGGCAATGCCGCCACCCGCTCGTGAAGTCGCGGGTTGTGCTTCATCGTGCAAGAGCCCAGTGGGTAGAAGCCGGAATCCAGATCGAAGTTGCGCTTCGAGAGCCTGGTGTAGTGACGAACTATCTCGGGCTCAGAGACCTCCGGCAGCCGCGCAGCTTCGCTCCGCCGCAGGTGGGTGGGCAGGAGCGTCTCGAGCGAGCGCTCCGGCACCCCGGAGTGCGGCGCGACGAACGCCCGTCGCCCGTCGCGCGACTTCTCATAGATCGTGAGCACGCTCTCGCGCTGCAACGGCGATTCGGTCGCGTTCGCGCCCCGTGGTTCCGTCACCGCGCCAACTCCTTCCCGGCTCCCGCCGGTGGACGACCGTTGCCCTCCACGTGCGGAGTCGCGAGCGCCGCGCCCAGCACGTCCGCCAGGCGGTCGATCTCGTGGCGGCTGCGGCGCTCGGTGAGCGCGACCAGGAGGCCGTCGTCGAACTCCGGGTATTCACGGCCCAGCGGATGGCCGGGATTGACGCCATGGGCGCAGCACGTATCGATGACCCGGCGCACCGCATCCACCCCCGTCACCGGCAGCCGTATGGCGAACTCGCGCACCGCCGGCTGTTCGTGGAGCAGTTGCACGCCATCGATCGCGGCCAGTCTCGTGCGCGCGTAGTCGGTGCGCTGGAGCAGCAACTCACCAAGCTCGACGATGCCGCGGCGACCGAGCCAGCTCAGATAGACCACGGCGGCGACCGCGTTGAGCGTCTGTGCCGTGGTGATGTTCGAAGTCGCCTTCTCGCGACGGATGTGCTGCTCGCGCGTCTGAAGGGTGAGGACGAACGCGCGGCGTCCGTCGACGTCCCGCGTCTCTCCCGCGATGCGCCCCGGCATCCGCCGCAGGAAGCGCTCCGAAGCCGAGAAGAAGCCGAACGAGGGGCCGCCGAAGTCGAGCCGGTTGCCGAGCGCCTGCCCTTCGCCCACCGCGATGTCGGCGCCGAGCGCGCCAGGCGGCTCGAGGACACCGAGGGTCACCGGATCGCAGGTCACGACCGCCACCGCGCCGGCCGCCTGGGCGAGGTCGAGCAACGGCGCCAGGTCCTCCACGGCGCCGAGGAAGTTGGTGAGCGGCAGGAACACGGCGCTGACGTCGTCGCTCAAGGCATCCGCGAACGCGTCGGCGTCGGTGACCCCGTCACGCAGCGCGACCTCGTCGACGCGCATGCGCCAACCCTCGCTCATCGTGGCGAGTGTCTCGCGGGAATGCGGGTGCACGCCCCGGGAGATCAGGAAGCGCCTGCGGGAATGGTGCTGGCGGGCGAGGAACGCCGCTGCGCCCAGCGCACTCGGACCCTCGTAGAGCGTCGCGTTGGAGACCGGCAGACCCGTCAGCTCGGAGATCGCCGTCTGGTACTCGAACATCACCTGCAGGGTGCCCTGTGAGACCTCTGGCTGGTAAGGGGTGTACGGAGTCAGGAACTCCGCCCGCTGCGTCAGGGTGTCGACGATGGCGGGGACGTAGTGGTCATACATGCCTCCACCGAGAAACGAGATCTCGTCCTCGCACGAGACGTTGCGATCGGCCAGCGCGCGCATCCGTTCATAGACCTCCTGCTCGGGCTTACCGAGCGGCAGGTCGAGCGGCGCGCGGATACGCACCTCGGGCGGCACATCGGCGAACAGCTGCTCGATCGACGCGACGCCGATTGCCCGCAGCATCGCCTCGAGGTCGACGCTGGTGGTTGACGTGTAGCGGCTTATTGCCCTGCTCCTTGGAGTGATCCTTCGTACGCGTCCGCGTCCAGCAAGCTGTCGACCTCGACAGGATCCGAGAGCCGCACCTTGACGAACCACCCCTCGCCATACGGGTCTTGGTTCACCGCTTCGGGGGAGTCGCTCAGCGCCTCGTTGACTTCGAGGATCTCTCCGGACAGCGGCGCGACCACGTCGCTCACCGCCTTCACCGACTCCAGTTCGGCGTACGGTCGGCCCTTGCTGACCTGGGTCCCGACCGGCGGCGGATCGAAGAAGACCACTTCCCCCAGCTGCTCCTGCGCGTACCACGTGACGCCGAAGGTGGCAACGTCGCCATCGACTCGCGCCCAATCGTGGTCGGGGTGGTACCTCAGGTCCGACGGGTAGTTGGCTACGGGCACGTGGGAGTCTCCTTGGGGTAGAGCGGCTTGGTCCGCACCTCAGCGGCACGCGTTCGACCGCGCACGTCGATCTCGATCGGCGTTCCGGGAATTCCTCGCGCGCTTCCGACGTACGCCATCCCGATCCCTACGCCGAGACACGGCGACAGCGTCCCGCTGGTGACCTCGCCTCCACCGACGACAGGGTTTCCCGGGCGCGCGATCCTGCCGTCGGTCATCGCGAAGGGAATCAGCCGCTCACGGGGACCCGTCTCGCGCATGGCACGCACCGCCCGCGACCCGATGAAATCCGTCTCCTCCTTGCAGCACCACCCCAGCCCCGCCTCGATCGGGCCCCGGGTCTCCATCAGCTCGTTGCCGTAGAGGTGAAAGCATGCTTCGAGGCGCAGCGTGTCCCGCGCCCCGAGTCCCACCGGTCGGGCACCGCCCTGCCTGAGCGCATCCCACAGGGTTCCGGCATCCTCTGGGGCGACGAGGAGCTCGACCCCGTCCTCGCCGGTGTATCCGGTTCCGCACACCAGCACGTCGGACACTCCGGCCACGCGGCGCTCCGCGACATGGAAGCGGGCCGGCAACGGTTCATCGGTCATCTCACCCACGAGCCCACGGGCGCGTGGCCCCTGCACCGCCAGCATCGCGAAGTCGGAGATCCGATCGCGGACCTCGACCGCGAAGCCCTCCGCGTGATGGCCTATCCACGCCAGGTCCTTGCCATGGTTGGCGGCGTTGGTGATCGTGAGAAACCGGTCCGCTTCGAGCCGGTACGTGAACACGTCGTCCAGGACCCCGCCGTCCTCGCGGCAGAGCAGCGAGTACTGAGCGGTGCCCTCGACCATTCGGGCGACGTCATTGGTGAGCACCCGTTGGAGGAACGCCTCCGCATCCCGCCCGCTCGTCTCCACGACTCCCATGTGCGAGACGTCGAACATCCCGGCACCGCGGCGAACCGCCACGTGCTCATCGCGGATCCCCGTGTATTGCAGCGGCATGAGCCAGCCGGCGAACGGGACGAGCTTCGCTCCTTCCGCCTCATGCCGATCGCGAAGCGGCGTCGTGGCGAGCTGAGAAGCGTCGGGAACTCGATTCACCGGCCGGCGACCTTCTCGACTCGCGTACGACCGTGATTCCTTCGGACTCGAGAAACAGGCCAGGACCCGTGACGCGCGCCGATCGATATCCGCGCGACATCGTGCGACAACGCCCGCTGCGCAAGAGCTCCGGCGTCACCGCCGCGTAGCTCAACCTGCCCCAAGTGCGACACGTGGAGGCCCCCACTGGTCGGACGTCTATGGACTGGCCAATGTGCCACCGACGCGGCATTGTGTCAAGCGTGGCCCTGTTTTCCGGCACGGTGCTGGTCGGTTAGCCAGGCTGTCATTCCAGGATCTCGAACCCCGGCTGGCCCCGCTCGGCGGCCGTGTCGCCGAAGCCCGGCCTAGGCTCGCTCTCGGGCGCCAGCGGCGAGCAGTGGAAATGCCAGATCGTCCAGCGCGGCGCACCGGCTCCGTCGTCGCGGCGAAGCACCGACGTCTCGCGGAAGCGGACGCGTATGACCTCTCCGCGACGCTCGTATCTCGGCGCGATCCCGTCGAGCACCGCCGAGCCCGACCCTTCGTCGGACTTCATCACCACCGGAAGTATCCCCTCGGCCGTGACGTAGGCCATGTCACCGCCCAGCTCCAGCCGGACGTCCCAGAGCTCGACGGGCTCCTCCGGCACCATGTGCTGTTGGTAGTAGCGGAAGAGGTCCACCTTCTCGTCGAGCGAGAAGTACGGGTGACCGTTGAGGTTGAACATCAGGTAGGCCGGAGCGAAGCACTCGCGCATCTTCTCCACGTCGAGACCCCGGTTGGACTCCCACCACTGGCGGTGGACCCGGCGGATCTCCTCCTCGTCTCCGCCCCGGCGCGCGCTCTCGGACATCAGCGTCCCCTCCGTCCGGACAGGAAGCCGAGCAGGAAGGCGACCACCAGCGAGCCGCCGAGGACGGTCGGCGATTGCAGCCGCCGGCCGGCGACCTCGCCGAGCAGCGGCAGGATCGGCATGGCGTCGTCACCGGCGGCCTCCGGCCCCGGCCCGTCAGCGTGCCCGTCGCCGGGCGCGGCCGAGGCCGCGTCGGATTCGGGGGCGAGCATCGTCGCGAGGTTCTTCGCGAACTGGTCGGTGATCCGGGCGGCGACGTCGCCCATCATTCCGGCGCCCATCGCGGCCGCCTTGCCCGTCATCGACAGATCCGTGTCGATCACCGCGCGAGTGCTCCGGCCGTCTCCGTCCAGCCGCATGCGCGTCGTCGCCTCGGCGTTGCCCTGGCCGCGAGTCTCCCTGGCTTTCGCCCGCATCGTCGCCGTGTGGGCGTCGGGATCCCGTTCGATGATCTCCATGCGAGCGCGGTACTCCTGGGTGATGGGCCCGATCTTGATCTTGATCGCCAGGTCGTAGGCGTCCTCGCCGAGCTGGTCGAGGACCTTCGCGCCGGGAACGCACGGGGCCACGCGCTCCACGTCGAGGAGAGCGTCCCAGACCTCCTCGATCGGCGCTTGGACGGTGAAGCGGTTCTCGAACTCCATCTCACTCCTTGGTCGTCATCGACGGGGCCGGCGCCCGCCAGGCCCGAAGCTCTTTGTGCACGTGCGTCCGCGCCACCACGCGGCCGTGACGGATCACGGTGCGCTGCTCGGGAGCCGTCGCCACGATCTCACGCGCCGAAGCGCCGGCGACGGCAACGAGATCGGCGGGCTGCCCCGGCTCCAGCGCCGTCGCGGCCAGCCCCATCGCGCGACGCGCCGCCGGGCCCACCAGCCGCAGCGCGTCGGACCAGCCGAGGTGCCCAGCGGCCACCAGCAGCTGGGCGGTGTGCAGCGGGTCGCCGGTGCCGAGCGGGTTGAACGGGTCCTGGACGTTGTCTCCTCCGCCGGCGAGCTCGACCCCCGCGTCCAGGAGCGCTCGCAGCGCCGTGATGCCCCGCGGGATCGCGCTGCGGTGGTGGCGGCCCTGGAGGTAGAGGTTCGTGAGCGGAAGCGTGATCACCGAGAGCCCGGCGCGGGCGACCGCCGCAGCGACGTCCTCCTGTACGCCGAGCGGACACATCCCCAGACTCGAGCAGTGGCTGGCGGCGACCTGGTGGCTGAAGCCGCGGCTCACGAGATCGGCCAGCAGCCCGAGCTCTCCGGCGTCGCGCAGGTGCTCGTCCATGTGCAGGTCGACGGGGCGGCCGTGCGCAGCCGCGAGATCGAGCGTCCAGCGCAGGTTCGCCGGCGGATCGGGGTCGATGTGCGGCGCGCCGCCGACCACGTCGACCCCGAGACGCAGTGCCTCGTCCAGGCGCTCGCGGTTCGCCGCGCCGGCCGTTCCCGTCAGGGGGTAGGAGAGCGCCGCGACCTGGATGTCGACGAGTCCGCGCAGCTCGTCGCGGACGGCGATCAGCGCCTGTGCCCCGCGTAGCTCGATGCCCTCGCCCACGTCGACGTGCGTGCGAATCGCCGTCACGCCTCGCTCCAGCGCCGTCAGCGCGGCCGCCCGTGCGCGAGCGGCGATGTCCGCGATGGAGAGCGTGCGCCGGTAGGCGTGCCATGCCTCGATCGCGCCCGGTAGGTCGCCGGACGGGTTCTCGACGAGATCGGCCGTGAACGCCTTGTCGAGGTGTGCGTGAGGCTCGGCGAACGCGGGCAGCACGACGTGACCGCTCACGTCGAGGCGCTCGGCGCCCGGGAAGTGCGAGAGCGTCCCCGCCGGCTCCACGGCCGCGATCGTCGCATCCTCGAGCAGCACGTCGACGTCGACGCCGGCGGCCGTCCGGCCACCCCGGAGCAGGAGGCTCATCTCTCCGCCGCAACCGGCCCCGCGTCGCCGAGCGGGACCGTCTGCACCGCGTCGAGCATGCGGGTCAGCGTGCCCTCGGCCGAGTCGTACACGTGCCGGCGTGCCTCAAGATGGCGGTGCAGCCGGTCGTTGAGCGCCCTGGCGCGCTGACGGATCTCGAGCTCGTCGACGCGCGTCGAGGCGCCCTCCTCCCGAACGACCTCACCCCCGACGATGACGGTGTCGACGGA
>Ga0190275_10004309_pt1 | contig 10235 bp, 10 predicted proteins | sample Popmic550T_FD_133745 | JGI IMG/M metagenome (GOLD analysis project Ga0190275, IMG submission 133745) | Populus adjacent soil microbial communities from riparian zone of Yellowstone River, Montana, USA - 550 T | ecosystem: Environmental > Terrestrial > Soil > Riparian zone > Trees stand | place...
GGACCTGCGCGTTTATAGAACCGCGTTCCTCCCGGCGCTGGTCGCCGTGTTCGTCGTCGCCTTCTCGCTCCAGAGCCGGCCGTCGCCGGTCCGGACCCGCGCGGTCGCCGACGCCTTCGACCCGGCGCGCGCATGGGGCGGCGCGCGCGTCCGCGACAGCCTGATCGAGCTCGGCGCGGCGTTCCCGGACCGGCGCCCCGGCTCCGGGGGTGACAGCGCGCTCGCCGATCGGGTCGCGGGCGTGTTCCGCGCCGCCGGCATGCAGGTCCGGCGCAGCAGCGCGACCGGCCGGACGATCGACGGCGAGGCGGACGTCCAGACCGTCGAGGGCATCCGGCCGGGGCTCTCGCCGCGCCAGATCGTCGTCCTGGCCCACCGCGACGCGGCCGGGAGCCCGGCGCTCGCCGAGCTCTCCGGCACCGCGGCGCTCCTCGAGCTCGCGCGCGTGTTCCGCACGCGGGTGAGCCGGGCCGAGGGCACGGAGGAGCGCGGTCGCCCCCAGCTCATCGGCCGCGACCTGCGCCGGACGCTCGTCCTCGTCTCGACCTCGGGCGGCTCCGGGGGCGCCGCCGGGGCGCGCGCGTGGGCGCGCGGCGCGGACCCGGCGCTCATCGACGGCGTGCTCGTGCTCGGCGACATCGCCTCCGCGACGACCCGCAAGCCGTGGGTCGTCCCCTGGTCCGATGGCCGCGCCCAGCCGCCGATCGGGTTCCTGCGCACCGTGGAGCTCGCCGCGCGGCGCGAGACCGCGGAGGACCCGGGTCGCGTGCGCGCGACCGCGCAGTGGGCCCGCCGCGCGCTGCCGTGGAGCGTGGCGGAGCAGGGCGAGGTCAATCGCGCGGGGCTGCCCGGTGTGCTCCTGCAGGCCAGCGGTGAGCTCGGCCCCGCGCCGGACGCGGAGCTGTCGCGCCCCCGCTTCACCGCGCTCGGCCGCGCCGCCCTGCGGACCGTCACGGTGATCGACGAGGCGGGCCGCGGCGGCGACGACGCCGAGGTGCGCGCCCTCTGGCAGGGCGAGCCGGAGGGCGTGGTGACGCTGCGCAACGTCCTCCCGACGTGGAGCGTCCGCCTGCTCGTCCTGTGCCTGCTGGCCCCCGCACTGCTCGCGGCGCTCGACGCGTTCTTCCGCGTCCGCCGCCGCCGCGTGGCGACCGGCGCGTGGCTGGGCTGGGCGCTCGCGGCCGGGACGGCGGTGCCGCTGGCCTGGGCCTGGCTGCGGGTGCTCGGGATCACCGGGGCCCTGCCGGCGCCGCGCGCGCCGGTCGCCCCGGGGGTCCTGGAGCTCACGGGCGGCCAGGTCGCGGCGCTCGCCTCCGTGGCGCTCGCGGTGGTCGCCGGCGTCCTGGTCGCGCGGATGCTGACGCGCGGGACCGACCCCGGGAGCGCGGCGGCGGGCGGCGCCGGCGCGGCCGCCGGGGCGATCGTCTGCACCGTCACGCTCGCGGTCTGGGTCGCGAACCCGTACGCGGCGGCGCTGCTGCTGCCCGCGGCCCACATCTGGCTCTTCCTCGGCGCGCCGCAGACGCGCATGCGCGGCCCATGGGGCTGGCTCGCGTTGGCCGCGGGGCTGGTGGCGCCGCTGCTGCTCGTCGTCTACGGCATGCGCGCCCTCGACGCCGGCCCGCTGGAGCTCGCGCGCATGTGGCTGCTGGCCACGGCCGGCGGGCACGTCACGGCGTGGGCGGCGCTCGCGGCCGGCGCGCTGGCCGGCGCGTTCGCGCTGCTCGTGCGCGTGGTCGCCGCGCGCCGCCACGTCGATCGGGCGCGACCGCCCTCGAAGCCGCAGACCCGCGGCCCGCGCACGTACGCCGGCCCCGGCTCCCTGGGCGGCACGGAGTCCGCACTGCGGCGATGACCCTGCGCCGGCTCTCGACCCTGCTGATCGTCGGCGGCATCGTGCTGCTCCTGGAAGCCGGCCTGACGCTGCTGTGGCAGGAGCCGGCGACGGCCGTCTACGCGCGGGTGCAGCAGCACCGGCTCGCGGAGGAGATCGCGCAGGCGGAGCGGTCGGCGCCGCCGCGTACGCCACCGGACCTCGCTCCCGCCGCACGCCGCGCGGCCCGGCGCCTGGAGGCCGGCGACGCCGTCGGACGGCTCGAGATCCCGGCGATCGGGCTCGAGACGGTGGTGGTCGAGGGCACCGATCCCGGCGAGCTGCGCTCCGGGCCCGGCCACTATCCCGGCACGGCGCTGCCCGGGGCGGGCACGACCGTGGCGATCGCCGGCCACCGGACCACGTACGGCGCGCCGTTCCGCCGCCTCGACGACCTCGAGCGCGGCGACGTGATCACCGTGCGGATGCCCTACGGCCGGGTCGTCTACCGCGTGGAGCGCACGCGGATCGTCGACCCGGACGCGATCTGGGTGACGCGCCCGGCGGGGCGCGAGCAGCTCGTCCTCACCGCGTGCCATCCGCTGTACTCCGCAGAGCAGAGGATCGTGGTGTTCGCGCGCGGACAGCGCGCATGACCGGGTGGAGTCACGACCCGATGGACGAGGCTCGTGCTCGCGCCGATGCACGTCATGCGATGCAGACCACCCTCCGACACGAGCAGCAGGATGGGCGCTCGGAGCCTGCCCGCGAGGGCCGGTTCAGCCGGGCGCCCGAGATCACGGACCAGCCTGTGACCGACCCGACCCCGGCCCCCGATCGCGACGACCACCACAAGCGGATCGACGCGGTCCACTACGAGGTCGATCCCGACGCGGTCGCCCGGGCGATCCTCGAGCGGCTGGTCGCCGGGCGGGCGATCCGCCCGCCGCGCGCCGGGTCGGGGCGTTAGTGCTCGAACCCGTGCCAGTCGCGGGCGCCTGACGGCGCTCCGCGCCAGCGGACCTCCGGCGCGCCCGCGACCACCTCGCCCACCCACTTGAGGCCGGCCGCCTCCCCCTCGGCGCGCCGCTCCGGCGGCATGCAGGCGCACAGCTCGAAGTCCTCGCCGCCGGTGGCCGCGAGCTCGGCCGGGGAGCGGCCGAGCGCCTGCGCCACCGCGGCGACGCCGGGCGCGACCGGCAGCGCGTCGGCGTCCAGCTCCAGCCGCACGCCGCCGGCCTCGGCGAGCCGCCGGGCGTCCGAGGCGATCCCGTCGGACAGGTCGAGCATCGCGGTGGCCCCGGCGCGCGCGAGCGCGCGGCCGGCGTCCAGGCGCGGCTGCGGGCGCAGGAAGCGCGCGATCAGCCCGCGCTCGCCCGGCGCGCGGCCCTCGAGCACGGCGAGCCCCGCCGCGGCGGCGCCCAGCGTGCCGGTCACGCCGACGAGATCCCCGGGGCGCGCGCCGGCACGGCCGACGATCTCCTCGGCCGTGGCCGCCCAGCCGACCACGGTCACGGCCAGCGTGAGCACGGGGCCCGCGACGATGTCGCCCCCGGCGATCGTCGTGCCCGTCGCGGCGGCCAGCGCCTCGGCGCCGCGATGCAGCGCGAGCGCCTGCCCGTCGGTGAGCTGCGGCGGCAGGACGACTCCGAGGTAGGCCTCGCCGGGCGCCACGCCCATCGCGGCCAGGTCGGAGAGCGCGGCGGCCAGCGCGCGGTGCCCGATGTCCTCCGGCGCGGCCTGGCCGAGCCGGAAGTGCGTGCCGTCGACCATCACGTCGACGGAGGTGACGGCGTACGCGTCAGCGCGCACGACCGCCGCGTCGTCCCCGATCCAGCGGACGACGCGCGTCCCCTCGCGGCGGGCGAGCGCGGCGCCGATCGCCTCGATCAGCGCGAGCTCGCGCATCGCATCGCCGGCTCCGGGACGCGGACGCTCGGGCCCACCCGCTCCACCGGAGCGCGGGCCCGCAGATGCTCACCGATGGCGGTAGACGATCCGCGCGCGGTTGAGGTCATACGGGGAGACCTCGACCCGTACCCGATCCCCCGGGAGGATCCGGATGCGGAAGCGGCGCATCTTGCCGGCCACGTGGCCGAGCACCTCGTGGCCGTTGTCGAGCTGCACCCGGAACATCGCGTTCGGGAGCGCCTCCACGACCTCGCCTTCGAATTCGACTTTCTCTTCCTTGGCCAAGAGCTAGATGATCCTGACATTCGTCGCCTGCGGGCCCTTGGCGGACTCGCCGATCTCGTACTCCACCTTCGCGCCTTCCGCGAGGGTGCGGAAGCCGTCACCTGCGATACCCGAGAAGTGCACGAACGCATCCTTCCCCCCGTCGTCCGGGGTGATGAAGCCGAAGCCCTTCTCGTCGCTGAACCACTTCACGACACCAGTTGCCATACAACACTCCTCACTGCTGATCCGATGCGCGAGGGGTGCTGCCGGGGCACTGCCTTCCCGCATGCTCCACTCCGCCGCGTGGGCGGCACGTCGGCGGGGGTTATACCAGCGCCGGCGCGAATCGTGCGGAGTTCTGACCAGGTTCGCGCGTCCCGGGCCGGTCGCGTCCGCGGAGGTCGCGGTGATCAGCCGGGGGGCGCGACGACGCCGCCGCCCTGCCCCGGATCGGGGTTGGCCGCCGGCGCCTCGGTCTCCGGCGGGGCCTGCGGCGGCGCCTCGTACGCGCCGGGATCGAAGCCGCCGTTGTCCTGCGGCTCCGGCTCGGTCTCGCCCGTCGTCGGCTCCGGCTCGGCCGTCGTGTCCGTGGCCGGGTCGGTCGTGGTCTCGGTGGTCTCGCCGGTGTCGCCGCCCTCGAGGTGCTTCCCGCCGGAGTTCGCGTAGCGGCCGAAGAAGGGCGAGGAGACGAACGGCTCCTTCGGCGGCGGGAAGTCGCCGCAGTAGGAGCCCTTGACGCGGTTCATGTAGTCGCCCCAGATCTGGGCGGGGAACGTGCCGCCGTCGACCGGCCCGCCGAAGAACTGGTAGCTCATCGGGACCAGCTCGTTCTCGGGGTAGCCGACCCACACGGACGTCGACATGCGCGGCGTGTAGCCGACGAACCAGGCGTCCGTGTTGTCGTCGACGGTCCCGGTCTTGCCGGCCGCGGGGCACTGCGACATGTAGGCGTACGCGCGCCCGCCGGTGCCGCCTGTCATGTTCTGCTTCAGGATCTCCGTGGCCTTGGCGGCGACGCCGTCCGAGAAGATCCGCGTGCGCTTTACGCGGAAACGCGGAGGCAGGGAGTCGCCCTTCTCGACGTGCCCGTCCGGGAACCGGATCTTGGTGATGGCCGTCGGGCGCACGCGCAGGCCGCCGTTGGCCACCGACGCGTAGGCCGTGGCCATCTCGAGCGGCGAGACACCGTTCTCCAGGCCGCCGAGCGTCTCGGCCGGGTAGCCCTTCAGCGTCGACTTGATGCCCATGTCCTTCGCCGTCTGTGCGACCTCGTCGGGGCCGAGGTCGAGCGCGAGCTGGATGTAGACGGAGTTGTCAGACTGCAGCGTGCCGCGGCGCAGCGACATCGTGCCGCCGCCGGTGCCGCTGTAGGTCTTGATGTCGATGTGGCCGTAGGCCGGGTCGTCGAGCACGGTCGGCGAGCGCGACGTGTAGCTCGTGCTGTCCGGGTCCACGCCCATCCGCAACGCCGCCATCAGCGCCATCACCTTGAACGTGGAGCCCGGCCGCCGGTGCCCCTGCGCGGCGAGGTTGAAGTTCGACTCGCCGTAGTCGCCCGAGGAGGCCATCGCCTCGATGTAGCCCGTCCGCGGGTCGATCGTGACGATCGCCGACGACGGGCCGACGCCGGCGAGGTGGCGCTCGATCGTCGCGCGCGCCTCCTCCTGCTTCTTGAGGTCGATCGTGGTGTAGACCTTGAGCCCGCCCGTCCGGACGGTCTGCGCGCCGTACTCCCGGAAGAGCTGGTCCTTGACGTAGTCGAAGAAGTAGTGCTCGCGGCGGCGGGTGAAGTACTGCGACGTGTTCACGCCCAGGCCCTTGCCCGCGGCGGCGTCGGCCTGCTCCTTGCTGACCATCCCGAGCTCGGCCATCTTCGCCAGCACCTCGTTGCGCCGGGTCTTGGCCGCGGCCCGGTTGCGCACCGGCGAGTAGGTGTCCGTGGCCTGGGGGATGCCGGCGAGCAGCGCGGCCTCGCGCAGGTTGATCTCCTCGAGCTCCTTGGAGAAGTAGATCTTCGCCGCGGCCTTGATGCCGATCGCGGACTGGCCGCCGACGGTGCCGTAGGGGATCGAATCCAGGTACTTCTCGAGGATCCACTCCTTGTCGTGCTCGTCCTCGAGCTCCTCGGCGAGCTTGGCCTCGCGGATCTTGCGCGTGTAGGTCTGCTCGTTGGAGATGTAGAGCGAGCGGACGAGCTGCATGGTGATCGTCGAGCCGCCCTGCGTCTTGTCGGACTGCAGGTTCGTGACCGCGGCGCGGACGACGCCCTCGTAGTCGACGCCGTTGTGCTTGTAGTAGCGCTCGTCCTCGATGGCGATCGTCGCGTCGCGCACGACCTGCGGGATGTCCGACCGCTTGAGCGGCAGGTGCAGCTCGTCGTTCTGGATGAAGCCGAGCGAGGTGCCGTCGGCCGCGTAGACGCGCGAGTTCTCGGCGATCGCCCGCGCCTTGAGCGACGAGAGCGGCGGCGCCGAGGCGGCGATGTGGACCACGTAGCCGACGCCCCCCAGCCCCGCGATGACGACCACGATCCCCAGCACCATGAAGGCGAGGAAGGCCTTGCTGCTGCCCCCGCCGGAGGAGCGGCGGCGACGACGTGTCCGCTGGGCGTGGCTCATGACGGGCGACCGTCGATTGTAGTTCGACCCGCCGGGCGGGTTTCCCTACTCCGCGGGGAGGAGGCCCTCCGCGCGCAGGCGCGTGAGGCATTGCAGCCGCAGCGCGGCCTCGCGCGGCGCGCGCTCCGGCGGGGGGCACGGATCGCCGCCGACCGCCAGCCGCACGCCCACGTCGGTGACCTCCGCCACGGAGACGGTCTGGCCGGTCTCCGCCGCCAGCACCTCGACCGCGCGGCCGGCGTCGCTCGTCGGGGGGAGCCACAGCGACACGTCGAGCCCGACGACCCCGTCGCCGAGCGTGTCGTTGCGCAGGATCCCCGTCGCCAGCTTCTCGTTCGGGATCACGACCTGCTGGTCGCCGAGCGTGCGCAGGAACGTGTAGTTGAGCCGGATGTCCTCGACGACGCCGTACTGGTCCTCGACGAACACCCAGTCGCCGACGCGGATCGGCTGCGTGACGGCGAGCATGATCCCGGCGATGAAGTTCGCCAGCGTCTGGCGCGCCGCGAAGCCGAGGATGGCCGCGGCGATCGCCCCCGAGGCGAGCAGGGACGCGGCCAGCTCGTTGAGGCTGGAGAACTGCGCGAGAGCGAGCGCGCAGCCGATGAGGACGATGACCGCATAGAGCAGCCGCCGCAGGAACCGAAGCCGCGTGTCGGTCTCCTGGGAGAGCTCGCCGCGGACGACCGCCTGCGTCAGCTGCGCGCCGCGGCGCCGGAGGAGCCGGTCGAGGATGAACACGACCAGCAGCGATCCCGCGACGTACAGCGCAGCGTTGATATAGGGCTCATACTCGCCGTCCATGGCGGGCGAGGCTAGACAACGGGCAGCCATCCTGCTCGACGCCATGGGGACCCTCGTCCACCTCGACCGCCCCGTGGAGCGGCTGCGCGACGCGCTCGCCGAGCACGCCGGGATGGACGTCGACGCGGCCACCGCTGCGGCGGCCCTCAGGGCCGAGATCGCGTTCTACCGCGCCCACCTGCACACGGCCGTCGACGGCCCGTCGCTCGACGAGCTGCGCGCCCGCTGCGCCGCGGCGATGCGCCCGGCGCTCCCTGCGGGCGGCGCCACGGACGAGCAGCTCACCGTCGCGCTGCTGGCCGGCATCCGCTTCGCGCCGTTCCCCGAGGTCGCGGCGACGCTCAGGGGCCTGCGCGACGCCGGCTGGGCGCTGATCGTCGTCTCCAACTGGGACGTGTCCCTCGACGAGGTGCTGGTCGAGACAGGGCTGCGCGAGCTGGTCGACGGGGTGGTCACGTCGGTCGCGGTGGGCGAGCCCAAGCCCGGCGGAGCGGCCTTCGCGCGCGGGCTCGAGCTCGCCGGAGCGCGCGCCACGGAGGCCTGGCACGCCGGCGACGACGTCGACGCCGACGTCGCGGGCGCCCTGGCCGCCGGCATCCGGCCCGTGCTGGTGGACCGCGACGGCGACGGGCCACCCGCGCCGCCTGGCGTGCCGGTCGTCCGTGCGCTCGACGAGCTGCCGGCGCTCGTCCACGCTTAGCCCGCCCGCAGGATCGGCCCTCTACATTCCCCTGCTGCCGCAGATGTCGAGCGTCCCGCCCCCTTCCTTCCAGCACCCCGGGTCGCCGCCGCCGCGGCCCGAGCTCCCCGAGGGCATCGTCCGCGATGAGCCGCCCGCTCAGGACGCCCTACCGCGCTGGCCGCTGTGGGCGCCGTTCGCCGGGATGCTGCTCACCCTGATCGCCGCCGGCGTGGGCGTCGTGCTGATCGCGGCGGTGGCGGAGCTCGCCGGCGCCGACGTCGACGCCGGCGACGACACCGCCCCCGGCGTGGTGATCGCCGGCACCTACCTGCAGGACCTCGCGCTGATCGCCTCGGCCTTCCTCCTGGCCCGCTGGGTCGATCCGCCGGCCCGCGCCCGCCAGTTCGGCATGCGGCTGACGCCGCCGGGCTCGGCGCTCGGCTGGCTCGTGCTCACCTGGCTCGGGTTCATCGTCTTCTCGTTCGTCTGGTCGGTCGCGCTCGACATCCAGGAGTCCGACGACCTGCCGCAGGAGCTCGGCGCGGACTCGTCGACGCTCGCGCTGGTCGCGGTCGCCGTGCTCGTCTGCGTGATGGCGCCGATCGCGGAAGAGGTCTTCTTCCGTGGCTTCGTGTTCACGTCGCTGCGGCGCAAGCTCGGCATCCCGGTGGCGGCGATCATCACCGGCGCGATCTTCGGCGGCATCCACCTCGGTGGCACGGACATCGAGTTCATCGTGCCGCTCGCCGTCTTCGGCGCCCTGCTCTGCCTGCTGTACGTCTGGACGGACTCGCTGCTCCCGTGCATCGTGCTCCACGCGCTCAACAACGCCCTCGCCCTCGGCGTCGCCGAGGACTGGGGCGCGTGGACGCCGGTCGCGATGCTCGCTGCCGCCGCCATCTGCCTCAGCATCTCCCTGCCAGTCGCCCGTCGATCACGGATGGTCCCCGCATGACACGCACGTTCGCCCTCGTCGTCGCCGCCTCGGCCGCGCTCCTGCTCCCAGCGGCCGCCGCCGCGCAGGATCCGGCCCCGATCCCGACGCCGACGCCGACCCCGACACCCGTCCCGCCGCCGGCGCCGCCGAAGCCGCAGCTCGCGCTGAGCGTCGACAAGGTGCTCGTGGCGGGCGACGACGCCTTCGTCCTGCAGGGCGACGCGTTCAAGGTCCGCGGCACGATGACGCCGGCCGTCGCGGCGCCGCGCCAGAAGGTCCGGCTGCACCTCTTCCGCGACGGCGAGCCGCTGCGCAAGGTGCGGACCACGGTGCACCGCGACGGCACCTTCGCCGCGCGGATCAAGGGCGGGCGCCCCGGCCGGATCAGCGTCCGCGTGTTCCACGAGCGCTCCGCCGAGCTGGCGGCGAAGCGCGGGCCGAAGGTCTCCGTCTCCGTGCTCCGCCCCGCGCTCTCGACGGGTGCGAGCGGCCCGCTCGTGCGGCTGCTCCAGAAGGGGCTGCACAAGCTCCGCTACGCCGTGCCGCGCAACGACCGCTACGACGACGCCACGGGCCGCGCGGTGATGGCGTACCGCAAGGTCAACGGGATGTCGCGCCGCTTCGACGCCGACGAGCGGGTGATCCGCCGGGTGCTGGCCGGCAAGGGCGCGTTCAAGGTCCGCCACCCGGATGCGGGCCACCACGTGGAGGCCGACATCTCGCGCCAGGTGCTGGCGCTCGTCGACGGCGGCCGCGTCGTCGCGACGTACCACACGTCGACCGGCGCACCGGCGACGCCGACCGTGATCGGCACGTTCCGCGTCTACCGGCAGGACCCGGGCACGAACGCCATCGGCATGGTCCACTCGTCCTACTTCATCCGCGGCTACGCGATCCACGGGTATGTGAGCGTGCCCGCGTTCAACGCGAGCCACGGATGCCTGCGCGTCCCGATCCCCGACGCCCTGCGGATCTTCAACTGGATCAACATGGGCGACAAGGTCATCGTCTACCCGTGATGGACGCCGCGGAGCGGCTGGCCTCCGAGCTCCGCCGCCACGCCCTGATCATCGGCGAGGTGACGCTGACCAGCGGCGCGACGGCCCAGTACTACGTCGACGCCAAGCGGGCGATCCTGCGACCCGCGGGCTTCTCCGCCCTGGCAGAGCTCGTCGCGGGCTACGCGCGCCGGTGGGAGGCGAC
>Ga0190275_10004310_pt1 | contig 10234 bp, 6 predicted proteins | sample Popmic550T_FD_133745 | JGI IMG/M metagenome (GOLD analysis project Ga0190275, IMG submission 133745) | Populus adjacent soil microbial communities from riparian zone of Yellowstone River, Montana, USA - 550 T | ecosystem: Environmental > Terrestrial > Soil > Riparian zone > Trees stand | place...
AGCGCGAAGACCGTCAGGCCGGTGATGAAGAAGTCGTGGCCGGCGGCGGGCGCCGCGTCGGCTGCTCCCGTCGCGAAGTTGGCCGTCTCCAGGGCGAGACGATCCGCCTCAGCATTGAGCGACCGCAGGGCCGCTTGCAGGTTGGCGACCTGCTGGGCCAGTTCCTGGCTTGTCATTGGCTGTGTTCCCCTCAGCTCTTGGCCGCGACGGGCTCGGCGGCGAAATTCGGATGCACCAGGGCGCCGTCGCGGGTCAGGGCGGTACCCTTGATGATCTCGTCGTCCCAGTTGATCGTCAGGCCTTTTTCCTTGTCGATCAGGGGCGTCAGGAAGTTCAGCAGGTTCTTCGAGTACAGCATCGACGCGTCGATGGCGTTGCGGCTCGGCACGTTGAGATGGCCAACGATCTTCACGCCGTCGATATCGACGATCTCGCCCGGCTTGGAGCCTTCGACGTTGCCGCCCTGCTCCACCGCCAGATCGACCAGCACGGAGCCCGGCTTCATCGAGCGGACCATCGCCTCGGTCACCAGGATCGGAGCCTTGCGGCCGGGAATCAGCGCCGTGGTGACGATGATGTCCTGCTTCTTGATCGTTTCGGCGATCAGCGCCCGCTGCTTTTCCTGGTACGCGGGGCTCATCTCCTTGGCGTAGCCGCCGGCGGTCTGGGCCTCCTTGAACTCGTCGTCCTCGACCGCGACGAACGAAGCGCCGAGCGACTGCACCTGTTCCTTGGTAGCAGGACGCACGTCGGTCGCGGACACGACGCCGCCCAGGCGCCGTGCCGTCGCGATGGCCTGGAGGCCGGCGACGCCGACGCCCATGATGAGGACGCGAGCCGGCGGCACGGTGCCGGCAGCGGTCATCATCATCGGGAAGGCGCGGCCGAATTCCGACGCCGCGTCGACGACGGCGCGATAGCCCGCAAGATTGGCCTGGCTGGACAGCACGTCCATCGACTGCGCGCGGGTGATGCGGGGCATCAGTTCCATCGCGAAGGCGTTGACCTTGGCGTCGGCATAGGCCTGGAGCTGGTCCCGCTGCTGATAGGGCTGAAGAATGGCGACCAGCATGGCGCCCGGCTTCATCAGCGCCAGTTCGTCGGGGCCTCCCTCCGCTTCCGTCAAAGGTCGTTGCACCTTGAGAACGATATCTGCGTCGGACAGGGCCGAGGCCTCGTCCGGCGCAATGGTCGCTCCGGCATCGGCGAAGGCCTGATCGGGGATCGAGGCTTCCTTACCGGCGCCGGTTTCGACAACGACGTCCAGCCCAAGCTGCTTATACTTCTTGATGGTATCGGGGGATGCCGCAACGCGGCGCTCGTTGGCACGCCGCTCCTTGGGTATCGCGACTTTCATCCTGGCTGGTTCCCTTGCCGCTGATTTTATTGTGCCGAAAGTATGGCGTTCGATTTATGCGTTGGCAAAATGCCGCATTCAGGAAAGTTTGTGAAGCGTTCTACCCACTAACCTTGCCTGTTCAAGCTTCAACACTAAACCTTTCTTGCGGGCGCTTGCCCAGTGGACAAAGGTCGAAGACGCGGGCATCAGCCGTGCGGAAGGCGCATGCACGCACATGAAAACAGCCGGCCCACAAGGGGCCGGCTGCCAGTATCGCGGAACCGGAGCGCCGCGTATCGTCTTTTGTTATTGCGTTATGAAGTCGGCCTTAGCGGCGGGCCGGCATCATGCCTTCGGCGGGGCCGCCGCCCGCAACGCCTTCGTTGCCGGTCTGGCTGGCGCCTGCGGGCGGCACTACGCCACCGCCGGCTGCGGCGCTGATGTCGTTGACCGTGCCGCCGGCCTTTACGATGGAGTTCCGGGCATCGGCAAGGATCTGGGCGCACTTGGCCGGATTGCCATCGCGGAACTGATTTTCAGCGGTCTGAAGCTGGACTTCCAGCCGCTCGCGAATCAGGTCGTTCGAAATCGTCTTGGCATCGGACCGCACGGCTGCGACATCGGTCGAGCCGCAGGACGCCGGAACCTGAAGGTTGGTGGTGCCGGTCGGATACGTCGGATCACCGGGGCCTACACCGCCGCGGCCCAAGGCCGCGCGACCGCTCGTGACGCCATCGGTCTGGCCGGTCTCGAGATTTCCATCGGGAGTATTCACCGGTGCCTGAGTCCCCTGCATCGGCTGACCGGTGGTAGCGCCGGTGGCGCCTGGTGCCACACCCGGCATCTGGGACCCCATCGAGGCGCGGCCGCTGGTCACGCCGTTGGTCTGACCAGTCGCGAGGCCGGAGTCCTGAGCCAGGACCGGCCCGGAGACACCAATGGCGAGAGCCAGCACTGCGGCACCATGGAAAAGCTTATTCATCTCTGGAAATTCCTCGTCTTGGGGGCGACATGATCGCCATTCGGCAACCTTTGACCCCCTCAACAGTAGTTTTCCATGGTTGGTTCCGAGAATTCTCACGAAAAACCGACATCGATCACACGTTGGCGATCACGCTTCCGTGATTACACCGGCAGCGGCACCCCGTTGCGGTTGAGCAGTTCCGTCTGGCGCTTTTCCAGGGCATCAACGTCGAAATCGCGGACGAGATCGTGGAAGAGCTGGTACCAGTTGACCTCCGCCTTCAGATGCAGGAAGACCGAACCCAGGCCGATCGCGGCGCGGTCCATGAAGACGAACTCACGCGGGATCTCCAGCCCGCCGACCTCGTGGAGCGAGCGGTGGACCTTCTCGGCCGCCTCGCGCCCGTACATGGCGCTGTTGGTCTCGTCGATCCTGCGGGTGCGGTCATCCATGATGGGAGCGTAGACGAAGCGTGCCCAGACGTTGAGGATGTCGATCAACTCGTTGTTGATCTTGTTGAAGCCCCAGACCCGGTAGGCTTCCGCCGCCAGGTCGCGGTCGTCGGTCTGAAGCGCGTGATAGAGGTCAATCACGCCCTTGACGAAGCTAGGCTTGAAGATGCGGATGCAGCCAAAATCCAGCAGGTTGATCGAGGCATCGGGACGGACGGTATAGTTGCCCAGATGCGGGTCGCCGTGGATCGTGCCGCAGGTGTAGAACGGCGTGTACCACGCGCGGAACATGTTCAGCGCAAGCTCGTTACGGTGCTCCGGGTGGTCACGGACATACTCCAGGATCTTGCGGCCTTCCAGCCACGTCATCGTCAGCAGCCGCTTGGTCGAAAGGTCCGACACGACCTCCGGCACCTGGACGCCGCCGACGGGACTCAGGATGTCCCGGTAGAGGGCGGTGTGGCGGGCTTCCAGCGCGTAGTCCAGCTCTTCCCGCAAGCGGGCCGAGATCTCGGCATGGATCTGCCTGGTCGAGATCGTGCGGTCGTAACGCTCGTAGATCGAGAAGATCAGGTTGAGCTGACCCAGGTCTGCTTCCACGGCGGACATCATGTCCGGGTACTGGAGCTTGCAGGCAAGCTGCCGCCCGTCATGGCCGACCGCCTTGTGGACTTGGCCCAACGAGGCGGCGGAGGCCGCGTTGCGCTCGAAGCTGGCGAAGCGCTTCTGCCAATTGGGACCCAGTTCCGCCGCCATCCGGCGCTTGACGAAGGGCCAGCCCATGCTGGGCGCGTCGGCCTGAAGCTGGGAGAGTTCCTGGACGTATTCCTGCGGCAGGGCATCGGGGATGCTGGACAGGATCTGCGCCACCTTCATCAGCGGACCCTTCAGCCCGCCGAGCGCGTCCCGCAGTTCCTTCGCGTGTTCGCCGCGTTCGAGTTTGAGACCGAGATAGCGTTGTCCGGCGAGCCGCGCCGCCAGCCCGCCCATCGCCGTGGAAACCCGTGCGTAGCGCGCGATCCGCCCGCCGAACGAGTTCTGTTCAGTGCCATTTGCCATGGATGGAAAATGGTGCTCGCGGTGGTGATTGACCAGTGTGGCCGGAGCGTTTCCGCCCCCGCCAACTCCACTCACGCCGACCGGCGAGCGGTGCTGCCTTCGGCGACCTTGGCGACCTCGCTGTCACCCAGCGGCGGCGGGGCGAACTGGACGTGGACGCCATGGCGGCTGACGCCGACGACCTGGGCGTGCTGGGGGGTGTCGCGTTCGGGGAGGTTGAGGACCAGACGATCGCCGGTGCCGAGCGGGACGGCGGTCTGGATCAGGGCGCCGCCGCGCGAGACGTCGAGCAGTTCGGCGTCAGCCGCTCCGAAGGAGCCGGCGACGCCGGTCGAGACGCTGCACCGGTGGCGAGTATGGGCGCGGCGGTTGGCTTCCTCGGTGGAGGTGCGGACGATCTGCGTCAGGGCCTCAGCCAGCGACTCGATACCGTCGCTCAGGGTGGCGGCAGCCGATTTGCTGCTTTCCGCCAGACTGTCGGTACGGCGGCAATCGCTGGTCAGGGCATCGACATGGCCCGCGACCTGCCGCGTGGCGCGGGCGGTTTCTTCCATGTTGAGGGTGATTTCCGCCGTGGCCTTGGACTGGTCGGCCATGGCGAGGGCGATGGAGCCCGCGATTCCGTCGACCGCCGCGATGGTTTCCCCCACCTTTTCGACGGCGGCGTCGGCATCGCGCGCGGCCGCCTGGATGCGGCTGATAAGGTCGCCGATCAGGTCGGTCGAGCGCTCGGTTTCACGCGACAGGCTCTTGACCTCGCTGGCTACCACGGCAAAGCCCTTGCCGGCGGCCCCAGCGCGCGACGCCTCGATCGTGGCGTTCAGCGCCAGCAGGTTGGTCTGCGATGCGACGCTCCGGATCATGCCGACGATGCCGCCGATCTCGGTCGCGACACCCGCGAGGGTGCGGATCACCTCGGCGGCGTGATGGGTGCTCTCCACCGCCAGACGGGCGGCGTCGGCTGCGTCGCCGACCTGTCCCGTGATCCGGTCGATCGATCCGGTGAGCTGTCCGGTAGCTTCCGCCGCGACCCTGACCGTCTCCAGCGCGTGGTTGGAGGTGTCGGCCATCTGCCGCGCGTTATCTTCCATGCTGCCGGCGGCGGAGTGCAGGCCGGCGGTGGCCGTCCGCATCTCGCTGGTCTGGCCGGTCACCGTCTCGATCGCCTTGCGGGTCTGGCCCTCGACCTTGTCGGCCATGTTGCGGATCGCGGCGCGCACCTCGTCGCGATGCACTTCCTCCAGCCGTTCCTCCTCGACCCGCATGGCGCGGACCTTGAGCGCATGGTCGCGGAAGACCTGGACGCTCGCCGCCATGGCGCCGACCTCGTCGCCCCGGTCGAGTCCCGGAACCTCCTCGTCGAGCTGATCGGCGGCGAAACGCGCCATCACGGCGCTCAGCCGGGTCAGCGGAGCCAGCAGCAGGCGCATGGCGATGAAGGACGCGGCGGCGACGACCAGGGCGGCGAGACCGCCGAGCGCCAGACCACCCCGGACCAGCACGTCGAGCATGCTGACGTAACCGGACTTGGGCGACCCGACATAGAGCGCGCCGATGACCGTGCCGTCGGGTCCCTGGATCGGGTCATAGGCGACCAGATAGGGCTGGCCCTGGATTTCCGACTCGCCGCGATAAGGCTTGCCCTGCTTCAGCACGGTATCGACCACGGGACCGGACGGCAGCCGGGAACCGATCGTCCGTCTGCCGTCAGAAGTCTTGGCCGAACTGGCGACTCGCAGGCCGCCGCTGAACACGGTGGCGCCGGACCCGGTCAGGGCCGTGATGCGGTCCACCAGTTCGGTGTCGCCATCCACGACGACGTTGCCGGCTTTCAGCTTGTCGGCTTCCCGGTGGAGAGGGCCGGGTGCGCGCAGTACTTCCCATGCGACCCGCATGTTGCCTTCCTGGCGTTCGACCCCGAGCCTTTCGGCCTCGCTCTTCAGCAGGGAGCGCATGGCGAAGAGGTTGACCATACCGATCATACCGATCGCCAGCACACAGATGATGGCTATCTTGGAGGATATCGACAAACGGTTGATCAGGGACACGACAGCACACCTCGGACGCCGGAAACGCCATCGAAGCTACCATCATGGCGGGACGGTGTCAGTGATACCTTTCGACGCTTCGGTTGCTATCTTAGTGTCCATCAGCATAAATATTATCATCGCGGGGCATGATCTATACGGGAAACGGCGCGGACGTTGAGGAACGCCCGCGCCATCAGGCCTTACCCGTGTCGTATTGCCTCACCCGGCACCGGGGCCGAATCAGCCTTCCTGGCGCTCCAGATCGTCGATGAAGCCGCGAATCACGCCCAACCCCTTGTCCCAAAAAGCGGGATCGGAGGCATCCAGTCCGAACGGCGCCAGCAGCTCGCGGTGACGCAGGGTTCCCCCCGCCGACAGCATCTTCAGGTACCGCTCGGCGAAGCCGCCGGCCGCATCCTGATAGACGGCATACAGCGAGTTGACCAGACAGTCGCCGAAGGCATAGGCATAGACATAGAAGGGCGAATGGATGAAGTGGGGGATATAGGTCCAGTAGTTCCGGTATCCCTCGTCGAAACGAAGCGCCGGGCCTAAGCTTTCGGTCTGGACGGCCAGCCAGATCTCCCCGATCCGCTCCGCGGTCAATTCGCCCTCGCGCCGTTCGGTGTGAAGCCGCTGCTCGAAATCGAAGAAGGCGACCTGACGGACGACCGTGTTCAGCATGTCCTCCACCTTGGAGGCCAGCATGATCTTACGGCGCTTCGGGTCGGTCTCGCTCTCCAGCAGGGAGCGAAAAGTCAGCATCTCGCCGAACACCGACGCCGTCTCCGCCAGCGTCAGCGGGGTATCGGCCATCAGGTGGCCCTGCTTGCCCGCCAGGACCTGATGGACGCCATGACCCAGTTCATGGGCCAGCGTCATCACGTCGCGCGTCTTGCCCTGGTAATTGACCAGCAGATACGGGTGGACGCTCGGCACCGTCGGGTGTGCGAAGGCGCCCGGAGCCTTGCCGGGCCGGACCGGCGCGTCGATCCAGGCGTTGTCGAAGAACTTGGCGCCGACGGACGCCAGATCGGGCGAGAACCGGCCATAGGCGTCCAGCACGATACCGCGCGCCTGATCCCAGGGGATCAGCCGGTCGTCGTCTTCGGGCAGCGGCGCGTTGCGGTCCCAGTAGTCCAGGGTGTCGCCGCCGAACCACTTGGCCTTCAGCTTGTAATAGCGGTGCGACAGGTCGGGATAGGCGCCCTTGACGGCGGTCACCAGCGCGTCGACGACTTCGTCCTCGACATGGTTGGACTTGTTGCGGGACGAGGTCGGGCGCGGATAGTTGCGCCACTTGTCCTCGATCTCCTTGTCCTTGGCGAGCGTGTTGGTGATCAGGGCGAAGGTGCGGACATTGGCGTCGAGCACGCGCCCGATCTCGACGGCGGCTTCCTTCCGCTTCGCGGCGTCACGGTCGGACAGGCGGTTCAGCGCCTCGGTGCAGGTCACCTCCCGGCCGCCGAGGGTGAAGCGGAGACCCGCGATCGTCTCATCGAACAGGCGGTTCCAGGCGGCGCGGCCGACGACGTATTTCTCGTGCAGCAGACGTTCCAGCTCGTCGGAAAGCTGGTGCGGGCGGAAAACGCGGATGTCGCGCAGCCAGGGAGCGTAGCGCGCAAGTTCCGGCGTCTTCAGCTTGGCCGCGAGCGCATCGTCATCAATCCGGTTCAGTTCCAGCGTGAAGAACAGCAGGTGGGTCGAAATGCCGTTGACCCGCTCCTGAATGCCCTGGAAGAACTTGCCGACCAGCGGGTCGTTCATGTCGCCGGCATAGACGAGGTGGGCGTAGCTCATGATGCGGGAGAGGGTTTCGTCGATCTCCTCGTACTGCGCGATGGCGCTTCCCAGGGCCGCACCCTCGAGGATCGCGAGCTTGCCGTTGTAGCTTTTGTAAAAATCCTTCGACGCCTTTTCCATCCGATCCAGATCGGCCTTCAGCGCGTCGGAGTCCTGGCCCGGATAGAGATCGCCCAGGTCCCAGACCGGCAGCGCGCCCAAATCGGGCGCCGCCGGATCGGAGTTATCGAGCGGCTCGGCGGTCACGGTCTGACTCATGGATGTCCTCCTGTTGCGCTGGACGGGATATAAGCCGGGTCTTGTGCCCATCCAAGCGGCTACACCGTTTCCTATATCACGATATCGGGGGTTCACACTTCCCCCACTGGCCATATGGCCCACCCGAGAACGGACCAGAGGCATGAACGCGCAATCCCAGATACACCCCGGCACGAAGCCCGGCGTGATCGACGAAAGCCGCTACGACGAGTGGCGGACGCTGCCCGCCATGTTCTTCGATCAGGCGGAACGCCTGGGCGGACGGCCACTGCTGATCGCCAAGCGGGACGGCGTCTGGGGCGAGCGGACCTGGAGCGAAGCCGCCGATGCGGTTTCCAAGGCGGCGGCCGGACTGAAGAGCCTGGGAGTGGGGCATGGTGACCGGGTCGCCATCGTGTCCGAGAACCGTCCGGAATGGCTGATCGCCGATTTCGCGATCATGCTGCTGGGAGCGATCACGGTACCCGCCTATACCACGAGCACCACGGCGGACCATCTGCATACGCTGCGCGACAGCGGCGCCCGAGTGATTCTGGTGTCGAGCGCCGCCCTGATGCGGAAAGTGCTCCCCGCCGCCCTCCAGCTTCCCGATAGCCGCGCGGTGATTGGGCTGAACGAGGATGCCGGCGGCGGGTCGAACTCTCCCGACGGACCGGAGCACTTGACCTGGACCGCCCTGCTGGAGCGCGGCGGCGCCGGCCTTGCGGTCGAACCGGCGCTTGAAGCGCTGGAACGCGACGACGTCGCCTGCCTGATCTATACCTCCGGCACGGGAGGGGCGCCCAAAGGCGTCATGCTGACCCACGGCAATATCCTGGCGAACTGCAAGGGAGCCCTGGAACTGGTGCTCGACGTCGGACTGGGCGACGAGACCTTCCTGTCGTTCCTGCCTCTCGCCCATGCCTACGAGCATACCTGCGGCCAGATGTTCGCGCTGAGCCTGGGCGCGCGGATCGCCTATGCCGAATCGGTCGAGAAGCTGGCCGGCAACCTGGGAGAGGTCAAGCCGACGATCATGACCGCCGTTCCCCGGCTGTACGAGGTGCTGGAACAGCGCATCCGGCGGGAGGCGGAGCGGCCCGGCGGCTGGCGGATGAAGCTGTTCCACAAGACGCTGGAACTGGGCAGGCGGAGATATGACAGGGGCGGCAGGCTGGGGCCATGGGACGGCTTGCAGGACAAGGTGCTGGACCGGCTGGTGCGGGCGCGCATCCGCAACCGTTTCGGCGGACGACTGAAGGCGTTCATCTCAGGTGGCGCCGCCCTGGCGCCGGAGACGGCGCTGTTCTTCCAGTCGCTGGGCATCCGCATCCTACAAGGCTACGGCCAGACGGAGGCGGCGCCGCTGATATCCTGCAACAGGCCGAGCCGGGTCCGGCACGACACCGTCGGGCCGCCGGTCCCCGGCGTCGAGATCAGGATCGGGAGGGACGGAGACGCGGAAGGGCCGACCAATACGGCGGACGGCGAGATCCTGGCGCGGGGACCGTCGGTGATGAAGGGCTACTGGGGCGACGCCGATGCGACCGGGCGGACGGTGATCGGCGGCTGGCTGCACACCGGCGATGTCGGCCACCTGACGCCGGACGGCGCGCTGGTCCTTACCGACAGGAAGAAGGACCTGATCGTCACCAGCGGCGGCGACAACGTGGCGCCGCAGCGGGTCGAAAACCTGCTGGCGCTTGAACCCGTCATCGGGCAGGTCATGGTGGCGGGCGACGGCCGCCCCTTCCTGGTGGCCTTGATCGTCCCGGACGCCCAAGTGGCGAGGGACTGGGCCAAACGGCACGGCAAGCCGGCCGGCCTCGGCGAACTGACGGAGGACGCCGATTTCCGGAAGCATGTCGGCGAGGCGGTGGAGCGGGTGAACCGGGGCCTGTCGGGAATCGAGCGCGTCCGCAAGTTCATCCTGACGGCGGAGCCATTCGGCATCGAGAACGGACAGCTTACGCCGACGCTGAAGATTCGCCGGCACGAGATCCGTAAACGGTATGGCGATCTTCTGGATCAGCTTTATTTGGGCCGTTAGGTTTGCCGTCGGGAAGGTTTCGATCGATTCGAAACCTTGTCAATCTCTTCGTCGCCGAATCCGCGCCTCGTGTGTTGTCCCTTCCATGACTGAAAACACCGACCCCTTCGACCGCGAAAGATGGGTGCGCCGTCAAAGCGCGCTTGCCGAGTTCGGCCGTCAGGCGCTGATGGTGGACGATCTGGACGCCCTGCTGCACGAGGCCGTCGTGCTGGCGGCGCAAGGGCTGGACATTGATCGGGCCAAGGTGATGGAAGCCCTGCCCGACCGCGACAAGCTGCTGATGCGGGCGGGTACGGG
>Ga0190275_10004311_pt1 | contig 10234 bp, 10 predicted proteins | sample Popmic550T_FD_133745 | JGI IMG/M metagenome (GOLD analysis project Ga0190275, IMG submission 133745) | Populus adjacent soil microbial communities from riparian zone of Yellowstone River, Montana, USA - 550 T | ecosystem: Environmental > Terrestrial > Soil > Riparian zone > Trees stand | place...
CAGCCTGGTGATCAACTTCCTCGACGCCGGCCAGCACGACATCGCCGGACGATTCGCCACCAGCGGCGTCGACCGGTTCGCGGAGCCGACCCGCTGGTCCCGGCTCCGTACCGGCGAACCAGTGCTCGACGAGGCGCCGAGCTACCTGCGGGCCTTGGTCGCGCACCGCTTTGCAGTGGCCGATCACCACATCGTCGTGGCCCGGCTCGCCACCCATGCCGAACGCCGCGAGCACGAGCCGTTGCTGTACCACGACGGCCGCTACGCGACCACTGACCGGCCCGTCTGAACCCCTGTCTGGAAGAAGCTCATGTCGAAGAAAACCCTTGCAGTACTAGCCGCGCTGACCGCCCTGACCCTGGTGGCCGGCTGCGGCGGCGACGCCCAGGCCGGCGGTGGCCCGAAACTCGCGCTCGACGCCGCGCTGCCCACCGAAGTACCGGAGGGCGCCAAGATCGTCGTCGGCGATCCCACCACCCAGAAGGCTTTGGAGCTGTCGGGACAGCTCGGCAAGGTCTCCAAGTTCGTCCAGTTCGCCAACCTCAGCGGCGGTCCGCAGACCACCGAAGCGTTTCGCGCCAAGGCGCTGGACGTCGGCTCGGTCGCGGAGATCCCGCCGATCCACGCCACCTGGACGGGGCTGCGGGTGAAGATCGTCGCGTCCAAGTTCCGTCAGGACCCGCTCGACCACCCGATCTACGAGCTGGGCGTGGCACCCGGCGTACAGGTCAAGACGTTGGAAGACCTGCGGGGCAAGAAGATCGCGTACAGCCCTGGTCAGGCGCAGGGCGCGCTCGTGCTCAAGGTGCTGAAGAAGGCCGGGCTGACCAAGGATGACGTGAAGTTCGTCGAGTTGCCGAGCACCGGCGACATCTACCCGAACGCGCTCGCTGCCAAGCAGGTCGACGTCGCGCCGATCGGCGGCGTCTCGATCAAGCGGTACCTGGCGAAGTACGGCAAGGACGGCGGTACGACGATCCCGCACGGTATCCGTGATGACGCCGGCCACCTCTACGTCGCGACCGAGTCACTGGAGGACGCCGGCAAGGCCGCCGCGATCCGGGCCTACGTCGCCGCGTGGGGTGTTGCCCAGGTGTGGATCGACAAGCACCCGAAGGAATGGATCCAGGGGTACTACGTGAAGGATCAGGGCCTCTCCGAGACTGACGGCCAATGGCTCGTCGAGAACGCCGGGCACCCCGACATCAGTGCTGACTGGAGTGACGCGATCAAGCGGCAGCAGGAGACGATCGAGCTGCTCGCCAAGGAGACCGGCAACAAGGTGATCCAGGCCGCCGATCTCTACGACCTGCGCTTCCAGAGCGTGGCGCCCGACGCGATCAAGGCGGCAGCGAAATGACTCAGCTCGCAACGCTTCCTGGCATCCGTACCCATCGCCCTGTTGTCCAGCCTGTACGACGTCGGCGCCGGCTCGGACCGGGGAAGCAGATCAAGCTCGGCGCCGCGATCGGGCCGGTACTGCTCCTGATCGCTTGGTCCATCGGCTCGGCAACGGGCTGGCTCGATCCGCGCGTGCTGTCGGCGCCGTGGACGGTCGTCACCACGACCGGCGACCTGATCGCCGACGGCCGGCTCCAGTCGAACCTGCTGACGTCGGCCCAGCGTGCTTTCGCCGGTCTCGGCCTCGGCATCCTGCTCGGTACTGTCCTGGCGCTGCTGTCCGGCCTGAGCCGTCTCGGCGAGGCGGTCCTGGACGGCCCGATCCAGATCAAGCGCGCGATCCCGTCACTCGCCCTGCTGCCGTTGCTGATTCTCTGGCTCGGGATCGGTGAGTCGATGAAGATCACCACCATCACTCTCGGTGTCTTCGTGCCGATCTACATCCACACCCACAACGGTTTGCGCGCCATCGACAGCCGGTACGTCGAACTCGCGGAGACCGTCGGGCTGTCCCGCTGGGAGTTCATCCGCCGGGTGGTTCTGCCTGGCGCGCTGCCCGGCTTCCTGCTCGGCCTGCGGTTCGCGGTGACGTCAGCCTGGCTGTCGCTCGTGGTGGTCGAGCAGATCAACTCGACCAGCGGCATCGGCTACATGATGGAGCTGGCCCGCACGTACGGGCAGACCGACATCATCATCGTCGGCCTGGTCCTCTACGGCGCGCTCGGCCTGCTCTCCGACGGTGCTGTCCGGCTGATCCAGAGGAGGGCATTGTCATGGCGACGCACACTGGCGGACTGACGTTGGAGAAGGCCGTCGAGGTCCGGGGGCTGACCCGGAAGTACGACGATCGCGCTGTGCTGGACAATCTCGATCTCAGCATCAAGCCCGGCGAATTCGTTGCCCTGCTGGGAAAGAGCGGCTCCGGCAAGAGCACCTTGCTCCGTGCGCTGGCCGGATTGGACTACGACGTGGTGGGTGAGGGCGACCTCGTCGTACCGGCGAATGTCTCCGTCGTCTTCCAGGACTCACGATTGTTGCCCTGGGCACGCGTTCTCGACAACGTAGTACTGGGCCTGCGGAATGCCGACGAGCGTGGCCGGGAGAGTCTGGCCGAGGTTGGTCTCGCTGGACGTGAGAACGCGTGGCCGACGGAATTGTCTGGTGGTGAGCAGCAGCGGGTCGCGTTGGCGCGGTCGCTGGTTCGCGAGCCTGCGTTGTTGCTGGCGGATGAGCCGTTCGGTGCGCTGGATGCGCTGACCCGCTTGAGGATGCACGTCCTGCTGCGGAAACTCTGCGCCGCGCATCAGCCGGCCGTACTGCTGGTCACGCACGACGTCGACGAGTCGATCGTGCTCGCCGACCGGGTGATCGTGCTCGACGAGGGCCGGATCGTCGCCGAAGAGCCGATCGAGCTCGCCGAGCCGCGCAGCCCGGCAGATCCCGGGTTCGCCGCCCTTCGTTCCAGACTTCTCGACGCCTTGGGAGTATCACTGTGAGCCGTCAGCTGCACCTGAACGCCTTCTTGATGAGTACCGGCCACCACGAGGCCTCTTGGCGGTTGCCGGAGAGCAATCCGGTCGCGAACACCGACGTGGCGCATTACCAGAACCTTGCCCGGATCGCGGAGCGCGGCAAGTTCGACTCCGTCTTCTTCGCAGACTCGCCGGCCCTCTTCGGCGAGGTCGGACGCCGGCCGGCCGGATCACTCGAGCCGACTGTTCTCTTGACCGCGATCGCGGCCGCCACTTCACGGATCGGGCTGATCGCTACGGCCAGTACGACGTACAACGATCCCTTCAACCTGGCCCGGCGCTTCGCGAGCGTGGACCACGTCAGCGGTGGTCGCGCGGGCTGGAATGTGGTCACCACGGCAGGGCCGGATGCCGCGAAGAACTTCAACCTGGCCGACCAGCCCGCGCACGCGGAGCGGTACGACCGGGCGGCCGAGTTCCTGGAGGTGGCGTACAAGCTGTGGGACTCCTGGGAGGACGACGCGACCCTGGCGGACAAGGAGTCCGGCGTCTGGGGTGACAGCGCGAAGGTCCAGCCGATCGATCACGTTGGAAGGCACTTCCAGGTGCGCGGGCCGCTCAACCTGCCGCGCTCACCGCAAGGGCATCCGCTGATCGTCCAGGCTGGGTCGTCTGAAGATGGCAGGGGATTGGCCGCTCGTTATGCCGAGGCGGTGTTCACCGCGCAGCAGACGCTGGAGGACGCGCAGGCGTTCTACGCCGACCTGAAGGCGCGCGCGGCGGCCCTGGGCCGCGATCCGTCGACGGTAAAGATCCTGCCGGGGATCGTCCCGGTGATCGGCGGGACTGCGGCAGAGGCGCTGAAGCTGGAGCGCGAGTTGGACGAGCTGATCAAACCGGAGTACGCCCGACAGCAGCTGGCGAAGACGCTGCGAGTGCGACCCGAGGACCTACCGTTCGACCAGCAACTCCCTTCTGATCTGCCGGCCGAAGACGAGATCGAAGGCGCGAAGAGCCGCTACACCTTGATCGTCACACTGGCTCGCCGAGAGAAGCTGACGGTCCGAGAACTGATAGGCCGCCTAGGCGGAGGCCGAGGCCACCGAACCTTCAGCGGCACCCCAGAACAGGTAGCCGACGCAATCCAAGACTGGTTCGACGCCTCCGCAGCCGACGGCTTCAACATCATGCCCCCCGTCCTGCCCTCAGGCCTGGAGACCTTCACAGACCAGGTCGTCCCAATCCTCCAGCAACGCGGACTGTTCCGAACGGAGTACACAGGCACGACCTTGCGCGACCACTACGGCCTCACCCGCCCACCCGGCCGGACTGCTTCCCTCCAGGAGGCCGCTAGCTGACTATCCGGCCTCCACCGCCGAACGACGGCAGGCTGATCGACGCGATCAGTCTGCCGCTCGCGCTTGGCATCGTCCTCCGTTGATACGGCACGCAGAGCCGTCCTGCGGTGATGCCGCGCGCAGCTTCGACCTCCCGCGGTAGGAGGCAAGCCGCGCCCTGGCACCCATCGCGACGGAGGAGCGGAGAAAGGGGCGTGGGGGAGTTGTTAAGGGGTGAAGTCCGGCACGGCAGTACGGGGATTGTGGCCTGCTGCTACGAGGCTCATGACGAAGCCGGCAGCCTCCTCGAGTTGGCGGGCCTTGGTCAGACCGCCGACAATCGCGGTAGCGCCGCCGAGGTCCGCGATGAGCGTGCTCGTGATCGCCAGCGCCTTCGCGTCGTCTCCGCAGATCGCGACCGTCGGACGTGGTGAGCCCGGATCCGCAGCCAGCCACGACGTACCGGCGTACATGTGGAGAGCCTTCACAACATGAGCTCCCGGCGCCAGCCCAGCGACCCGCTCCGCGGCGGACCCCGTCTCCGGCCTGAGCCGTCCGGTAGTGAAGTCGAGTGCATTAGTGCAGTCGATCACCGGCTTGTCAGCGAGGCTGCCGCCCGGCGCACCTGCCAGCGACAGCGCGTCCTCGATGCCGTCCCAAGCCACCGCGATCACCACAACGTCAGCGATCGCCCCCAGCCCGGCCGCTTCGATCGACGTACCACCAACCTCGCCGGCAACCTTTGCCGCCTTCTCCGACGATCTGCCAGCAACAAAAACATCATGCCCTGCTCGTGCCCATGCCGTCCCGAGCGTGATTGCCAGGTTGCCGGTGCCGAGAAAACCAATCTTCATTTGATCAAATCCTCCACATGTCCAGGTTTATGGATTCACGCTAGAAGGCGATCTCCGACCGATCGGTAGGTGAGTTCCTGCGACAATCGGCCGGGTGGACAACGGTGGATGCGAGACCTTCGTGGCCGACTGCCGGTTGCGGCAGGCAACCGAGCTGATCGCGCATACCTGGGACCCGCTGGTACTGGTCGCGCTGCGCGAAGGCACCAGCCGCCGCCGCGATCTCCTCGCGGCGATCGGCGGTATCAGCGACAAGGTGCTCAGCCAGTCCCTGACGCGCCTGACCGCGAACGGCCTGATCACCCGTACTCCGGTACCGGCGGACCAGCGCGGAGTCAGCTACGTACTCACCGACGTGGGCGCCTCGCTAGCCACCGGCCCATTGGCAGTACTGGCCCAATGGGCCGCCGACAACGCCGAAGCCCTGGAACCCCTGTAGCCGGGAGCGGGCGCGCCTGGGGCGCTTGTTGGGCGGCTGGCGTGTCAGAGTTGGGTTTATGGCGAAACGCCCCAGCGTGGTGGCCCATCGTGGCGCCAGCGAGATCAGTCCTGAGCACACGCTGGCGGCTTACCGCCGGGCCGTCGAGGCCGGAGCGGACGGGCTGGAGTGTGACGTTCGGTTGACCGCGGACGGCCACCTGGTCTGCGTTCACGACCGGCGGATCGACCGGACTTCCTCCGGGCGAGGAGTGCTGTCCACGATGAGCCTCGAGGAGCTGGACAGCTTCGACTGGGGTTCGTGGAAGAACCCGTGGGCCGAGCTCGACGACGAGGCCGAGCTGCCCGACCCGGATCTGACCAAGGTGCTCACGCTGGAGCGGCTGCTGGAGACGGTCCGCGACGCTGGTCGCCCGCTGGAGCTGGCGATCGAGACGAAGCACCCGACCCGGTACGCCGGACTGGTGGAGCGGCGCCTGATCGAGATGCTCGACCGGTTCGGCTGGGCCCACCCCAAGATGGGCTCGGAGTCGCCAGTACGGGTGATGAGCTTCTCCTGGTTGTCGCTGCGCCGGATGCGCGTACTGGCGCCGGGCCTGCGCACCGTCCTGCTGATGGATCGCGTCCCACTCCGCTTCCGCGACGGCTCACTCCCGACCGGCGTCTCGTACGCCGGCCCGAGCATCGAGATCGTCACCGCGCACCCGGAGTACGTCGATCGCGCCCACAAGCACGGCCACCAGGTCCACGTCTGGACCGTCAATACCGAGCAGGACGTCCGGCACTGCCAGGAACTCGGCGTCGACGCGCTGATCAGCGACCGGCCCGAGCTGGCCATCCAGACCCTCGCGACCCCACCCAGCGAGGTACCGACCCTCCCGACCCAGGCCACCCGCCGCAGACTCCCTCTACTGCGCCCTCGCCGGCCAGCCTGAGGCCGCCGGGGCCGTCTGGGCGCCGCTCATTCGAGCGGATCGGTCGCAGAGCGTTTGTGGGCTGGGTCTCAGTTAGTGGTTCTGTGTAACGAGGCGAATGCAACCGGTTATTCGCACGTTCAATTCCGTCGCTTTTGTCACGATTTCTTAGCTAAACGTGTGATCTTCAGCGTCGCTATGTAACGGAATACCAAAGGGTGTTTTCACGGCATCGATCGCGGGCAGAAGTGGGAGTGTTGTACCGATGACTGAGGAGACCCTGCTTGTCCTCTGCGACCTTGCCCGCCGACGTGAGCGTTGTGGACGTCGTACTACCGCATGAAGTGTCCGCGGTAGCGGACGCCCGCCGCCGCCTGGCCGGCTATCTGAAGCGGCACCGGGTCTCTGACCATGCCTGCGACGACGCGCAGCTGGTCCTCTCCGAGCTGCTCTCGAACGCGATCCGGTACGCGCCGCCGCTGCCGGGCGGTGAGGTGCGTGCCGCCTGGTGGATCGACAAGGCCGGAATCCACCTCGAAGTGGTCGACGGCCGCGGTGCGACCGAGCCTCAGCACATCGTCGACGCCCATCCCGAGTCGGTCGGCGGCCGCGGTCTGGCGATCGTCGACATGCTCACCTCCGAGTGGGGTGTCCGCACCGCCCACGAGCGCCGTACGGTCTACGCCGTCGTTCCCCGCTGACGCGGGTTGGTGACAGGCGGTCCGGTACTGCCAGACTGCGGGGTATGGGAAAGAAGTCGCGCAACCGCGCCAAGAACACCACGACCGTCACGCTGGATCCGGCCGATCTGGTCGACGTCGGACCGCGGGAGCCTTGCCCGTGTGGCTCCGGGAAGCGGTTCAAGCAGTGCCACGGGCGTGAGCAGGCGCAGGCGGCCGACTCCTTCGTGGTCCGCCCGTTCGAGGGGCTGCCGTCCGAGTGCGACCTGATCGCCTTCCGGGAGATCGTCCCCGCCGGTACTGCGGAGCTGACGCTGACCGGGAACCACAAGGGCAAGACCGTCAACCTGGTCACCCTGCTGCCGATGGCGATGCCCGGTCTGGTCCGTGACGACGAGACGATCTGGATCGGCCTGCAGACGCACGCGTCCTCGGGTGACCCGAGCCGCGACGTCGCGCACGCCATCACCGCGGCACTGGCGACCGAGCCGGGCAACCCGATCCAGCTCGGCGACCTGCTCAAGGATGGCCCGCGTCTGCAAGACCTGGTCGACACCTCCAAGCCGATCACCGTGAAGGTCCACGAGGGCTTCGACTACTGGGTCGGCGAGAACGTCGACGACCCGACCGGTGAGGTCGCGGCCGGCCTGGAGCGGGCCAACGCCGCTGCCGCGCCGACTGTCCGCCTGGAGTCCGTCGAGGCCGCGTACTGGACGCAGATCGGCGACCGCCGGTACCTGCGTTGGGTGATGCCGCACGCGGAGGACACGCTGCTCGACGCGCTGGCTCGGCTACATGCCGCCGGCTCGTCAGCGCTGACCGACGGAAGCCGCTTGATCGGTTCGTTCCGTGCGCTCGGTGTCCTGGCGCCGGTGTGGGAGCTGCCGACCGACGCCGAGGCCGCCGATCTGGAGAAGCCGGCGGCCGAGTTCGCCGCCGCGCTCGACAAGGCACTGGCGACCGACGCTGCGCTGACGACCGAAGAGCGGGCTGCTCGCGCGGGTCTGGCGAGCCGCCAGCTGACCATCCGTTAGGACATGACAAAGGCCCGCACTCGTGAAGAGTGCGGGCCTTTGGCAACGTGGACGGCCCAAGTCCTGCTGACGGGGGAGCAACAGGGCCTGGGCCTAGGCATGAAGAGTACTCATAACAAGCCCGGACAACAACCCCCGATTTCACTCCGCGTGTCGCCGGGCTTACTTGTCTAGTCAGGTATGCGGAATCGCTGCCACATCGACCGCTCTGCCAGGAGCTCAGAGCACGGTCAGCGGGTCTCGAAGTACAGGGCAGGACATGCAGCGAGGGCCGCCCCGGCCGGAACCGAGTTCCGAGCCCGAGATGCGGATGACCTCGATGCCGGACTCCTCCAGCCGGGCGTTGGTTTCCACGGTCCGCTCGTAGGCGATGCAGACCCGCGGAGCCAGCGCGAGGGTGTTGTTGCCGTCGTCCCACTGTTCGCGTTCGGCGGTCACCGGGTCCAGGCCGGTATCGATCCGCCGCAGGGTGTCGATGCCGAGCGCCTTGGCCGCGGCAACGAGGAACGGCTCGGACTCCGCGACATGTAACTCGTCGCCCTCGGCCGTGACGGCCAGGGCGCGCATCTCCTCGGCCATGTTCGGATACATCAGGACCGCGTCGACGTCGACCATCGTGCAGACCGTGTCGAGGTGCATCGTCGCGCGCTGTTGCGCGATCGGTACGGCGAGAACCGTGTGCGCGAGTCCCTTCGCGAACACTCGTCGCGCCAGCCGCTCGACACCGGCCGGTGTGGTCCGCTCACCGACACCTACCGCCAGTACGCCGGGGCCGAGAGCAAGCACGTCACCACCCTCGACATGCTCCAGGCTGTGGTCGTACACCTTCTCCGCTCCGGCGAAGCGCGGGTGGTACGTGTAGATCAGCTCGGTCAGCTGCGACTCGCGAACGCGGGCCGGCATCGCCAGTGAAGTGACGGCGACGTGATCCCGGATCCATAGGCTCGAGTCGCGGGTGAACAGCAGGTTCGGCAGTGGATCGATCAGGAAGTCCTCATGCGCGAGCAGCGAGGTGACCAGTCCACCGGCGCGTACTTCGTCGTTGCGCACGCCGGCCATCAGAGCCTCGGCGAGCTGCTCCGGGTCGAGTGCAGTCAGGCCGGCCCGGAGATAGTCACGCAGGGTGTCGCCGAGGCGAAGGTCCTCAGTCGCGCCGGTGACCGCCACCGCGCGGGCGGCTGGGTCGCTGAGCGCCTGCGCGAGCAGTTCGTGCAGGTAGAGCACCTCGACGTCGCGGTCGCGGAGCACCTGGGCGAACGCGTCGTGCTCGTCCTGTGCGCGGCCGACCCAGGGAAGGCCGTCGAAGAGCAACTTGTCGTTGTTTCGCGGGGTGAGTCGCCGGAGCTCATTGCCCGGCCGGTGGAGCATCACCGTCCGCAGCGGCCCGACCTCGCTGTCGACGCCATACGCCTCAGTCATCTGCCCTGCCCTCTCGTCCGGATGCCGTCCCACCAAGCTACGGCAGCCCCGCCGCGAAGGCAGGACACGCCGTGAATCTGTCTGATTGTCCGACAATTCTCCTGGAACGCCAACTCGTCGTGTCGGTCGAAAGGACGAGATATCCCCAGGGAGCGGGTACTGAGGCGGGCGATCGGCTGCCGAACAACTAGGCTGCGGTGCTGTGTCCGGTACTGATCTGCCCTCCATCGAGCCCGTCCAGGGGTCCGTCGCGTGCGTGATCCCGGCCAAGGACGAAGTCGAGCGGATCGCGGCGACGGTGAGCGCGGTGCACAAGCTCGCGGGCGTGGACCTGGTGGTGGTCGTCGACGACGGGTCGACCGACGGTACGGCCGAGGCCGCCGAGCGGGCCGGAGCTGTTGTCGTGCGGCACGCGAAAAATCGTGGCAAGGCCGCCGCGATGGAGACCGGCGCCGAGGCTGTCGCGGCGCGGGACGGGGCCTGGAAACGGCACCTGCTCTTCCTCGATGCCGACCTCACCGACACTGCCGCCGGCGCTGAGCCGTTGATCGAGCCCGTGGTCACCGGCCAGGTCGACATGACCATCGGAACGCTGCCGGCCCAGGTGCGGGCAGACGGAAGCAAGGCTGGCGGGCACGGCTTCGTCGTACGGCTCGCGCGCGCCGGGATCGAGCAGGCCACTGGC
>Ga0190275_10004312_pt1 | contig 10233 bp, 8 predicted proteins | sample Popmic550T_FD_133745 | JGI IMG/M metagenome (GOLD analysis project Ga0190275, IMG submission 133745) | Populus adjacent soil microbial communities from riparian zone of Yellowstone River, Montana, USA - 550 T | ecosystem: Environmental > Terrestrial > Soil > Riparian zone > Trees stand | place...
TAGTTGTATTCAACACCTTGTGTTGAAATGCATTTTTAAAAATCATGTTACTGGGGAATAAATTTAATTTACACACCGTAACGGGAGCACTGGTTTTTAGGTTTCATATTTTTTTCAATTTTGTTCGAGGTATAAAGGTTTCATCCGTTGAGAAAAAAATACGGAATTACAGCCCGAACGCGGGAGCGGATGCTTTTTAAATGAGCAAACGGCTGTCAACGAATTGTCACAACTATGAAATGCGCTTGCAACGGACTTGATGAAATAGCCGGGTCAGATAAATATTCCTTGGCCGCGATTGTTGGATACTCCTGTTGGTTTCCTGGTTGACATTTGTTCATTAATCGACGCCTAAACAAACAGGCAGAACCTGCAGCGGTTCAATCGAATTTGTTGTTGAAAATTATGGGATAACTGGTAATATCGGATGTTTTACGACTTAAAGAAATAAACCATGAAAAAATTAAGCCCTTCCCATTGGTTGATTCTATTGCTCTTACCGATTGTCAGCTTTTCTTTTTCTATTGTGGAGCAAGGGATATATGTGCAGCTACATCCTGACAATGACAAGAAGTTTGTCCTTCAAATTGTTCCTGATAAAACCTATTCCAACGTCGTTGCTTACATCAATTTTTATTCCGCAGATAACAAGCGGATAGCTCAAAAAGGTTATAGCTTGTCAAACGATAAGGATAAATACATCCGCAAAGGTCAAGTGACACATCGAGAATTTAAGTTTTCTTTCGATAAAAAAGTAACACGTGTAACCGTCGATCATGTTAATGAAGATGAAGTGTTGGATAATAGCAGCGGAAAGAAAGGAGTAAAAATTAATTTACCTGTATTGGATCATTCGCTTGCTTCCATTGGGAAATAATCAGCCCTGACTATTTTATTGTTAATACAAAAGCAAAACAAGCAACTTTCTCAATGAGCGGTGGAATGTAAAACATTATTCCAGCATCCTTTCCCTTATATATTTTATTGGTGAACTACCAAAGCTTAAAAACTTCTCATGAAAATCTTTTAGACTGTATTGTGTTCCCATTTTCTGCTGATACTCATCCCGTAAAGCTTCGATTGCTAAATGACCTGTGTAGTAAGAACAAAGTTGTACTTGCGACACGGTAGCCCTATGGTATTTCTCTTCCGCCTGTGCTGCCGTTTGAAAACATTCCCTCACCATAAGATTCATAATGGATTCTTTCGATTTGTTAAGGCAATGAAGATCGTAATCGATAATTACATTGGCCAACTCCCGAAGTTTCATTTTTCCGTGCGTTAGTTCCATTTCCAAGGAGTGCCCGCCCCATCCGTTATCCAGCATCATGCCTTCAGTATACACTGCCCATCCCTCAATCATCGCACCGTTCGTAAATACAGATCGAAGCACATCGCCTGATTTCTTGTTGTTGTAAATTCCTTGTAGGCAATGTCCAGGAACAGCCTCATGAATGGAGAGCAATTGAGAGGCGTAGTCATTGTATTCACGCAAAGTGCTCTCAGCTTTTTCCTTTGGATAAGTAGTCAAATCATCAATATTGTAATATGTCTCGCCTTCCTTCTGATAAGGAGGTGTAAATTCCGCATTCGCCACTGCCACGCCGCTCATAAAAGCCGGCATGATGCGGACCTTCATAGGATATGCGGTATCAAAGTCAAAAAGATTTTTCTGTACAATAAATTTTTTCAATCGATAAACGTGATTCGTAAGGCTATCAAAGAAATGCTCAGGTTTTGCATGTTGCAGAGAGATCTTATCAATCACGGTTTGAATTAATACAAGAGTATCGGCGGGTTTAGGACGGTTGCCAAAATACTTACCCCATAGATTTCCGGCTGTGATATACATCTTGTCATAGTACATTTTCTTATCGGCTACGGCCTTGTCATAAATCTCTTGAGGAGTAAAGGTTGTCACTAAATCATATCTGAACTTTTGCTCAAAAAGTTCTTTCCCGATTCTGAAGCTACGGAACTCATAATTTTTATCGGCTAAAATTTTCTTTAGATCAGCAATAAAAGTTTTCGTGGCTTGAATGGTTTTGTTGATGTTCTCATTCAAAGTGTTTTTCTCTATGTCAGTCAAACCGGAAATTTTAATTGAGTCGGTAAGAGATTTGCCAAAAATTGAAAGTCCACCTTCATTTTGCAGAATCGAAAGCTCAATGTGTTCGCGCGTGGGTCGAAGCAATGTTTTAAAGGCCGCCTGATAATAACGCTCTGCACTTTCCAGATGCTTTGAAAGGATTCTTAACCTGTCATCCAATGGCGCGTAAGGCTGATTTATGATATAATAACATCCCCAGCTCAGGTTATACAAGGAAGCATTCCATTTGTGGTCTTTGAAAACGTCGGCATACCAGATGTCACTTTCAAGCCAATTTTTAATGATATTGAAACTTATCTTGTTGTTATCGCTAAGGCCTTCGTAGTTCGAAGACTCCAATGAATCGAGCCATTGCCTTGAGAATTTAATATTATTCTCTACAGCATTGCTATCGGGGATAACAACGCTCTCGTAATATTTCCCGTAGCCGTTGAATATAGATGCAATCGGGTACTGCTTCCAGTAGCTGTCCAGAAATGTGTCCTCGAAAGCAGCAAAGGTGGTATCTGCAGATTCTTGTGCCGTTTCTATTTTTTGACTACATCCAAGAAATAACATACACATCAGAAAAATGCCGGCAAGGATGAGCGATTTCATGGAGTTTAATTAGGTGAATTTGGCGTGGAAAATTTTCTATTGTGGAGTAAGACGAAGGATCATATCAGGTTCGTTCAACAAAACATAGATCGCTCCATCAGGCGCCGTCTTTATTTCTCTTATTCTTCCAACACCTTTTAATATTATTTCCTGCTCGGCAACTTTATTTTCTTTCGTGATGACAAGTCTGCGGATCTCTTCAAAGGCGAGCGCTCCCACCAATAGGTTGGTGGTCCATTTTGAAAAAAGTTTATTGCTTATAAACTCGGCAGGACAAACCGCTGGTGAGGGGGTCCAATAAGTAACAGGTTGAAGCATGCCTGCCTTCAGCGTATCGTTGGAAACTATTTCGCCGCTATAATCAACGCCGTAGGTAATAACAGGCCATCCATAGTTCGCACCTTTTTTGAGAATATTTAATTCATCTCCGCCCATAGGGCCATGTTCAGTCATCCAGATCTCTCCAGTAACAGGATGTTGAGAAAAGCCCTGTACGTTTCTATTACCAATCGAATAAATTGCAGGGAGCGCAGATGCATTCTTGACAAACGGATTATCCTTGGGAATTGTACCATCCGCCATGATCCTGAAAACTTTTCCCGAAGGTTTACTCAAGTCCTGCGAATCATTTGCTCTCGCCATATCACCGATGGAAAAAAATAGAAATCCATCTTTGTCAAAGAATAGTCTTCCACCCCATCGATTCCCTCCTCTAACTTTTAATGAATCCGGGACTTCAAAAAGCGTCTGTTGATCCACCCATTGATAATCTTTGATCTTTCCCCGTACAACCTTCGTCATACTGGCGGCATTTTTATCAGCCGGATTTTCGTTAGTATGACTATATGCAAGGTATATCCAGCCATTGCTTTGGTATTTTGGATCGAGCGCAATGTCGAAGTATCCGTCAGTTACTTGCTGATAAGTCGTTGACGGAAGCCCAGAAATAGATTTTTCCTCTAATTTTCCATTGACCAACCAACGAATAGCTCCGGGACGTTCCGATATCAGTGCATGGTTTGAATCGATGAATTCAATACCCCACGGCAAGCGAATGCCCGAAGTCACCAACTGCTCTACTTTAAGGTCATAGTCTTTGGTATTTAATGTGGCAGGAATCGGACGCCGTGCTTCAGGCGGCAGCGATTGAGATGCTACGACAAACTCGGTGACGGCGTTAATCTGCTCATCATTTAGAACTTTTCCCCAAGCCACCATATCAGTCAAAGGAATTCCAAACTTTATGTTTCTGGACATCGCTCCCTTGCCGCGTCCGTATTTCCAATCGGACTTAATCAATGGCGATGCAGACGCTCCTTGCAGTTCTGCGCCATGGCAACCGGCACAATAGGTTTTATATATGGTAGCGCCATCCTGAGCATAGACACTCGCGAACGCAAGCATAAAAATGCCGATCAGAGTGGTTTGTCTACATTGCATTTTCATAACCATGAAGATAAAGATTATTTCCCTTGTGTTTGTTGCAGGAAATGCGAACCAATTCTACCATTAATTGAATCAAATTTTCTATTCTAAAAGAAAAGAATAAATTTAATTGTCCTATCGTAAGGTATGCCCCTTTTCATGGACCTCCATATTGCCCCTGGTGTTAGCGCAAAAGATGTAGCGGAGGCCCATATATTGGACATTAAGATTCAACATCAATTCTGCTGTAAGGCGATGACCTACTGGATCGACGAAGATAAAGGGGTTGTATTTTGCCTGATTGAAGCGCCCGACAAGGAAGCCGTACGAGGGATGCATGAAAAATCTCACGGCTTAGTTCCGAACGAAATTATCCAGGTTAATTCCGATGTGGTGAATGCTTTTTTAGGGAGGATTAAAGATCCCGAGCATGCTATTATGCAACCCGAAACTAACTTAAAAATATTCAGCGATCCAGCTTTCAGGATTATCCTAGTTACAAAAACGCTGGATGCACGCCTTCTACAGCATATTGTTGGCAAGGATCGGACGGAGGAATTGTTGTTACTGTACAGTACCATTGTTCGGGAGCAATTCAAGAATCATGGTGGCCGGGAGGTGTATTTGAAAGAAGACGGGTTTGTTATTTCCTTTACATCCGCCTCACAGAGCATGGAGTGTGCGCTAACGATTCAGAAAAAATTATTGAGTATAGCGCCAATAGTCAGATTGCGTATTGGACTTCATGCAGGTATTCCGGTTACAAAAAACAACTCGATCTTTGGCGATACTATACGTTTTGCTCAATTCTTGTGCAATGTCAGCAAAGACAACCAAATAATAACGTCCTCGATTGTGCACAATCTCTATAAAGAGAATGACTGGAGCCTCGCTGTCCGGCAAAGTGATATCCGATGGCTCACACGCACCGACGAGACATTTTTGGAAGCACTTATTGATACGTTAGACGCACACTGGCAGGATGCAGAGTTTGACGTCCCCGATTTTTGTCGCATGATGTCTATCAGTAAACCGCAGCTGTATCGAAAGAGTACTTCTATAACTGGTATGTCTCCAAACAATTTGTTGAGAGAATATCGACTCCTGCAATCACTCAATCTGCTAAGAAGTGAAGACCGTAATATTTCTCAGACAACTTTTGATACGGGCTTTAGCAGTCCTTCATATTTCACCAAATGTTTTCAAAAAAGATTTGGTTTACAACCGCTCGCCTATCTCAAAACGCGGGCTTAGACTGATCCAATTTTACTATTTATTGACTGATATGTGATAACGTTTCTGTGTCAAGAAGTCAAACTTTACACTTACAAAATTACTAACCCCTATCACTATGAAAACTTCCATAACAATGAGTATGCTGTGTTTGACAATAGCCTTTGCAACTTTCACAGCTTCAGCACAAACAGCCACTGCGGCTAAAACAAAAAACGAAAAAAGTATGAAGAACATGAAAACTTATGTAATCGAACGCGAGATACCAAACGCTGGTAACCTGACCGCGGAAGAACTTCAAGGGATTTCACAAAAATCCTGCTCGGTATTAAAGGAGCTTGGCCCTGATATCGAGTGGGTTCAAAGTTATGTGACTGACAATAAAATATTCTGCATTTACAAAGCGGAAAATGAAGAGATACTAAGAACTCACGCGATGAAAGGAGGATTTCCTATCAATTCCGTCCACCTGTTATCGACCACGATAAGCCCGGCCACTGCTACAGCGGCCTTAGCAGAAATCAAGTAACTTAACTGCATCAGTATTTTCTTTCGGAACAACCTCGCCTTAGGTGAGGTTGTTTTTTATGATGACAGCTTTCCGCGATCTAAGCCATTTCCGAGATTGATCGTTTCATTTTTGCTTCCCCGGAAGATAGGCTCCCCGTTAAACTTACTCAGTTTCCGACGGAAAATGATGCGCTTCAATCCGTTGTACAAGATTGCTCCGCCTTACCTAAAAAGCAGTGAATCACGCAAATTTCCATGGTTTTTTGATTACTGAGAAAATATTTTCATCACCGATCAAAAAATATTTTTATCGTACACGAAACCGCGAATATGGTTTTTATTTTACATTGCGATTCTACCCTAATCCCTGACGCGATGAAAAGTCTATTAGTTGCTGCTTTCACCCTATGTTCCTGCGTCTTTGTTTACGCACAACAAAATGCTGAATCTTCAGTGGAACCTCATCCAATTCCAAGTACGAAAGAAGTTGCTCCGCCCGATTTCCCGGAACCATTATTTGTGCTTTCGGTTGGTGGAATTGAGAAGGAAATTTCTAAAGAAGAGCTTGAGAAACTTACGATCACCCAAATTGCCTCAGTCGAAATGGTCGTGGATAACAATCTTCTTAAAGAATACGGTGACAAGGGTAAAAATGGCGTGATGATTATAAATCTGCGAGAAGATTTGTAAAGTTCCGCTTATTTCATGCAATTCTGTGCATGTATTCAACTCCAGGATGTATAGGCTATACGTTATAATCGATATCGCGGCAGCGGCTGCGCCTTTTAAGTTTGCACCAAACTGTTTTAAATTTAAATATTTATCCCTTTTTGAGACATAGTCTCACCTTCCAAGACTTACGCACGCTTGCTCTATAGTTCGTGTATATGCTGTTTTCTATATGATTTCCCCAAATTTCAGTTGTTAGTGACAAAACTCTCATCGCCGCATGACAACAATCTCCATTACGCTTAATATTTTTTTGAAATTCCGCGGGTACCTTCGCTAAAATAACTTAACCAATTTTACCATGAAATCTCTACATTGGCTTTCTCTTACTCGTTTACGCGTTGTAAGATTTTTATTCTTGAGTTTTGTTCTTGTCGCGTTTTCTACAGCTTGTACAGAAGATGCGATATTGTCTTCCGATGCCAAAGGTGGCGGTGGCAATAAGCCACTAAAGGAAGCAAAGGTTGAAAATGAGAAACCTGAGAGTAAAGACAATTCCTTTGACATTAAGGTGACAACGACTGATGGAGTTACCTGGACCTATGTAATAACAAAGACCGGCAAAAATAGCCTTAGTCATTTTATTTTGAATCTGTCAAATTGTGATTGGAGCGACATGCTCTCTCCGAGCCTGATTAAAGATGCTACTGTAAATGGCCAGCCTGCTGTATTGGAAACTAGTCCTGGAAACGGTACGGGATGTGAGGTGACCTCCACGAATATTATTAAATTCGACAGTCTTCCAGAGGCTGACGTACACACTATCGTGTTCGTACTTGAGCGACCGTTTCACAATTATCAGAGCACTGAAGTTTGGCTGAAGGCTGGTAATTCATGCCTCACATACGAGGTGCCTGGCCCTTGCTGCCCAGCGTAAGAATGCTTTTTAGCAAAAGAGGTTGTCTCCAAAATGACAACCTCTTTTTTTTTAACGGAAAGGCTACGACCCTATAAATCTGATTTGACTTCGCCGGCACGCAGTTCCCATCCAATATCAAATCCTTCTTTAGTCGCGAAGAAGATTAATATGACAGTATCAAAAATTAATTCTCATTCTATTTCATGGAATTAATCTAACTGACTGGCTGATGGCTTTAAGGTAGCCTGATGGTTTTTTACCATTTCGAGAATTTCCGTTATCACGGCCGCGTGCTTGTCAGCAATGTTAAATCGCTCTGAAGGATCGTGCTGTAAATTAAACAGCTGATAAAAATCTAATTTTTCCAACTTTTCCGGATAGCCTGTTGGATTATTACTATAGAAATACAGTTTAAAATCTCCATGTCGCGCGGCAAATATCTTGTCGTCATGATAGAAGAACATTTCCTTGCGAGGGCTCGGAACATTGTCCCTAAGCACGGATGAAATATCGTATCCGTCATAGGATATTTCGTTCGGCAACGCAACTCCTGCGAGTTTCGAAATCGTCGGAAACAAATCCAATGTGCTTCCAATTCCGGAAATTACTCCAGGTTTAACTTTACCTGGACCCCAAAAAATCGCTGGCACACGCTGACCCCCTTCATAGCTTGTGCCTTTCGCACCAAACAAAGGACCAGCACTTCCGCCGTTTTCATTAAAGATCGACCATGGTCCATTATCCGAAGTAAAAATCACCACAGTGTTTTTATCCAGTCCTTCTCTTTTCAAGGTATTTAGAATTTGTCCCACACTCCAGTCGATCTCCTCGATCACATCACCATACAATCCCCGTTCACTTTTATCTTTAAAATCTTCCGAAGCAAAAAGCGGAACATGCGGCATCGAGTGAGCCAGGTAAATGAAAAAAGGTCGCTTTTTGTTTTCCGAAATAAAGCGGATCGCTTCATCCGTATATCGTTTAGTTATCGTGGCTTGATCCGCTGGACGTTCGATAATCTTAGATCCTTGCATGAGCGGCACATTGAAGTATTCAACCTTTGGAATGGAAGCTGCCTGGTAATATTCAAGTGTAGTACTCTTGTCCATATCGTTACTGTATGGAATACCAAAATAATAGTCGAATCCATGGTTGGTGGGCAGGTATTGGTTCAAATGGCCCAGATGCCACTTCCCAACACAGGCAGTACGGTAGCCATTTCGTTGTAAATGCTTGGCAATCGTTATCTCCGTCGAAGGAAGTCCGCCTTGGGAGTCAGGGAAAAGTACACGTCTTTTCCCCGAAGCGCTAAACATGCCATTACGGATACCATAGCGGCCGGTAAGCAAACAAGCTCTTGAGGGTGTGCAGACATTTGCTCCCACATAAAAATTTGTCCAGCGCTGTCCTTCGGATGCCATTCGGTCAATATTGGGTGTCTTGATCGTCGGATGACCGTAACACCCCAAATCGCCATACCCTTGATCGTCTGAAAAGATGACAACGAAATTCGGGCGGGTTTGAGCATTCGCATCATTGCTGGCGGTTGCAAGCAAAAGACAAATCATCACTACGGCGATTTTGCCGCTAAAAACGCTGACAGATTTAAGACCGGAAATCGTGGAAATCATCTAGCAATAGAGTTTGAGATATTAAAAGTAAAAAACATTGCGTTAAAATGTTTTGTGGTTCGAAATTTCAAGTTGGAGGTTTCCGCTAACCCTGTATGACGGCAAGTACAAACAGTGACGGGTTAAGCAACAACAAGGGATATTTAAATGTAGCGCGGTATATTACCAGCTAATATTGAGGTCGAAGTGTCAGGCATTGATGCACACGTACTCATATCCGTTACCGGAAAAACTTAACAGCTTGTTTAAAGTTCATAATGTTTGATGTGATGCCGAAAGAGAGGTTGCTCAATTCATCATTGGCGAATTGGATGTTATAGTAATCTTGCCCGCGATAGTAACGAATGAAGAATGCGATCTCATCGAACCAGGCAGGATAATATTTGTAGTAAGCATCGAAGATCAAGCGTGTTGACACATCTGCGGGCGACGCTCCACCCATTTCGCCAAAGATCCAACCAAACTTTACTTCAAGGCTTGAGCGCTGTAGCCATTTCATAAGTCTGACGCGGTTGAGATCTCTTTGTGGCCCCACTACGCCCATCTCTGCAAAAAGACGATATGATCCGTAAATATCCTCAAGTCCATCGCTATACCAGGCTCCAGGATGATATTCAAACGTGGTTTTGAAACTGCGAATCGAAAAATAGTTTTTGCCGAGTTCCCTGACACGATAAGTGGAAATACCAAGTTCAAGATAGTCGGTGGAAAAATCACCGCTATTGAAGTTTATTTCGTCGGTACTGTCATTTGCAAAAAAATCACCAGCCTGACCATTAGAGTGGTGTGCATAGGATCCATGCCACATTGCATTTTCAAAAAATATTTTTCCTAAAAAACTTTCTTTCCAAAATTTCAATGCCTGATAAAATGTACCATAAACACGATAACTGGGATTGCGGATAGGCAACGATTTTTCATTCAAAATTCTAATCTGTACCTGTGGATTTATCATTACAGCCCACAATTTTTTGTTGCGTGTAAAAAAATAACTTGGGGAAAAATTAGCCTCGAGAATTAATGGTTCAAGATTGCCGATTCCAGATCCCACCGTGACATAGCTTTGCTCGCGATCAGCATTTACCAATGTGAGAAATTTTTGAAACCTTAGCGAATCGGCTTCAGGCGTAGCTTTCTGA
>Ga0190275_10004313_pt1 | contig 10233 bp, 8 predicted proteins | sample Popmic550T_FD_133745 | JGI IMG/M metagenome (GOLD analysis project Ga0190275, IMG submission 133745) | Populus adjacent soil microbial communities from riparian zone of Yellowstone River, Montana, USA - 550 T | ecosystem: Environmental > Terrestrial > Soil > Riparian zone > Trees stand | place...
CACGTCCCCGGCGAGCTGTCCTTCTACGGCCGCGGCCGGCCGGAGGCGTACTCGTTCGGCCCGGCCCTGGAGGACCGGCACAGCCAGTACGACCTGTGGCGGCCGAACCCGACGGCCGACGCGCAAGCCTTCCGCGGCCGATCGTTCCTTTACGTCGGAGAGGCCATCCCGGCCGCCGACCGGGTCTTCGACCGCATGGAACCGCCGATCCGGGTGGTACATTCGGAACAGGGCGTCCCGGTGTCGGCCTGGACGGTGTGGGTGGGCCACGGATTCCGCGGATTTCCCGAAGGATACCGCCGCTCCCGCCCGACTTACTGATTCAGCCCGCCCGGCGGAGCCGGGTGGTTTTCGATAAGGGGTTCAAGTTCGTGGGGAATTACACCGTGGTGTGCGCGTCGTGCGGGCTCCGCTGGCAGCGGCCGGGTAGCCTGTCCGCGCACGAGGGGCAGTCCGTCGAGAGCCGGCCGTGCCCGTCGTGCGGGGCGTACACGCTGGGGTGCGCCGAGGTGCGCCCCGCGGCACGCGGCGGCCGGCGGACCGCGGAGCGGCCCCGCCGCGCGGCGTGACTTCCGGGCGAAGCCCGGGGACGGCCGTCCCCAGGCTTTCAGCCCATCTTCAGCGCCAGCATCTCCCCCCGCACCCACTCCAACTTGTCCGCCCAGCGGAAGTCGCGCGCGACGCGGAGCCGCCCGGCCTCGCCGAGTTGGATGCCGAGCCCAGGGTCGCGCACGAGCCGACGCAGCTGATCCGCCAGCCCCGCCACGTCGCCGCACCGCGCCTGTAACCCGTCGATCTCGTCGCGCACCAACTCGGCCGGCCCCCCGGCGCGGTAGACGAGGTTCGGCTTGCCGTTCGCCCACGCCTCCAGCAGCACCAGCCCGAACGAGTCCGACCGCGATGGCAGGGCGAAGGCGTCGATGCCGGCGAAGAAGTCGCGCTTCGCCGCGTCCGTCAGCACGCCCAACCGCGTGACCCGGTCCTGGTGCGGGAAGCGGTCCCACGCGGCGCGGAAGTTCGGCATCTCCGGCCCGGCCAGGACGAGGCGGAAGTCCTTTCCCGTCGCCCACACGCGGGCCGCCGCGTCGAGCAGATCGACCGTTCCCTTCTCGACGCTGGCGTTCGCCAGATGACCCACGACGAGCTCGCCGAACCCGACGCCCCACGTCTGTCGCGCCGCGGTGCGGTCGCCGCCGGTACATTCGTCGGCGTCGACGCCGAGCCCTTGCAGCACGATCCGCTCCGCGGGCACGTCGCACGCCAGCACTGCCGCGCCTTCGAGGTGCGTCTGCACGAACACGCAGTCGGCTTCGCGCAACAGCCATCGCAGGTGCGGCGTCGTGTACTGACGACGGGTGCGGTCGTGCGGGTCGTCGGGGTCGCCGGTGTGGAGGAACGGCGTGAGCAAGAACGGCACGCCGCGGCGCCGGGCCAGCCGCAGTCCGCAGGCGATCGGGAATGAGTACGGGAAGGCGGTGGCGTGGACGGCGTCGAGCGGCCCGTCGAACCGGCCGGCCGCGGCCCACATCGCGGGGCAGACGGGGTTGCACGGGGCCGTCAGCGCCTGCCAGCTTCGCACGGGCAACAGCGACGCGGCCTTCAACACGTAGCGCCGGCCCGGGAACGCGAGCGGCGCGAAGCGATGAACCGTGACCGCGCCGTCGGACACTTCGGCGCGTTCGCGCGAACCTTCCCACATGTCGGTGAGTCCGACGGCGGAGCTGGTGAACACCGTCACCGCGTCCCCGTGTGCCGTCAGGTACGCCGCCAGCCGGGCGAAGTACGCCTCACTCCCGCCGACCGCGGGGGGGTAGCGCTGGACGAAGTGGGCGACCCGCAGGGGCGACGTAGGATGATCCACTGGCCCGACGCCTCCGACCCCACCGGGTGACCCGCGACATGATCCGCACGTCGAAGCTGGCCGCGTCCATCCAGCCGTCCGCCACCATAGCCGCGGGGGCGAAGGCCCGTCAACTCAAGGCCGCCGGCGTGAAGGTGTTCGACTTCAGCCTCGGCGAGCCCGACTTCGACACGCCGAAGCACATCTGCGAGGCCGCCGAGAAGGCCGCCCGCGGCGGGCAGACGCACTACACGCCGACCGCCGGCACCGCCGAGGTGAAGGCCGCCGTGGTGCGGTGGTACAAGAAGCAGTACGGCTACGAGTTCGGCCCCGAAAACGTCATCGTCTCGAACGGGGCCAAGCACTCGCTCCACAACGCCCTCGCCGCCACCGTCGGCCCCGGCGACGAGGTCGTCATCCCCGCCCCGTACTGGGTCAGCTACTCGGACCTGGTGTCGATGACCGGCGCGACGCCTGTGATCGTGAGCACGACGGCCGCGAGCGGGTTTAAGATGAGTCCCGCCCAGCTGACCGCGGCGCTGACCCCGCGGACGCGGATGTTGATGCTCAACTCGCCGTCGAACCCGACCGGCAGCGTCTACAGCCGGGCCGAGATCGAGGCGGTGGTCGACGCCCTGCCGCCGGAGGTGGCGCTGCTGAGCGACGAGATTTACGAGCAGCTCACCTACGGAACCGCGAGCCCGACGTGCGTGGCGACGCTGAAGCCGGGGTTGCGGGAGCGCACGATCACGGTGAGCGGCGCGAGTAAGAGTTACGCCATGACCGGCTGGCGGATGGGCTGGTGCATCGCCCCCGCGGCGGTGGTGAAGGCGATGGACACGATCCAGAGCCAGGAGACGAGCTGCCCGTCGAGCGTCAGCCAGGCGGCGCTGATCGCGGCGCTGGACGGCCCGCAGGAGTGCGTCGCCGAGATGCGCACGGAGTTCGCCGCCCGCCGCGAGCTGACGCTGAAGCTGCTCAACGGCATCCCGGGTCTGGTGGTGCCGAACCCGGAGGGGGCGTTCTACGCCTTCTTCGACGTGTCGAGTTTCTTCGGCAAGACGTTCGGCGGCAAGCCGGTGACGGACTCGCTGTCGTTTTGTGGGGCGCTGCTGGAGCAGGCGCACGTGAACCTGGTGCCCGGGTCGGCGTTCGGGGCGGAGGGCTTCGCGCGGATGTCGTTCGCCACCGGCCGGCCGACGATCGAGGCCGGGCTCGGCAAGCTCCGCGACTGGCTCGCCCAGTAGTGGGCAGTGGGCAGTGGACCGTTCGGACCAAAGCCCGGGGACTGCCGTCCCCGGGCTTCTGTATTCTGTCATCACTGTCCACTGCCCACTGTCCACTATTCCAGTCATGCCGCTGCTGTACCTGACCGAGGCCGAGGTCGGCCAGCTGCTGACGATGGACCTGTCGCTGGACGCGGTCGCCGCCGCGTTCCGCAAGCTCGGGTGCGACGAGGCCGAGAACGTGCCGCGCCGCCGCTGCCAGACCGACCGGCTGATGCTCCACGTCCTTCCCGCCGCGGCCAAGACGCTCGGCGCCGTCGGGTTCAAGGCCTACACCACCCCGCGCGACGGCCCCGCCCGCTTCTACGTCAACCTGTTCGACCCCACGACCGGTGAACTCTCGGCGCTGATCGAGGCCGACCTGCTCGGCCAGTTCCGCACCGGGGCCGCGTCCGGCGTCGCGACGAAGAAGCTGGCCCGCGCCGACGCCGCCACCGCTGGCTGCATCGGCACCGGCAAGCAGGCCCGTACGCAGGTGCTGGCCGTGTGCAAGGTCCGCGCATTGAAGCAGGTGAAGGTGTACGGCCGCGACTCCGACCGCCGCGCCGCATTCGCCGCACAGCTTTCCGCCGAAACGGGTGTGGAGGTGGTGCCCGCCGAGTCCGCCGAGGACGCCGTGCGGGGAATGGATGTCGTCATCACGGCGACGACCGCGCGCGAGCCGGTGCTGAAGGGCGAATGGCTCGCGGACGGGTGTCACGTGAACCTGGCCGGGTCGAACTTCCTGGCGCGAGAGGAGGCGGACGTGGAGGTGTTCCGCCGCGCCGCCGTCGTAACCGTGGACAGTAAGGAGCAGGCCCGGATCGAAGCCGGCGATCTGGTGGCGCCGATCAACGCGCACGTGCTGAGCTGGGCGGACGTGCATGACTTCGGGCCGCTGCTGGTGGGGAAGTACCCGGGCCGCGGGTCGCCGGCGGACATCACGGTATTCAAGTCACTGGGTCTGGGCATCGAGGACATCGCCGTCGCCGCCCGCGTCGTGGAGTTGGCCCGCCAGCAGGGCGTCGGCCGCGAGATTCTTTGACCCGGCGAACGGCCGGCGTCAGCCGGCTGGTCGTTGCGCGATCCACGATCGCGCAACGACCAGCCGGCTGACGCCGGCCGTTCGCCCGAACCGGGGTCGTTCATGAAGGCCGAAATCCTGTCGATCGGCAGCGAGATCACCAGCGGCCAGAACCTCGACACGAACAGCCAGTGGCTCAGCCGCCGGCTCGCCGAGATCGGTATCGCGGTCGGGTTCCACACCACCGTCGCCGACGACCTCGCCGACAACGTCGCCGCCTTCCGCGCCGCCACCGAACGCGCCGACCTGGTACTCGCCACCGGCGGCCTCGGCCCGACGCAGGACGATCTCACCCGCGAGGTCATCGCCGCCGTCGCCGGCGTGCCGCTGATCGAGGACGCGGAATCGCTGGCGCACATCCGCGGCATGTTCTCCCGCCGCGGCCGTGACATGCCCGAGCGGAACCGCGTCCAGGCGCTGCTACCCGTCGGCGCCGAGGTGCTGTTCAACGCCGCCGGCACCGCCCCAGGCGTGTGGATGACGGTCGGTCGCGCCACCGTCGCCGCGATGCCCGGCGTGCCCAGCGAGATGTACCGCATGTTCGAGGAGCAGGTGAAGCCGCGGCTGCTGCGCGCCGGCGTCGGCGGCGGCGTGGTCGTGCAGCGGAAGCTCAACACGTTCGGCCTGGGCGAGTCGGCCGTCGAGGAGAAGGTCGCCGACCTGACGCGCCGCGGGTTCGTCCCGGAGGTCGGCATCACCGTGAGCGACGCCGTCATCTCGCTCCGCATCCTGGCGTCAGCCGGGTCGCTGGCCGAGGCGCAGGCGCAAATCGCGCCGGTGGAAGCGACGATCCGCGCGCGGCTCGGGGAGCTGGTGTTCGGCGCCGAGGACGAGGAGCTTCAGGACGTGGTGGTCCGCCTGCTGAAGGAGCGCGGCGTGTCGCTGGCGAGCGCGGAGAGCATCACCGGCGGGCTGGTGGCGCACCGCGTCTGCCTGGTGCCGGGGGCGAGTGACGTGTTCCGCGGCGCGGCGGTGACGTACACGGACGACGTGAAGGCACGCGAGTTGGGCGTGCCGCGCGAGTTGCTGGCGCGGGTCGGGGCGGTGAGCGAGCCGGTAGCGCGGGCGATGGCCGAGGGCGTGCGGGCGCGGTTCAGCACCGACCTGGGAGTGGCCACCACCGGCTTCGCCGGCCCCGGCGGCGGCACCGACGCGGACCCGGTGGGCACGGCCTACGTGGCGCTGGCGCACGCCGGCGGCACGGAGGTGGCACGGTACGGCTGGATCGGCACCCGGGCCGAGGTGATGAGCCGCACCGCGAAGCTGGCGCTGAACCTGGTGCGGCTGCACCTGGGCCGCTTGCCCACACCGCCGGCCGACGGGTAGGATGCAGCGGGAGGACCGACCATGAACGTGACGATTCACCTGGACCGCGGGCTGGCCGAGCGGATCGAGGCCGAGGCCAAGAGGACCGGCAAGCACCCCCACGGGCTGGCGCTGGAGGTGTTGCGGGAGCGATTCCCGCAACCAGTCCCGACGCCGGAGGAGGTCGACGCGATGATGGCTCGCCTTCACGCGGCCGCGTCGGACTGCGGGGTTTCGCTGCCGAACGAGGCGTTGACCAGCGAGGCCATCTACGAGTGATGAACGTCCTCCTCGACACGAGCGTCCTCGTTCGGCTCGCGAACACGGGAGATAAGCAGTACGCCACGGCGGACGCGGCAGTGAGGAAGCTCGTTTCGCAAGGGCACGTCCTCCACATCACCCCGCAGGCGGTAATCGAGTTCCGGGCCGTCGCAACCCGTCCCGTTTTTGCGAACGGTCTTGGACTCACACCCGCCCTCTGCGACCAGAAGATTGCAGTGTTCGAGACGGGTTACCGCTTGCTCGACGACTTGCCGTTGAACTATCCGACTTGGACCATGATCGTTCAAGTACTCGGCGTCGTCGGGAAAACGGTCCACGACGCCCGGCTCGTCGCCGTCTGCCACGTCCACAGCGTCACACACGTTCTCACCTTCAACCTGAGCCAGTACCGCACGCTCGCCACCGCACCGCCCGGGGTCGTGATCCTCGACCCGGCAACCGTGTAAATGGCGTGAGCAGGGCCGGAAGAATCCGCAAACCCGACACGCCCGGCGGGATTGGCATTGCCGGTGAGCTCGTCGTGAGCTATTGTTCCCTCGCCTTCACGGTGACAAGGTTCGGAAACGACCCGGGTCCCCGGTGCGGGGGTGCGAGGCGGTGACGGGAACGGGCGGGTCGCCGGGATGCCGGCGCCGACCGCACTCGACCCCTCACCCCAGTCGGGCGCGGTAACGGATCCCGCCCGATTCATGCCCTCGACAGGCCGGCGGCCCCGGGTTGATCCCCGGGGCTCGTTTCGTTTACGCCCCCAGCCGCCCCCGCGCGTCCTCCAGAATCGCCCTCGTCGCCGTCGCCCCGACCCGCGTCACGCCCACCTCGCGGACCGCCATCAGCGTGTCGAACGAGCGCACGCCGCCGGCCGCCTTCACCTGCACGTGCGCCGGGCTGTTGGCCCGCATCAGCTTCAGGTCGTCGATCGTCGCCCCGCTCTCGGCGTAGCCGGTGCTCGTCTTCACCCAGTCGGCCCCGGCGTCGCCGCAGACGCGGCACAACTCCTTCTTGTGCTCGTCCTTCAGCACGGCGTTCTCGAAGATCACCTTCACCTTCCCCCCGCGTCGGTGGGCGGCGTCGATTACCGCCTTCACGTCCGCGGCAACGTACCCCCAGTCGCCGGACAGCACCTTGCCGATGTTCACGACCATGTCGAGCTCGACGGCCCCGTCGTCGATCGCGGCCTCGCTCTCGAACACCTTCACCTTCGTGAGGTGGCCGCCGTGCGGGAAGCCGATCGTGGTGCTGACGAACACGCCCGTGCCGGCCAGCAGCTTCGCGGCCAGCGGCACGGCGTAGGGCTTGATGCACACCGACGCGACCTTGTACTCGGCGGCGAGGGCGCAGCCGGCTTCCAGGTCGGCGTCGGTGAGGTGCGGTTGCAGCAGCGAGTGGTCGAACATCTTGGCGAGTTCGGCGAGCGTCGGGGTCGGCATCGGGCACCCGGGGGTGGGGACGGGGACAGGGGGCAGTATAGGCGAGCTTGACGGCGCGGGCGGGCGTGGTATGGAGGCTCGTTCACGCCCGCGCCCCGTGGAGGAGAGCATGCGCCCCGCCGCCCTGGCCGGGTTCGTTCTGGCCGCCCTGCCGGCCCCCGCCCTCGCCCAGACCCTGCCGTACCGGGCCGTCGTCGCCGACCCGGAGGTTACGCTCTACGCCGGTCCCAGCGACCGCTTCCCCGACACCGGCCGCCTCGCCCGCGGCACCGAACTCGTCGTCCACGAGGACGCCGGCAACGGCTGGGTCGCCGTCCAGGCGCCGCGCTCCGTCAGCTGGGTGCCGATCGCGCTGGTGGACTTCGACCCCACCCGGAAGGCGCCGCAGGACGTGACCACGCAGGCCGAGGTGACGCTCGCCCCCGGCAAGGTCGGGCTGGCGCAGCCGCTGGCCGAGGTGCGGCGCGTCACCGTGCCGGCGGGGACCATCCTCACCGTCGTCGGCGACAAGGCCGGGTTCGACGGGAAGTCGTGGTACCCGGTACTGCCCGTCCCCGGCGACTACCGCTACCTGCCGAAGTCGGCGGTCCACGCGGCCGGGCCGGCGAACACCAGCTTCGTCGTCCGCGACACGGCCCCGGCGGGCCTGCCGGCCGTGACGCCGCCGCAGCCGAGCGGGGTGCTCCCCGCGGCCGCGGTCGGGACCGAGCCGGCGGCGAAAACGACCAACAACCACCCGCTGTGGGCGCAGGCCGACGCGGCGGAGAAGGACGGCCGGTTCGAGGACGCGGAGCGGCTGTTCTTCCAGCTCGCCCGGCTGATGAACGAGCCGAGCGGCGACCACGACCTGGCGAACCTCTGCTACTCGCGCATCCACGGCATCCGCGAGCGGCGGCGGACCGGCGGCACCGGCATCGCCGCCCCGGCGGTATCGGTCCCTGGGCCGGCTCGGAACATGGAGCTGCCGAAGGAAGACCGCGCGACGCTTCTCCCGCCGGTCGGCAGCGGCGGCAAGACGGCCGCACCGAGCCTGCCGCCGCCGGCGAAGGAGGCGGCGCCGGCTGCGGACGGGGCACCGCGCTGGTCCGGCGTGGGGATGCTGACGCGCTCCGCGCTGCGGCTCGACGGCCGGCTGACGTACGCGCTCGAGTCGTCGCCCGGCGTGGTGCGGGCCTACGTCGTCGGCGGGACGGGGGTGGACCTGGAGCGGTACGCCAACCGCCGGGTGGACCTGTACGGCGCGACGCTGACGCGGCGCGACCTGTCGAAGCCGTACATCGTGGTCACGGACGTGAACCCGAACCCGTAACGTCGGGCGAGGCACACCACCAACGCAAGAAGCCCGGGGACGGCTGTCCCCGGGCTTTCGGCGTTACCAACCCCGCGGGGCGGGGCTCAGTGGTTAATCATGAACTCGTTCGTGTTCAGCAGCGCCCACAGCACGTCGCGGTAGAACTCGACCGGCTGGTCGGCCCGCTGGCCCGGGACGAACACCGTGTTCGATCCGCCCTTCGGTGCCGGCGTCGGTCCCTTCCCCTTGGCCGGGGGCATCGGCGGCCCGAGCGAGATCGTCGCCTTGCCGGTCCGCACCTCTTCCAGCCGGGCGTGCTCGGCCGACGTCGGGTGGCGGCTCAGGGTCAGCATGAACAGGCTGTCGTACATCTTCCCGGGGGAACCGCCGGTGTTTCTGTAGAGCTCCTCGACGACGTTCTGCTGCGCGCCGCCCCGGCCGACGCCGAGCTCGTTGTTCAACTCCGACCCGTTCATCATCAGCAGCGCCTGCACGATGGTGCCGTTGAAGCTCAGCTCGTTCCCCTCGTCGTCGCCGAACTGGCGGACCAGCTTCCGCATCCAGGCGTCGCGGGCGTCCATCCGGGCGAGCTTCGCGGCCGGGGTCAGCTTGCGGGGGCTCGTCGCCGTCATCAGCGACTCGAACAGCACCTCCGGCGACATGGCCTTCAGCGGCATCCGGGCGAAGTACGGCTCGTACTTCATGTCCGTGTACTGCTTGTTCGCCACGTGGCTGAGCGAGTAGGCGTCGCTCGTGCAGACCCACTCCATCAGCGCCTTCTGGTTGTGGCCGTACTTCACGAACTCGTCGCCGAGGTACTGCAGCAGCTCCGGGTGGACGATCTCGTTGTTGCTCCCGAAGTCGTCGGCCCCCGGCTCCTTGTTCATGCCGCGGCCGAAGAAGTGCGCCCACATGCGGTTGGCGTACGCCTTGCCGAAGTTGTCGTGGGCCGTCATCCACTCGGCGAGCTGCGCCCGGCGGGTCTTGCCGCCCTCGGGGGTGCCGGCCAGGATCTTCGTGGACTTCTGCCCGTTGAGGGCCGCGTCGTAGTCCTTGAGCATGACCGGGAAGGTGCCGTCGCGGGCGCCGTTCCGCTTGTCGTACTTCACGATCAGCTTCGGGTTCAGCGACGGGTCGTCGGTCAGCGTCACCGACGTGGCGTTGGCCATCTTCGGGTTGTTGCCGACCGGCGGGCCGCTGGGGGTGGCGCTGCGGACGGTCTGGCGGAAGAAGGCGTTCACGCCCCAGAAGTCCTTCTGCACCCACTCCTTGTTAAACGGGTGGTCGTGGCACTGCACGCACTGCGTCTGGAGGCCGAGGAACAGCTTCGTGGACCGCGACGTGATCGGCACGGCGTCGAACGCCCCGTCCTCGATCTTCTCGTTCACGTCGCCGCTGTCCTTGTCGTCCTTGACCGGGTCGCCGAGGTGGTGGACGAGGAAGTTCGCGGCGTAGTTCTCCTTGAACGTCCACCCCTTCTCGGTCGTCGGCAGGGCGCCGCCGACCTGGCCGGTGGCCGTCAGGAGGCGGGTCACCAGCTCCTTGTGGTTGGTGTCCTTGAGGAACTTCTCCTCCAGCCAGACGCGCATCTGGTCGCGGTACGTCTGGTGCCCGCTGCGGGACATCAGCCACACCGTCCAGATCTCGGCCCAGTGGTCGGCATACTCCTGCTTGTAGTTGAACAGCACCGGCTGTTTCTCGTCCTTCCCCTGGCCGTTCTTGAACGTGACGGTCACCGG
>Ga0190275_10004314_pt1 | contig 10231 bp, 12 predicted proteins | sample Popmic550T_FD_133745 | JGI IMG/M metagenome (GOLD analysis project Ga0190275, IMG submission 133745) | Populus adjacent soil microbial communities from riparian zone of Yellowstone River, Montana, USA - 550 T | ecosystem: Environmental > Terrestrial > Soil > Riparian zone > Trees stand | place...
GTGCACTCGGTGCCGCTGAACACCAGCTCACGGGCTTCGAGCAAGGCGCCCGGAACGACCAGTGCGTCGGCCGACCTGACGACCGGCGCCGACTCACCGTTCAGCGCCGATAGGTCGACCGAAACGGATCCGTCGATCAGCCGTGCATCGGCGCTGATCCGGCCGCCCTCGGCCACCACGATCACGTCGCCGGGGACGAGGTTACCGGCCGAAATCTCGACCGGCACTCCGTCTCGCACAGTCACCGCCGTCACCGGCAGCAGACAGACCAACGCCTCGACGGCATTCTCAGCCTGCCGCTCCTGGACGAAGGCGAAGACCGCGTTGAGCAGAATCACCGCCACCACGGCGATGGCCAGAGCCGGGTTGCCACCGAGCCAGGCGAGGACCGCGGCGACCGTCAGGAGCAGCGCCAGCGGCTGGGTGAATTGAGCCAGCAACTCGCCCGGCCATCGGCGGCCGCCCCGGCGCGTCAACTCATTCGGGCCGTAGACGGTGAGCCGGTGCGCGGCCTCGCGTGAGCTCAGCCCGGCCGGGCCGGTTCGCAGGTCACGAAACAGCTCGGGCGGCGGTTCCCGCCCGTCGACGTCTCGCCTCTCCACAAGTGTCACCGCTCTGTTCATAGGTCCACTCTTCGGCCATGGCACGGCGAAGTGCAGGGCGTAGCGGCCTGTGCCGCTGTGCCCTTCGGCCCGGTGGTCCCGTTACTTCAGGAATCCTTCCGGCGCCGCGGCGTGGCCCGTTCCGCGGCAAGTGCCCGCGCGGGTGCCGCAGCGACTCGCGGCTTGGCGGATTTCTGCGGCGACCGGCGTGCGGGCGTCCGGCGGGTGGCAGGCGCTGGTACGGGCTCTTTCCCGGCAGTGGTCAGGGTACGAATCTCGGCATTGATGTCGGCGGCGAACGCGTCGGCCTCCGGAACCGAGGCGAAGTCAGTGGTGACGCCGAAGGCCGCCTGGCCGCGGTAGGTGAACATCGAGACGCCGATGCGCATCCGTTCCGCGATCGGCACGTACGGCAGGATCTCCCGGATCGGTCGGCCGAGCAGGTACAACTGCTCGCGAGGGCCGGGCACATTGGTGGTGACCGTGACGATTGCACGCTGCGGGATCCGCAACGCGGCCCGGACGCCGAACGCGACGGCGGCGAAGGGTTCCCGGTCGGCGAGCGCAAGCAGGCGCGCACCCGCCTCGACCTCGCGGTTCTCGCGCAACTCGGCGATCCTTCCGTGCACGGCCGCCAGCCGGTCCACGGAATCCGCCATGTCGACTGGCAACAGAAGCAGCACGGAGGCGAGCCGGTTGTCGAGTGCGCCGTCGTCCGGATGGCGGACGTTGACCGGAACGAGGGTCCGGACAGCGTCGGCGGCCGGCTCCTCGCCGCGGGACAGCATGAGGCGGCGGAAGGCGCCCGCGACGACGGCCAGGTAGACGTCGTTGACGGTCACGCCGTGCTCCTTGGCAACAGCCGTGAGGTCGGTGAGCGGGGTCCGGGCGACGGCGTACCGGCGGGCACGTCCGAGCGGTCCGCTGAGCGATGTCGGCGTGCCGGGTGCGAAGGCGGCGGCGATGGCGGCGAGGCCGCGCAGGGTTTCGCGGGCTTGCGTCGCAGCCATGCCGGGGACACGGGCGGCCCGGGTGATCAGGCGCATCTGTTCGAACGGCACCCGGGCCAGCTGGCCGAGCGCGTCGAGGGTGAGGTCGATCGTGCCGCCGTCCGGGCGCGGGTGCCAGTGGTCAACGACAGCGGGACCGGTCTCCGGCGTCGTGTCACACATCAAGCGGTACAGCTGGTTGCCGGCAACCCCGTCGACCATGCAGTGGTGCACCTTGGACAGCAGCGCCCACCGTCCGTCCGGTAGCCCTTCGATCACCCAGTCCTCCCAGAGCGGCCGCTCCCGGTCCAGCCGCTGCGACATGATCCGGCCGACCAGCCGGGCCAGCGCGGTTTCGTCGCCGGGAGCAGGCAGCGCGGTACGGCGTAGGTGGAAGTCGAGGTCGAAGTCGGGGTCGTCCACCCACACCGGTCGTCCGAGGTTCAGCGGCACCCGGCGAACCTTCTGCCGGTAACGCGGCACCAGCGGAAGGCGGCCGCGGATGGCCGCGGCGAGATCCGCCTGACTAGGTGCCGGACCGTCGGCCACGGCGATCGACGCGATGGCCAAGGAGGCGTGGCGGTCCTCGTCCTCGGCGTCCAGGAACGATGCGTCCAGGGGGCTCAGATACTCCACGACGTTCTCCTCGGTCACTAGCGGCATCACTCACCGCCAGCCTTTCCCTACCGTCGGCCCGCTACCAGGGTCGTACGTCCCGTGCGCCGGGACGGCCGCCGGATGCAGGCTTGATCCATGACAGTGCAGACGGCGCGGCACGACGAGGTGGAGATCGCGTACGAGGTGGAAGGACCGCCCGACGGCGAGCCCTTGCTGCTGATCATGGGACTGGGCCTACAGATGCTGTTCTGGCCCGATGGCTTCCGCAAGCTGCTCGTCGACCGGGGATTCCGGGTGGCCCGGTTCGACAACCGCGACGTCGGTCTGTCGACGCACCTGTCCTGGCTCGGCACGCCGCGACCTACGGTGTTCCTGACCCGCCGATGGTCCGGGTACCGCATGACGGATCTGGCCGACGACGCGGTGGCCGTGCTCGACGGGCTGGGCTGGGACAGCGCGCACGTGGTGGGCGTGTCGCTGGGCGGGATGATCGCGCAGACACTCGCCGTCCGGCACCCGGACCGCGTCCGGACACTGACATCGATCTCGTCGACGCCATCGCCACGGATCGGCCGTCCGGACCCGCGCGTCCTGCCGGTGTTGTGGTCCCGGGGTGCTCCCGATCGGCGGACCGCTGCTGAGCACGTGGTGCGGATCTTCCGGGTGATCGGCTCCCCGGGATATCCCCGCGAGGAGGCATGGCTGCGTGAGGTTGCCGGCCAGAGCTACGACCGCGCGCACGACCCGATCGGAATCCGCCGGCAGCTGGCCGCCATCGTGTCCTCCGGCGACCGCCGTCCGCTACTCGCCGGGCTGCACATGCCGGTACTGGTGGTGCACGGGGACTCGGATCTGTTGGTGCGGCCGTCGGGCGGGCGGGCCACGGCGGACGCTGTCCCGGGCGCCCGCCTCATCACGTTCCCCGGCATGGGTCACGACCTGCCGGCCGCCCTGCAGCCGGCGATCGCGGACGAGATCGGTCTTCTGGCCCACAGCCGGTCGCGGTGACGTGATCCGGCGAACGCTCAGGAAGTGGGATAGGCATACAGATCGATGAGGCGGTGCCGTGCGGCCTGCAGGCGGCCAGCCGTCACGGCCAGGAAACGCGTGGTGAGTTCCCGCCCGAGGTCAGGGTCCTCCTTGATCAATCGCCGGACGCCGGCCGCGTCGAACTCGATCGCGCGGCATTCGTCGGCGACGACCGCTCCCAGCGACCATCGGTACGGTGGCAGCAACCAGGACCAGCCCACGACGCCGTCGCCGCCGATCCGCTCGACGACGATGTCGCCTCGCCCGGGCACATGAAACTCCAGAGAGATCGCCCCGGAGCGCAGCAGCCAGAAGTGATCGGCCGGCGCATCCTCAGCGAACAGCCGGTATCCAGGATGGCGGAGAACCATGTGCCCGTGCACCGCCAACCGCCGAAGCCACCCGGACGGGAGGTCGTTTAGGAACGGATGCAGGGCCATCTGATCGAAGACGGTCAACGGTGGCATGGCTCTCCTACCTGGACAGCAGCGCGGGATCCGGCGTGAGGCCGCCGGATCCCGCGCTGGGCCTCAACTCTTCTTGGGCTTGCCGACCGTGATCGGAATAGCCTTGGCCCCTGGGTCCGGCTCACCGATGAGGGCGCTGACCTCCAGGATGCCGTCGGCGTAGGTGGCGGTCAGGGTGTCGGCCTTGACGGCCGCCGGAAGCATCACGGCACGGAACATCGTCCCGTAGTGGAACTCAGAGCGGCCCTTCTCGGTATGCGTCTCCTTGCGTTCCACGTGCAGCCTCAGCTCACCGTGGGCGAAGCTGAGCTGCACGTCCTTCGCCGGGTCGATGCCCGGGAGTTCGGCGCGCATGACGTACCGGTCGTCCTCGATCGTCTCCTCGATCCTGATGCCCGGGCCGAACATCGGCAGCCACGACAACCCGAAGTCGAACGGGTTCATCGCCGTGCCGCGGAACCGCGTCAGTGTCGACATCTGCGGACTCCTTTCCTTGTGGTCTCCGCTTCCATCTGAGCGCGGGCACCGTGCATCGCCCAGAGTCCATCGACCCGGATCTGCGGCCTATCGGCCGCTCCACGCCTGGGCGAGCCGGATCTGCTGGTGCGCCGCCATGACCAGGTGGAGGAACGTGTGCCGGACGTCAGGCGCGTCGAGGTGCCGCAGCGCCTCATCCAGGATGGTCACGGTGGTATCGGCCAGCCGGGTGCCGACCGCGAGCGCACTGATCCGATCGCGCATTCCCTCGCCCAGCAGGCGGTCGTACCGGAACTGCATGTCGCTTCGCAGGAACTTGCCGGCCGGCAGACCCGCGGTGGGGTCCGGCACGCCGTACCGGCCGAGGAGTAGGCGGATGGCGGAGAGTTCCCTCGTCCGCGCCCCGACCAACTGAGCGGGGAACACCTCATACCGGTCGGTGAATGCGGCCAGCAGGTCATGGCTGAGTTTGGTGTGCTCGGCGAGGCCACTCAGAAGCGACTTCATGCCGTCGCTCAACTCACCCGAGGGCTGGTCGAGGAGATCCATGCCGCAGAAGCCGGCGCGGTCCCGCCAGGAACGAACGCCCGAATCGATGACGGTCACGTTTGCCCCTAGGACGTCAGTCGAACCGGACGCTGGGTGAACTGCTCGATATCGGCGGCGGTGACATCGAGCAGCTTGTATGCCAGGTCGGCCAGCGCCCGCGCGGTCGCGAGCTCATCACCGATCTCGGGGACCTCCCGATCCACCGGACTGCGCCGAGCCTCGCCTTCGCCGCACAGCGGCGGACGGACACCCGAGTGCAGGCGGGCCTCGGCGTGGGTCCGACGTTCCTCGTCGTGCTCACTGATGACGATTTCCACCGTCCAGGTACGTGTGTGCATGGGAATCACACCTCCTTCAAGGCCGATAACGGCACCTCTATCGCACCCCCGCACCGCTCCCGTTTCCAGTGCCGTTGGTCCCGGCTCTTCGATCCGTTGATCCCTACCGGTCGTGCGGCGCGGCGAAGAACGTGGAGGCACGGAGGACCGATCCAGTGAGGTGGACCGTGACAACGATCGATCGCGCCACCGTTCTCGAGACGCACGCCGCCATCCTGTTCTTCCTGGCGGATCGGGCGTACAAGCTCAAGAAGCCGGTGAATCTCGGCTTCCTCGACTTCCGCAGCCGCGCCGACCGGGAACGGGTTTGTCACCGTGAGGTCGAACTGAACCGCCGGCTCGCACCGGACGTCTACCTCGGCGTGGCCGACGTGATCGGCCCGGACGGACTGCCATGCGATCACCTCGTGGTGATGCGCCGGATGCCCGCCGAGCGGCGACTGTCATCGATGATCCGCGCGAGCCAACCGGTCGACGAGGAACTCCGGCGTCTGGCACGGATGCTGGCGGCCTTCCACGCCACCGCACGGCGCGGACCGGAAATCTCCGCCGAGGGCACGCGCGACGCACTTCTCAGCCGTTGGAACGCCTCCTTCGACCAACTGCGGCCCTTCCACGGCGCCGTGCTGGACACCGATGTGGCGACGAAGATCGAACGACTGACCCACGACTTCCTGGCGGGCCGCGAACCGCTGTTCGACGATCGGATCGCCACCGGGCACATCGTCGACGGGCACGCGGATCTGCTCGCCGACGACATCTTCTGCCTGGACGACGGGCCCCGGGTGCTCGACTGCCTTGAGTTCGACGACCGGCTGCGCTACATCGACGTGCTGGACGACGCCGCCTTCCTGGCGATGGACATCGAACACCTCGGCGCCGCGGCGTCGGCCCGGACGTTCCTCGACCAGTACGCCGAGTTCAGCGGTGATGCCGCACCGGCCGCCTTGCGCCACCACTACATCGCCTACCGCGCATTCGTCCGCGCTAAGGTTGCCTGCCTCCGGCATCAACAAGGCGAGCCTTCCGCGGCGGCGGACGTCGCGCACTACGCCGATCTGACGCTTCAGCACCTCAGCGCCGGGGTGGTCCGTCTCATCCTGGTCGGTGGCATGCCCGGCACCGGAAAGACCACACTGGCCGGCCGGCTCGCCGACCGCCTCGGCGCCGTGCATCTGAGCAGCGACCGCATCCGCAAGGAGCTCGCCGGAATCGACCCCGGCCACTCGGCCGCGATCGACTACCGGCACGGCATCTACACGGCGGAGTGGACCGACCGCACGTACCGCGAGCTCCTGCACCGGGCCGGCCGTCTGCTCGGACTGGGTGAGACGGTGGTGCTGGACGCATCGTGGAGCCGGGAGTCGCCGCGAGGCGCGGCCCACCAGTTGGCCGCGGAGTCCCATGTCCCACTGGTAGAGCTGCGGTGCACGGCTGCGGCAGCGACCGTCGCGGATCGACTGCGCAGGCGAGCCGCAGCGAGAGCCGGGGCCTCGGACGCAGATGGGGTGATCGCCGCCGCCCTCGCCGCCGACGCTGACTCGTGGCCCGATGCGCACACGGTCGTGACCGACTATGTGCCGGAACACGTGGTACGGGACGCGATGGCCGTCACCGCCCGGTTCCTGCATCCGGCGGGCGCGACCGTCGGATGACGGTCGCCCCGCCGGAAAACGGCAGCGGCATCGGGCTCACTGCGCGGTGTAACCGCCGTCGGTGAGCAGGTACGAGCCCGTGGTGTTGGAAGCCTTGTCCGAGGCGAGGAACGCGGCTAGCTCCGCGACCTCAGCCGACCGGCCCAGCCGGCCGAGCGGGTGCAGGGCGCTGACGCCGGCGATGACCTCCTGGTCGGCGGCCGCCAGCAACGGCGTGTCGATGAAACCGGGACCGATGCTGTTGACCCGGATACCCTGCTTCGCGTAGTCGATGGCGGCCGTCTTGGTCATGCCCACCACGGCATGCTTCGCCGCGACGTAGGCGACCGCCTGACCGAAACCGACGGAACCCAGGATCGACGCCATGTTCACGATCGAACCACCACCGCGTGCCAGCATCGCCGGGATCTCGGCCCGCATGCTGTAGAAGACGCCGTTGAGGTTGACGTCGATGACCTGATGCCAGCCCTCCAGCGGGTAGTCCCCGGTGAGAGCCTGCGGCCCGCCGATCCCGGCATTGTTCACGGCAATGTCGAGGCCGCCGAACGATTCCACGGCCGCCCGTACCATCGCTTCGCATGCCGCGGAGTCCGACACGTCGACGGTGAACGGCAACGCGGCCTCGCCGATCTCCTTCGCCACCTGCTGCGCCGCGTCCGGGTCGCGGTCCGCGACGAGCACCTTCGCGCCGCGTGCGGCCAGCAACACAGCGGTTGCCTCGCCGATACCCGAGCCGGCACCGGTGACGATCGCCACCTTGCCGGCGAAGTCCTGTTCCACGATGTCCTCCATCCGTCAGGGTGCCGGCGGTTGCCGGCCCTCTCCCACGATCGCGGTCCCGCGAATGCGTGAGTACCATCCGTCGCCCTGACGTCGAGGGCCTTCCGGCCCTACCCGCACCGACCGGGACGGGATGACCGTGAAGGGTGGAAGGGAAGGAGGCCGCCATGACCGCGCGGCTAGGACTTAACCAATGTGGACTCAGCGCGGGTAAGAAGACCCGCCTGCACCGCATCCTCTTCAGGCACGGACTAGGAAACGGCACCGCACTGTTCCTGCCGTACGACCAGGGCCTCGAGCACGGGCCACGCGACTTCTTCGCCAACCCGCGCGCCTCGGATCCCCGATACATTCTGAGGTTGGCTCTGGAGGGCGGCTTCAACGGCATCGCGATCCAGATCGGGTTGGCCGAGAAGTTCTAATGGGACTACACCGGCGAAGTTCCGCTGATCCTGAAACTCAACGGCAAGACCGACATCCCGTCCGACGTCCGGGCGCTGTCGCCCGTCCACGCCTCGGTGGAGGACGCGGTGCGGCTCGGCGCAGACGCAGTGGGCTACACACTGTACGTCGGCACACCGGCGCAGCAGGAGGACTTCGCGCAATACCACGTCGTCCGCCGCGATGCGCAACGGTTCGGCATGCCGCTGATCGTGTGGGCCTACCCCCGCGGAGAGGCCATCGAGCACAAGGGTGGCAAGGATTCGTTCTACGCGGTGCACTACGCCGCCCGTACCGCCAGCGAACTCGGCGCCGACGTCGTCAAGGTCAACTTCCCGCACCCGGAGAAGCACAGCGACGTGCCACCGGCGTATCTCGCCGATCTCGGCAGTCAGGAGGCCATCGACCAGGTGGTCCGGGCGGCCAACCGCACCCTGGTCCTGGTTTCGGGCGGCGCCCGGGCCGACGACGACGTGATGATCGAGAAGGCCGCCGAGTCGATGTCGGCCGGCGCCACCGGCCTCATCTTCGGGCGCAACGTCTGGCAGCGCGATCACGACGAATCCCTGCGGTTCGTCAGCCGCTTGCGCGACGTGCTGGCCAAGTATCCGACCCCGTAAGGAGGGCGTCGTCATGAAGGCACTGGTGATGTACGAGTCCATGTTCGGCAACACCGAGACCGTCGCGCGTGCGGTGGCGGACGGTTTGGCCGGACAGCTCGAGGTGACCGTCGCCGATGTGCGCACCATGCCGCGAGCGCTCGGCATGGATGTCATCGTGGTGGGCGGCCCGACGCACGCCTTCGGCATGAGCCGACCGGCGACCCGCGCGGACGCCGTCCGGCAGGGCGCTGAACGCGAGGGCGTCGCGGACGTCGGTCTGCGGGAGTGGTTTGACACCTCGCCGCTGCTGACCGGCATCGCCGCCGCGGCCTTCGACACCAAGGTGGACAAGCCGTTGACCGGCTCGGCCGGGCGCAAGGCGAACCGCCGGCTGCGCCGGCTCGGTTGCCGGGTGCTCGTCCCCGCCGAGAGCTTCCACGTCGGCGGCACACCGGGTCCGCTGGCGGACGGCGAACGCGACCGCGCCCGCCGATGGGGGGAAACCGTCGCTGATGCGGCTGTGGCGGCGCTGCATCGGATCTGACCGTAAAGGTGAGGTGGTGGCCGGCTGAGGCCGGCCACCACTCGGCGTCCGGCTCAGGGCATCAGCACCGCGGCGCCGACCACCCGGTCCGCGGCGAGATCGGCCAGCGCGAGATCGGCCTGATTCATCGGGTACGGCGTCACGGACACCGTCAGCCGATGCTGGGCCGCGAAGCCGAGCAGAGCCCGTCCGTCCGCGCGGGTGTTGGACGTGACACTGCGCAGGGTGCGTTCCTGGAACAGGTGCCGCTGGTAGTCGAGTACGGGGATGTCGCTCAGATGGATGCCGGCGATAGCCAGGGTGCCGCCCCGATCGAGGGCTTCCAGTGCCACCGGTACCAGCTCACCGACCGGGGCGAAGAGAATCGCCGCGTCCAGTGGTTCCGGCGGCGCATCGTAGGCACCGGCCGCGGATGCGGCGCCCAGCTCCAGCGCCAGCTTCTGGGCCTGCGGAGCGCGTGTCATGACGTGGACCTGTGCGCCCTCGGCGATCGCCACCTGCGCGGTGAGGTGCGCCGAAGCGCCGAAGCCGTAGATGCCGAGGCTGCCACCGGGCGGCAGGTCGGCGCGGCGTAGGGCCCGGAAACCGATGATTCCCGCGCACAACAGCGGTGCCAGCTCGGTGTCCGAGTAGCCCGGAGGAAGATCGTAGGTGAAGTCCGACCGCACGATGAGATAGCCGGCGTAGCCGCCGTCGGCGTCCCATCCGGTGTATCGCGAACGCGGGCACAGATTCTCCGCGCCACGACGGCAGTAACGGCATTCCCCGCACGTGTCCCGCAACCACGCGACACCCACCCGATCCCCCGGCTGGCGATCGGTCACCCCGGCTCCGGCCATGACGACGTGGCCGACGACCTCGTGTCCGGGAACGATCGACGGAGTGTGCGCCGGCAGATCACCGGCCACGACATGGAGATCGGTGCGGCACACCCCGCAGGCGTCCACCGCGACGAGGACTTCGCCGGGCCCTGGCTGTGGAACGGACTTGAAGCCCTGTTGCATCGCCGCGGACACGTCGGGACCCGGCGCGACCACTTGCCATGCACGCATCGAGGTCACCGCCGTCCGGGCCGGCGATCGGTGTCATGCGGCTTCCGCACGCCGTCCGGCGGCCAGATCCGGTCGATGATCCGCTCCA
>Ga0190275_10004315_pt1 | contig 10230 bp, 9 predicted proteins | sample Popmic550T_FD_133745 | JGI IMG/M metagenome (GOLD analysis project Ga0190275, IMG submission 133745) | Populus adjacent soil microbial communities from riparian zone of Yellowstone River, Montana, USA - 550 T | ecosystem: Environmental > Terrestrial > Soil > Riparian zone > Trees stand | place...
CAACCAGCAAGCGAAGCTGCTTGGCCTGCTCGATACGCTCGCGAAAGAAGCGCTCGTCGATGGCTCGCTCGGGGTTGCGCGAGAGGATACGGACGACGATCGCCGAGTCCGGTGACCAGAAGCCGCGACCGAGCGGACGACCCGAGGGGTCCACCACGAGCACCTCTTCACCGGGCGAGGGCGAGCCGCTGACGCGCGCTACCGCCTGCGCGAACACCCATGGGTGGCCCGCTGCGACGGGCGTCGCGTGCTTGCGATGCAGCTCGATGGTCACCATCGAGGCGCTTCATAGCGCCCCTTTCTCCAAGCGCCCGCGTCCAGCGTTCGTCACCAGCTCTTCGCTTGCGACCGTCAGAGGTGGGGCGTAGGCTGGGCTGATCCTCGAGGATCTCTTGGGGGACCAAGCAGGAGAACGGACCGTGCGTATGCCCGGAATGGGAGAGCTTCTCATCATCCTTGTGATCGTGCTGCTCGTGTTCGGCGCGAACAAGCTCCCCCTCCTCGGAGAGGGCATCGGCAAGGCGATCAAGAACTTCAAGCGAGGCGTCAACCACGACGACGACATCGACGTGACGCCGAGCGACCGCCGCGTGGGCCCCGAGTCGACCGCCGGTGCGCCACCCGACGTGAAGAAGGTGCACGACGCAGAGGTGATCGAACGTAAGAGCTGAGCTCCGCGTCAGTGCAACACGCGCTTGTCGGAGCTCGAGCAAGCCGCGCGCACGCGCTCCGAGACGTCGCCTGAGCGCTCGACCTCCTTGAGGTCTTGCGGCGTGAGGTGCGGCAGCAGCTGCAGCGCCAGCGGCTCGGGGGTGTGCGGGTTGAGTGCGAGCGTGAGCCGGATTCGGTAGCGCACGATCCAGCGCGGGTGCTTGAAAACCTGGGTCAGCACCTCTTGCGGCACGGGACGCCGGGCGCAGAGGCGCACGACGTCGAGCTCCGTGAGCGCCGGGTTGTCGAGCAGGATGTGCACCACGTCGGGGTGCGGATCGCGCAGCGCGCGCGAGAGCAAGTTGCGATCGCGCTTGCGGGCGAGGCTCTTTCGCTCGCCGAGCGAAAGCGGACGGCCGCGGCTCGGCGCCATCTTCGGCGTGCGCTGCGCCTCGACCTGCTCGCCCTCGAGCGCCGCTGCCTCGACGCGCTCACGCTCACGTTCTCGCTCGAGCTCTTCTTCGAGACCCAGGAAGCGAGCCAAGCTCGCCTGCTCGCGGATGTTCGCGATGCGAGCGATCGCACTCTTGAGTGCTTGCTCGGACGGTGCGGCGAGCGCCAACGAGACGCGCAGCAGCAGCACCGCGTAACGCGGCTCACGCAGCTCGGCCCGTGCCAGCACGATCGTGAGCACATCGGCCGCGCGCGCCGCGCCGACTAGGGCAAGCTGCTCTCTGACCCAGCCGACTTGTACTTCCGTTTCTCGTAGACCGGCGAGCGTTCGCGCCCAAGCGGCGGCGATGGCGACGGCCCCCTCTGATTCCCTGGATGACATGACGAGAGCCGTTTTGTGAAAGGCTGAATCCGAAGCTGTACGAGCGAGTCGCTCCGGGACCGCGCAGCGCTTGACCTGCCATCGTTCTCCGCGCTACTTGGGAAAGATTCACCTATGCTCGACCCCGATGTCCAGAGCGCGAACCCCCGCGTGATCAAGCGCTACGCGAATCGTAAGCTCTACGACACGCGTGAGAGCCGCTACGTGACGCTCCCGCAGATTGCCGAGTACGTGCGCTCGGGCGAAGACATTCAGATCATCGACAATCGCACCAAGGAGAACCTGACGAGCGTCACGCTCGCGCAGATCATCCTGGAGTCGGAGAAGAGCGCCGAGGCCTCGAGTCGCCAGGGCGTCAAGACGCTGCGCGACTTGATCCAGCTCGGCGGCGAGAAGCTGATGCAGCACTTTCGCGAGGGGGCGGTCGCACGCTTCATCCCGCGGGCTCCCGACATGCCCGACCTGCGCGAGCTGCGTGAGCGACCGCTCAAGGCGGTGGCGCCCGCGGTGGAGGCGCTCGAAGAGCTGCATCGTCGCGCAGACGAGAAGATGCGCACGTTGATAGGGCTGGTCCTGGCGCCGCTGCGCGAGCTCTCGAGCGAGGTTGCGCGGCTCCAGGCTCGCATCGAAGAGCTCGAGGCGCGCCTCACGCAGTGGCGCGACCGCAACGACGGCAGCGGCCCTCCCTCCAACAAGCCGTGAGCTCACCCGCCCTGGGGCGCCCGCGGGGGCTGCTCCGAGGGAATAGCTGAGGCACACTAAGAGTTGTCGACGGGAAGGCGTGCTTGGCTCCGAGCTCGGGGCCGGCAGCCAGATCGGGGAGCTGCCACATGGTGTTCGGTTTTCGACGCAACAAGCCCGCAGGCGCCTTCGAGGAGGCCGCGCTCGAGCACCTCGACACGCTCTACGGGGCGGCGCTTCGCCTCACCCGCGATCCCAGTGAAGCCGAGGACTTGGTGCAGGACGCCCTGGTCCGCGCTTACCGCTTCCAGCACCACTTCGAGATGGGCACCAACCTCAAGGCGTGGCTGCTTCGTATCCTGACGAACACTTTCATCAATCACTACCGCCGTAGTGTGCGAGAGCGGCGGGTGCTCGACACCGAGGAGGGTACGCCCGTCGGCGACGGCGTGATGAGCCGGGCCGCCATGCGTGGACTCACGGACTCCACCTCGGTCGCCCAGGAGGGGCTGTTGCGCAACGAGATCCTCGCCGCGCTCGATAGCCTGCCCGAAGATTACCGGCTGATGATCGTGCTCGCCGACATCGAAGAGCTCTCCTACAAGGAGATCGCCGAGGCCGTCAGCGTGCCGATCGGCACCGTGATGTCGCGCCTGCATCGTGCCCGCAAGCTCATGCAGAAGCAGCTCATCGAGCAGGCCGTGCAGATGGGCATCGTGATTCCCGAGGCCGAGGTGGCTTCGCCCCCGGCCGCGATCGACATGCAGAGCTACCGTCAGCGCAAGCAGGGGGTGGGCGGATGAACTGTCAGGCGTTCGAGCGCTACGTCGATGTCGTCCTCGACGAGGAGGCCGATCCGAGCGCGCGTCTTTTGGTGGAGCAGCACGTATCGAGCTGTCTGGCCTGTCGCGAGCGGATGGAGTTCGCGCGCTGGCTGAAGGGCAGCATCAAGCGCGAGGGCAAGATCGAAGCGCCGTCGGCCCTGCGCGAGCGCATCTCGCAGTCGCTCGCCGCCGATGCCACGGACGTCCCCACGTTCGCCAAGTTCGACGCGAACAGCTGGCGAGCGACGGCTGCCGCGGCCGCCGTGGCCCTGCTGGTGTTCGGCTTGGGGGGCGCACTGGAGCTCAAGGGACGGCAGGCGAGCGCGGGCTTTGCGCCGCTGTTCGAGGATGTGGTGCGGGCTCACACGCGTCCCTATCCCGCGGAGGTTGCACGGCGCGATCAGGTCCCCGCCTATTTTGCGGACAAGGTCGGCTTCGCGGTGCAGCCCGTCGAGTTCACCGATCCGGGTGTTCGTTTCGTCGGCGCGCGCCACGCGGAGGTGGGGGGGCGCCATGCAGTCACGCTCCAGTACGAGGCGCGCGGCCGCAAGATGACGGTGGTTGCATTTCGCCCGCCCGCGCATACGCAAGCGCTTGGCGAAGTGTCCGAGAGCGGCGAGAGCTCGATGCGCTACGTGCGCGTCGGCGGCCACCTGGTGCCGATCGTGGAGCACGGCGGCGTGGTCTACGCGGTGGTCGGCGACCTCAAGCCGGAAGATGGCCTGCGGCTCGCGGCCCAAGCGTCGCTGCACTGAGCGCAGTCCTCGTGCAATGTGCGAGCGGTAAGCGTAACTGAGCGAACTCTCGCGCATTTGAGCCCGCCCCCCGATTGACACCGAAGTGTAGGCGCCGCTACGCTCTGGTTGGCTCGTGCGCCCAGCGAGCTTGCGAAACCTCGGGGATCAGCAGAGGAGAGGCGATGGCTCAGCGCGTTCTCGTGTTCGAGAAGAACCCGAACTTCGTTCGTGAACTTGAAGGCGGCTTTCGTCGGGTGGGTTACGAGGTCGAGCTCGTCCGAGATGCCGAGACGAGCATCGCGCGCGCCCGTGAGGGCAACGTGAGGCTGGTGCTGCTCTCCGTGGAGGCGATGGATGCCCCGGGCGAAGCGTTCCTCGTGTGCAAGCGCTTCAAGAGCGACGACGACCTTGCGCGCATTCCGTTCGTCATCATGGGCGGCCCTAGCCACGCCGAGTCGTTCGAGTCGCACAAGAAGCTCAAGAAGCGGCGCGCCGACGAGTACGTCGAGCTGCCGGTCTCATTCAACGAGTTGCTCGCGAAGGTGGCTCCCGTGGCAGGACTTCAGCTCCCCGATACGCAGTCGCCGGAAGCCGGCAGCGAAGGCTCCGTGGTCGACGAGGACATCGACGCCTTCGCCGACAATGCGTTCGACGAGCTGCTGCGCGACGAGTCGGTCGCTCCTCGGCCGCTCTCGGTAGCGCCTGCCCGCCAACCGAGCGAGCCAGCTCGCGCTGCGCGCGCAGCGAGTGAGCGCCCGGGTAGCCAGCGCGCGGCGCGCGTCGACGCGGCGGCCGAAGGGGCCGAGCTCGCGCGCCTGCGAGCGGAGCTCGACCGAGCTCGTGACGAGCTCGAGCGAGCTCAAGCCGAGCTAACCGAGCTTGCAGAGCTGCGCGCAGAGCTCGCGCGAGCCCAGCGTGAGCTCGCCGAGACGGCCCAAAGGATCGAGGCTGCCGAGCGCAAACCGGAGCAGTCCGACGGGCAGAGCGGCGATCAAGGACAGCGCTACGAGCAGCTCGAGGCGCGCGCGCGCGAGGCCGAGAGCCGGCTCGAGGAGCAAGCCAAGCGCGTCGAGCAGGCCGAAGCGCGTACGCAAGAGAGCAATGCGCGCGTCGAGGCGCTCGAGAAGCGCGCGCGCGAAGCTGTGCCGCCGCCTGCCGCAGGTGGTGGCGTCTCGAGCCGCGACTTCCTCGACCTGCGCGAGCAGCTCAATCGGAAGGAAAAGGAGCTGCTCGCACTGCGAGAGCAGGTGACGCAGCGCGATCGCCAGCTACTCGATGCGAGCGACCGCTCCCTGCAGCTCGAGCGAGCGCAGGCCGAGCTCGAGGACAACTTGCTGGCGCGGCAGCGCGAGCTCGAGGAGTCGCACACCAAGGTCCGCGCCTACGAGGTCGACCGTGAGGCCGTCAACAAGCGGCTCGAGGACTTCCGCGCGCGGCTCGCGCGTGCCGACGAGAAGGGCAAGCGACTCGAGGACGAGCTCGAGGGGCTGAAGGGTGCGCACGAGCGCGAGCTCAACGAGCTCAAGACGACGCAGCAGCAGCTGGCGAGTGAGCGCGAGAGCGCCGCAGCGGCCGAGCTTGCGCGACTGCAGGCGGCTCACGAGGCGGCACTGCGCGAGCGTGAACAGACGTCGACCGACGAGCTCACACGCCTGCGCAGCGAGCACGAGACCGCGCTGCGCGAGCGCGACGACGCCGCCGCGGCCGAGCTGAGCCGCGTGCGGCTGGAGCTCACCAATGCGCGCGCGCAGCTCGAGGAGCAGCTCAATGCGGAGCTCGCGCAGGCGCATGCGGCGCGTGAGAGCGAGGTGGCCGCGCTGCGGCTCAGCCACGAGCGGGCGAGCAACGAGCTCCGGGCGCAGCACTCGGCGGAGCTCGACGACAGGCGGCGCGCTGGCGAGCAGGCGCTCGCGGCCGCACTGGCGGAGGCGGCGGGCGAGCGTGCGCGCGCACTCGAAGCGCTGGCGAGTGAGCGCTCGCAGGAGCTCGAGCGGCGCATGGTCGACGCCGAGCGGGCGCGCAACGCAGCGCTCGCCGGGCTCGAGAAGGAGCTCGTCGCCAAGTACGAGGCGGAGCGGCGCGATCTCGACGAGAAGCTGAGTGGCGAGATCGCCGTGCTGCGTCAGAAGCTCTCGGAGGCCGAGACGCGCGAGGGCTTGCTGAGCACGCGGGTGCAGGAGCTCGACACCAGCAAGCGCGAGCTCGATGAGACCCTGAGCGCGAGGATCGTGGCGCTGCAGGGCGACCTGGCGAGGCGCACGGAGGAGCGCGACACGGCGCAGAACGAGCTGTCGGCGATGCGAGCGAGCATCGCCTCGCTCGAGCGCGCAGGGGCGCAGCTCGGCGAGCGACTCTCCATGCTCGAGGACGATCTCAAGCGCGCAAACGATCGCATCGACCAGCAGAACGCAAAGATCGCGCTCGACAAGGAGCTGCTCGAGCGTGTGCGTCGCGCGCTCGGCATCGGTATCGGTCTGCTCGAGCAGCAAAAGCAAAACGTCGTCTGACGCTTGCACCGGCGGCGCTGGCTGCGCTTCGTTCGGAACACGCGCTACTCGCTTGTCGTGCTCTGGGGACGCGCTGCTCGCGCAGCCGTGCTCGCAACAAGGTGCTGCTCGCGCGCTCGTGGTCGGACAGGCGCGGATCGCGCGCCGCTGTCGTCGGTCTAACGCGCCGTCGCATCGCGGAGCGAGCCTGCTGCAGCGAGGCTCCTGATGAGGTGTCAGGGCGAGCCCGAGCTCGGCTCGCCCTGCGGCTGTTCCGTTCGAAAGACGAGCTGCTGGTGCTCGCCGGCGGTCAGCGAGACGCTGCGTCGCAGCCGCGCACGCCCCTCTCCGACCGCGATGGCGTGCGTCCCCGCCGGGAGGCGCATCGAGATCGGGGCGTGACCCACGTACTTGTCGTCGACCCACACCTCACCGAACGGGACGACGACGACCTTGAGCTCGGCCGGTGCGGTCGCGCTCCTCGGCTCCTGCCTGTGCTCGCCTCTGGCCCCCTCGCGTGTCTCGGCGGGCTGCTCCGGCACGGCAGCGGCGAGGGTGGTGCTCGCGCTCCTTTCCGGCTGCTGCGGGTCGACCGCACCTTCCTCAGCGAGTGTTGCGCCGACGGAACGAGGAAGCAGAGGCTGGCCCGGAGGCGCGGCGGACGCACCCGCCTGGCGCGGACTGAAGCGCATCAGCACGGCACCGCCGATCGCCGTCAGCAGCGCGCCCGAGAGCAGCAGTGCAAGCAGCGCCGCGCGCGAGGGTCGCAGGTGCAGCCCGCGGTGCCTCGTCTTGGTCGTCACGGGAGCAAGCGCGAGCGCGGCCTTTTCCGTAGGCGCGAGCGGGGCGCCCACGGACTGCGACGCACAAGAGCTGCGCGTACGCACGAGCTCCGCGAGCCGACGGCGCGCGCGATTCACCGCGATCGGAGGGAGCTGCTCGAGCAGGGCGCGCGCACTCGGCAGACGTTGCTCGACCTTGGTTGCGAGCAGACGCTCGATACATGAGAGCAGGGCAGGAGGCCCGCACTCGGGCATGGGCTTGCGCTCGCCTGCCACGATGCGTCGCATGGTCTCGAGCTCGGACCCGCCTTCGAAGGGTCGCTCGCCGGTGAGAAGCTCGAAGAGCAAGACTCCGAGCGCGAACAGATCGCCGCGCGCATCGAAGCGACCGTGCTCGAGATACTCCGGGGGCATGTAGGGCACCTTGCCCTTGATCACGCCGGTCGCCGTGCGCGGGCCAGAGCCCGTCACACGTGCGATGCCGAAGTCGGTCAGCTTGACCTCGCCGGCACGGCTCACGAGCACGTTCGAAGGCGAGATATCGCGATGGATGACCGACTGGCGCCCATCCTCGTCGGCGTGCGCGTACTCGAGCGCCGCGGCGAGCTCGGAGGCGACCAGCGTGACGAGCTCGCCATCGAACTGCGCACCGGCCGAGAGCAGGGCGCGCAGGTCGAGGCCGTCGACGAGCTCGAGGGCCAGGTAGTGCGAGCTCTCTTCGGGCACGATGCCGAAGTCGAGCACCTGCACGATGTTGTTGTGGCGCAGCGCGGCCGAGGTGCGCGCCTCGCTGAGGAAGGCGCGCACGAACTCCTGGTCGCTCTCGAAGGCGGGCAGGATGCGCTTGATGCACACGCGCTGCTCGAAGCCCGCCGGCCCACGACGCAGTGCCACGAAGGTCTCGGCCATACCACCGGCACCGAGCCGGTGCAGCGGCTCGAACGGGCCGAACTTCGGGGGAAGGTTCGCCATCAGCGGCGCAAGGCTGCCTGAGGTTGCCGCGACCTTCAACCGGACAGAGGCGCGAGCGAGCTCAGAAAGCGGCGCCGGCGGCCTCAAGGGCTCGAGGCGACGGCTCGACGAGGCCCTCACTCGCCAGGACGTCGGTGAGTGCTCGCAGGCAGAGCAACACATGCTGCTCGGTGCAGCTCGCGCCCATCAGGCCGATCCGCCAGGCTCGCCCCTTGAGCGAGCCGAGCCCTCCGCCGATCTCGAGGCCGTGCTGCTCGAGCAAGCGGCGACGGATGCGCGCATCATCGGCGCCCTGCGGGAGCTCGACCAGCGTGAGGGGCGGTAGCCGCTCCTCGGGCGGCACCAGCAGCCTGAGGCCGAGCGCCTCGAGCCCGAGGCCCAGCGCCGCACTGAGCCGGCGATGGCGTGCGTAGCGCTCGGGCAGCCCCTCGAGCAGGGCGAGCCGGAGCGCCTCGTGTAGCCCGTAGAGCATGTTGATGGGGGCCGTGTGGTGGTAGAGCCGCTCGCCACCCCAGTAGCGAGCGATCAGCGAGAGATCGAGGTACCAGCTCTGCGGCGGGGTGCCGCGCGCTTCGAGCACCGCGCGGGCGCGCGGCGAGAAGCTGAGCGGCGCAAGCCCGGGCGGGCAGCTCAAGCACTTTTGCGTGCCGGAGTAGAGGGCATCTGCGCCGACGCCGTCCATCTCGACAGGCACGCCGGCGAGCGAGGTGACGGCATCGACCAACAACAGCGCGCACAGCTTGTCGGCGAGCTCTCGGAACGGCGCTATCGGTGTGAGCGCGCCCGTGGAGGTCTCGGCGTGCACCATGCACACGAGCTTGAAGGCGCGGCCCGCGGCGGCCTGCTCGAGCCGTTCGACCGGCAGCGCACGGCCCCACTCACAGTCGACGCAGACGACCTCCGCACCCGCACGGCGTGCGACCTCCGCGAGCCGCTGACCGAAGACGCCATGCACACCGACCAGCACACGATCGCCGGGCTCGACCAAGTTGACGATGCAGCTCTCCATGCCGGCGGAGCCCGTGCCGCTCATCGGCACGGTGAGCTCGTTGCTCGTGCCGATGACGCTGCGCAACATCGCGCGCAGCTCGTCGAGCAGCGTGAGAAAGGCGGGATCGAGGTGGCCGATCTCCGGCGCGGCGAGCGCTTGCAGCACCGAAGGCGCGACGTCGCTTGGGCCCGGACCCATCAGCACGCGCTTGGGCGGCGTGAACCGTGCGGGGATAGCCATGCTCAGCTCAGCAGCTTGCGATAGACGCCGACGACCACGCCCAACAGCTGGGTGTCGCGCCAGTCGCTCTTCGGCACGATGATGGGCGCCATCTTGCTGTTCGCAGGCTGCAGCCGAATGTGGTCGCGCTCGGGGAAGTAGTACTTGCAGGTGGCTTCGTCGCCAACCAGCGCGATCACGATTTGCCCGCGCGTGCCCTCGAGCTGCTTGCGCACGAACACGTAGTCGCCGTCGTGGATGCCGGCCTCGATCATCGAGTCGCCGCGGATGCGTAGCCCGAACACTTCGCGCTGCGCACCGAGCAGCACGCGGTCGATGCGCACGTGGTCGGTGGGCTGCTCGATCGCCTCCTGAAGCGCGCCAGCGGCCACGCGCCCGAGGATGGGGATCTCGATCAGCTGCTCGTCGGGCTGGTCGCGCTCGAAGTCGGCGACGCTGGAGCTCTTGATGATGCGGTCGGTCGTGCGCGTCGGGCGCAGCGTGCGCGACTTCATGTCCTTGCGCGTGAGATAGCCCTTGCGCTCGAGCGCGCGCAGGTGGTCGTTGACGCCGTTGGTGCTGCGGATGCCCATGAAGTTGCCGATCTCGCGCAACGTCGGCGGGTAGCCGTCGGTGTCGATCGTCGTCTGGATGAACTCGAGCACCATCTTTTGACGTTGGGTGAGCTTCTGCATGGGTGCGCCTCGCCTCGCCTTCGGCCGCTACACGGGACTGCCCGCACGGTTAGGTGAGACATAGGATTACTGAACGTGCGGAGAGCTGTCAAAAAACTCTTGCGTGCCCCCTCACTTTTTCGAGAGCCGTGCCACAGTTCGCGGGTCAAATCGTAACCCGAGAGGTCTGGCGCGCCCCCTTTGGCGGCCGCCTGGCCGTCTCCCAGCTCCCGGCGGACCATGCAACGATTCCTCGCGACTTTAGCCATTTTTCTTATCATTCAGCCCCTCGCAGCCTGCGCCAATCTGCGGCCGCCTCCGACCTATCCGCACGAGGACCCGGAGTATCTGCAGGCCAAGGGCGCCGCCCCCGGTCTC
>Ga0190275_10004316_pt1 | contig 10230 bp, 9 predicted proteins | sample Popmic550T_FD_133745 | JGI IMG/M metagenome (GOLD analysis project Ga0190275, IMG submission 133745) | Populus adjacent soil microbial communities from riparian zone of Yellowstone River, Montana, USA - 550 T | ecosystem: Environmental > Terrestrial > Soil > Riparian zone > Trees stand | place...
CCTCCATCCGCGCCGATGCGCCGGTCTCGCGGGCAAGCGACGTGACGCCCTTGCCCGGGATGCCACACGGGATCATCTCGTCGAACCAGCGCAGGTCGGTGTTCACGTTGAGCGCCAGGCCGTGGGTGGTGACTCCGCGCCGGACGCGGACGCCGATGGCGGCGAGCTTTCGGTCGCCCGCGACCCAGATGCCGGGAAGCCCCTCCAGCCGCCCCGCGTCCACGTCGAAGGCCGCCGCCGTGTCGATCACCGCCGCCTCCAGGATCCGGACATAGCGGCGCAGGTCGAGCGGGTCGTGGAGCTCGACGATCGGGTAGGCGACGATCTGGCCCGGACCGTGGAAGGTGATGTCACCACCGCGGTCGATGCGGACGAGCTCGGCGCCGATCTCGCGCAGCCGCTCCGGGGTGGCGAGCAGGTTCGCGTCCGATCCGCCGCGTCCGTTGGTGAACACCGGAAAGTGCTCGAGCAGCAGGAGACGGTCGCCGATGCGCCGCGACCGGCGCTGGTCGGCCAGCTCGTTCTGCAGCTCCCAGGTCGGCCGGTAGGGGACGGTGCCCAGGCGATCGACGGTGAGCACGCCACCATGCGCCGCGAGCATCGGATGCGCGTCGGTCGCCGGTCGATGAGGCGCATTCGGATCCGGCCGCCGTGGCGTCGGCGTGCCAGCCGCGTCCGGTGCCGTGGAGATGTCGCGAAAGGGCGTGTCGGTGGTCATCGGCCTCAGGAGGCCGCGGCAGCCTCGCGACCGGGCACCTGCTCGGCGGCGTGGTAGCTGGAGCGCACGAGCGGACCGGACTGGACGTGCTTGAAGCCCATCTCCAGGCCGATGCGACGCAGGCTCATGAACTCGGCCGGCGTGTAGTACTTCACCAGGGGCAGATGCTTCCGGCTGGGGCGGAGGTACTGCCCGATGGTGAGGACGTCGACCTCGGCCTCTCGGAGCAGGCTCATGGCCTCGAGGATCTCGTCCCAGGTCTCTCCGAGCCCGAGCATGATCCCGGTCTTCGTGACCATCGCGTCGAATCCGATCTCCGTGGCAACCGCCCGGCCGTGCGTCAACACGTGGACCGACCGATCCCAGCGCGCGCGACGTCGAACCGATCGCTGGAGTCGGGGAACGGTCTCGACGTTGTGGTTCAGGATGTCCGGCTGAGCCTCGACGACGGTACGGATGTCGATGTCGCGGCCGTTCAGGTCGCTGATCAGGACCTCGATGCTGGTGCCGGGGTTCTCGAGCCGGATGGCGCGGATCGTGTCCGCCACCATCTGCGCGCCACCGTCGGGCAGGTCGTCGCGAGCCACCATGGTGATGACGACGTGCTTCAGGTTCATGATCCGCGTCGCCTCCGCCACGCGGCGGGGCTCGTCGAGGTCCGTGATCGGAGGCCGGCCGGTGTCGATGGCGCAGAAGCCGCAGTTCCGGGTGCAGACGCTGCCGAGGATCATGAAGGTGGCCGTGCCGAGTGCCCAGCACTCGCCGATGTTCGGGCAGCGCGCCTCCTCGCACACGGTGTTCAGTGCCTCGTCGCGCAGGATGTGCTTCGTCGTCGCATAGGTGCTGCCGACGCCGATCCGGACCTTCAGCCACTCCGGCCGCCGCCCGCCGGGGCCGGCGTTCTCGGGGACCGGGTCGCCGGGTGCGAGCAGGCCGCCGTCGGTCTCCGGGCCACCCGGGTACATGACGTCGGACGGCGTCGCGTGCCCGCCCGCCGGGTTGCTCACCACGCTCAGCTCACCGAGCGAGCTGAAGTCGGGGCGCGCGGGATCAAGGGCCATGCGGGAAGTCTACCGAAGGGGCGTAGGATGCGCCGATGCGGTCGGAGGACGAGGTCGCCGACGCGCTCGAGGCGTCGCTGCGCGCGGTGGGAACGGCGAAGCGTGCCGAGGGTGAGAAGGCGTACCTCAAGAGTGAGCTCGACTTCACGGGCACCCTGAACTCGGACGCGCGGACCGAGGTCGTCCGGCTCGACCGCGAGCTGGAGCTCGACCACGACCGATTGATCCGGCTCGCTGCGGCCCTCTGGTCCAAGCCGGTGTTCGAGCGCCGCCTCGCGGCCGTGATGTTCCTCCAGCGACGCGCCAACCTCATCACGGTGCCGGACCTGCCCCTCATGGAGCGCCTCGTCCGCGAGTCGCGCACCTGGGCGCTGGTCGACTACCTTGCGGTCGACGTGCTCGGGAGAGTGGTCGAGGTAGACCCGGCCGGCGCCTCGCCGGTCATGGACGCGTGGGCATCCGACGACGACTTCTGGGTCCGTCGGGCATCGCTGCTGGCCGAGCTTCGACCGATCCGGCGCGGTACGGACCTCGAACGCTTCCTGGCCCGTGCGGAACCGATGCTCGAAGAGCGCGAATTCTTCATCCGCACGGCGATCGGATGGGTGCTGCGTGAGGCCGGCAAGCGGCGGCCGGAGGACGTCGTCGCCTGGCTCGCGCCGCGGACGCATCGGGCCAGCGGCGTGACGATGCGCGAGGCCGTGAAGTACCTGCCGGCCGCCGATGCCGCCCGGCTGACCACGGCATACCGGGAGCGACGACCCGCGAGCTGAGCCGTCCCCTTCTCAGTGTCCCTCGTGCGTGCCGTGGACGACCGCATGGCCGGTTCCCCGCGCGATGAGCCACCGGTTGACGGGGAACGTCACGACCCAGGCGATGGCCAGGGCGGCGGCGAGGGTGATCCAGAAGAACGGATCGGCGACACCGGCCTCCATGGCTCCGGGCACGAGGAGCAGGACGCCGTTATCGACGATCTCCATCGTGGTGATGGACGCGGTGTCGGCGACGAGGGCCGTGCGCGCCGCCTGGCGCAGTGACAGGCCGCCGCGCAGCAGGGGCCGCATCGTGAGCGCGTAGCCGAAGACGAAGGCCAGGACGACCGCGAGGACGATCGAGGCGAACGTCTCCCAGCCGAGCGCGTCGGCGATCACGAGGCCGAGCACCTCGCCGATGCCGCAGCCAATCAGGCAGTGCGTTGTGGCGGCTGCGGCCAGTCGGTTGAGGTCCGGAGCGGTTGCGTCGCGCATCGGTTCGAGGATGGCAGGCGAGTCAACCGGGCCGCGGCCCTGGTACCAGGGTACTGGGGGGTCCAGGGCGGAGCTGGGGACCTGCTGGAACCCGCCGGCGGTGCGTGCGTGCGCCCCCGGACCCGCGCCACCATCCTCCTATCGATCCGAGGGCGGGTCGCACGTAGGGTTCGCCTTCACATGCAGATTGCTCGAGGAGCTGGCGACCGCTCGCGACGTCCCAGGCTGCTGGCGCTGGTGCTTGGGTCGGTTCTCGTGCTCGTCGGCGTGACGGCCAGCGCGCTGATGGCCCTCACCTCTGGACACCTGACGACGGCCAGCCTCACGGTCGCCGTGGACCGTGACGCCGCGCTCGCGGAGTACGTCGTGTCGGATCTATTCGCGGGACGGCCGATGGACCTGGGATCGCCCGATTCGTCGGATGTCGAGGCGGTGACCGATGGCCTTGCCGCCCTGACGCGCGCCGAGGGACTTCTGCGGGTCGAGATTCGCTCGCTCGACGGACGCGTGGTCTACAGCGACACGCCTTCGGTTATCGGCCTTCAGACCGAGCCGTCCTCCGCCATGGCCGAGGCTCGCCGCGGTGATGCGAGCGCGACCCTGGTCGAGGAGGGTGCGCAGGACAGCGCGGCCGGTGATCCTCTCGGCTCCGCGAGCGTGGTCGAGGAATACCTGCCGATCCTGGACCGGGATCGCGACCCGGTGGCGGTGGTGGCCCTCTGGCGCGACGTGAGCAGCGTGATGGGCAGCATCGGCGAGACGCTTCGGGACGTGATGCTCATCACCCTCGGCGCCGGCCTCGTGCTGGCCACCGTGCTGTTCCTGGTCTTCCGCGCCGCCCAGGCCAGGCTGTCGCGCCAGCATGACCAGATCCTGGAGGCGACTCGCCGCGATGCGCTGACCGGGATGCTCAACCACGGCACGGTCGTCACTCGACTCGCCGATGAGATCGAGCGCGCGCGGGATGCCGGTGGCCGGATCGGCGTGGCGATCCTGGACGTCGACAACTTCCGCCTCTTCAACGAGACGCATGGCCACGATGCGGCCGACGAGGTGCTGCTGCGCGTGGCCGGCCTCGTTCGCGCGGCATCCGTCGACGACGACCTGGTGGCACGGTATGGCCCGGATGAGTTCCTCTTCGTCCGGCCGGGCGCCGACGCCGCCGAGATGGAGTCGGCGATCGCGCGGCTGCGCGCCGAGTTGTCGGACGTGAGCGTCCAGTTCGGCGACTCCGAGCGACTGCCGATCAGCATCAGCGCCGGCATCTGTGCCTATCCGGAGCACGCCGGATCGGTGACCGATCTGCTCACCGAGGCGGCCGTGGCGGTGGCGGAGGCGAAGGCCAGCGGCGGAGACCAGGTCTGCGTGGCCCGCACCGAGGAGGAGCGCGAGGAAGCCGTGGTAGGGGGAAGCTTCGACGTCCTGCAGGGCCTGGTCATCGCGGTCGATACGAAGGATCGGTACACCAAGCGGCACTCCGAGGACGTGGCGCGCTATGCCGTCTTCCTGGCTGAGCGGCTCGGCCTCGACGAGGAGCTGCACCGCACGATCCATCTCGCCGGCCTGCTCCACGACGTCGGCAAGATCGGTATCCCCGACGTGATCCTCCGCAAGCCGTCGAAGCTCACGGCCGAGGAGTACGGCGTCTTCCAGCAGCACGTCGCGCTGGGCGACGCGATCGTCCGTGACGTGCCGAACGTCGACGTCGTCCGCGAGGGCATCCGGCATCACCACGAGCGATGGGACGGCAAGGGATACCTCGACGGCCTGGAGGGAGAGGCGATCCCCGTCATCGCGCGGGTGCTGGCCGTGGCGGACGCCTTCAGTGCGATGACGACCACGCGCCCGTACCGGAAGGCGCTGCCGGTGGAGGAGGCGCTGAAGCGGCTCGGCGACGCGGCGGGCAACCAGCTCCAGGAGGACTTCGTCGTCGCCTTCATCGAGGGCATCGAGACGGCGGTCGACGCGCCCCTGCCCGGAGACGAGCCCGTCACGATCTGGCGGCCGGAGCTCTGGGTCGCATGACGATGCAGGTCCTGCGACGGGGCGTTGCGGTCGTCCTCGTCTCGACGCTGTGGCTGGCGCACGCGCCACCCGCGGCGGCCCTCTTGGGTTGGAGCCTGTCGGGCAGTCACACCGCTGTCCAGGCCGGCCAGCTGACGGTCGCCACGTTGCGGGTCAGCAACGACAACCTGCTCTCGATTCTCGGCGTCGACGACATCGGCTGCGTGCACGTCGACGTGCCGTCCGCGTTCGACATCCAGTCGGCGGGCACCACCAAGGGATCGTGGGTGGCCGGTTACTCCGGCAGCCGCGCGGTCATCCACAGCACCAGCGGCGGCGCCAGGCTCGGCGTCGGCGAGTCGGTCACCTTCACCATCACCGCCCTGGCCAAGACCGCCGGCTCGTTCTCCTGGAGCGTGAGGGTAATCAGGGACCAGGACTGCGACGGCAGCTACATCACCAGCGCCGAGACCTTCTCCGTCAGCGTGGCGCCAGCACCGACTCCGGCCCCAACACCCACCCCGACGCCCGCTCCGACGGCGACGCCGCGGCCCACGCCGGTGCCCACGCCAAGACCGACACCGACCTCGGCGCTGCCGATGCCGACCGCGCCGCTGCCCAGCCTGCCGACTCTCCCGCTGCCGAGCCTGCCGGCCCCGTCGCGGTCCCTGCCCGCCGCGGCGACACCAAGCCCGACGCCCCGGCCGCCGTCGTCCGCGCCGGACGATCGGGAGGCATCACCCTCGCGGACGGCGCCGGCCTCGACGAGCGGGTCACCGAGCGCATCGGCCCGGCCGAGCGGGCAGCAGGGGAGCGACCCACGAGACGGCCTGGACGGGGCCCCCGGGCCCGCCGACGGACCGAATGGGGGCGGGGCCGCACCGGCAGCTCCGGATCGAGAGGAACCGGTGACCCTGGACGGTCAGCTCTTCCCGACCGACGCGACCGGCGGGCTGGGCGTCGAGCTCGCCGGTGTGGATCTGTTCGGAAACGCCGTATGGGCCATCCCGGCGGCGACGGTTGCCGGGCCGGGGCTGCTCGTCCTCCTCTGGCTCTTCCTGCAGGGAGTCGGCGCCGCGGCCTGGATGCCCTCTGTGCGGCGGCTGCGGGGTGAAGACGAGACGCGTCCGGCGTCTCTCCCGGCGTAGTCGACCGGCCTTCTGAAGGCCCGGCTCAGCCGATCGAGGTTGCCTGGTCCCACTCCTCGAGCACGGCGCGCACATCGGCCAGGAAGAAGCCGACCTGGGCGCCGTCCAGCACCCGGTGGTCGAACGAGCAGGTCATGTTCATCATGTGGCGGATGGCGATGACGTCCGCGCCGTCGATCTCCATGACCCGCGGTCGCTTCACGATGGCCTCCATCGACAGGATGGCAACCTCCGGCGCGTTGATGATCGGCATCGAGGACACCGACCCGAACCAGCCGGTGTTGTTCACGGTGAACGTCCCCCCTTGGAGCTCGTCCAGTCGCAGCTTGCCGGCATGCGCGCGCGAGCTGATGTCGCGGATCCGGGCATTCACGCCACTGATCGAGAGCTGATCCGCGTTCGCGATGACCGGCACGACGAGGCCGTTGTCGACCGCCACCGCGATCCCGATGTTCATCGCCTGCTTGAGGATGATCTTGTCCTCGGCGAACTGGCTGTTCAGCGTCGGGTGCTTGCGCAGCGTCTCGGTCACCGCCTTGACCACGACGGCGACGTAGCTCAGCGACGCTCCCTCGCGAGACTTGAAGGCCATATTGTTGGCCTCGCGCCACTTCACCACGTTCGTCATGTCGACCTCGATGACGGTGTAGGCGTGCGGGACCGTCGTCTTGACCTGCGTCATCTTCTTCGCGATCGCCTTGCGCATCTGCGACAGCGCGATCTCCGTATCGCCACCTGACGGAGCCGGAACCGATGCGGGCGTCGGGCTCGGAGCCGAAGCCGGCGCCGCGGCAGCCTGCGCCTGCGGCGCGACCGGTGCCGGTGCCTGCGCTTCCGCGGAGGGCGCGGCCTGCGCGGCCGGAGGCGGAGACGCGGCGGGGGCCGATGCCGTCTGAGGGCCCTTGTCGATGTAGGCGAGGACGTCGTCGCGGGTCACGCGGCCGCCGGCCCCGCTGCCGCGCAGTTGCGCCACGTCGATGCCGTGCTCGCGGACCAGCCGCCGCACGGCCGGTGTCATTCGGGCGCTGCCGCCATCGGCCGCAACACCACCGTTCTGCGGAACGGGTTGCTGCGCGGTCGCCGGCTGTGCTTCGGTCTCGGCAGCCGGCTCAGGAGCCGGTTCGGGCGCCTCGGCCGTGGCTGGTGCCTGCTCCTGCTGCTCGACCGCGGCCTCGCCGGCGTCCGTCGGGACCTCCGCCTGCGCCGGCTCGGGGGCCTCGGCCTCTGCCGGTTGGTCGGCCGGCGCCTCCGCCGCGGCGGGCTCCTCGGCGGGCGCATCGGTGGCCGCGCCGGCCCCCTCGGCGTCGATCTCCGCCACCGGCGTGCCGACCGCGACGGTCTCGCCGTCAGGAACGAGGATCTTCGAGACCGTGCCGCCGATCTCGGCCGGCACCTCGGCGTTCACCTTGTCGGTGACGACCTCGAAGAGCGGGTCGTACTGCTCGACGGTGTCGCCTTCCTTCACCAGCCAGCGCTCGATCGTGCCTTCGGTGACCGATTCGCCGAGCTGCGGCATCTTGATCGTGGTTGCCATCGGTATCGGGGCCTTCCTCTGGTCGTCGCGTCAGGTGTCGTGCATGGTGCCAGATCGGCGCGCGGTCAGTAGGCGGCCAGGTCTCGAGCGGCCTGGACGATCCGCGCCGGACTGAGCATGAACCAGTCTTCGAGCGTGTGGTGGAACGGCACGCCGGGGACTTCCGGTCCGGCCAGCCGCGTGACCGGTCCGTCGAGATGCTCGAACGCGCGTTCGCCGATCTCGGCCGCGATCTCGGCGCCGAAGCCGCCGAAGCGGTTTGCCTCGTGGACGACCAGCGCCTTGCCCGTTTTCTCGACGGAGGCCAGGATCGTGTCGAGGTCGAGCGGCCGCAGGCTCCGCAGGTCCACCACCTCCGCCTCGACCCCGTCCTCCCGCGCGAGCGTTTCGGCGGCCTCCAGCGCGCAGGTGCGCATGAACCCGTAACAGAAGATCGAGAGGTGGCGCCCCTCGCGTGCGACCGACGCCTTGCCGATCGGAACGACCGTGTCTCCCTCGGGAACCTCCGCCTTGAAGAGCCGATACGTCTTCTTGTGCTCGAAGAACATGACCGGGTCGGGGTCGCGGATCGCGGCCTTCAGCAGACCCTTCGCATCGGCCGGGGTGCCCGGCGCGAGGATCTTCAGTCCGACCGTCGAGGTGAAGTACGTCTCGTTGGACTGGGAGTGATAGAGCGCCCCGTGGACTCCGCCGCCGTACGGCATGCGGATCACCATCGGCGCCGAGAACGTGCCGTTGGAGCGGTAGTGGAGCCGGCTGATCTCCGACACGATCTGGTTGAACGCCGGGTAGACGAAGTCGGCGAACTGCATCTCGGCAATCGGGCGCAGGCCGTACACTGCGGCCCCCATCGCGGCGCCGGCGATCATGCCCTCGGTCAGTGGCGTGTCGAGCACGCGCTTGTCGCCGTACTTGGCCCACAGGCCCTCGGTGGCACCGAACACGCCGCCCTTCTTACCGACGTCCTCGCCGAGCACCATGACGCGGTCGTCGCGCTCCATCTCCTCGTCCATGGCGAGGCGGATCGCCTCGAGCATGTTGAGCTCGGCCATCAGTGGCTGCCTCCCTCGATCGGGGCCAATGCCACGGCCGTGCCACCCCCGGGAATCGGCTCCGCGTAGACGCGCTCGTGCGCGTCGGCGGCGACCGGGTCCGGCCGCGCTTCCGCCGCCTTGTTGGCCGCGTTGATCTCCGCCTTGATCTCCGCCTTGATGCTCTCGTCGATCTCGTCGGTCAGGACGCCGGCGGCGCGGAGCTCGGCGGCGAACATCGGGATCGGGTCCTGCTCTTTCAAATGCTCGACTTCCGAAGGGTCGCGGTAGCGACGCTGGTCGTCGTCGGACGAGTGCGACGTCAGCCGCACGACGCGGGCCTCGATGAGGGTCGGTCCCTCGCCGCGCCGGGCGCGCTCGTGCGCCTCCCTCGCGGCCGCGTAGCAGGCGAGCACGTCGCCGCCGTCCACCACCACGCCGGGCATTCCGTAGCCGGCCGCGCGTGACGCCACCGAGCCACCCGCCACCTGCCGGTCGAGCGGCACGCTGATCGCGTAGCCGTTGTTCTCGCACACGAAGATCACCGGCAGCTTGTGCACGCCGGCGAAGTTCATCGCCTCGTGGATCTCGCCCTGGTTGCTGGTGCCCTCGCCGAACTGGGTCATCGTCACCACGTCGTCGCCGCGGACCCAGGCGCCCATCGCGATCCCGACCGCGTGCAGGACCTGGGTGCCGACCGGCGAGGAGAGGCTGACGATGTTGTACGGCGCGCCGCCGTAATGGCCGGGCATCTGCCGACCGCCGGAGCTGACGTCGTCGCCCTTCGCCAGGTGGGCGGTGATGATGTCCTCGGCGCTCATGCCGAACGTCATGGCACTGGCGATGGACCGATAGAACGGCGCCATCCAGTCGGTGCCCTTGCGCATCGGCCAGGCGGTCGCCACCTGCGCGCCCTCGTGGCCCTGTCCCGAGATGATGAAGGCGATCTTCCCGGCGCGCTGCATGAGCCACATCCGCTCGTCGACCGCCCGGGCCATGAGCATCGCGCGGTACATGCCGAGCACGTCGTCGTCCGACAGTCCGAGGTCGCCGTGCCGGAGCTTGATGTCGGTGGTGGCCATCTCCCTCGTGCCTCCTCAGACGTGGATCGGTGCGCCGTCGACCGCGAGCGCGGCCTCGGGGAGCACTTCGGGCAGGGTCGGGTGCGCGTGGACGTTCATCGCCACCTCCGCGGCGGTCGCCTCCACCAGCTGGGCAAGGGTCGGCTCGGCAATCAGGTCGCCCGCATGCGGGCCGATGATGTGGCAGCCGAGGAGGACGCCGGTGTCCGCATCGGCGACGAACTTCGCGAAGCCGTCGACCTCGCCGACGATCGTCGCCTTGCCGAGCGCGCGGAAGGGGAACTGGCCTGTCTTGACGCTGCGTCCGGCATCCGTCGCCTCCGCCTCGGACAGCCCGACCGATGCGATCTGCGGCCGGCAGAAGGTGACGCGCGGCATCAGCTCCATACGAACGGGCTCCGGGTC
>Ga0190275_10004317_pt1 | contig 10229 bp, 4 predicted proteins | sample Popmic550T_FD_133745 | JGI IMG/M metagenome (GOLD analysis project Ga0190275, IMG submission 133745) | Populus adjacent soil microbial communities from riparian zone of Yellowstone River, Montana, USA - 550 T | ecosystem: Environmental > Terrestrial > Soil > Riparian zone > Trees stand | place...
CCGAGCAGGCAATCCGCCAAGTCCTGGCTTGAGCCGGGTCGTCGCGCTCGACTACGGGAGCGCGCGCTGCGGCGTCGCGATCTCCGATCCGACACGCACGCTGGCGACGCCGCTCGACCCCGTCCTGCGGCCTGCCACCCGCAAGGGCTTCGGGCGACTCGTCGCGCTGATCGGCGAGCTGGAAGCCGAGACGGTGCTGGTAGGCCTGCCGCTGTCGCTGTCCGGAGGCGATTCGGACCAGACGCGCGAGACCCGTGCGTTCGTCCAGAGGTTGAGTGATCGGCTCAACGTGCCGATTGAGGTCTACGACGAACGCTTCACTACGAAGCTGGCGCGCCAATCCGGGGGCGTGAAGGCCGAGGACTCTCGAGCCGCCGCCGTTCTCCTGGAGAGCTGGCTTGCTCGCGGACGATCCTCCCATGAACCCCATCCAGCAGACACCCCCGAAGGACCCTGACGTCGACGAGACGACGGGTTCCGACGACCCGCTCGACGCACTCCTCACCCAGATCATCAACGGGTTCTTCGTCCTGACGGACGGGCAGGGAGCGGTCTCGAAGTGGAGTGAGCCGGCCGAGCTGCTGTTCGGGCTCGACGCCTCCGAGGTGCTGGGCAAGGGGCTGTTCGACACGCTCGTCGACCACGCGCCCGCCGATGCCGAGGCGTGGCGGCGCTTCCTCGAGCAGGGCGAGGCCCCCCGCACACGCGCGCAGCAGACCGTCAGCGCGATCTACGCGGAGGACAAGCGCTCCTTCCCGCTCGACATGGTCTTCATCCCGGTCAAGCTCGACGAGGGCTTCGACTTCTCGCTCTTCCTCGAGGACCTCGCCTTCGAGCTGCCGCGCAACCTCATGCTCATGCGCATGCGCCAGCAGCACCCGGTCGTGGTGCGCGCGCTGCGCCAGGCGCTCGAGACCGAGCCGCAGCCGTGGGACGGCTGGCGCACCGCCGGCACGCTCGTCGCCTTCCGCCCGCTCGAGCCCACCCCGTGGGTCGAGGAGGCGCTCGCCGCGCGCGAGGCCGCGCGCACCGAGCAGGACACCGACGTCGAGGAGCGCCTCGATCCCGATCCCGGCATCCAGGGCGACTCGATCGCCGATCTCGACGACGCCGCCGCCGTCGTCGCGCGCCTGCTGTCCGCGCTGGAGCGCATCGAGGACCTCGAGAAGACCGCCGCCGACCTTCCCGCAGCGCTCGAGGAGGCCCGCCGCGAGGCGCAGGCCAGCCGCGACCGCGCCGAGCAGGCCGAGCGCAAGGTCAACGAGGCGCGCGAGCAGCTCGAGCGCGTCCGCGACGAGATCCGCCCGGCGGAGGACGCCGGCGAGCAGGCCGCCGAGCTGCGTGAGCGCGTCGCCCGGCTCGAGGAGACCCCGGCGGTCGACACGACCGCACAGCAGGCCGAGTTGCTCGAGCGCATCGCGCGCCTGGAGGAGACCCCGGCGGTCGACACGACCGCGCAGCAGGCCGAGTTGCTCGAGCGCATCGCGCGCCTTGAGGAGACCCCGGCGGTCGACACCACCGAGCAGGACGAGCTGCTGGAGCGCATCGAGGCCGAGCTGCGCGAGCGCATCGCCCGGCTCGAAGAGACTTCTGCCGTCGACACCACCGACCAGCAGGCCGAGCTGCTCGAGCGCATCGCGCGCCTCGAGGAGACCCCCGCGGTCGACACCACCGGGCAGACCGAGCTGCTGGAGCGCATCGCCCGCCTCGAGGAGCGCCTGGCCGACGAGACCGCCGCCCGCGACGAGCGCGCCGCCGCCGCCGAGGTCGCCGAGGCCGCGCGCCTCGAGCTCGCCGAGCGAATCGAGGAGGCCGAGCGCGACCGCGCCGAGGCCCTCGAGGCCGCCGAGACGCGCCTGTCCGCGGCCCTGGCCGCCGTCGAGGACCGCACCCAGAGCGACCGCGGCGACCTTGCCGGCCGTGTCGAGGGGATCGAGCAGGCGAGCGTCGAAGCCGCTGAGGCCGCCCGCGAGGAGCTGCGCGCCGAGTTCGAGCGTCTGCACGCCCAGCGCGAGGTTGAAGCCCAGGCCTCACAGGCCCAGATCCAGGCGCTGCTCGAGCGCGTCGACCGCGAGCGCGAGCAGGAGACCGAGGACGCGCGCGAGGAGCTCGCCGCGGCCCTCGAGCGCATCGAGCAGGTCCGCCGCGAGGCCGAGCGCCTGCGCGAGCAGGTCGCCGAGGTCCAGGTCGAGAAGGCCGAGACCGAGGGGCTGGCCGGCGAGGATCGCCGGCGCCTCGAGGCACTGCAGCGCGAGAGCGCCGAGGCCGCCACGCGGCTGGAGTCGCTGCGCGAGCTCGCCGAGGAACTGCGCACGGAGGCCGCCGGTGCCCGCGAGGAGTCCGCGGCTGTCCGCGCCGAGGTCGCCGCGCTCAACGCCGGCGATGAGAAGGCCGGCGACGTCGAGGAGCTGCGCCGCGAGAGCGAGGAGCTGCGCGCCGCCGTCGAGGCGCTGCGCCAGGGCCGCGAGGACTCGCAGCAGTCCGCGGAGGCCGCGCTCGCACAGCTCGAGGCCATCCGCTCGTCCTTCGAGGAGCGCGAGTCCGCGCTCGAGGCCCAGTTCGCCGAGGCGCGCGCCGCCTTCGAGGAGCGCGAGGCCGCGCTGGCCTACGAGGTCACCGAGGCGCGCCGCCAGTCCGCGCAGATGGACACCGCCGTGTCCGCCAAGCTCGCCGCTCAGGTCGCCGAGGTGCGCAACCTCTTCGAGGAGCGCGAGCACGGGCTGGCCGAGCAGGTCGCCGAGACCCGCAAGGCGCTCGAGGCCCGCAACGGCGAGGAGCAGGTCCCCGCCGAGGCGGTCGAGCGCATCGAGCGGCTCGTCATCGAGGCCCACGAGGGCCTCGACCTGCTGCGCCGCGCCGACGCCGGGCTCGCCGAGCGCGTCGACAGCCTCATGCACGGCTCCGAGGCCACCGAGCGCCTCGAGGCAGGCCTCGCCGAGCTCCGCAGCGAGCTCGAGGCCGCCCAGCGCGCCGACGCCGCCGTCGCGGAGCGCATGGCCGCGCTCGCCGCCGAGGCCGAGACGTCCGCCTTGCGCGCCACCGCCGCCCAGGAGGACGCCACCGCCGCCCAGGCGGAGGCCGCCGCCGCGCGCGCCGAGGCCGCCGAGGTCCGCACCGAGGCGCATGCCGCCCGCAAGGCCGCCCACGAGGCCGGCGAGCGGATCGCCGACGTCGACCGCGGCGCCGGCGCCGTGCTCGGCGAGGTCCGCGGCATCCGCGAGCGCCTCGCCACCGTCGCCACCGCCGCCAAGACCGCGCAGGAGAGCGCCGCCGCCGTACGCATCGACACCGACGAGCTGCGCGCGGGCATCGCGCGCCTCGGCGGGGAGCTCGAGGTCGGCCGCACCGAGCTCGCCGAGGCCAAGGACGACGCGCTGGGCGCCCGCGAGCAGGCCGCCGCCGCCGGCAAGGCCGCGCACAGCGCCCGCGATGACGCCGGACGCGCCCGCGACACCGCCGAGGCTGCCACCCACGCCGTCGACTCCGTGCGCGAGCAGGCCGAGGCCGCGGCAGGCGCCGCCGCCGCCGCCCGCGAGCAGGCGACCGCGCTGACGGACGACGTCGCCGCCGCCCGCGAGCAGGCGACCGCGCTGACGGACGACGTCGCCGCCGCCCGCGAGCAGGCCGCCACGCTGACGGACGACGTCGCCGCCGCCCGCGAACAGGCCGCCACGCTGGCCGCGGACGTCGTGATCGTCCGCGAGCAGGCCGACGCGGCAGCGGAGCAGGCCACGGCGCTCACCGATGATGTCGTCGAGGTGAGGAAGCAGGCCGAGGCCGCCAACGACGTCGCCGCATCCGCGCGCACGCAGGCCGCCACGCTCACCGTCGACGTCGCGTCCGCGCGCGAGCAGGCCGAGGCCGCCGCCGAGGTCGCCGGCGCCGCCCGCAAGCAGGCCACTGAGCTGACCGCCGACGTCACCGCCGCCCGCGAGCGGGCCGATGCCGCCGGTACGGCCGCCGCCGCCGCCCGCGAGCAGACCGCCGCGCTGTCGGACGACGTCGCCGTCGCCCGCGAGCAGGCCGACGCCGCGTCGGACCTCGCCGCCTCCGCGCGCGAGCAGGCCGAAGCCGCCGTCGACACCGCCGCGAGCGCCGCCGACGCCGTGCGCGCAGACCTCGCCGACGCGCTCGACGTCAAGGCCGCAGCCCTGCGCGAGGAACTCGACTCGCTCTCAGCCGCCGAGGAGAAGCGCGCTGCCGCGCTGAGCGAGGAGCTCGCCGCCGCCCGCGCCGAGATCACCACGATGCGCGCGACCTCGGACAAGATCCTCGAAGAGGCCGCGATGTCGCGTCAGCAGGCCCAGGCCGCGATGCAGCGCGCCCAGGCCGGCGACCTGCGCCTGGAGCAGCTGAGCTCCGAGCTGACCTTCGCCATGTCCCAGCTCGACGAGCTCAAGGCCGGCCTCACCTCCGCAGGCCAGGCCGCCATCATGGCCCGTCGCGAGGCCGAGAGCGCCAAGCGCGCCGCGGTCGAGGGCAGCGAGAAGAGCAACGAGCGCGTCTCCGAGGTGTTCCGCGAGATCATCGGCCTTGCCGCGCGCAGCGGTGCCGGCGGAGGCGGCGCCCACGGGTCGGTCACCCGCCGCGCCGAGCTCGGCAAGCTGCGCTCCAAGCGCGAGAGCGAGGTCAAGGAGATTCCGACCCGCGAGCCGCGCCACGGCTTCGACGACGCGCCGCAGCCGATGGCCGTGCTCAACCTGGAGGGCAAGTTCCGCGAGCTCAACGCGGTGTTCTCCAAGCTCGTCGGCTACCAGGAGCACGAGTTCCTCAAGGCGGTGTGGCCCTCCGTCCACGACCGCGCGGTCTACAAGCAGCAGACTGAGGAGCTCGAGATGCTCAAGACGGGCGAGCTCGAGTCGGTCAAGTTCCAGTCGTCCTACATGCACTCCCAGGGCCTGATGGTGCCGGTCGACGGCGTGCTGACGGTCGTCCGCGACGACGCCGGCGAGCCCATCTCGCTGCTGCTCACGGCGGACGAGCGCTGACCCTCCCGGGGGGGTCTCGGCGCGTCCGACGGCCCTCCCCGCCACAATGGGGGAGCTGCACGTGCCGCGTCGCCAACCGACACCCCCTGAGCGCAGCCCTGAGGAGCGCGCCCGGGCCGCCGCCGAACGCGCCGCCCGCCGCGGCGAGACCGCGCCTCCCCCGGAGACGTTTCTCGCCCGCAGCGCGCGACCGCCGGAGCCGGCGCCCACCGAGGATCCATTCCGCGTCGAGCGGGCGCGACCCGCGCCGCCTCCCGAGCCCGAGCCCGAGCCCGCGGCCGAACCGGAGCCCGAGGCCGAGGCCGCGACCGAAGGGTCCTGGTTCGCCGGCGAGCGCGACGACATGCCGGAGGACCCGTTTCCCCAGTCGACCCAGGAGTTCCGTCCCGAGTGGGTCGAGGAGGACGATGCGGTCGAGTGGGAGGTGCCCGAGCCCGTCGCCCAGGCGCCGGCGCCCGTGACGCACCGCTCCGACGAGGCGGGTCGCTCGCGACAGACCGCGCGCGGCGGCGGCCGCCGACCGCCGCCGCCACCGCCACGCAGTCAGCGCTCGACGTACGGCGGCCAGCGCTCCAACGGCCGCCGGCCCGCCGGCTCCCCGCGCGGGCGCAGCGGGCGGCGCGTGCTGGCCGTGCTCGCGCTCGCGTTCATCGGGGGCGCGCTGTGGCTGATCAACGCCACCTTCCAGCCCTTCCACGACGACCCCACCGGCGCGGTCACCGTGGAGGTGCCGGCCGGCGCCGACGCCGGTCGCATCGGCGAGCTGCTCGCCGCTGCGGGCGTGATCGACAGCGCGAGGCTGTTCGAGGCCAACGCGACCTTGACGCTGCGGCGCGCGAAGCTGCGCCCGGGCAAGTACACGCTGCCGAAGGGGATGAGCAACGGCGCGGCGATCGAGGCGCTGATGCAGGGCCCGAAGGCCAAGGTCGTCAGGACGTTCAAGTTCACGATCCCGGAGGGCCGCTCGCGGCGGGAGACGATCCCGCTCGTCGAGAAGGGCCCGTTCACGGGTGACTACGGCAAGGCGGCGAGCAGCGCGCGCTCCCTGAATCGCGCGCGCGAGCTGGGCGCCCCGCGCGGCGTGCGCAACGTCGAGGGCTTCCTGTTCCCCGCGACGTACCAGATGATCGCCGGTGCGAGCGCGAGCGACCTCGTCAAGCGCCAGCTCGACGCCTACGAGGAGAACGTCGCCAAGGTGCCGATGAAGACCGCCAAGCGGCGCAACCTGACGCGCTACGACGTGCTGATCATCGCCTCGATGGTCGAGCGCGAGGCGCAGCTGGCGCGCGAGCGCCCGCTGATCGCGGCGGTCATCCACAACCGCCTCAAGGAGGGCATCCCGCTCGGGATCGACGCGACCATCCGCTACCAGATCAACAACTGGACGCGGCCGCTGCGCGTCTCGGAGCTCGAGCGCGACACGCCCTACAACACGCGCACGCGCCGCGGCCTGCCGCCGACCCCGATCGGCAACCCCGGCCTGTCCTCGATCCGCGCCGCCGCCAACCCGGCGAAGACGAAGTACCTGTTCTTCGTGCGCAAGCCCGGGAAGTCCGGCGAGCACGCGTTCTCCAAGACGAACGCCCAGTTCGAGCGCGACGTGGCGCGCTACCAGGCCTCCCGCGGCGGTCCTTGACCACCTACCTGGGCGTCTGCGGGTGGCCCGTGGCCCACTCGCGCTCGCCCGCGATGCAAAACGCGGGCCTGCAAGCCGCGGGCCTGAACGACTGGCAGTACCTCGCGCTGCCGCTGCCGCCGGAGCTGTTCGCCGAGACCGTGCGCGCGCTGCCCGCGGCGGGCTTTCGCGGCGTCAACGCGACGATCCCCCACAAGGAGGCCGCGCTCGGGGTCGCCGACGCCGCGAGCCCGGCCGCGCGGGCGATCGGGGCGGCGAACACACTCACGTTCGAGTCCGACGGCGCCATCCTCGCCGACAACACCGACGCGCCGGCCCTGCTCGAGCTGCTGCGCGGTGTGCTCGACCCCGCCGGGCGCTCCGCGCTCGTGCTCGGCTCCGGGGGCGCCGCGCGCGCCGCGGTGTGGGCGCTCGTGCAAGCGGGCGCCCAGGTCGAGGTGTGGAATCGCGCTCCCGCTCGCGCGGCCGCGCTCGCGGAGGAGCTCGGAGCGCGCCACAGCGCCACTCCCGGGTACGCCGAGATCGTGGTCAACGCGACCAGCGTGGGACTCGACCCCAACATTGATCCGTTCAAGGCGATTCCGCTCAAGGCCGATACCTTCGAGGCCGGAAGCTGCGTGATCGACATGGTCTACGGACCTGGCGAGACGCGATTCCTCCAAGCGGCACGTTCGCGGGGGGCTCGCGTGATCGACGGGCTCGAGCTCCTGTTGGCACAAGGCGTTGCGTCGTTCGAACGCTGGACCGGCATGATGGCTCCACGTATGGCGATGCGCGGAGCCGTCACCACATCGCCAAGTTCATGAATCCTCCTACTCAGACCGGAGCTGCACCCAGCAAGCCGAAACGGGGCATCACGTCCCCGTCGCGGCGTGGCGGGTCGGGCCGCGTCCTCACGGACGTGCTCGTCGATCTCGGGTTCGTCGAGCGGGCGGTGATGGACGACGCCACCGAGAAGGCCCATTCGGCCGGTTCGGCGGCGGAGCGCGTCCTGCTGACGCAGGGCGCGATCACGGGGGACCAGCTCGCGCGCGCGGTCGCGGAGCGCTTCGGGCTCGACCACGTCGCGCTGCGCAACTACAAGGTCGATCCCGACGCGGCCAAGCTCGTCACGCCGGCCGCCGTCAAGCGCTATCAGGCCGTACCCGTGTCGTTCGTCTCCGAACGCACGCTGCTCGTCGCGATGGCGGATCCCGCCAACGTGCTCGCGGTCGACGACATCGCGGTCATGACGGGCTACGAGGTGCGCCCCGCGGTCGCCTCAGGAGAGGACATCGAGTGGCTCCTCGAACGCCTCGAGGACCCCGAGTACGCCGCCGTGCTACTCGACTTCGACGAGGACGCGGACGTCCCCGACCCCTCGGCGTCAAAACCCGCAGACACGGGCCCGATCTACGACACCCGCGATGACCGGGACGTGCCGATCGACTTCGGCTCCGCCGGCGAGGACGCGTCGGTCATCCAGCTCGTGCACCGCATCATCAAGGAGGCGGTCGACCGCGGCGTCTCGGACATCCACTTCGAGCCGCAGGACGGCGACATGCGCGTCCGCTACCGCATCGACGGCGTGCTGCGCGACGCGGCGATCATCCCGGATGCCTCGGTGCCGGCGGTGACCTCCCGTGTGAAGATCATCGCCGACCTCGACATCGCCGAGCGCCGGATCCCGCAGGACGGCCGCATCTCGCTCGAGCTCGACGAGAAGCACATCGACCTGCGCGTGGCGACGCTGCCCGCCGCGTTCGGCGAGAACATCGTGATGCGGATCCTGGACTCCTCCAAGGCGATGGTGGAGCTCGAGTCGCTGGGCATGCTCCCGCAGGCGCTCGAGCGCTTCACCAAGGCGATCGGCCAGTCGCACGGCGCCGTGCTCGTCACCGGACCGACCGGCTCGGGCAAGTCCACCTCGCTGTACGCCGCGCTCAACGGGCTCAACACGATCGAGAAGAACATCATCACGATCGAGGACCCGGTCGAGTACCAGCTCGACGGCATCACGCAGGTGCAGACCAACCCGCGTGCCGGCCTGACGTTCTCCTCCGGGCTGCGCTCGATGATGCGTGCCGACCCCGACATCATCATGGTCGGCGAGATCCGCGATGGCGAGACCGCCCAGATCGCCATCGAGGCGGCGCTCACGGGCCACCTCGTGCTCTCCACGCTGCACACCAATGACGCGCCGGGCGCGGTCTCGCGATTGATCGAGATGGGCATCGAGCCGTTTCTGGTCGGCTCGGCCGTCGACTGCGTGGTCGCACAGCGCCTCGCCCGCCTGCTGTGCTCGGAGTGCAAGCGCGCCACGACGCTCACCTCCGACGTCATGCGCGCCAACGGCTTCAACGTCGGCCTCGACCTCCCGGCCTTCGAGCCGGTCGGCTGCGCACGCTGCGGCGGCTCGGGCTACAAGGGCCGCGTCGGCCTCTACGAGGTCATGTGGGTCTCGGAGACGATCCGCGCGCTCGCGGTCGCCCGCGAGCCGTCGGACACGATCGCGCACGCAGCCGTGCACGAGGGCATGATGCGCCTCCGCGAGGACGGCCTGGAAAAGGTCCGCAGGGGCCTCACGTCGATCGCCGAGATCGCCCGCGTCGCAGGCACCCGGTAGGAGGGCGGAGCGAGGGGTCTGACCCCCTCATTCCTGCGGCAAGAACGTGCCGCGGCAATTGGGGGGTCAGACCCCTTGAGGTCGCCGAGGCATCTGCCGATACACGAAGCGCCCATGAACTTCGACTTCTCAGACATCCTCATCGAGGTCGTGCGCCAGAAGGCTTCGGACCTCCATCTCACCTCCGGCTCGCCGCCGATGCTTCGTAAGCGCGGCCAGCTCGTGCCGATCGAGGGGCTCCAGAACCTCACGCCCACCGACACCCGAGAGATCATCTACACGATCCTCAACTCCTCCCAGCGCCAGCGCCTGGAGACGGACTGGCAGCTCGACTTCGCCTACTCCGTGCCGGGCCAGGGGCGCTTCCGCGTCAACGCCTACTTCCAGCGCGGTTCGCTGGGCGCCGCGTTCCGTCTGATCCCCAACGACACGGTCCCGATCGAGCAGCTCGGCCTGCCGCCGACCATCCGCGGCTTCGCCAAGAAGCCGCGCGGCATCGTGCTCGTCACCGGCCCGACGGGCTCGGGCAAGTCGACGACGCTCGCCTCGATCATCAACGAGATCAACGAGACGCGCGACGACCACATCCTCACGATCGAGGACCCGATCGAGTTCCTGCACTCGCACAAGAAGTGCATCGTCAACCAGCGTGAGATCGGCACCGACGCGCAGACGTTCGCGATGGCCCTCAAGGCCGCCCTGCGCCAAGACCCTGACGTGATCCTCGTCGGAGAGATGCGCGACATGGAGACGATCGGTACCGCGCTGACCGCGGCGGAGACCGGCCACCTCGTCTTCGCGACGCTCCACACCCAGGACGCGCCGCAGACCGTCGACCGAATCATCGACGTCTTCCCGCCCGAGCAGCAGGGTCAGATCCGCGCCCAGCTCTCGATCGGCCTCCAGGGCATCGTCACCCAGACGCTCGTCCCGACCGCCGACGGCGAGGGCCGTTGCGTCGCGGCCGAGGTGCTCGTGCCCACCCCGGGTGTGCGCAACC